>Ga0302314_10012609_pt1 | contig 14604 bp, 14 predicted proteins | sample III_Palsa_N2_3_FD_200533 | JGI IMG/M metagenome (GOLD analysis project Ga0302314, IMG submission 200533) | Peat permafrost microbial communities from Stordalen Mire near Abisko, Sweden - III_Palsa_N2_3 | ecosystem: Environmental > Terrestrial > Soil > Palsa > Peat permafrost | place: Sweden... | reverse complement strand
CGGTGTAGCCGGTGATCGCATAGTTACTGGGATGCACCTTCATGATGGCCGCGGTTTTGCTGCAAATCGCATTCTCGTAATCGCTCGCATGAGTGCGGTTGGTCGTACCCACCTCGACCAGCCGGCACCCAGCCCGCGCCATTACCTCGGGAATTCGAAATGCCCCGCCGATCTCGATCAATTCGCCGCGCGATACGATCACTTCACGCCGGTTGGCGAGACTGTTCAACGCGAGCAATACGGCCGCCGCATTGTTGTTCACGGCCAGCGCGTCTTGCGCACCCGTCAGCCGGCGCAGCAGCACCGCGACGTGCTCATCGCGTTCGCCGCGGTCTCCGCTCTTAAGATCGTATTCCACGTTACATGCGCCGGCGGCGTCGAGCATGGCTTCGACGGCCTCCTGCGCCAACGGCGCGCGTCCGAGGTTGGTATGAAGAACAGTGCCCGTCAGATTGAAGACCCGGCGCAGTGTCGGGGTGTCGCGTTGCGCAAGCCAAGCGAGGGCCCGTATTTCCACCTGCAGCGCTGCCGCGTCCCGATCGGTGGGGGCGGGCAGGGCGCGCCCGACGAGCGCGCTGCGCATATCGGCAAGCGCGGAACGAACCGCCGCCAGGAGGCTAGTACGCCCGTACGCAATGCCCGCGGCGATGAGCGCCGGGCGATGCATCAACTCGTCCACCGGCGGCAAGACGCTGGCCTGCGATGCTTCCTCACGCGCCAGCGAAACCTGTTGGGATTTCTCGTCCGACATGGCCGCCATCATCGCCCGAAATGGACAAGACCGCCAATCCCTAGAAGCCGTTCTTCGCATAGTGTGCACCGTCCGCGTCGGTGGATCCAAAGTTGAACACCACTGTTGACTTGGAAACACGGCTTGTATAATGTCCATGTGCAAGAATAAAAAATTCATATTTATGGACTAAGTCGCCGCCAGAATCGTTGTCGGAAGCCCTATGATCGTACGCCAGGCTGCGCATGTACTGGATCTGCTCGAGTACTTTTTGCACGTCAAGGAACCGTCGAACTTGGCGGACATCTCCGTCGCGATGGGATGGCCGCGCTCCAGCACGTTCAACTTGTTGACCACTCTTTCGCAGCGCGGGTTTTTGTACGAACCCCGGCCGCGGGGCGGGTACTATCCCAGCCCGAAATGGATGTCGCTGTTGCGAGGCATCGCCGAGTCCGAGATGCTGCCGGAGGTCCTTCGGGCCGCGGTGGATGGTATTGCGGTCGCCACCGCGGAAACCGTTGTGGTGGCGGCGCCTGCGGGCACCAATGTGGTCTTCATGTACGTTGTGGAATCGCCTGCGGTGGTGCGCTTCTCTGCACAAGTCGGCGATCAGATGCCGATTCATTCGACGGCGAGCGGACGCGCATTATTATCGCAATATTCCGACCGTGAGCGAGCGGCGATACTCAGAAAAGTGAAGTTCGAAAAGCGCGCCGGCTGGCCGGCGAATGCCGGCAAGGTCGAAGCCGAGCTCGTGCGGGCGCAGACTCGTGGCTGGCACGAAAACATCGGCGGAGTGTCGGCCGATCTATGCGGGGTATCGCTTGCCTTTGCGTTGCCCGGGCGACGGTTATCCATCGCGGTCGCCGGGCCGATCGGACGTATGCGAGAGCGAATCCCGCAGATTGCCGCCACGCTCAGGCGGGAGTTGAGGCGTTGTGCGTCCGAGCTCAGGCGGCCGCAGTACTGATCTAGCCGGGACTTCAGCAAGAGGGGGTGGCGAGTGGATTTTCGGCGACGGCGGCTTCTCCAGGGTGGTTTGGCGATTTCCACGCTGGCCGCCGTACATCCGCGATTGGGCCGCGCCACCGATACTGACCCTTCGTTCAATCCGCAGCCGGGTGCGTGGCGCACTTTCGAAATTGTCACGCAAATCGCTCTGGTGGCGCAGGGCGGTATCACGCAAGCCTGGGTTCCGTTGCCCTCGCTGCACGCCGACGATTGGATTCGTCCACTAGCAGACGAATGGCAGGTTTCCGGAGGTCGAGCGGCAGCGCTGCGAGTGGGCCGCTACGACGTCAAACTGTTGCATATCCAGTGGCCCGAAGGTGACCGCGACGTCTCAGTTCGAATCGTCAGCCGCGTTGCCACCCGCGACCGCGCCGTCGATCTGGCAAGACCAGGCGGCCCGGCGCCGTTGAATGCGACCGACAGGGCTTTATTCCTGAGGCCAACTACGCTCATTCCAACCGACGGCATCGTCAAGCAAACCGCCCATGTGATTGTCGCCGGCGCTGCAAACGACGAGGAAAAAGCGCGTCTTCTCTACGAGTGGGTGGTGGAGCACACCTCCCGCAACGCGAACACCGCGGGTTGCGGCATGGGCGACATCGCCTCGATGCTGACCACGGGTCATCTATCCGGCAAGTGCGCCGATCTAAATGCGCTGTTCGTGGGGATGGCGCGGGCTTGCGGAATTCCGGCGCGCGACCTCTACGGGATCCGAGTGGCACCCTCGAGATTCGGGTATAAAAGCCTCGGCGCCAACTCCTCGCTTATTTCCAAGGCGCAGCATTGCCGGGCGGAAGTCTATTTGGCCCAATGGGGCTGGGTTCCGGTCGACCCTTCCGACGTACGCAAAGTGGTGTTGGAGGAGCCTCCCGGCAATCTATCGCTCGCGGATCCCAAGGTCGAGGCGGCGCGCAAAACCTTGTTCGGCGCATGGGAGGGCAATTGGATCGTCTACAACGCCGGCCATGATGTGAGGCTGCCGGGGTCGACTCGTCCGCCGTTGGACTTTTTGATGTACCCGCAGGCGGAAGTCCAGGGAGAACTGCGCGACAGTTTGGACGCCGATACGTTCAAGTATGCGATCACGACCAGGGAAATCGTCTGATTACGCGCTGAAATCAGCGTCGCGCCGGCGGCTTGGTTTGCAGCTTCCATGCTTCGGCATTGACTGTGGCCGCGGCAGCTATGCGCGTCCACTGGCCGGGGTCCTTGCCGTTGAACAGTATGTTGAACGTCGCGGTATTGCGAAATTCCAGGAGCTCCACGCCCTCGGGTCCCGCCATGTAGGTGTAGTCGTGGTCCTTCGGTATGTAAAGGCCGTCTCCCTGACCCACCACGGCGTTCCCCGCGTGAATCTCGCCGGCAATCACATAGTACACACAGTCGGCGTCATGTCTGTGCTGGGGCAGCACGAATCCGCTCTTGTACCAAATATGCACCAGCGACATGCCGGTGCCGGTTTTTTCCTGAAACAGGCACCGGACCCGATGTCCGTTCTCTACACCGCTGCCCGCGACCTGCTGAAAGCCGGCCAGCACATTCTCATCGAGGCCGGCCATGGGCATGATTGTCTCATCGACCTCGGCTGCTTCCGCAGCCCTGAAGATTCGCATACGCGCGCTGCGGGGGATTTCTTTTGACATCGATATATGTTCCTCGTGGTCGCCGCGTCGGCTGCGTCGTCTAGGTGGCTTCGTACAACGTGACGACGCAGGCGCCTCCTAGGCCGAGGTTGTGCTGCAAGCCCAGCCGCGCGCCGTCGATCTGGCGCACCCCCGCCTGACCACGGAGCTGCCAAACCAACTCTGCGCACTGCGCGAGCCCGGTCGCACCCAGCGGATGCCCCTTGGACAGTAGTCCACCCGAAGGATTCGTGACGACGCGGCCGCCGTAGGTGTTGTCGCCGTCCTGAATGAATTTTTCGGCCGTGCCCTCGGGTGTTAGCCTCAGGCCCTCGTAGGAGATGATCTCGTTCGACGTGAAACAATCATGCAGTTCAACGACATCGATGTCCTCGGGCCCAACCCCGGATTCGCGATACACAGCGTCTGCGGCATTCGAGGTCAGATCCGCACCCACCAGTTTGATGGCACTCTTGTCGTTGAACGTCGATTGATAGTCAGTGGTCATGGACTGCGCGCGAATGCTCACGGAGGCGTTCAGTCCCTTGCGGCGCGCGAATTGCTCCGACACCAAAACGGCGGCGGCCCCGCCACAACTGGGCGGGCAGCATTGCAAGCGCGTGATCGGACCCAGCATGCGCGGTGAGTTCAATACCTGCTCGACGCTCACCGCATCGCGAAATATGGCGCGCTCGTTGTGTTTCGCATGCTGCCGGGCTTTCACCGACACCTGGGCAAAGGTCTCGTCCGCCATGCCATATTTCTTCTGGTATTCGATGCCGGCAGCGCCGAACAGCTTGATGGCCATGGGTGCCTTGCCTGTATCGACCAGTTCGTCGGCCAATGCGGTGTAACGACCCAGCGGCGAGGGACGATCGGCAAAATTCTCCGACAAGGCTCCCGGCGCCATTTGTTCGAAACCGAGCGCCACGACGCAATCGGCCGCGCCGCTGGCGATCGCTTGGCGCGCGAGAAAGAGCGCGGTGGAGCCGGTGGAGCAATTATTGTTCACATTGAACACCGGGATGCCGGTCAGTCCCGCCTGGTACACCACGGATTGGCCGCTGGTCGAGTCACCATAGACATAACCCACGTAGGCCTGCTGCACGTCGGCATAGTCGATCCCGGCATCTATGAGTGCGTCGTTCAACGCCTGTAATCCATACATTTGATAGTTGCCCGCGGCCCCGGGTTTGACAAATTTTGTCATTCCCACGCCCGCAACTTTGACGGCTTGACTCATGAGGCGCTCCTGTATATCTTACTCGCGAGTAATATATATTTATCATGTCCCCATCGACCCGTCTAGACTCAGGCGATAGTCGCCCCATTTACCGCTCGCAGCACGCCGTGCACGCCGGTGCCGAACCCTTCGGTACCCGTCATCGCGATCGCGAGCAAAAGCGCTTTGCAGTATTGACCGCCGCGGCCGACTTGTTCATCAGCCAGGGTTACCGTCAGACGCGGTTGGACGATATCGCCGAGCGCTTGACCATTACAAAGCCAGCCCTTTACAACTATTTCCGCAGCAAACAGGACATCCTATTGGGCTGTCACATGTTGGGACACGACATTTTCGACCGCGGCTTCGAGGATATCGAGCGCGAAGGCGGCGACGGCGCAAGTCGATTGAGCAAGCTGATCCGTGTCTATGCGGGAGTGATGACCGAAAAATTCGGCATGTGCTTGGTTCGCCTCGACCGCAAAGAACTGTCCGCCGCCGCCCAACGGCAGATTCGTGTGCGTCGGCGCGCGGTCAACGCGCGATTCGAGCGTTACCTCGAGATGGGAAACGCCGATGGAACACTGATGAAGTGCGATCCAAAGTTCACCTCGTTCGCCATGGCCGGTGCGCTCAACTGGATCGCTTATTGGTATCGGCCGGACGGTGAGCTGAGCTCCGGGCAAATAGGCGAGCTGTTCGTGCAAAGCTTGGTCAGGCGAGCAGCGTTATAGGTATGGCGGCTCGATCCCAATGTTGCGTGAGAAATGCGGAGGTAATCCCCTTATGAGTATCCACGTAGAAAATGTGAAACCGTTGTTCGGCTCCATCCTGCATGTCGAGAAGTCGCAACTCTTCGAGGATGAAACCGTTCAGCTGAGTCGCAAGTTGTTGGAAGAGCGCGGTGTGTTGGTCTTCCCGAAGGTCAATGTCAGCGATGCGGAACAAGTAGCATTCACTGACCGGCTTGGCACGCGGGTCAACTACAACTCCAAGGTGCCGGGGGCTACGGATGACCCGGACGTATACAAAATCACCCTGGATCCGAAGGAAAATCCGCAGCCGGAATACGTACAGGGCACGTTTTTCTGGCACATGGACGGACTGAATTCGAATATACCGCCGCCCAAGGCCACGGTGCTGTCGGCGCGCCACACCGCTGCGAAGGGTGGCCAGACCGAATTCGCGAGCACGTACCTTGCCTATGAGACGCTGTCGGACGAGGATAAGTCCGACTTCGAGGGCCTGCGCGTGATGCACAGCGTGCTGTCGAATATGAAACGCATCGTCGATGCGCCGTCCGAGCGCGAGATCGAGCGCTGGAGCATTCCGCCGGTCAAGCAACATCCGCTGGTGTGGAAACGCGCCTCGGGACGCAAGTCACTCATCATCGGCACAACGGCTGATTTCATCGTGGGCATGCCGACTCCCGACGGCCGTTCGATACTTGCCCGTCTGCTCGAGTGGGCGGCGCAGCCGGATTTCTACTATAGACATGAATGGTCGGAGGGAGACCTCGTGGTTTGGGACAATACCGGCACTTTGCATCGAGTCAGGCCCTACGATGTTCGCTCCGGCCGAATGATGCATCGCACGACCATCGCCGGTCAGGAGGAAGTTGTTTGATCGGCGAACTACGACTTGTGCGGCGCCTCAGGCCGTCTTTGGGCCTATGACCCAGGAAGGTAACGCAGACCAGCTTGGTACGCCGCCCAACGAAGTGGTTGTCACGATCGACGGAGCCACGCATCACCTCAAGTATCATCCGTGGGAAACCCTGCTCGATACCATGCGTCGCGGGGGTCTGTCCCCGCCATTCTCCTGTGCCCAAGGGGCTTGTGGAACGTGTATGGTGAGGCGCATCAAGGGCGAGGTGTTGTTGCTGGCGAACTTCGTACTGACGCAGAACGATCTGGCAGACGGGTACACGTTAGCCTGCCAAGGCGTGCCGGCGGAAACAATCTGCGAAATCGCGGTAGAGGGCTGATTCGAACTCATGGATTTCACCTGGGACAATGAGCAGCGACGCTTTCGAGCGACGGTGCGCGATTTTCTCGCGACGCATCTGCCGCATGATTGGGAGGCCCATGCGCACGGTCCCGGAACCGCTTGGCAAAGTGCATTTTCCAAGCGTTTTTGTGGGCAACTCGCGGCGTCAGGGTTGTTGGTTCCGCACTGGCCCGCCCGCTGGGGAGGGCGCGATGCGGACGCCTGGACCGCATTCATCCTTGCCGAGGAAATGTGGGAGGCCGGCGAGCCCCGCGGCGGCCAGTACATGAACGTGAACTGGATCGGTCCCACTCTGATGCGTTTCGGGACCGAGGCGCAGCAGGAGGCCTACATTCCGCCGATCGCACGCGGCGAGACCATCTGGTGCCAGGGTTTCTCGGAGCCTGAAGCGGGCTCGGACCTAGCCTCGTTGCGCACTCGCGCCGAGAAGACCAGCGAAGGCCGCTACAGCATCAACGGTCAGAAGATTTGGACGTCTTATGCCTCCCAAGCCGACACCTGCTTTTTGTTGGCAAGAACGTCGGCGGGTCGTAACGGAATTTCGGTGTTTCTCGTGCCGATGTCCACACCCGGCATCATCGTGCGTTCGATTCCCAGCGTGATCGGCGAGGGCGACATCCACGAAGTGTTCTTCGACAATGTCGAGGTGCCCGCTGATGCCATGCTCGGCGCCGAAGGTCAGGCTTGGGAAATCGCGCGGGCCGCTCTGTCCATGGAGCGGGTGGGAATCCCGCGCTTTGCGTTCGCGACTCGCATGTTGCATCGGGCGGTCGAGAGTCTGCAGCGCGCCGGGCGATTTGAACAGGGCGCGATCGAGCAGGCAGCGCGGGCGCGGGCGGCTTGTGAGGCGGCGCGCTTGTACAGCTACGCCATCATCGATAAGCGCCGCCATGGCGTGACCATCGGAGCAGAGGCGAGCGTGGCACGCTTCGCCACGGTGGCGGCCGAACGGGCAGTGGGCGAGTTCGTGGTGGAATTCCTTCCGGAAGCATTGTCCGGTGGTGACCCGATGCTGCTGGCTCACCATCAACGCGCCATCGTCGCCGGAATCGCTTCCGGCGCGGCGGAAATTCAGCTCAACCTCATCGCCACCGAGTTTCTGGGATTACCGCGGGAGCCGCGCTGATGGATTTCAAGCTGACATCCGATCAGGAATCCCTGGTCTCGGCTATCGACAAAATCGCGCAAGGATTTGCCGCCAAACCCACGGACTTCCATGGTTTTTCGCTGGTCAGCGAAGCTTTTGAAAGAGAGCTCGAGGAAGGTGGCTATTTCGACGTTGCGACCATCCCGGAATTTGGGCATCTAGGCGCTGCGATGGTGGTCGAGCGGCTTGCCCGGCTGCCTTTCACCGCCGAGGTCGCACTCTCCTTATTGGTCCGTTCGAATTTGCCGGGCGAGTGGCCGCGACCTTTGGCTGTGGTGGAACGTGGCCGGCCGGGCCGCTTTGTGGCAACCGCCAAGACCATTCTGATCATCGATGGTGATGCGATCAGAGTGCTCGAGCCGACGCGGACCCAAGTCGAGCGGGTGGAGTCTATTTTTGCCTATCCAATGGGGCGTCTCGCCAGCGACGCCAACGGCACGCTCTTGTCGCGCGGCGAGGCGGCGACGGTGCGCCAATGGTTGCGGGTCGCACTAGCGGCTGAAGCGAGCGGTTTGCTCGAGGCAACGGTTGCCTGTGTGGTCGACCATATCACGCAGCGCAAGCAGTTCGGTCGTCCCCTTGGTACGTTTCAGGCGTTGCGGCATCGCATGGCGGAGTGCGCGGTGCTCGCCGGCGGAGTGAAATGGCTGGCGTTGAAAGCGGCTGCCACCGCGGATCCGGCAGATGCCGCACTGGCAGCCTTTCATGCTCAGGAGGCCGCGACTCGCGTCGTTTACGACGCGCACCAAATGCTCGCGGCAATGGGAATGACGTTGGAACATTCGCTGCACCTGTGGACCTATCGTCTTAAGGCACTCATCTCGGAGCAGGGCGGTCGAGGCGGTCAAGCCGCGGCCGTTGCGCAGGAATGCTTCGGCGGCAGGGTGCTCGTCTAACGGGTCACGGCGCGCCTGTCAGCGATGCGCGTATCTGGTGCTTCAATACTTTCCCTGCATCGTTCTTCGGCAGCGTCTCCCACAACACGACTTGTTCAGGAAATTTGAAAGTTGCGAGGCCCGCCTGCCGCAAATAATTCTTAAGGCTCTCGACCGTCGGCACCGCCGAACCCTTGGGCACGATGACGGCGCAGGTTCGTTCCCCCGTTCGCGCGTCGGGCAAGCCGACGATCGATACCTCGGCAATGTCAGGATGTCCTATCAGCAGGTCTTCGATCTCTTTCGGTGAAATATTCTCGCCGTTGCGGATAATGATGTCCTTCGCGCGCCCCGTCACGACCAGATATTTCTCATCGATCCATGTTGCGAGGTCGCCCGTGCGGAAATAGCCGTCGGAATCAAACGAGGGCACTTCGTCTTCCTGGTGCAGGTACCCGACCAACATCTGCGGGCCGCGAGCGAGAATCTCGCCGGCTTTGCCCGGCTTGCCCTCAGCATCGACCAGTTTGACGTCGGCCAGCCCAGGTTGACCGTCGGTGTCGGCGGCGTGGCCGCGCGCGTCCCGGGTCGTATCGCCGACGGTGGTAACGGGCACTTCGGTAGAGCCGTACACGCGAGTCACGGCGGCCCGCTCGAAATATGCCGCAGCCCTTCGGATCAAGGAGGGCGGCACCGAGGCACCGCCGCAGACGAAAAGCTTGAGGCTGGGCAGACGGGTGGCGGCACGTTCCGCGGCGCCGAGGAGCTGCTGTAGAAAGGGGGTCGCGCCGGCAAGGTGGGTGCAGGCCTCCTTGACCAGCAGCGCCACCGCGTCCTCGGCGTTCCACTGATCCATGAGAACTGCGGCCGTGCCAAGGAGCAGGGGGCTCTCGAACGCGTAGATGGAGCCGCCGATGTGCCCGATCGGCGAAGGCACGAGGAATCTGTCACCCGGCTCAACCAGCCAGTGGTCGCGAATTTGGCAGATTAACGCATTGAGGGAATTATGGCTGTGAAGCACACCTTTCGGGCGGCCGGTGGTTCCGGATGTGTAGAGCACCATGCGCACCGCATCGGCATCGAGCTCAGGCAGAGTTTGTGGCGGCCCGGCGTTCAAAAGCGTCGAGAAGGATGTATGCCCGCAGGCCTCGCCGCGTACCACGATCACCTCGGGTTTGGGATCGAGCTGCCCGACCACGCGGCTCAACATGCCCACGTAATCCATCTGCCGAAAGTTCTCCGGCACGAAAATCATTCGCGATTCGAGATCTTTGAGGATGAAGAGTAGCTCCCGATCACGCAGCGACGGCAATATCGGATTCACGACCATGCCCGCCAACGTGGCCGCGAGGTAAATGATTGCGGCCTCGTGCCAGTTTGGCAGCATGAACGATACGACGCTCCCGCTCGGTACCCGCTCGAGCATCGTCTGCGCCAAGGTGGAAGCCTTCGCATACAGCGTTTGGGCGTCGATCCGATGGAGTCCATCGATCAGCAAGATCCGTTGCGGAGCGGACCGCGCGGCCGCCTCGAGCGTGTCGGCCAGAGTTGCGCGGCGCCAGACGCCGCTGGCATAGGCGTGACGCGCGCGGGCATCGTCCCAGCGCACCCAGCGCCCTGAAATCAGCTTTCGGTTCATGATCTAGTCGGTCCGCCGTTGCATTGGGGGGTGAATTTACGGGTCTTGCACCAAGGTTGTCTTGACGATTGACGACGCCGACGGCACAGTCCACCCAGGCCCGATGCGGGCGAACTATACTGTTGAGTGTCGTGCGATGCCAACTCAGCGTCCGTACGCGTCAAGACTGCCGGCCGCATCCCGGGTTATGGTACCCATCTTGTTACAGTAACGTCGTGGAGTTTGGCATCCAATATCATCCAACTGCCGACCAGCACGCTCTGGCCGACACGGTCGAGACATCATTGGCCGAGTTGCTGCCGCTGGCACGCGTTCATCGCTCTCCCGAGGAGGCGGCCGACACCTGGGCGCAACTCGAGGAGATCGGAGTCTTTGCGATTGGTGTGGGTGAGGAGGACGGGGGCAGCGGCTTGGGCGCCGCGGAGGAAGTCCTCATTGCCCTGGCGTTGGGACGCCGCCTCGCATCGCCTTCCGTGTTCGCGACGATCGGTGCAGCCCATGCGCGCGCGTCAGCGGGAAGGGTTTGGGCTCCCGGCACGCGTGTGTCCTGCGCGTACCGCCGGGGAGCGGGGATCGTGCAAGTGAACGACTCAAGCGCGACGAAGCTGCTGGTACGGAGTGACACTGGCGCCGAACTCTTCGAGGGTCCCCGGAATGCGGGTGCGCTGCTCGACGATCGGCTCTGGGTGGACAGCCTCCACGAGCAGCCCGCATTGAGTGAACCGCTTGCCGAATTCGATGCGCCGGGCTTGTTGCGGTTGCGACTGCTCGATGCGGCCTCCTTGGCGGGGATTGCGCAAGCTGCGCTCGACATGAGCGTGGCTTATGCCGGTACCCGTCATCAGTTCGGCCGCCCTATAGGCAGTTTTCAAGCCGTGAAACACCATTGTGCGAATATGGCTATCGCTGCGCGGTGCGCGCGCGATCAAACCACCTTTGCGGCGGTGGCGATCGACGGCGACCGTGACGATGCGGCGTTCCAGGTCGAGAGTGCGCTATTGGTGGCGGGCTCAGCGGCGCTCGAGAATGCAGGCAAGAACATCCAGATTCACGGTGGATTTGGCTTCAGCGACGAGGCGGATCCACATCTGCTGCTAAAACGTGCACGCTTGCTGCTAACTGTCGCGGGCGGCCTCGAGGCGGCGAACAATCGGGTCGAAAATTCAAAAATGGGTTGGTGAAATGCAAGTAGCAATCGTTACCGGCGCAAGCCGCGGTCTCGGATCGGCCTGTGCTGCGAAGCTCGCGGCGGCGGGAATGGCCGTGATCGGTACCGCGCGCGACGCGGCTCAGCTGCAAAGCCTCGAGGAGACCATCGGCGATCGCGATCGCGTGGCGACCATGGCACTCGATTTGACGGAGACGGACGCACCAAAGCGGCTCGTGGACTTTGCGTTGTCCCGGTGGGGGCGTATCGATTATTTGATCAACAACGCGGGCGTCGGCAGCCCCAAGCCGGTTGCCGAGACCGACGACGCGATGCTCGATCACTTTCTCGGTCTCATGCTGCGGGCACCTTTCCGGCTGACGCGCGAGGTGTTGCCGCACATGAAGCCTGGATCGGCAATCATCAACATCACCTCGACTTACGCCGTCGTCGGCGGCCTGCGCGGCGGAGCCTATTCTGCGGCCAAGGGGGGCTTGACGGCGCTCACCACGCACATCGCGTGCCAGTACGGGGCATCCGGAATTCGCTGCAATGCCGTTGCGCCAGGTGTCATTCCGACGCCCATGACCGAGCATAGGTTGAAGGATGAGCGTTTTCGCCGGATGAATATCGAGACGACTCCGCATCACCGAATGGGCCGCGTCGATGACATCGCGAGCACGGTGGCATTCCTTTGCTCGGAGGGGGGCAGCTACATCAACGGACAAACCATCGTTGTCGACGGCGGCTGGAGTTCCACCAAATACATGTCGGAGCGTGCGCTGTCGTCCGTCTGGACGGACGCAGTCTGATCCCGGAGCGCGCGGCGGTCCGACTGGGCTTGAGCCTCGCGCATCTGCTCGGTGTCAATCTCCGGTGTATTTCGGGTCGCGCTTTTCGCGCGCCGCGAGCACCGCCTCCCGATGATCGCGCGTCATATTCGACAAGGCCTCGTAAGCCACTGATGCGTCCATGACGGCTTGGACCGTCTGTTTGAGGCCGGCGTTGATCGAGAGCTTCGTCCATTGAACTGCGCGTCTCGGGTTTCTCAGGAGGTCCGCCACGAAGTCCTCGACGACGCGGTCAAGGTCCGTCGCCGGCACGGCATGGTTGATGAGACCCAGGCGCTCTGCGTGCTCGGCCGTCAAAGCCCGGCCCGTCAAGAGATATTCCTTGGCCCTTGCGTGGCCAATGAGGTGGGGCCAGATGGCCGCGCCACCGTCCCCCGCGACCAGCCCAATACGCACGTGGGGATCGCCGATTTTCGCTTCCATGGCGGCAAACACCACATCGCAGAACAGTGCGATGGTTGCGCCCAAGCCGATGGCGTGGCCGTTCACCTTTGCGATGACCGGCTTCGGGCAGTCGAGCAAGGCAAATATGATCCTCTTGATGATGGGCATATCATCGAGGAACAGTGACGGCTCGTCGATCTGACGCTGGATAAAGTCCAGATCGCCGCCCGCCGAGAATGCCCGGCCCATACCCGAAAGAACTATGACGTCGGTGTCGATATCCGTGCTCACTTCGATAAAAAATCGCGCGATCTCGTTGTGTGCGACCTGCCCTATGGCGTTGAGCGCCGCCGCGTTGTTGAAATAGGCGTGCAAGACGCGGCCATGGCGGGTCAGTTGTAAAGTGTCGTAGCTGTCTAGTTGCATTTGTTCTGGCAGTATATGGCCGAACTCAACGCCGCGGAAGGGCGGCTGCGGCGGAAAAACTTAAGGGGAGCATGGGCATTTATCAAGTGACACGGGCTCTCGAAGTCAAAGCGGAGTTGGGCGAGTGCCCGCTCTGGTGCGTCGAGGATCAATGTCTTTACTGGCTCGATATCCTCGCCTCGACTATCAATCGATTCGATCCGCAGAGTGGCAATAACTCGGTCTGGTCGCTGCCTGCAGTGCCGGGGTGTTTTGCATTCCGCGACGGTGGGGGAGCGATCGTTGCCGCTCAAGATGGCATGTACGACATCACGTTCGCCACGGGGCATATCGAACGTGTCTGTGGATCTGCCCATGATCCGAAGCGGCTGCGCTTCAATGACGGCCGTACCGACCGTCAAGGCAGGCTATGGGTTGGCACCGTGCGTGCCGATAGGGGAGTCGATAAGTCGGAGACCGCGTATTACAAGTTCGATGGAAGAAGCATCGAGAAAGTGATCGCATCGATCGGCACGGCCAATGGCACGGCATTCAGCCCGGATGGCAAAACCATGTATCGCGCGCAAACCTTGGACCGTCTGATCTTTGCCTACGACTATGACGCGGCAACCGGGACTCCATCGCGAGAGCGCGTGTTCGCCGTTGTGCCCGGCAACCTCGGCATGCCCGATGGGGCGACCGTGGACACCGAGTCGGCTTACTGGGTGGCACTGCTCGCCGGACCCGACGGCGGTAAGGCAGGTATCGCTCGTTATACGCCGGATGGCCGACTCGATCTATACGTCGAAGTTCCGGTCCCTCTGCCGACCATGGTCGCGTTCGGCGGTTCCGATATGTCGACCCTGTTCATTACCAGCGGACGCATGCAGGAGTGGGTGAAGTACGAAGTACCGGACGCCGCGGGCAGCATTTTCGCTGCGCAGACGAGCTTTCACGGAGTGCCGGAAACCAAATTCAGGTACGCCTGACACTTCAGTCCCGCCGGGTGCTGTCGCGGCATTTCAGCTCGCCTTCCACGACGACATGTGTATCAGTCGTGCTGGAGTCTTGAAGCAGCAGGTCTACCGCCTTGTCCGCCATCTTATCGACGGGATGCGAGTACGTGGTCAGGTCGAACGACGGCCAGGATGCGTGATCGATATCGTCGAAACCCGCGATGCCGACCTCGCGTCCCACCTTGATGCCGAATTCGAATCGCGCAACCTCGATCGTGGCGAGCGCCATGTAGTCGTTGGCGCAAAAGATGGCATCCGGCGGATGACGCTGTTTGAGGAGTTCCCTTGCCGCCCGCATGGCTCCCTCCCGTTGGAAATGACCGAGCACGCATTGCGGGGCGGGTAGTCCCTGACCGGTGACGAATTGGCTAAACGCCTTCTCCCGTTCACGATTCGTCTTGGAGCCACGGAAATTGGCCATGTAGGCGAGGCGGCGATAGCCTTGATTCAGTAGGTGCTCGGCAATTTTTCGCGCGCCCAGCGCATTGGCGCCAGTGATGGTCGACGCGCCATGGGCGATTCTCACGACACGGTTGAAATGAAGG
>Ga0302314_10012608_pt1 | contig 14604 bp, 14 predicted proteins | sample III_Palsa_N2_3_FD_200533 | JGI IMG/M metagenome (GOLD analysis project Ga0302314, IMG submission 200533) | Peat permafrost microbial communities from Stordalen Mire near Abisko, Sweden - III_Palsa_N2_3 | ecosystem: Environmental > Terrestrial > Soil > Palsa > Peat permafrost | place: Sweden... | reverse complement strand
GGCCATACCCGGGCCGGTCATAACTCACCATCCGAAAACCGGACGCAGCGGCAGCCTCAATCTGCGGTCGGTACAGCACGCGAGAACCAGGGCTGCCGGCGTGCACTAGAAGTAGCGACCCGTCCCGCGGACCGGCTACTGAAACCGCGAGTGAACGGCCCTCCCGAACCGGCACGGTGATGGTTTCCACCCGGGTCATCGTGCGGAACCTACTCCAGGCGGGACCCAGAGGATCGCATCCATCATCTGGCAGCGTCGAATGTCGCTTGCGGGGAACCGTAGAGGTGATAGCCCAGTTCGACCGCATCGCTTGCCAAATCGCACAGCCGGAGCGCAGTACGCTGCGCCCAATGTCGAACCGATCCGTGAGCAAGGAGGGCCAGGTGGCGGGCGCAGGCGCCACGCCGAACCCGGTGGAGAAGCGAACTGGCAGCGATCGATTGCTGCCTTGGATCGCCGCCGAGCGGACTCTACGGGCGATCGTGCTGGTCTTCGTAGGGGTCGCACTCATCGCCAACCCGAATCACGATTGGGGAAAGACGGTCGTCAACTTCGCCCGTGATCTCGGCCTGAACCCCAACAGCAACGGCATAGAAAAGATCATCCATAAGCTGCACGCGATTAGCTCGAGCCGTTTCGGCGTGTACGGGATCATCGCGCTTGCTTATGGCGCCCTGGAGGCTGCCGAGGGATTCGGGCTCTGGAGGCGCCGGCGGTGGGCCGAGTATCTGACCGTCCTGGCCACCTCGCTGCTGTTCGTCCCGGAGATCTGGGAGCTTGCCAGTAAGGCGAGCCCGCTCAAAGTCGGCGCGCTGCTCGTGAACATCGCGGTCGTTGCCTACCTGATCTTGCGGCTCCGCAGCGGCGATGATTCGGAGCCAAGCGCAGCGGCCTAGGCGCTCGATGAACCGTGGCGCGCGGACGCCTCCACACCGTCGCTGCTTTGCGCTCGCCGTGAGTTAGTGGGCGATGACCGCCACGCCGGTCCGTCCGCCGTCAACGTCGATCACTGTGCCGTTGACGAACGTGGTTTCGTCGGACGCCAAGAAGATCGCGGCGCTGGCGATTGCGTCGGGATTGCCGAATGCGCCGTATGGGGTGCCGCGCATCATCGCGGCGGCCGGGTCGTTTTCGCTTTGTGCGCGGACGACTCCTGGGGAGATCGCGTTGACGCGCACGGTCTGAGAGCCGAACTCGGCTGCCCATGCGCGTGTCAGGGTCTCGATCGCGCCCTTTGTTGACGCGTAGAGCGCGCCTACGGGGATGCCGAGTCTCGCGACCCAGGAGCCGAGGTTGATGATCGCCCCCGAGCCGTGCTGTTGCATCTGCGGGGCGATCGCGGCGGTCAGAAAGAACGGTGCCTTGACATTGACGGCGTAGACCTCGTCGAACATCGCCTCGTCGACGGTCAGCGTCGTAGCTCCGGGGAATATGCCGGCGTTGTTGACGAGCACGTCGATCCTGCCCCCGAGTGCGCGAGTGGCGGCGGCGGCGAGGTCGCGTGATGCCTGCGCCGAGCCGTCGAGGTTTGCGGCGATGAACTCGGCACGTCCGCCCGCCGCATGGATCTGCGCGATGACTTCAGCGCCGCGCTCGGCGCTGCGGCCGCTGACGATGACGTGCGCCCCCTCGGTGGCGAAGTTCGTCGCGATCGCGCGGCCAATGTTGCTGGTCGCGCCGGTGACCAGCGCTGTCTTGTGCTCCAGTCGTGTGCCCATGTTGGTGAGTCCTCTCGTGATCGTGCGCGTGCGGCCACCGTAATGGACTCGCGGGTCCAGACGACAGTACACAAATGGACCTGCGGGTCCATAAGTTCTATCCTGGGCTCATGTCCGCAGCCGGCGAACTGACACCGAAAGGCGCCGCGACGCGCGCCCGGATCGTCGAGGCGGCCGCCGACCTGATCCTCGCTCGCGGTGCTGGCAGCACGCGCCTCGATGACATCCGCGCGGTCACGTCGACCAGCAAGAGTCAGATGTTTCACTACTTCCCGGGTGGCAAGAGTGAGCTGGTAAGCGCGATCGCGTCGTTCCAAAGCGAGCGTGTGCTGGATGCCCAGCGGCCCTTCCTCGACACGCTCGATACGTGGGAGGCTTGGGACGGGTGGCGCCACGGAGTCGTCAAGCACTACAGCTCGCAGGCGCACTGGGGCTGCCCGATCGGAGCGCTGACCGCGGAGTTGATCGGCAGCGAGCCGGCCCGCGCTGTTGAGCTCGCCGAGCACATGAACCGCTGGCGCGACTACCTCGAAGCCGGCCTACGACGGATGCAGACCGCCGGCCGGCTCCGTGACGACGCTAACCCTGAGAAGCTGGCGCTATCGACCTTCGCCGCCCTGCACGGTGGCCTGCTCCTGACTCAGATGATGGAGTCGATAGCACCACTCGAAGCCGCGCTGGACGGCGCGCTAACGGCACTGCACGCTGCAGCCACGACGCTCGTGATCAAGAGCTTGGATGAAGCCAGAGGTATACGGCCAGACCCATCCCGAACAGAACGATGAGCGAGCGCATCACTCGGGCTGGAAGTCGTCTCGCGACAAGTGGGCCGACCCGGCCGCCCGCGAACATCCCCACAGCCAGTGGCAGTACGGCTGACCACTCGACCGGTGCCCAGGCCACAAGAACCACAGCCGAGGCCACGTTCCCCGCACCGATCAGCATGTTCTTCAGTGCGTTGGCTGTCGGAATATGCCGATCCACGAGCACCAGCAGCAGCGTCAGGGTCATCACTCCAGAGCCGGCGCCAAAGTAGCCGTTGTAGAGAGACAGGGCTGAGAGTCCAGCCGCGAGCGGGGCTGTGCTGTTCTCGGCGGCGCGGCGCTCGCGCCATGCGCTGATGCGGGGCTGGACGAGCAGCGCGATCGATCCTGCCGCGACAAGGAACGGCACCAGCCGACCAAACAGGTGGGCCGGAGTCAAGATCAACAGCCCGGCACCGGCCGCTCCACCGACCGCCGACACGGACGCCCAGCGCCACAGCCACGCGGCTTTGCCTTGCAGCTCGGGTTTGGAGCCGAGCGCCGACCCGGACCAGGAACCGACCAGAGCGACGTTGTTTGCGATGTTGGCCGAGAGAGCTGGCAGCCCGACGGCGAGCAGCGCCGGATAGGAGATCAGAGAGGTGATTCCGCCTGCGGTCCCGACGACGCCCGCCGCCGCACCGGCCAGCGTTAGCGCGACGGAGTCAGTCACTGAGAGCAAGGGCCGCGAACCTACTGCGAGACGCGCACGACGTACTCCGCGCGATCGCCCCTGATGTGGTGCGCGACCGTTGCGATCACGCGTCCGTGTTGGTCGGTGTTGAAGCCACGTAGCTCAAGCAGCGCACTGCCCACCGCCACTTTGAGCCACCCGGCCTGCTCTGAGTTGGCCGGGTGGGCGCTGAATGTGCGCTCGGCGCGCTTGACCTCCAGGCCGTGTTGAGCGCTAAGAGCCGCGAACACGCTCGTCTCGCCGTCCCAGTCAAGCGGCGCGAGCGACGCTGGCAGCAGCACCTCCCCGATAGACCATGGCTCGCCCTCCAGGTAACGAACGAAACCAAACTTGACTGCTCCACCGCTGAACTCTGGGAACGGGTTCTCGGCGCCGGTGTCCTGAGCGGTGACCGCGAGCACCTTGTGATGGACTGCGAGCCCGCGATGCGCCATTGACTCCGAGAGGCTCGCCTCGCCGTCATCGATGCGGTGGCGCATCATCGGCAGAGCTACGAAACTGCCGACCCCGTGCTCTGTTCTCACCATCCCGGCGCGGACAAGTTCTTCAAGCGCGCGTCGGATTGTCAGCCGGTTTACGCCGTATAGCTGCGCCAGCGATGCCTCAGGCGCCAACCGCTCACCTGGTACCAGCTCCGCCCGGCTCACGCGGGCGCTGAGATCCTCAGCGACCTGCCGGTAGAGCGCAAGCCCCGCCTGCTTGGAGAGAGGCACAGGCTCACGACTCGCGGAGGCGGGTCTTGACGCCGCGGAACTTGTAACGCGAGAAGTAGACATCTAGATATCTACTATACGGGTGGTGCTGCCCGTCATCCTCTTATTCCTACTCGCGATCGCCGCGGGAGTTCTCAGCGGCGTGGTGGGAACCGGGTCGTCGCTGACCTTGCTGCCTCTGCTCGTGTGGCTATACGGGCCGAGAGTCGCGGTGCCGATCATGGGCATCGCTGCCGTCATCGGCAACCTCGGCCGAGTGCTCGCCTGGTGGCGTCGCATCGCCTGGCGGCCGGTGGTCGCGTACTCGGCCACCGGCGCCCCCGCCGCCGCACTCGGAGCTCACACCCTGCTGACGATCCCAGCGGCCCTTGCCGATGGCGCGCTCGCCGCATTCTTTCTCGCGATGATTGCCCTACGCAGGACCAGCGCCCCGAAACGCTTACATCTCAAAACCTGGCATATGGCGGTCGCGGGCGCAGTGGTCGGCTTCCTCACGGGCATGATGCTCTCCACCGGACCGCTGAGCGTGCCGATCTTCATTGGCTACGGACTCAGCGGCGGCGCTTTCCTAGGGACGGAAGCGGCCAGCTCGATCCTGCTCTACACCGCAAAGCTTGCGACGTTCGGCGCGTCCGACGCGCTCACCAAAGCGATCATCATCCACGGCATCACGATCGGCGCCGCGCTCATGTTCGGTTCGATCTTCGCCCGGCGAATCGTCAAACGGATCAACGTCAACACCTACGACAGCCTGATTGACATCGTTTTGACCGTCGGTGCGGCGACGCTGATCCTGACCATCATCCGGTGAGACCCGGGCGCGGTCCGCGGTGTGAGCCGTACCACCCACAGACCTCGCCAGTGGTGCGTTCACGAGTAGTTAGGAGCAGGCGGGCTAGCTGGGGTGATCCCGGGGTCAGTCCTCAGCGCCAGCTCCCAGGATGCGCCCCGGTCGCGCGACCACGCGCGGGCAGGCTCCCACGCCACGTCGACGGCCGCAAGGACCGCATCACCACCGTAGCCGCGACTCCGGACGTGAGACGGACAACGCATGAACTCGCGGCAAGGTGCATCTGACGGCACGACACCGCTTGAGAAAAACGGTTCCTGCGGATGCAGAAACGAAAACGCGGTCCGGGGGCGACGACCGTGCCTGTCTCGCGCGTAGCCTGCGCGCGGAAAAAAGCGTCGTCGGTCGCCTTCGAGAGCTGTGTCCGCCTGGCTTACGCGAACCCTGCTCCCTCCCGAACCGCAAGTAGAACCCTACATCTAACCCCCACCCACCTTGCAACCCCCGCGGACGCCGAACCCCGCAAAATGAAAGAAAAAACGGTGCGCAGTTAAACTCCACGGCCCGCAAACGGAGGAGCAGCAGGATGAATCAGCCGACCAACCGGATTGCCTATGTACAGGCGTCATGGCACGACGAGATCCTTGATCGTGGGCAGGCCGCTTTCCTGGGCGCGCTCGATGGGCTTGGCCTGGATTCCGACCACGTGGACGTAGTCCGTGTCCCCGGCGCCTTCGAGCTTCCCCTGCACATCCGCCGGCTCGCAAAGACCGGCCGGTATTCGGCACTCGTCGCCGCAGCTCTCGTTGTAGATGGCGGCATTTACCGCCACGAGTTCGTGGCTGAAGCGGTCGTCAGCGGGCTGATGCAGGTACAGCTCGAGACCGACGTTCCGGTTCTGTCGATGGTTCTGACCCCGCATCACTTCCATGACCACGACACACACGAAGACTTTTTCGCGACTCACTTCGAGCAGAAGGGGGTGGAGGTCGCGCGCGCATGTGCGCTCACGCTGGAGAGCCTCGCCCACCTGGAGACCCTCGCGAGCCCGTGAGCTTCGCCTAGTAGCGTCTTTTGTAGGCGCCGTTCGCTGAGGCCGCGCCCGAAACAGGAGTTGAACCAGATGACCAGTGGCGGTATGACGGGTGAGGTACCCACGCGGCGGCTTGCCGATGGGAATGAGATTCCGCTGCTTGGCTTCGGCGTGTGGCAGGTGCCTGAAGGCTCCGAGTGCGGGGCGGCCGTGCGCTTGGCGCTTGAGGCCGGCTATCGCCACATCGACACGGCACAGGCGTACGGAAACGAGGAGAGCGTCGGTCGTGCGCTGCGGGAAAGCGGGGTCGCGCGTGAGCAGATCTTCGTTACCACGAAGTTCTACCCCGGCAAGAAGGATCCGGTCGCTGAGATAGAGGGCAGCCTGCGGCGCCTCGGGATCGACTATGTCGACCTCTACATCATCCACTGGCCGCAAGGCGGTCCCACCTGGGCTTGGCCAGGCATGGAGCGCGCCCGGGAACTCGGGCATGCCAGTTCGATCGGTGTCTCCAACTTCAGCGTGAGTGAGCTCGAGCAGACGCTTGCGGCGACCACCAGCAGCCCGCCGGTGATCAACCAGGTTCAGTTCAGTCCGTTCGAGTTTCGTCAGGGACTGCTCGAAGGCTGCGAGCGGCTGGGCATCTCGCTTGAGTCGTACAGCTCGCTCGGCACCGGCCGGCATCTGGACGATCCGAGCGTCGCGGCAGTCGCCGAGGCTTCAGGGCGTACGCCCGCGCAGGTGCTGTTGCGCTGGTGTGTGCAGCGCGACATCCCGGTCCTGCCGAAGTCAACCCACAAGGAGCGCATCATCGAGAACTCGGCGCTCTTTGACTTCGCCCTGTCCGATGGCGACATGGCAAGGCTCGACGACCTCGATGCCACCGGCCGCACCAGCGACGCCCGCGAGGGCAAGTGGTGGAGCTCCTAGCGCCTAGCTGAAGATGTGGGTGGTGAAGCGCTCGCGGACCGTGCGGGCGGTTTCATCGGGCGGTGCCGCCCAGATCGACTCGTTGAAGATCTCGACCTCGACCATGCCGTCGTAGCCGCTCGCTTCGACCGCCTGTGTGAGCGGGCGAAAGTCGATGTGGCCGTCGCCGACGTGGCCGCGGCCGAGCAGCACGTCGGCCGGCAGCGGCAGGATCCAGTCGCAGACCTGGTAGCTGAAGATCCGCTCGCCCGCCCGTGCGATCTCCTCGAGCACGGTGTCGTCCCACCAGACGTGGTACGCGTCGACGACAACGCCGACCGTGTCGGCTGGGAACTGTCGCGCGAGATCGAGCGCCTGTCCGAGCCGTGAGACCGTGCAGCGGTCGGCGCAGAACATCGGGTGCAGCGCCTCGATCGCGAGCTTCACGCCGGCGGCCGCGGCGACCGGCGCCAGCTCGGCTATCGCGTCGACGATCAGCTCACGGGCGTACGGCAGGCTCTTGCTGCCGGGGACAAGGCCGCCGCTGACCAGCACGAGCGTATCTGCGCCGACCGCCGCCGTCTCCTCGATCGCCGCACGGTTGTCGTCGAGCATCCGCACCCAGTCATTTGGGCCGACCGTGAAGAAGCCCGAGCGGCAGACACTTGAGATCCGCAGCCCGGAGTCGCGCACGATCGCCGCTGCGGCCTCGATTCCGATCTCCTGGATCTGCTCACGCCAGAGCCCGATGCCACGGATCTCGTGGCGCTGGCAGAGCTCGACGCTGTCACGCAGATTCAGATGCTTGACGGTTGCAGTGTTGAGCGAGAGCCGCTCGAGCCCAACGGTCATGCCGCCGCCGCGATCCGCAAGTGCTGCGTCATACGCTCGACCGCGAGCTCGGGCTCGATCAGCGCCCCGGCCGCGGCGGCGAGCTCGAAGACCTTGATCAGATGCTCATCGGAGCGCTGCCGCTCGAAGCCGTCAACCATCGCGAACTCAGGCTGCAGGCCGTTCAGCCAGGCAATGAAAGCGATGCCTGCCTTGTACTGATAGGTGGGGACTTCAAACAACTTGCGTGAGAGCGGCACGGTCGGCTCGATGATCGCCCGGTAGCGGGCGTGATCGCCGGCGTCGAGCGCCGCCAGAGCCTCGGCCGCCGGGGCTGTGATCGCAGCCAGCGCGCCGAGCAGCGCGTCGCTGTGGCCGTGCTCGTCACCCTCGATCAGCTCGGCGTAGCCGAAGTCGTCGCCGGTGTACATGCGCACCCCGGCCGGCAGCTGGCGCCGCAGCCAAACCTCTTTGTCGGCGTCCAGCACCGAGAGCTTGATGCCGTCGACCATCGAACCGGCTTGGGTGATGATCTCGAGCACGGTCGCGGCAGCCTGCTCGAAGCTGACGGCGCCCCAGTAGCCGGCCAGCGCCGGGTCGAACATCTCGCCGAGCCAGTGCAGGATCACGGGACGCTTGACCCCGCGGAGCAGGTGCCCGTAGACGTCGCGGAAATCGTCGGCTGAGCGCGCCGCGGCGACCAGCGCGCGGCTCGCCATCAGCACGACGTTGGCGCCGGCGTCCTCAACGGCGGTGATCTGCTCTTCGTACGCGGCGCTCACCTGGGCGAGGCTGGCGCCTTGCGAAAGTTGATCGGTACCGGCGCCGCAGGCCAGCAGACCGCCGGTCTTCGCCGCCCGCGCGGCGGTACGCTCGATCAGCTCTCGCGCTTGCTCCCAGCTCAGCCCCATGCCGCGCTGGGCGGTGTCCATCGCCTCGGCGATGCCAAAGCCGTGTGACCAGAGGTACTCGCGGAAGGCGAGCGTCGACTCCCAGTCGATCTCACCGCCGGCGCTCGCGGCCACGTGGGCGGCGGCGTAGGCCCGGCGAGAGTTGGCCGGCCGATGCGCGGCCGGCCAGGGGGGAGACTCGAGTGTGAGCGCCTGCGTGCGGCCCGGCAGCGTCAGCGTCGCGCTCATCTGACCGCCTCGAGCTCCGGCACGACGAGCTCGGGTACCAGCATGCGCTGCCCGTTTGCCGACGACTGCTGTGCGAGCTCCGCGAGCTGGACGCCCTTGGCGCCCTCCATCAGGTCCCAGTGGAACGGGCGGCGCTCACCAACGTGCACCAGGAAGGACTCCCATTGCGTCTTGAAGGCGTTGTCGACGACCCCGATCTCAGGCACATCGGCCCACTGCGTGAGGTAGTGATTGGTGTCAGGCAGGTCAGGGTTCCAGACCGGCATCGGCGTGACCGCCGCCGGCTGCACCGAGCACTCGCGCAGCCCCGCTACGGCGCTGCCGTTGGTGCCGTCAACCTGGAGCTCAAGCAGCTCGCGGCGGTTGACGCGCACCGACCAGGACGAGTTCAACGACGCGACCACACCACTGGCGAGTTCGACGATCGCGTAACAGCTGTCGTCGGCGGTCGCGTCGTAGCGCTCGTGGCTCTCATCCCAGCGCACCGGCATGTGTGTCGCCTGACGCGCGTAAAGGGCTGAGACAGGGCCGAACAGGTCCTCCAGCAGGTAGCGCCAATGCGGCAGCATGTCGAGCGCGATGCCGCCGCCGTCCTGCGCGCGGTAGTTCCACGAGGGGCGCTGCGCGGGGATGTGCTCGCCGTCGAAGACCCAGTAGCCGAACTCGAGCCGGATCGAGAGGATCCGGCCGAAGAAGCCGCTCTCAATCAGGCGGCGCAGCTTGACGATCCCGGGCAGGAAGAGCTTGTCCTGGACGACGCCGTTGATCACGCCGGCGCTGGCGGCGGCCTGCGCCAGACCCAATGCCGCGGCGAGGCCGTCAGCGGTCGGTTTCTCGGTGTAGATGTGCTTGCCCGCGGCGATCGCCTGGGTCAGCGCCGTCTCACGGGCGCTGGTCACCTGCGAGTCGAAGTAGATCTCGATCTCCGGATCGGCCAGCACGCTCTCTAGGTCGGTGCTCCAGTGCTCGATCCCGTGCCGCTTGGCGATCTCCTCGACGCGGTCGGCATTGCGTCCGACCAGCACCGGCTCCGGCACCAGTCGGGTCCCATCGGCCAGCGTGACGCCGCCCTGCTCGCGGATCGCGAGGATCGAGCGGACCAGATGCTGGCGGTAGCCCATGCGTCCGGTGACGCCGTTGAGCGCCACTTTGATGACGGTCTGCGACATGTTCGACTCCCCCTCGTGGTTGTGATCGGCGAGGTCCACTCGCAGTGTGCGCCTATCCTGGAAAGCGCTTTCCCGAAGCTTAGTCGTGACCGTGGCCGCCGGTCAAGGGCTTCCGCGGCGGGTGCTTGCGACTCTATGCTCACGGCGTGACTCGCCGGCCCTCCGATCGTGAACAGAGCTCCCGGGCCGTCAACCTGCAGGACATCGCCGATCGGGCCGGCGTCTCGCTGGCCACCGCCTCGCGCGTCTTGGGCAACGGCTCACGGCGCGTCACCGACGAGCTGATCGAGCGGGTCACGCGTGCCGCGGCCGACCTCGGGTACAGCGCCAACCTGCCGGCCCGCACGGTCGCAACGGGGCACAGCGACATCGTCGGGGTGCTGGTCCACGACATCTCCGACCCGTACTTCTCGACGATCGCCACCGCGGTCGTGCAGCGGGCCGACCAGCATGCCGCGGTCGTCTCGATCGGCAACGCCTTCGGCGACGCCCGCCGCGAGCTCGCCTACGTGGCGATGATGCGCTCGATGCGGGCGCGGGCGGTGGTCGTCGCCGGCAGCCGCAGCGACGACCGCGACGGCCATCAAGCGCTCTGTGACGAGCTCGAGGCCTTCCAGCGCGGGGGTGGGCGCGCCGTCTGCATCGGCCAGCCGCTACCGGGCATTGATACGGTCGCACCGGAGAACGAGGCCGGCGCCAGGGCGCTTGGCGTCGCATTGGCGGCGGCCGGGCATCGCAGCTTCGCGGTGCTTGCGGGGCCGCCGCACCTGCACACCGCCCGGGACCGCCTGCGCGGCTTCCGCGCCGGCCTAGAGGCCTCGGGGATCGAGCTTCACAGCGACGATGTGATCAGCGGCGAGTTCAACCGCGATGGCGGCTATGAGGCGCTCAGCACGCTGCTCTCTCGCAGCGCGCCGCTGCCGCGCTGCGTGTTTGCGGTCAACGACGTGATGGCGGTCGGCGCCCTCGCGCGCCTGCGCACGGCCGGGCTCGACGTTCCCGGTGACGTCGCCGTGGCCGGCTTCGACGACATCGTCACGTTGCGTGACGTCTGGCCGCGCCTGACCACGGTCAGGTTGCCGCTCGAGGCGATGGGGGAGATGGCCGGCCGGCTCGCGCTCGATCAGCTGCGCGACGAGGCACCGCGGCTGCTGCCGGTTCCCGGCGAGGTGATCCTGCGGGAGAGCACGGCGCTGGCCGCCGGTTCGGTTGCATCCTAGGGCGGCCTTCGCTAGCGTTGCGGAAAGCGCTTTCCCGGCAATCGGAGGTTGTAGTGGCGACATTGGAGCGGAACCGAACACTGTTCATTGACGGCGAGTTCAGCGAGCCGGCCGACGGGGGCGTGATCGACGTGCGCGATAAGGCGACGGGCGAGGTTTTCGCAAGCGTCGGGCTCGCCACCGCACAGGACGTCGACCACGCCGTGCAAGGCGCACTCGCCGCTCAGCGGCAGTGGGCGCAGGCCTCATACGCAGAGCGCGCGAGCGTGCTGCGCGCGGCCGCCGCGGAGCTCGGTGCGCGGGCAGAGACGCTGCGTGAGCTGATCATGCGCGAGACCGGCAGCATCGGCGGCAAGGCTGACTACGAGATCGGCGCCGCACAGAGCGAGCTGATCGAAGCGGCCGCGCTCGCCGCCCGCCCCGCAGGCGAGTTGTTGCAGTCCTCACACGCCGGACGCCTTTCGCTCTCAGAGCGGGTGCCGGTCGGCGTCGTCGGCGTGATCACGCCCTGGAACTTCCCGCTGGTGCTCGGCATGCGCGTGATCGCACCGGCGCTTGCGCTCGGTAACGCGGTCGTGCTGAAGCCTTCGCCGGAGACGCCGCTCAGCGGCGGCATCGCGATCGCCGAGGCCTTTGCCGCGGCCGGAGTGCCCGCTGGGCTCTTCCAGGTGTTGCCGGGAGACACCGAGGTCGGTGAGCGGATCGTCGAGCATCCCGACATCTCGATGGTCCACTTCACCGGCTCGACCAAGGTCGGCCGTGTGATCGCCAAGACCGCCGGCGGGTTGCTGAAGAAGGTCTCGCTCGAGCTCGGTGGCAACAACGCCGTGCTGGTGCTTGACGACGCCGATCTGGAGCAGGCGTCGATGATCGGCGCCTGGTCGAGTTTTCACTACCAGGGGCAGACCTGCATCACCGCCGGCCGGCACATCGTCGCCCGCGCGGTCGCCGATGGCTACGTCGAGGCGCTCGCCAAGCGCGCCGACGCGATCACACTCGGCAACACGGTCACCGAGGAGGTAGGGCTCGGGCCGATGATCAACAGCGTCCAGTACGAGCGTGCCAGCACGCTCCTAGAGGACGCGGTCGCGGCCGGTGCGCGGATCGTCACGCACGGTGAAAACAAGCCGCCGTTCTTCGCGCCGACGGTGGTCGTCGACGTCACCCCGGAGATGGCGCTTTGGCGTGAGGAGATCTTCGCGCCGATCGCCCCGATCCTCGTGGTCGACGATGACGAGCAGGCGGTGACCGTCGCAAACGACAGTGAGTACGGCCTCGTCTGCTCGGTGCTGAGCGCGAGCAACGACCGCGGCATCGGCGTCGCCAGGCAGCTGCGGTCGGGCATGGTGCACGTCAACGACGCGACTCCGCAGGACGAGGCGCTCGCTCCGTTCGGCGGTTTCGGCAGCTCCGGCCTCGGCGGCCGCTCGGGCGGCGACACCAACCTTTCGGAGTTCACCGAGCTGCGCTGGCTGACGGTGGCGCCCGGTCCTGTTCACTATCCCTACTGAGGCCGTCAGGTCTCTCCCCTCAGAGCTGGAGGCCCAGACAGCATGACCGCGACAACTGACGGCACACAGGCGAGCGCCACCGGCGTCGTCCATCCGCTGGACCCGGCCACGCCCGCTGAATTTGAAGCGGGACGCCTGATCTTGGAGCGCGCCGGTGTGCTGACCCCGAACGCCCGCTTCAGCTACTACGGACTCGAGGAGCCGCCGAAGGCGGAGGTGCTCGCCTACCAGCCGGGTTCGCCGGTTGAGCGGCGGCTGCGGGCGCTGCTGGTCGACATCGTCAGCGGTGCGCTGACCGACGCGGTCGTATCGGTGACGGACGAAAGCGTGGTTCACAGCCGCAACGTCGATCCTGTGACTGAGGGGCAGTTCCCGATCCTCAACATCGAGTTTGAGCGCGCGGAGCAGATCGTGCACGCCGACGACGGCTGGAAAGCGGCGATGGCGCGGCGGGGTCTGACCGACATCACCAAGATCCGCGCCTGCCCGCTGACCTCGGGCAACTATGAGCTTGAGGGCGAGTCCGGCCGCCGGATCGTGCGCGTGCTCGCGTTCCTGCACGAGTCGCCGGAGGACCTGGCCTGGGCCCACCCCGTCGATGGCATCGCCGCCTACGTGGATCTCGTTGAGGGTCGTGTGCTGAAGCTGATCGACGAGCTCGACATGCCGATCCCCGCCGAGTCCGGCGACTACAACGATCCCGAGGTTCGCGGGCCTGAGCGCACGACGCTGCGCCCGATCGAGATCACCCAGCCTGAGGGCGTCAGCTTCACGCTCGATGGTTACGCGCTCGAGTGGGAGAACTGGTCGCTGCGGATCGGCTTTGACCAGCGTGAGGGACTCACGCTGCACCAGATCAGCCTTGACGACGACGGCGAGCGCCGGCCCGTGATCTACCGCGCCTCGGTCCCGGAGATGGTCGTGCCGTACGGCGATCCCGGCCCGTTCCGCTACTGGCAGAACTACTTCGACACCGGTGAGTACCTGTTCGGGAAGTTCGTCAACTCGCTGGAACTCGGCTGTGACTGCCTCGGCGAGATCACGTATCTGGACGCGACGATCCCCGGCGACGACGGTCTTCCGACGCAGGTCAAGAACGCGATCTGCATCCACGAAGAGGACCACGGCGTGCTCTGGAAGCACACCGACATGTTCAGCGGGTCGATCGAGACCCGTCGCCAGCGCCGCCTGGTGATCTCGTGCTTCGCCACGATCGGTAACTACGACTACGGCTTCTATTGGTACCTCTACCTCGACGGCAAGATCGAGCTCGAGATCAAGCTGACCGGGATCCTCTTCACCTCCGCTTACCGCGGCAAGGACTACCCGTATGCGACTGAGGTCGCCCCCGGACTCGGTGCCCCCGGGCATCAGCATCTCTTCAGTGCGCGCCTCGACATGATGGTCGACGGGCTTGCGAACGCGGTCGAGGAGATCGACGTGCACGGGCTTCCGATCGGCCCTGAGAACCCCCGGGGCAACGCGATCACCCGCAGCATCACGCGCGTCACGCGTGAGTCCGAGGGTGCGCGGCTCGCTGATACGAACCGCGGCCGGGTCTGGCGCGTGATCAACACCGAGAAGCGCAACCGCTTCGACGAGCCGGTCGCCTGGACGCTGCACCCGCAGCCGGCACCGACGCTGATCGCCGACCCCGAAAGTCCGCTGGCGCAGCGTGCCGGCTTCGCCACGAGGCAGCTGTGGGTCACCCGCTATGACCCGGCTGAGCGCTACTCGGCCGGGGACTTCGTAAACCAGCATCCCGGCGGGGCTGGCCTGCCGGCCTTTGTGGCCGCTGACCGCGACGTTGACGGCACCGACATCGTGCTCTGGCACACCTTCGGCCCGACGCACTTCCCGCGTCCCGAGGACTGGCCGGTGATGCCGGTTGAACACTGCGGCTTCGAGCTGAAGCCGTCCGGCTTTTTCGGCCGCAACCCGACGCTCGACGTTCCGCGGTCGACGAGTCACGGGTGCCACCACTGAGGCATCGGTAGGCGTGCGACTGCGCTGCGCGGACTCCCGCTCTAGGCTTGGGGCATGAAGCGACGGCTAAGCGGAGAAGTTTCGCCGG
>Ga0302314_10012607_pt1 | contig 14604 bp, 12 predicted proteins | sample III_Palsa_N2_3_FD_200533 | JGI IMG/M metagenome (GOLD analysis project Ga0302314, IMG submission 200533) | Peat permafrost microbial communities from Stordalen Mire near Abisko, Sweden - III_Palsa_N2_3 | ecosystem: Environmental > Terrestrial > Soil > Palsa > Peat permafrost | place: Sweden... | reverse complement strand
GTCTTCGCGCGATGCATCGTCGGTCGCCAAGGCGCTCGGCCCTGATGGGTGCGATCTGCTGATCACTATCGGCGGCAGCGGCGTTGGCCGCAGCGATGCCGCGGTCGCGGCGCTGGCCGAGCGTGGCGAAGTCATCGTGCACGGCATCGCGCTGCAGCCGGGCCGAACCTCGGCCATCGGCCGCATCGGAAAGACACCCGTCATCGCGTTGCCCGGCGCGCCGGACCAGGCGTTGGCGGCGTGGTGGGCGCTGGCGCTTCCCGCGCTCGATCGATTGTCGGGACGCCTGCCGCGACAGCCCGTTACACGGCCATTGGCGCGCAAGATTGCATCGACCGTCGGCATCGCCGAAATTGTCCTGCTCGAAATCGATGGCGACGCCTGGATGCCGCTTGCCGCCGGCGAGATGCCGATCGAGACGATCGCGCGGGCTGACGCCTGGCGCGTTATCCGGGGCGGCTCGGAGGGCTATGCGGCGGGCACGCTGGTGGATGCTTATCTGTTGCGGGAATGATAAGAGTTTCCGGATGACCCAGACCCCCAAGTCGACAAGCCGCGACAGCCCTGGCCAGTCGCAGCAGGAACAATTCCTGACCATCCTGTCGCGCGAAGAGGCGCTGGCGCGCTTTGAATCCGCGCTGTTTCCGCGCGCGCTGCCGAGCGAACCGCGATCGCTTGCCGATGCGCTCGGCTGCGTGCTGGCGCAGGATGTCGTGGCGCCGATCGACGTGCCGCCGTTCGATCGCTCCAATGTCGACGGCTTTGCGGTGCGCTCCGCCGATCTCGCCGCCGCCGGTGAGGTAGCTTCCGTTCGCCTGATGCTGAACGATGAAATGATTGCCTGCGGCGTCGCCCCGGCGCGGCCGGTGCTCTCGGGAACCGCCACCGCGATCGCGACCGGCGGTCCGGTGCCGCGCGGCGCCGATGCGATCGTGATGGTCGAGCACACCCAACCCGCCGGCCCTCGCGCGATCGAGGTTCGCCGCGCCGCTTCGCCCGGACAATTTGTTTCCTATGCCGGCTCCGACATCGCGCGCGGCGAGGCGCTGTTGCGCGCCGGCACCATGATCGGCTCGCGCGAGATCGGGATGCTGGCGGCCTGCGGTATCGCGCATGTTTCGGTGGTGCGCCGGCCGCGCGTGGCCGTGCTCTCGACCGGCGACGAACTGGTGCAGCCTGGCGGGCCGCTGCGCCCCGCCGCGATCTATGACAGCAATGGTGCGATCGTCGCAGCAGCGATCTCGGAGAATGGCGGCGAGGCGGCCTTTCGCGGCGCCATTCCCGATGACGAGCCGCAACTCGAAAGCGCGATGCGCAAGGCGCTGGCGGTCAGCGACATGCTGGTAGTGTCGGGCGGCACCTCAAAGGGCGCCGGCGACGTCTCCCACCGTATCATCGCGCGGCTCGGCCAACCCGGCATCCTCGCGCATGGCGTTGCGTTGAAGCCGGGCAAGCCGCTGTGTCTTGCGGTGTGTGATGGCAAGCCGGTCATTATCCTGCCGGGGTTTCCGACCTCGGCGATGTTCACCTTCCACGACATGATCGTGCCGGTGCTGCGGCGGATGGCCGGATTGCCGGCCCGCTCCGATGCAAAAGTCACGGCCAAGGTTCCGGTGCGGATCGCCTCCGAACTCGGCCGCACCGAATTCGTCATGGTGTCGCTGGTCGAGGGCGATGCAGGCCTGATCGCCTATCCCACCGGCAAGGGCTCCGGCGCGATTACGTCTTTCGCGCAGGCCGACGGCTTCCTGCGGATCGATGCGCTCGCCGACCAGATGCCGGCCGGGACCGAGGCCGAGGTGACGCTGTTCACGCCGCATGTCAGGGTGCCGGATCTGGTGGTCGTCGGCAGCCATTGCACCGGGCTCGACCTGGTGACGGCGCCACTGGCGCGCGCGGGGCTTTTGGTGCGCTCGATCGCGGTGGGCAGCCTTGGCGGGCTCGCGGCAGCCAAGCGCGGCGAATGCGATTTCGCGCCGATCCATCTGTTCGATGACAAGACCGAAACCTACAACACGCCGTTTCTTGCCGCCGGCCTTGAACTCGTGCCCGGCTGGCGCCGGATGCAGGGCATCGTATTCCGCAAAGGCGACAAGCGTTTCGAAGGCTTGAGCGCGCAAGCCGCCGTGCGCGCGGCGCTGGCCGATCCCGCCTGCATCATGGTCAACCGCAACCAGGGCGCGGGCACCCGGATCCTGATCGACCGGCTGCTCGGCGATGCCCGCCCCGATGGCTACTGGAATCAGCCGCGCTCGCACAACGCGGTCGCCGCCGCCGTGGCGCAGCATCGCGCCGACTGGGGCATGACCATCGCGCCGGTCGCGCATGCCGCGGACCTTGGGTTCATTCCGTTGGCGGAAGAACATTATGATTTCGCGGTGGTGACGGCGCGCAAGCAGCGCCCGGCGGTGCAGGCGTTTTTCGACGCATTGGCGTCGGAGGAAGGTCGCGCAGCGCTGAAGCAGGCGGGATTTCGGCCGGCTTAGCGGTTGGATGTGACGGCGGTAATCAACCCCCATCCAGCTCTGCCAGCCGTTCCGCTTCCGCGATGTCGTCCGTGGTGTTGGCATTGAAGAACGGATCGAGCGGCTGCGTCGGCCAGGTCACGGTGGCGAGCTTGTAACGCGCGGTCCAGCGATCGATCTTTCGGACATCCTCTTGCACCAGCGCGTGGCGAAGCTCGCCGCGCAAGGCGACGCTCCATAGTCCGATCACCGGATGCGACTGTCCATCGGAGGCCGCGACCGCGAGCTGGGCGTTGTCTTTCACAAGCGCCTGATACAGACGGGAGACGAGATCGCGCGGCAGGAACGGGCAATCCGCTGCGGCACTCAGCAGCAGCGAAACCCCGGGACGATTGGCGGCGGCCCAATCCAGCGCGGCGAGGATGCCCGCCAGCGGTCCCGGAAAGTTTTCGACGGTGTCAGCGATGACCGGTAATCCAAAGCTCGCAAAGCGCGCCGGATCGCCATTGGCATTGAGGATGAGTTCGCCGCATTGCGGCTTCAGCCGTGCGATTACGCGTTCGAGGATGGTTTTGCCGCCGATCTGGCGCATCGGCTTGTCGCCGCCACCCATCCGCCGCGCCAGGCCACCGGCGAGCAACACGCCAGGAATCTCAATCACGATCTTCGCCCTTGCGCTTGTGACGCGCGGATTCCTCGTCGACAAAGGCGAGGTCCTGATCGTAGACGATGCGCTGCGCGCCGGAGAGCGCGATGAAGCGTTTGCCGCGCGCGCGCCCGACCAGCGTCAACCCCACCTGCCGCGCCAGGTCGACGCCCCAGGCGGTGAAGCCCGAACGCGATATCAGGATCGGAATTCCCATCCGCACCGTCTTGATCACCATCTCGGAGGTCAGCCGCCCGGTGGTGTAGAGAATCTTGTCGCCGGGATCGACGCCGTGGCGATAGATCCAGCCTGCGATCTTGTCGACGGCATTGTGGCGGCCGACGTCTTCGGTGTAGCAGACCGGCGTGCCCTGCTTGCACAGCACGCAGCCGTGGATCGCACCGGCCTCGAGGTAGAGCGAGGGCATGGTGTTGATCGTATGCGTCATCTGATAGAGCCAGGAGGTGCGCAGTTCCGCTTCCGGCAGGGCTGTGCTTTCGACGGCTTCCAAGAGGTCGCCGAACGCGGTGCCCTGCGCGCAGCCCGAGGTCTGCGTGCGCTTCTTCAACTTGGCCTCGAAATTGGTGTGGTGTTCGGTACGCACCACCACCACCTGGAGATCGTCGTCATATTCGACCTCGGTGACGACGTCGTCGTATTTCAGCATGTTCTGGTTGAGCAGATAGCCGAGCGCGAGATATTCCGGATAATCGCCGATCGTCATCATGGTGACGATTTCCTGCGCGTTCAGATACAGCGTCAGCGGCCGCTCGACGGGGACGTTGATCCCGACAGTGGCGCCGGTCTGATCGATCCCGGCGACGCGTTCGGTCAGTCGCGGATCTCCGGGATTGGGCACGATCAGGGGAATAGGTGCTTTCTCTATCTTCATCATGTCGGCAGGTTAGCATGACAAGCCGTGTTAGCCGATATAAAGCACGTCCAGACAATGCTTGAGCCCGGTTCCCGGGGCGCTTTCCGGAGCATGAAATGAAAGTGATTGGCCTCTCGGGATGGAGCGGCGCCGGCAAGACCACCTTGCTGACGCGGGTGATCCCGTATTTGCTGGGCCAGGGCCTGCGCGTCTCCGTCATCAAGCACGCCCATCACGAGTTCGATGTCGACGTGCCCGGCAAGGATTCCTGGGTGCACCGGCAATCCGGCGCGACCGAGGTGCTGGTATCCTCGACCCGGCGCTGGGCGTTGATGCACGAATTGCGCGGCGCTGATGAACCGCGGCTGCCGGAACTACTCACGAAAATGTCGCGGGTCGATCTGGTTGTCATCGAAGGTTTCAAGCGCGAGCCGCACCGCAAGATCGAAGTGCATCGCGCGGCCAATGAGAAGCCGCTATTATTTCCCGAGGACCGCGATATCGTCGGCATCGCGACCGACGCCGTGGTTGAAACCACGCTTCCGATGGCCCATCTCGATGATGTCGAGGCCGTCGCTGCGTTGATGCAGCGCTCGGCGATCTCGGTCGAAGAGGTGCTGGCGCGAAGCCTGAGCGAAAGCTGAGAGGCAAGATGGCGCAATTGTCCGACGATTGCTTTGCCTTCGGCGGGCCGATGATGTCGGTCGATGAAGCTGTCGGCATCATCGCCGCGCGCGTCAAGCCCGTTGCGGACATCGAGACCGTAGCACTCAACGAGGCCGACGGGCGCGTTCTCGCCGGTGATGTTTCCGCGCCGCTGCCGCTGCCGCCATTCACCAATTCCGCGGTCGACGGTTATGCCGTGGCAAGCCGCGATCTTCCGCAAGGGCAGCCGCGGGCGTTTGCGGTGGCGGGGCGCGTCCAGGCCGGCGCGTCGGCAGGTGAGGCGATCCGGCCCGGGCAGGCGGTGCGGATCTTTACCGGCGCGCCGATGCCTGATGGCGCCGACACCGTGTTCATGCAGGAGGATGTGCGGATCGATGACGACGGCAAGGTCATCCTGCCGGCCGGATTGAAGCCCGGCGCCAATGTGCGGCCCGCGGGCGAAGACATTCCGGCCGGGCATTGCGCGCTGGCCGCGGGCCGGCGCCTGCGACCGCAGGACGTCGCGCTAGCGGCCGCGTTTGGGCTGACGCATCTGGCGGTTATCAGGCGTATCCGCGTCGCGGTGTTTTCCACCGGCAACGAACTGGTCTCGCCGGGAGGCAGCCGCGCCGCCGCGCAATTGTTCGACTCCAACCGCTTCATGCTGATGGCGATGCTGGTGCGGCTCGGCTGCGAGGTCAGCGATCTCGGTATCGTCAAGGACGACCGGGCGTCGCTGGCGGACGCCTTGCAAGAGGCCGCCGGTAGCCACGATTTGATCCTGACCACCGGCGGTGTTTCCACCGGCGAGGAAGATCACGTCAAGGCCGGGGTCGAAAGCGTCGGCACGCTCGTGCTATGGCGAATGGCGATCAAGCCCGGACGCCCTGTCGCGATGGGAATCGTCGGCGGCACGCCCTTTATCGGATTGCCGGGCAATCCGGTGGCGAGCTTTGTCACCTTTGTGCATGTGGTGCGGCCGACCGTTCTGGCGCTGTCTGGTGCTGCACAACAACCGCTGGTTCCGATGCCGGTCCGTGCGGGCTTCGCCTACAAGAAGAAAATAGCCCGTCGGGAATATGTCCGGGTCAATCTGCGCAGGGGCGAGAACGGCGTGCTCGAGGCCATCAAGTTTCCGCGTGAGGGCGCGGGGCTATTGTCATCGCTGGTCGACACCGACGGCCTGGTCGAACTCGGCGAGGAGATCACGCGGGTCGAACCGGGCCAGAGCGTCGGGTTTCTTAGCTATGCGAGCCTGATCTAGCGGCGGCCTCTCTGGCGGCAGCCTCGGGCCGTTGACGATGCCGCCCGCGTTCGCCATGTTCGGTTCATGGCCACGACAAAACTCGATCTCACCGGACTTAAATGCCCTTTGCCGGCTCTGAAAACGCGAAAAGCACTCAAGACGGTGCCGGCGGGCGATTTTCTCGAAGTGCACTGCACCGATCCGCTGTCGGTGATCGATATCCCGAACCTGATCCGGGAGACCGGCGACAAGGTTGAGATCACTGAACGCGCCGAGCGTCGGATCGTGTTCTTGATAGAAAAAGCCAATGGGTCGATGCCTTCCGCCAATCAACCCTAGATGGGTGATATCTACCTTTTTCCTATCGACTCCCGCCCCGGCTTCTGTCCCAATCGAGCTTCTCCGTGGGGACGCGGAAGTTTAAGTTGTGCCCGCGGCAGGGCTTGCGGTCTGGGGCCGGAACTATCTTCAATCGAGGCCGGCACGGGAAGCGGGCATATCCTGTTGCGTCGGGGGTTAGAGTTCTCGGATGCGCCTGGTGATCCCTGTGCATCCAGGAATTGTGCGAGGCAGCAAAGTGGGAGCTGATCGCCGTGACGGGCTGAAGACGGGATCGTAGACGGCAGACACGCTCGAAAAGGGCGGCTGTAGGGGAGGGTTCAATGACGTCGATAAGCAGCAGCGGAACTATGTCCGGCGCCGGAGGCGGGTTGCTCGACAGGGAACGGACGATTGCGACCGCCGGCTTCAATCGCTGGCTGGTGCCGCCCGCCGCGCTCTGCATCCATCTGTGCATCGGCATGGCTTATGGTTTCAGTGTGTTCTGGCTGCCGCTGTCGCGCGCGATCGGGCTGACGGCGCCGAAAGCCTGCCCCGATATGTCGCTGATGCAGGAGCTGTTCACCACCACCTGCGACTGGCGCGTTGCCAGCATGGGCTGGATGTTCACGCTGTTCTTCGTTGTGCTCGGCGTATCCGCGGCGATCTGGGGCGGCTGGCTGGAACGCGCCGGACCGCGCAAGGCCGGCTTCGTCGCCGCATTGTGCTGGGGCGGCGGCCTCTTGATTGGCGGCTTCGGGGTTTATGTTCATCAGCTCTGGATCATGTGGCTTGGCGCTGGCGTCATTGGCGGCATCGGTCTCGGCCTCGGCTACATTTCTCCGGTTTCCACCCTGATCAAATGGTTCCCAGACCATCGCGGCATGGCGACCGGCATGGCCATCATGGGCTTCGGCGGCGGCGCGATGATTGGCGCGCCACTCGCGAATATCCTGATCAACTACTTCAAGACTCCGACCTCAGTCGGTGTCTGGCAGACGTTCGCCGCCTTGGGCGTCATTTACTTCGTCTTCATGGCGATCGGCGCCTTCGCCTATCGGGTGACGCCGGCTGGCTGGCAGCCCGACGGTTGGCAGGCCCCGTCGAAAGCCAATGCGATGATCTCGACCAATAACGTTCATCTCGACAACGCGCACAAGACGCCGCAGTTCTGGCTGATCTGGTGGGTGCTGACGCTGAACGTCTCCGCCGGCATCGGTGTGATCGGCATGGCCTCGCCGATGCTGCAGGAAATCTTCGCGGGCAAACTGATCGGATTTCCCGACCTCGGCTTTAATGCGCTGAGCGCCGCGCAAAAGGCCACGATCGCGGGGATCGCTGCCGGCTTTACCGGCCTGCTGTCGCTGTTCAACATCGGCGGCCGCTTCTTCTGGGCGTCGCTGTCCGACCATATCGGGCGCAAGGCGACCTACTACTGTTTCTTCCTGCTCGGCATTGTGCTCTACGCGCTGGCGCCGACCTTCGCGGCGATGGGTTCGAAGCTGCTGTTCGTTCTCGGCTTCGGGATCATTCTGTCGATGTACGGCGGCGGGTTCGCGACCGTGCCGGCCTATCTGGCCGACATGTTCGGAACCCAGTTCGTGGGCGCCATTCACGGCCGCCTGCTGACGGCCTGGTCGACGGCGGGCATCATCGGTCCGGTGGTCGTCAACTACATTCGCGAGTTCCAGCTCGCGGCCGGGGTGCCGCGCGATCAGCTCTACAACACCACCATGTATATCCTCTGTGCCATGCTGGTCGCCGGGTTGATCTGCAACTATTTGATCAAGCCGGTCGACCCGAAGTGGCACATGAGCGAAGCCGACGTCGCCAAACTGCAGGCGGCCTCGGCGAGTTCATCCGCGGCGTCGCCATCGGGCTCCTACGGCATCGGCAAGGGCGGTCTCGACGCCAAGGCCGCGCTGTTCTGGGCCTTTGTCGGCATTCCCCTGGCATGGGGCGTTTGGGTCACGCTGAAGAGCGCGTCCAGCATCTTCTGATCTCGGCTCATCATCGCGGGACGGTGATCTGATCGTCCCGCAGTCTCCGACTTTCAAATAAATCAAAGAAACCAGATCAGGGGATTCCCATGTTTCGTACCAGTGTTTGTCTCGCCGCCGTGTTGCTTGTCGCGGGCGCGCTTCATACCGCCTCGGCCCAGACCACGACCCCGGCGCCCGCCGCCACGACCGCGGCCCCGGCCACAGCAAAACCATCGCGGATGAAATTGACCGTCGACAAGCTCAAGGCGATGAAGGCCAAGTGGAGCGCCAACAAGGGCAAGTTGAAGGCCTGCCGCAAGGAGGTGAAGCGACAGGGCTTGGCTGGCGACGACCGCTGGTTCTACATCGAAGACTGCATGGACAAGACCTGATGCGCCTTTAAGCGCCAGATGGATGGCTTAGCTGATGAGGGGCCTGACCGCGTAAACCGTCGGGCCCCTTAAATCATTATGATACCGGCATATTCTTGTTGGCATCTGGCATACCAAGTATTAGAATCGATCCAAATAGCGACGGGATTTGGTGCTCGATGAGTCATGATGTGCAGGAGGTCCGCCCGTTCGAACATCCGGGCGAGGGACGCAAGCGGGCGCGATCGACGCCGAAGGGGCGTCAGGTCGATCCGACGGCGGCGCACGAGATTGAACTTCTGCTCGGCGACCGGCCGCGGCGCCGCGATCTCCTGATCGAGCATCTGCACCTGATCCAGGACAGATATCATCAGATTTCCGCCGCCCATCTTGCAGCGTTGGCCGATGAGATGAAGCTTTCCTTTGCCGAAGTGTTCGAGACCGCGACGTTCTACGCGCATTTCGACATCGTGAAGGAAGGCGAGCCGGATATCGCGCCGCTGACCATTCGGGTCTGCGATTCACTGACCTGCGCGATGCTCGGCGCGGAAAGGCTGCTGCACGAATTGCAGGACTCCGCCGGCCCCGGCATTCGCGTGGTGCGCGCGCCCTGCGTCGGCCGTTGCGACAGCGCGCCGGCGGCCGAGGTCGGCCATCACTTTGTCGACCACGCCACGGTCGCGGGCGTACTCGCGGCGGCGAGAGGCGGCGACACCCACGTGCATCTGCCTGACTATATCGGCTACGACGCCTACGTTGCCGGTGGCGGCTATCAATTGCTGACGCGCCTGCGCTCCGGTGTTCTCCCGAAGGAAGATTTGCTGAAATCGCTCGACGACGCCTCCTTGCGTGGTCTCGGCGGCGCCGGTTTTCCGACGGGGCGCAAATGGCGCTCGGTGCTGGGCGAGCCGGGCCCGCGGCTGATGGCCGTCAATGGCGACGAGGGCGAACCCGGCACCTTCAAGGACCGCTATTACCTCGAAACCGATCCGCATCGCTTTCTCGAGGGCATGCTGATCGGCGCGCATGTGGTCGAAGCGACCGACGTCTATATCTATCTCCGCGACGAATATCCGGCCTCGCGCCAAATTCTCGAGCGCGAGATCGCAAAGCTGCCGCCGGGTGGAGCAACGCTGCATATGCGCCGCGGCGCCGGCGCCTACATCTGCGGCGAGGAATCCTCGCTGCTGGAGAGCCTGGAAGGCAAGCGCGGATTGCCGCGGCACAAGCCGCCATATCCGTTCCAGGTCGGGCTGTTCGGCCTGCCGACGCTGATCAACAACATCGAGACGTTATGGTGGGTGCGCGACATCGTCGGGAAGGGCGCGGATTGGTGGAAGGGCCACGGCCGCAACGAGCGTCACGGGCTGCGCTCTTATTCGGTTTCGGGCCGCGTCAAGAACCCCGGCATGAAGCTCGCGCCGGCCGGAATCACCGTGCGTGAATTGATCGACGAGTTCTGCGGCGGCATGGCCGAGGGCCATACGTTTCACGCCTATCTGCCGGGTGGCGCCTCCGGCGGCATCCTGCCGGCGGCGATGGACAACATCCCGCTCGATTTCGGCACGCTGGAGAAATACGGCTGTTTCATCGGTTCCGCCGCCGTCATCATCCTGTCCGAGCAGGACAGCGTGAAGGGCGCCGCGCTGAACCTGATGCGGTTCTTCGAGGACGAGAGCTGCGGTCAGTGCACGCCCTGCCGCGTCGGCACCCAGAAGGCGGCGCTGCTGATGGAACGGCCGGTGTGGAACCGCGAGTTGCTCGACGAATTGAGCCAGGCGATGCGCGATGCCTCGATCTGCGGGCTCGGCCAGGCGGCCTCGAATCCGCTGACAACAGTGATTAAGTATTTCCCGGAAGAATTCGTGCCGAAAGAGGCCGCGGAATGACCAAGATCAATTTCGAACTCGACGGCCAACAGGTTGAAGCCAACGCCGGCGAAACCATCTGGCAGGTCGCCAAACGCCAGGGCCGCGAGATTCCGCATCTGTGCTATTCGCCCGAGCCGGATTATCGGCCGGACGGCAATTGCCGCGCCTGCATGGTCGAGATCGAGGGCGAACGCGTATTGGCAGCGTCCTGCAAGCGCACGCCGAGCGTCGGCATGAAGGTCAAATCGGCCAGCGCCCGCGCCGTCGCGGCGCAGAAAATGGTGATGGAGTTGTTGGTCGCCGACCAGCCGGCGCGCGAGACTTCGCACGATCCGGATTCCAAATTCTGGCACTGGGCCGAAAAGGTCGAGGTGACCGAAAGCCGTTTCCCGGCGGCGGAACGCTGGAAGGGCGATGCCAGCCATCCGGCGATGCGCGTCAATCTGGATTCCTGCATCCAGTGCGGCCTGTGCGTGCGCGCCTGCCGCGAGGTGCAGGTCAATGACGTCATCGGCATGGCCTATCGCAGCCATGACGCCAAGATCGTGTTCGACTTCGACGATCCGATGGGGGAATCAACCTGCGTGGCCTGTGGCGAGTGCGTGCAGGCCTGTCCGACCGGCGCGTTGATGCCGTCGGTGATGCTGGACGAAAACCAGACCCGCGTCACCTATCCGGATCGCAAGGTGGATTCCTTGTGCCCGTTCTGCGGCGTCGGCTGCCAGGTCACCTATCAGGTCAAGGACGAGAAGGTGATTTATGCGGAAGGCCGTGATGGCCCGGCCAATCACAACCGGCTCTGCGTCAAGGGTCGCTTTGGCTTCGACTACATCCATCACCCGCATCGTATTACCAAGCCGCTGGTGCGGTTGCCGAATGCGAAGAAGGATTCCAACGATCAGGTCGATCCGGCCAATCCGTTCACGCATTTCCGCGAAGCCTCCTGGGAGGAGGCGCTCGACATCGCTGCCAAGGGTCTCGTCAAGATCCGCGACGAAAAAGGCGTCAAGGCGCTGGCCGGCTTCGGCTCGGCCAAAGGCTCCAATGAGGAAGCGTATCTGTTCCAGAAGCTGGTACGCACCGGCTTCGGCTCCAACAATGTCGACCACTGCACGCGGCTGTGCCACGCCTCGTCGGTGGCGGCCCTGATGGAGGGGCTCAATTCGGGTGCGGTGTCGGCGCCGTTCTCGGCGGCGATGGATGCCGAAGTCATCATCGTGATCGGCGCCAATCCGACCGTGAACCATCCGGTGGCCGCGACCTACATCAAGAATGCGGCCCAGCGCGGCGCCAAGCTGATCGTGATCGATCCGCGCCGGCAGTCGCTATCGCGTCACGCCTATAAGCACCTGGCGTTCAAGGCCGGCAGCGACGTGGCGATGCTGAACGCGATGTTGAACACCATCATCACCGAGGGGCTGACCGACCAGCAATATATCGCGGGCTATACCGAAGGTTTCGACGAACTCGCCGAACGCATCAAGGAATTCACGCCGGAGAAGATGGAGCCGATCTGCGGCATCCCGGCCGAGACCTTGCGCGAGGTGGCGCGGATGTACGCGCGCTCGCGGGCCTCGATCATCTTCTGGGGCATGGGCATCAGCCAGCATGTGCACGGCACGGACAATGCGCGCTGCCTGATCGCGCTGGCCTTGATCACGGGACAGATCGGCCGGCCCGGCACCGGGCTGCATCCGCTACGCGGCCAGAATAACGTTCAAGGAGCGTCCGATGCCGGCCTGATCCCGATGTTCCTGCCGGATTATCAGCCGGTCGGGCGCACCGATCTGCGCGAACCGTTCGAGAAGCTCTGGCATCAGGATATTGATCCGGTGCGCGGCCTCACGGTGGTGGAGATCATGAACGCGATCCATGCCGGCGAGATCACCGGCATGTATATCGAGGGCGAGAATCCGGCGATGTCGGATCCCGATCTGCAGCATGCGCGCAAGGCGCTGGCCAGGCTCGATCATCTCGTGGTGCAGGACCTTTTCGTCACCGAGACCGCGTTCCACGCCGACGTCATCCTGCCGGCGTCGGCCTTTGCGGAAAAGTCCGGTACCTTCACCAACACCGATCGTCGCGTGCAACTCGCGCGCGAGGTGATCAAGCCGCCCGGCGACGCGCGGCAGGATCTGTGGATCATTCAGGAGATCGCCAAACGGATGGGCCTCGACTGGCGCTACGAGGGGCCGGCCGATGTGTTCACCGAGATGACGCAGGTGATGCCGTCGCTGAAGAACATCACCTGGGAGCGGCTGGTGCGCGAGGGCGCGGTGACCTATCCGGTCGACGATCCGCATCTGCCCGGCAATGAGATCATCTTTACGGCGGGCTACCCGACCGAGAGCGGCCGCGGCAAGATCGTGCCGGCGCATGTGCTGCCGCCGGATGAGCTGCCCGACGACGAATATCCGATGGTGCTCTCGACCGGGCGCGTGCTCGAGCACTGGCACACGGGATCGATGACCCGGCGATCCCATGTGCTCGACCAGATCGAGCCCGAGGCGGTGGCGTTCATGTCGCCCAAGGACATGCGGCGGATGAGCGTGTGGCCGGGCGATTTCATTCGTCTGGAAACCCGCCGCGGCGCTGTCGAGATCAAGGTGCGCTCCGATCGTGACGTGCCGGAGAACATGGTGTTCATGCCGTTCTGCTATGCGGAAGCCGCGGCAAACCTGTTGACCAATCCGGCGCTCGATCCGTTCGGCAAGATTCCGGAATTCAAGTTCTGCGCGGTGCGCGCCGAGAAGGTAGAACTGCGCAGCGCCGCGGAGTAACCGCCGGCGCTCAGTTCGCGCTGTCCGCGGCCACGGCTTGCGGCGGCGCAGGCTTGTTCTGTGCGATGATGGTCTCGAGCCTCGCGATGTTATCCAGCAGGCGCTGGCTGGTCAGGACCAGGAAGTAATAGCCGAATTGCGGGTCCTGAAAGTAGATCTCGAGCAATTTGTCATACGTGATCGTCAGCACGTGTCCGTCCTCGGTGCACTCGATCGTTGCCGTCCGCCGGTTATTCGGTGACAGGAAACCGAGTTCGCCCATCAGCCGGCCCGGCGGCAGCACGACGCCGATTTCGGTGACCAGGAATTGTCCGGTGACGGTCAGGAACATTTCGTGCGCGGTATCGTCCTTTTTGAACAAGACATCGCCCTTGCGGAATTTTCGCTCGGTCATGAATGGTTTGAGCCATTCGATAGACATGTCGCCCTTGGCGGCGTTACGCGCCTTCTTGACGAGATTGAGCATCTGATGGAGGCGAAGACCGTTGATGGGGAGCAGCAGGAGATATAGCAGCAGGGTCTTGATATCCCCGGACAGCACGCCGAAGCCGGCGAAGAACGCGCAGCCGAACATATTGGAGACGCGCAGCGGCACCATCGTCCGCGTCAGCAAGGTCGCGACAAAGAAGATGGCGCCAACCAGCGCGCACATATTGGCCAGGGTGATATTGGCCAGCACGATTTCCAGCAGGCGATTGAATATGGCATCGTAGCTGATGTTGTTGGGGTCGAGGCCCAGTTGAACCAGGATCTTGGCGAATCGTAGATTGTCCGCCGCCGCGTTGAGAATGCGATCCAGCGCGGTGGAGAGGTCTGCTTGGCTGGCGTACATCGGATCACCCGGGCGGCTGGAAAGGTTTCAAACAAAGGATTTGACCCAAGCCAGATAAAGCGCAACGGGCAGGCTGGCAACCGTAGCAAGCCCTGCGCGAGAGCCGCCTTTTCGTCAAAGCAGGCAGGAATCAAGGCATCAGCGACCAGCACCCGCTGAGGGCCAAGGCACAGTCTATCACACGGCGCGGCCCGTCAGACGGGCCCTGTGCACGCCATTTCGTCCGGGAAGCGTCAATAATTAAAATGCGAAAGATAGATCTCGGTCTTTAGCGCAATGATTCCGGCCAGCACGGCCGTGCTCAGGAAAATCGTGACGGCAAACCTGAAAAACCGGCGCATCGCGCTTTCGCGCGCTGCGTTGACCGGCGTTTGAGGGCGATCGATCTTTCGGTCCTGCCGGACCGGGTAATACGATCGGCCCCGGTCATGTGTGAGAAGTGTCATGCTGGCTCTCAAAACTGCGTGAATTTCCGGGTAACGGCCATCAACCGCCGCGCCTGGCGCGTCAGCAGGCGCCTGGCGGTCTCCAGACAGGCAACAAGGGGATCGCCGTGGTTTTCGAGATCGAGCTC
>Ga0302314_10012606_pt1 | contig 14605 bp, 12 predicted proteins | sample III_Palsa_N2_3_FD_200533 | JGI IMG/M metagenome (GOLD analysis project Ga0302314, IMG submission 200533) | Peat permafrost microbial communities from Stordalen Mire near Abisko, Sweden - III_Palsa_N2_3 | ecosystem: Environmental > Terrestrial > Soil > Palsa > Peat permafrost | place: Sweden... | reverse complement strand
GCAGGGCGCGCCCGATCCGGCCAGCTCGCAAGCGCGCGCGCTGGCCGGGGTACACCCCGATCTGACGTGGGTGGTTCCCAGCGGTGCGCATGAGATCCTGGTCTCCGACATCGACCAGCCGGTGGTTGCCGCCGCCACCAGGACGCCGTTTGAGTCCGAGCGGCGGGTGTTCGTGATCGAGAGCGCCGATCAGCTCGGCGACGAGGCCGCCAACCGCCTGCTGAAGACGCTCGAGGAGCCCGCCTCGTTCGTGCATCTGATTCTGATCAGCGACCGGCTCGGGGATGTGCTGCCGACGATCCGCTCACGTTGCCAGGTCGTGCGCTTCGATCCGCCGAGCGTGGCGGAGCTCGCCGCCGAGCTCGCCGCAGCGGGCACCGAGGCGGCAGCCGCCGAGGCATATGCGCGGCTCAGCCTCGGTGATGCCGGGCGCGCTCGCGAGCTCGCAGGTCCCGAGGGTGGTGAGCTGCGTGAGCTCAGCCGCGCCTTGGTGCGGCGGGCGCTGGCGGGCGAGGTCGGGGCAGCGGCACCGTGGGACGGTCTGCTTGCGTCGGTGCGGGCGCGCGGCGAGCGGCTGCGCGTCGAGCTCGAGGAGCGCCAGGCGGCCGAGCTCGAGCTGCTGCCAAGCCGCGAGCGCAAGCGTGCGGAGACGGAGTGGGGTGAGCGTGTGCGGCGCCTGCGGCGTCGCGTCGAGACCGGCGCGCTGGAGCTGGCACTCGACCTCGTCGAGACGTGGCTGCTCGATCTCGTCGCGCTCACGCACGGGGCGGTCGATCTGGTGCGCAACGCCGACCGGCTGAGCGAGCTGCGCGCCGACTCCGACGTCGGCCGGGGCGCGGATGCCGCCGCGCTGCGACGGGCGATCGAGCTGGTCGAGGACACGCGCCAGCGCTTCGGACTCAACGTCTCAGAGGACCTGGCGCTCGAGGCGCTGACCTATCGGCTAGCGCACGTATTGGCGGCGTGAGTTTGGCCGGCCTCTTCAATCGTGCGCCGCGCCGCGCGGACCCGGTATCGGAGGATCGGTCGGTGACGCGCGTCTACGTGCGCCCGCCGCGGCACGCAGATGAGCACGAGTTCGTCTCGCTGATGCGCGACAGCCGTGCGTTCCACAAGCCGTGGGCCAGCGCACCGACCGATCCCGCGCGCTTCATCGCCTATCTCGAGGACGCGAACCGACCGGACTTCGAGGCGTTCCTCGTGTGCCGAGTTGCCGACGACCAGCTGATCGGCTTCTTCAATGTCTCGCAGATCACGCGCGGCTCGCTGCAGAGCGCCTACCTCGGCTATGCGGCCGCCGAGCAGTTCGCGCACCAGGGCTACATGCGCGAGGGCGTCGAGCTGGTGCTCGAGACCGCCTTCCTCGAACTGCGGCTACACCGGCTGGAGGCCAACATCCAGCCCGGCAACCAGGCCTCGATCGCGCTGGCCCGCGGCGCGGGCTTCCAGCGTGAGGGTTTCTCGCCCAGATACCTGAAGATCAGCGGCCGCTGGCGCGACCACGAGCGCTGGGCCTTGTTAGCAGACGATTGGCGTCGCGCTCGTGGCCTTTCCTAGAGCCACCGGCGTCGGTAGGCTACGCCGCCGATGGTCAGACGCTTACAGCTGCTGACGGCGCTGGTGGGGTGTATGGGAGTGCTCGCTATCGCCGCGAGCGCCTCGGCCTCGGCGCCGGTCCGACATTTCAAGCCGGCCGCGATTGTTCGCGTCGATGCGGTCGCGCAGCCCGCGAGTGTGGTTGCGGTGACGAAGTTCGTGCTGCACGCCGGCATCGCCTATTACGTCTTCGATCACTACATCTGGAAGCCGTTCAAGGCAGGCGACCTGCACGGGTTCACGCACGCGTTCACGATCGCCAAGGCGGCGGTCGCGGCGCTGTTCGTGTACCACGAGGTGAAACTGATGGCCAGTGACGTGAAGGGCAGCAAGACGCTGTCGTTCCTGACCGCGCCGATCGCCGCCGTGATCACCAAGCTCGACTCATTGAAGTCGGCGATCACCGGCGGCAACTCGAACGCCATCAGCGCGGTCGACGGCAGCCTCGGGTCGATCCAGCAGCAGGCCGGCGCCAAGGGCGTCGTGATCAAGGAGATCGTGCACTCGATCTAGTCAGCGCGCGACGGCGCGGGCTTTTCAGTCTTGCGGGGAGAGAGAGGGAAGCGAGCGCGACCGGCTGAGCCGGGCGCGCTCGCTCCGTTTAAGCGTTCGCTGTGGCGTCCTATGCCGCCGCGCCGGCCGCATCGGCGAACTGCGCCTCGATGCCCGGATAGATCAGGCCGAGATCGTCGTGAAGCGAGCTCTTGACGAAGCGGCTGAAGTCGTCGACCACGGCCTCCGAGCGGCCCGCCTCGAGTGCGTCGAGTGCGGAGCTCGCGACCAGCTCCGGTGAGACCTTGTCCGTCTCGAGCCCCGCCGTGAGGTCGGTATCGACGAAGCCGACGTGCACGCCGACGACCTGAGTTCCATTTGTCTTGAGCTCGATCCGCGCGGCGTTCGTGAACGCCCATGCCGCCGCCTTCGAAGCCGAGTACGTGGCCAGCGAGGGCAGTGCGACCCAGCTGACGACGCTCAGCACGTTGACGAACGCGCCGCCGCCGTTGGCGGCGAGGACTGGCGCAAACGCCTGGGTGCTCGCGACGAGGCTCAGGTAGTTGGTCTCGAGCTGTGCGCGGGCGTCCTCGAGCGTCGCCTGCAGCGGCGTCCCAGGGCGACCGATGCCGGCGTTGTTGACGACGAGCGTCACATCGCTGAGCTGCTGGGCAAGCGCCGCAAAGCGGGCTTGGTCGGTGACGTCGAGCGCAAGCGGCGTCAGGCGCGGGTCGCTGATACTGGCCGGGTCGCGGACTCCGGCGTAGACCTTTGCGGCGCCGCGCTCGAGCAGTTCGTTCGCGAGCGCCTTACCGATGCCGCGGTTCGCGCCGGTCACTAGCGCGACTGATCCCTGGACGTCCATTGTCTGCCTCCAACGAGTTTAGATGATGAACGTCATCCTAACATAGATGATGGGTAACATCTGAAGCTGTTCAGATCAGCGCGAGGTTGGAGGTGAGATGCGGCGTTCACGTGAGGAAAAGGCCAAGAGCCGGGAGCGGATCGTGGAGGTGGCCGCCGCGCGTATCCGCGAGGCCGGGACCGAGGTGCCGGGCGTGGCGGAGATCATGCGTGAGGCTGGGATGACGCACGGCGGCTTCTACAAGCACTTCGAGTCTCGCGACGAGCTCGTCGCCGCGGCGCTCGAGCAGGCGATGCTCGAGGGTGATCGCAAGGTCGAGGAGCTGACGGCCGGGGTCGAGGATCCGCTGGCGGCGTTCGTCGACTGGTACGTCTCGGCCGAGCACGTCGCCAATCCCGCTGCCGGTTGCGCCGTCGCCGCGCTTGGCGCCGATGTCGGTCGCGGGGGTGAGGCGCTGCGGGTTCTGTACCGCGCGCAGGTCGAACGCTATCTGGGTCTGTTGGAGCGGCTGCTCGGCGGCCGCGAGCGTGCGACGGTGGCACTGGCCACGCTTGTCGGCGCGATCACGCTGGCGCGCGCCCTGGGTGAGCCGGTGCTCGCCGAGGAGATCCTGCGCGACGTACGTGCCGCGCTTCAGTCAGCGGCGTAATCGGCCGCCGGAAATTGGTTGCGGGAATCGACGAGTGGCTGGAGGTCCCGTGGGCCGGTCTCCCCGGCGCGATGGCCGAGGAGACCGCCCCTTAGGGCAGGATCGGCGAGGTCGCTAGGACCTCGTCGAGGGAGGGCCGGGGGTCGGGCACAGGAGAGATGTACCCGTCGACCTCCGCGTATTCCCAGGCTGGGCCGTCAGTGATGAGCTGATCGAGCGCGCCCAGGATCGCCTCCACGTCTTCGCTGCTCGTCCCCAGGCCGATGCTGACGCGGACGGCGCCGGTGTCACCGAGCCCGAAGCGCTGCAGCAGCGGGTGGGCGCAGAACTTGCCGCCGCGCACGCCGATCCCGTGCTCGGCCGAGAGGTAGGCGGCGACCAGGTCCGGTCGATGACCGGGGACGTTGAAGCTGGCCACGCCGACAAGATCACGAAGGTCGGGCCAGAGCCGCAATGGAGCGATGCCGAGGCGATCGAGGCCGTCGAGCAACTGCTGGTAGAGCGCCAGCTCGTGCTCGCGGATCGTGTCGAAACCGATCTCATGTAGCGCCTCGAAGGCGGCGCCGAGTGAGACCGCGCCAACCAGGTTGGGGGTTCCACCCTCGTGGCGGGCAGGGCTTGGCTTCCACTGCACATCCTCGAGCGTGACGGTCTTTACGGCGCCGCCACCGAACTGATGTGGCGCCGCCGCGTCGAGCCAATCGCGGCGTCCGATCAACGCCCCTGCGCCGTAGGGCGCGTAGAGCTTGTGGCCCGAGCAGGCCAGGTAATCGATACCAGCCGCCTCCAGATCCACCGGGCGGTGGGGGACGAGCTGCGCGCCGTCGACCGCCAGCCGCGCCCCGTAGCGGTGGGCAATCTGGGCGATGGCGCTGAGTGGGACGCACTCGCCGGTGACGTTGGAAGCCCCGGTGACGGTGACCAGCACGGCCCGCTCGTGTTCGAGCTCGAGTTCGAGCGCGGCGAGGCTGCCGCCAAGGGTGGCGGCCGCGGGCACGGCGGTTACGGCGCCGCGACGCCAGGGCAGCAGGTTGGCGTGGTGCTCGAAGTCGAAGTGCACGACACGTCCGGGCGCCGCGGTCTGCAGCAGGTTGAGCGCGTCGGTCGTGTTGCGCGTGAAGATCGTGACGTCGTCCGAGCGCGCGCCGGTGAGCTCAGAGATCGTTGCGCGTGCGCGCTCGTACGCCGCAGTGCTCAGTCGCGAGAGGTAGCTCTGGCCGCGGTGGATGCTCGCGTAGCGGGCCAGTGTGTTCGTAACCACGCGATGCACGCTTGCCAGCGGCGGCGCGCTCGCCGCATAGTCGAAGTTGACGAAGCGCGTGCTGGTGCCGTTGACGAGCGGAACCTCCGTGACGGCGTCGGCAAGCTCCGCCAGCGGCTGCCTCCGTGTCGCGGTGGACGGGCTGTGCGGTGCTGGAAAAGGCATAAACCCCACTATATCAATGGTATTTGTGTAGAACTATCGCCAGATTGTCTGCTCGGAGCTTGAGCTGGTGGTCGGTCAGCTCGGGACTCCGCGGTCGCTCAGCTTGGGACTCCCTGCTCAAACAGCTGTGCCACGGCGTCCGGGTCCATCGGGTTCAGCAGGCTCTCCTCGAACATCTCGTCGACGTCGTCGAACCCTCCGGCCCGCAACTCGGTGATCGCCGCACTGACGTCGTAGGCGGTGTGTCGGAGCTCGACATCGGGCCCCAGCAGCGCCCAGAACGCGCCCGCTCGGCCCTCGTAGGGCATACCGACGCTGCCGGCGTTGATAAAGCGCCAGCGGTATGCGCGACGATCGAACAGGCGGTGGGTATGGCCACCCACGATGGTCGGTGGGTTGGCGCCAGAGGCGAGGATCTCGCCGAGTCGCTCGTCCTGAGTCAGCGTCGTGATGATCTCGGTGTCGCTGCGCGGTGAGCCATGGCAGAAGAGCACGCGGCCGAGGCCCTCGATCTCGAGCGTGATCGTCGGCCGGAAGGAACCGATCAACTCGCGTTGAGCTCGTGAGATCTGCGTCGCAGCGAACACGGCCGAGCGCGCGGCTGGGCTCTCCGCGAGCACCGAGGCTGAGAGCTCCTCACCGTCATAGGCGGCCGCAACCTCGAGGTCACCGTTGCCCATCACGTAGGAGATGTCGGTGTGCAGCGCGGTCAGCGCGTCGAGCGTGGCTGTCGGCAGCGGGCCGTTGGCGACGTCGCCGCCGACAACGATGTGATCGATGTGCTCGCGCTCGAGCTCCGCCAGCACCGCTCGCAGTGCCGGCAGGTTGCCGTGGATGTCATAGAGCGCGGCGACCCTTCGCATCAACCGAGCCTACCGCCGATGGCTGCTTCACTGGCGCCCTATGCGCGTGCTGGTGAGACCCCCGCTCGAGTCCGATCGCGAGGAGCTCCTGCGCGCCATGAAGGCAAGCCGGGAGTTGCACGAGCCGTGGATCTCAAACGTGACGACCGACGAGTACTTCGACGGTCTGCTCGCTCGGGTTGACGATGATCGCTACGACGCCAATCTCGTCCGCCTCCTCGAAGGCGGCGCGATCGTCGGCGTGATCAACCTCAGCGAGATCGTTCGCGGAGCTTTCCAGAGCGCCTTCCTCTCCTACGCTGCTGTCGCGGGCTACGAAGGTCAGGGGCTGATCAGCGAGGGCCTCCAGCTGGTCCTCGAGCGCGCGTTCACCGACCTCGAGCTTCACCGGATCGAGGCCAACATCCAGCCCGGCAACGAGCCATCACGCACGCTCGTGCGCCGTGCTGGCTTCGTCTACGAGGGAACCTCGAGGAGCTACCTCAAGCTCGGTGGCGTCTGGCGCGATCACGAACACTGGGTGCTTCTGGCCGAGGAGTGGCATGCCAGTGACGGTCGCGCCTGACGCGATCGCGTCTGGCTCCGAGTGGACGTCCGCGACAATGAAAATGGCCAGAGGGCTTGGAGTTCGGCAGCTCTCCGGTTAGATTGGCTCACGGTGACCGGATGCTGGAAAGCTGGGCGGGGGCTCGCTCTGAGGCAGATCGCGGCGATCGCGAGTTCGCTTGTGATCCTGTCGCTGAGCGCCGGACCTGCCCTGGCCAGCGTCGGAACGTCGGTGCCGGGGACAACGCCGCTCGACGGCTACGTCACCAACGGGGTCGTCAATTCGGTCGTGCAATCCGGCAGCGTCACTTACCTCGGCGGGCAGTTCACCGAGGTCGGGCCGCGCACCGGCTCGTTCGCGGCTGTCTCAGCCTCTACCGCGGATTACGAGGCGCAGCTGGCACCCGAGGTCGACGGGATGGTCTACGCGGTCGCGCCCGATGGCTCCGGCGGTTGGTACATCGGCGGGGCATTCTCCGCAGTCGGCGGCGTGGAGATTCAGAATGCCGCCCACATCACATCGTCGGGGACGCTCGATACCGGCTGGACTCCCAATCCCAACGCGCAGGTCAACGCGATCGCCGTCTCTTCCAATGACTCGACCGTGTACCTGGGCGGCCAATTCACCTCGGCCGGCGGATCGACCAGGGACAGTGTGGCCGCAGTCTCGGCCAGCACCGGGATCGCGACGAGTTGGAATCCGAACACCGCCCAGGAGGTCAACGCGATCGCCGTCTCCCCGGATGGATCGACCGTCTACCTCGGCGGCTCGGGTTTGAGCGGAGCCTGCGGCTCTTATGTCGACGCCTGTGCGCTCAGCTCCTCAACCGGCGCCGCCGTCTCGGGGTGGGTGCCCGGTCTCAACGGCGTGGTCAACGCGATCGCCGTGACCGGCGGGACCAGCGGCACTGTCTATCTCGGCGGGGACTTCACCTCGGCTGACGCGGGCGCGGACGCCCGTTACGGGGCGGCCGCGGTCGGAGCGGCCGGCACCACCAATAGCGGTGTGCTCTCGACTTGGAACCCGATCTCGACCTTCGGTGACATCAATGCGTTGATTCTCTCGCCGTCCGACTCCACCGTCTATGTCGGGGGAAGCATGTCGGGCATCAGCGGCTACACCGGCACCCTCTACGCCGCGGCGGTCTCAGCTTCAGGTACAGGAGCCGGCACCGGTTGGAACCCCGGTCCTAATGGCGACGTTCTTTCCCTTGGTGTCTCACCGAGCGGATCGACCGTCTACATCGGAGGCAACTTCAGCACGATCAACTCAGGCGCATCGACGACGGTGGCGAGGGATGACCTGGGTGCGGTCTCGTCATCGACCGGCTACGACACGGGCTGGAACGCGGCTCCCGACGCGCAGGTGTACGCGATCGGTACGAGCTCAAGCAGCGTCATGCTGGGCGGCCTCTTCGACACGGTCAACGAGCAGCCTCGCGCGAACCTCGCGGCGCTCACGACCGCGACCGGCGACGTCACCTCGTGGAATCCCGGCGCCTCGGGTTCGAGTACTCCGCTCGTCGACACCCTCGCGCTCTCCGCCGACGACTCGACGCTGTATGTCGGCGGAAGCTTCGGGACGCTCGGCGGCGCAGGTCAGATTGACGCGGGGGCGGTCAGCACATCGACGGGCGCGAACACCGGCTGGGATCCGGGCTTCTACAGCGGAGGCGGAGGCGTGTCTGCGATCGCTGTTGGCAGCTCCTACGTGTATGTCGCCGGAGGCTTCTCGGAGGAGAACTACGACACAACCCCTGTTTATGTATTTGGCCTGGATGCGTTTTCTCCGAGCGGTGTCACGGGCGCTGGGACGGCTGTGCCGGATTGGAACTCAGGCATCACTGGCGGCATCACCACGATCGCGGTCTCCGGCTCGGTGCTGTACGTCGGCGGGGGCTTCACGACCGCCGGCGCGAGCGTGACGCGCGATCACGTCGCAGCCGTCGACGCGACCACGGGAGCTCTTGAGAGCTGGAACCCGGACGCCAATAACGATGTGAACACGTTGGCGATCTCCCCGGACGGGGGCACGGTCTATCTCGCCGGGGACTTCTCGGAGATCGGTCCGACAGCGCGATCGTTCGCCGGAGCCGTGAGCGCCAGCACGGGTGCCGTCACGGGCTGGAATCCATCGCCGAACGGTGGGGTTAGCACGATCGCGCCGGCGCCGAACGGAACGGTTGTCTACCTGGGAGGCACCTTCACAAGCGTGAGCGCGAGCGCGAGCGGTACCGTGACGCGCAGCGACGCTGCGGCTGTGGACACCGGTGCCGGATACGACCTCGGTTGGGATCCGCAGGTGAGCGGCGTCTACTCGATCGCGGCGTCGTCGACGACTGTCGCCGTTGGCGGCCAGGGAAGTGCGGTTGGGAACATCCCGCAGGCCAACATAGCTCTGTTCACGTCAGCTCCGAGTGCAGCGTTCAGCTGGCAACAGACATCGGGGTCGCTCACCGAGGATTTCACTGATGCGTCGACCGCTGTGTCTCCGGCGACGATCACTGGTTGGTCCTGGGACTTCGGCGATGGCGATAGCTCTACTGCTGAGAATCCGGATCACACGTATACGGTCTCGGGTGATTACAGTGTCACGCTGACGGTTACCGACAGCAATGGTGAGCAGGACAGCACTACGCTCACGGTTGCCGTCGCGGGGCCACCGACCGCATCGTTTACGAGTGCCCAAAGTCTGTCGTCGTTGGCGGTGCAGTTCACCGATACGTCGACGGCGGTGTCGCCGGCGACGATCACCGGTTGGTCGTGGCACTTCGGTGATGGCTCCAGTTCGACTGCGGAGAGTCCCGATCACACGTATGCGGCCCCGGGTCCTTACAGCGTCACGCTGATGGTTACGGACAGCAATGGCGAGCAGGACAGCACCACGCTCACGGTTGACGTCGTGAGTCCGCCGACCGCATCCTTTACGAGGACCCAGAGTTTGTCGTCGTTGGCGGTGCAGTTCACCGATACGTCGACGGCGGTGTCGCCGGCGACGATCACCGGTTGGTCCTGGAACTTCGGGGACAGCTCGAGCTCGACTGCGGAGAACCCCGATCACACCTATGCGGCCTCGGGTCATTACAACGTCACGCTGACCGTGACCGACAGCAATGGTGAGCAGGACAGCGACACGGTCACGGTTGACGTCTTGGGTCTGCCGACGGCATCGTTTACGAGTGCGCAGAGTCCGTCGTCGTTGGCGGTGCAGTTCACGGATACCTCGACAGCTGCGTCTCCGGCGACGATCACCGGTTGGTCCTGGAACTTCGGGGATGGCTCCAGTTCGGCTGCGCAGAGTCCGGACCACACCTACGCCGCGGCTGGTACGTATCAGGTGTCTCTGACCGTGACCGACAGCAACGGCGAGCACGACGTTTCTCAGCAGAGTGTGGTGGTCAGCGCTGTGGCAGGCTCGGGGAGCGGCGGCTCAGGCTCGGGCTCCGGCTCCGGTGGTTCAGGCTCGGGCAGTTCAGGCTCTGGCGGAACGGGGTCCGGGAGTTCAGGCAGCGGCAGCACTGGCTCCGGGGGATCCGGCAGTCCGAGCCCGACGCCGACGCCAACGCCCGGCCAAATACAGAAGTTGCTGACCGGAACCTTGACGCCGAGCGGGGCTCACCTCTCAATCAGCGCGATCCTGTCCGAAGGATCGTTCACAACCTCTTTCACGCCGCCCGAGCCGGGCAAGCTTGTTGTTGATTGGTACGCGAAGGTCGGCGGCGGCAGCTCAGGACATCGCGCCCGCGCGAAGACGAAGCTGGTCCTGGTTGCCTCGTGTCAGCAGACGTTCTCCAGCGACAAGAAGGGCAGCGTCAAGATCAAGCTGACCAGCGCCGGCCGCAAGTTGCTGCACGCCGCGAAGCAGATCGCCCTGACCGCCGATGACAACTTCACGCCGAAGGGCAAGAAGGCGATCAAGACCAGCAAGCAGTTCACGCTCAAGGCCGGGCGCAAGTAGACGCTCTCGCTGCCGGTGCCGGGCAGCCTGGAAAGCCCTGCAAATCGACCGTTTAGACGGACGGCGTGTCCGGGTCAAAGTGGAACCACGGAGCGAGCTCGACGGGCTTCTACTACCCTTCGCGCGAGCAGGAGCGGATGCGTTTCCGCCGGCGATTTTGCGGTATACCGACGCAGCACCGGTTTCGATCAGGTGTGGCGGGAGATAGCAAGAAGCCCTGCAAATGCCGACGTAGCTCAGCTGGTAGAGCACTTCACTCGTAATGAAGGGGTCGGGAGTTCGAGTCTCCCCGTCGGCTTCTCTGGATTTGCAGGGATTTCCTGTGGATTCAGCGGTTGTGATCGGTGGACGCGACGTCCACTGAGCGTCCACCAGCTTGGCGTGCGGCCCTGATTTGGGCCTCTGCCGACTGCTGAACGCCGTCCCAGTTCTCGATCACACCGGCGTAGTGCTTCTCGATCATCAGCACGCTGGTGCCGCATTGCTTGCTGATCGTGGTGAGTGGCACGCCCGCATAGACCTGGAGCGTGATGAAGCTTGATCGCAGGTCGCGGGGCCTGCTTCCCTCGGGAGCGGCGCCGTTGTTGATGGCCGGCTGCCGACGGTTGGCGGCGGAGCGGGTCTGCCCTCGCCAGACGCGAACCCGCCAGTTGCGCCAGTCGTCGACGCTCCAGAAGTCTCCGTCACGATCTGGAAAGACTGGCGTCCGGGCGGCGGGGCGGCCGGAGGCCAGAAACCACTCGCGCAGATCCTCAGCCAGCGGCGCGAGCAGCGGTGTGTACCTGACGCGGTGGCGCTTGGTGTCGCGGTAGCGGATCGCCCGCTCGCCGATGTCCTCCCAGGTCAGCCGGCAGACCACCTCCTCGGGCCGCGGCCCGGAGTAGGCAAGGACGCTGACCAGCGTCGCGTCCCGTTGCCCGAGCTTCTCTCGGATCTGCTCGACGTCATGCGGGGTGAAGATCTGAGGTTCGCGGGCACGTTCATAGCGTGGCTTGCGTACGGCGGCGGCCGCGTTGTACTCGATCAGCTCCTCGGCCACCGCGAACGACAGGATCGACTGGAGGATCGCCATCGCCTTGCGCACGGTGGCCGTGCCGACGCCGGCACGCTCCAGCTCGTCGCGGAACCTGCTCAGTCGCTTGGGCGACAGCTCACGTACGCCGACGTCACCGAGCCGCGGGGCGATGTGGTTGAGCCACGTACGCATGTAGAAGTCGCGCGTCGATGGCGCGAGGTTGGGCACAGCGTGCAGTCGCCAATAGGTCTCAACGAACCCGGCGAGCTGGACGTCGTCGGGAACCGCCGCCTGCCCGAGCTGCTTGCGCCGAACGCGGTCAGACTCGAACGCGACCGCGTCGCCCTTGCGATCGAACGTCCGTGATCGCCGGCGGTTCCCCTCTCGCCACCGGAGCTCCCACTTGCCGTTGTCCTTGCGATTCAGGTCCACGACCCAGCCCTTGTCTCATCGGCGAACCCTGCACTACGCACGATGCCACGTCAGAGGTCGAGCAGAAAGCGAATTACGCGCTCGATCTGAAACATCTCTGCGGCGGGGACTGTGCCGAGGTGCGTGATCAGCCGCTGCTCGGAGATCGATCTCACGTCCTCGCACTTGGCGTAGCTGACCTCGTTCATGCCGGAGCTGTCCGGATCGATCTCCACGTGCGACGGCAGGCCTCGCGGCGTTGTCGTAGTCGGCACGACGATCACGACGCCGGCGGGGCTCTCGTTGAGCGGTTCAGCTGACACCACGACCGCGGGTCGGCGGCCCGCCTGTTCGCGTCCGATCGGCTCGCCGAAGTCGACGAGCCACACCTCTCCCCGGCGAGCGCTCACGCCAGGTCGTCGCCCACCGCGCCGCCCTCGATGGCGCGCTCGGCCTCGATCTCACCCCACGCCACACGATCAGAGCGCAGCTGCCGATAGCGAGCCGAGAACTGGTCGAAGAAGACGCGGCGCTCGAGCGCGTCCGCCGCCTCGTCCAGCAGCTGGGTCATCGGACGGCCGGTCTCGTCAGCCAACTTGGCGAAGCGATCGCGAGTCTGTTCGCTCACTCTGATCGTCGTGCTCATGGTTCGTGGAGTCTACCGCTAAGTAGCTGTGGTTGTCTACAGATAGGTCTACGGATCAGTCGCCTGGTGTGGACCAAAGTGTGGACCAGAGTGTGGACCGCTGGTCCACACTTGAAGACGCTCCCGCCCCCGCCAGCACTCGGGTTTCGCCTGACCTCCGAGTCCGACTACCCGCCCCCCACGTTGCACATCTAGAGGAGGGGTTCGGGTAGTCGAACTCGGAGATTTTTCGGTTGAGGTGCTGACGGGGGCGGGAGATGCGGCAGATGGTCAATGGATGACTGCCGGGCGGCAAATGAGATGAGCTGGTGTCAACAGGAACCGAAAAGGGCGCCAGTTTTAGGAACCGAAAAGTGCTCCACCTGCCGGTTGAAAACTAGGCCAGTCGAGGGTTGTAGCGCCGGCGTTTTGCGCAGCGAGCCGTAGGCGAGCGGAGACCGATCCGAGCTAGAAGCTTTCCACTGAGTGGCAAAACGATTGTCTCGTCCGACGTTCGGTCAGCGAGTCGTTCTCGAGAAGGCGCTAGCGCCCGAGGTCGATCCCGACGCTACCGCGGCACCCTAAAGATGCCGGTCAGAAGCTCGGATAGTCTCGGCGCTCTCATGAGAGGCCTTCACGGAAACGTCGCGGGAACATGGTTCGCCGCTGGATTGATGGCTGTGGCCATGTTGCTAGGCCCGGGTGCGTGCGAGGCTTTCGGCGTGGTCGGTGGAAGGACAGTGTCGATCGCCGCAGCACCCTGGACCGTCTTTGTGCAGGCAAATGGGCAGCGATGCACCGGCGTGATCATTGATGAGTCTCAGATCCTGACCGCGGGGCACTGCGTCAAGTCGCGGGACGGGAGATCCGGTAATCCTCTGCCGACGTCTGATTTCACGGTCGAGGCGGGCGTCTCAAACTTCAGGCATCCGCTCAGCTCCGATCACCCCCAGGTTCGTTCGGTCATTGCGGTGAGCGTGATGCCCGGCTACATCGCGCTGAGCAAGGAAACCCCCAGCAGCTACCTGCCTTTGGTCGCTCGCGACCTTGCAATCTTGACACTGTCGAGCCGGCTTGATCTACGTGGCGCTGATGCACGGGCTGCCTCCATCCCGACCGTCGATTCTCATCTATCGCGCGGTGCAGAGCGGTTCGTAGCGGCAGGCTTCGGTGTTGAAAGACCGAAGGGCTACTACGAGAACGGCACTTTAAACGAGGTCCTGAAGTCAACACTTCGCAGCAACTGCGGCACCAGCCAGGTCCTGTGCGTGTTTCAAAGCACCGGCCCGTGCTTTGGAGACAGCGGCTCGGGCATTGTTGACGTGCAGTCACGGCCAACTGTGATCGGAATAGCGAGCCAAGTACAGCCAGGTTGCGGTCCTGGCCTGACCTTCTACGTGCTTCTTGCCTCGCGGGCAGCGCTGCGTTTCGTTCACGGCACTATGCGGAGCTCTTACATCGACCGTATATCGGATGGACCTGCCGATACGCACACAGCTATCCGACCACTACCGGCAATTGGGATCGTCTGTGTGCTTCTCGGAGTGCTAGGCGTCTGGAGGATCAGGCGCGCCGATGAGAGGAAGCGACGCTGACCGATCGGCGCCGGAAGGGCTTCAGCCATCAGATGGAACCGCTAGTCGCGAGCGCGCAGTCGCTTTCCTTGCGAGCACTCGCGGCGCCCACGCCGCGCCGGACTGGCGCAACGACATGGTTTCGCATCTCGGCGCTGCGCTCGTCGCGCTCTCGGAAGCTTTCGTGGTCGCGGCCGCTGCGTCCTGATTCAGGGTTCGTGTCGAGTGACGGTTGCGACTCGATCGATCGACTTGTCGAAAGAGAGGATCTGCTTGACGCCGGTCGCTTCGGCCTGCGCGACTAGGTATGCGTCGGCAAAGTCCAGGCGGTCGACCTCATAGACCTCCAGGGCGCGACGCAGGGTCGCTGGGTCAAGGGTCTTGACCGTCGGCAGCGCGATTGCCGCGCGCATCAGCTCCGCTACGCGCGCGCGGGGGACTTCGTAGAAGGACTCGAGTACGTAGACGCATTCGGCGACGATCAGATCCGCGAGTAAGAGCTCATCCGAGTCTGCGAGCGCCCTGGTGGCGCGGGCGGCCATCTCCGGCGGGTCGCCGGTCAGATGCCGGATCAGCACATTGGTG
>Ga0302314_10012603_pt1 | contig 14609 bp, 10 predicted proteins | sample III_Palsa_N2_3_FD_200533 | JGI IMG/M metagenome (GOLD analysis project Ga0302314, IMG submission 200533) | Peat permafrost microbial communities from Stordalen Mire near Abisko, Sweden - III_Palsa_N2_3 | ecosystem: Environmental > Terrestrial > Soil > Palsa > Peat permafrost | place: Sweden... | reverse complement strand
GCCCGGCGCGACATCGGGGAGGGCGCCGTCATTGGCGAGGACGCGACCGTCGGCGGTGCTGACGCGGTAGTAGGTCTGGTCGTAGTCGTCGAACTTGAAGATGGCGAGCGCCACCCGTGGCAGCACAACACTGGCCCTGCCGTTCTCCACACTCAACGCCTGCGCCAGCGAGCCGGCATCATCGTTTAGCCAGCGATCGTATGCGAGGTTGGCGAAATGCGCCGACAGCGCGTAACAGTAGATGCCGTCGAGAACCAGCAGCAGCAGCGCCACGGCCAGGACGCGCAGCGTCAGGCCGGAGCGCAGCGAACGTTCAGGCATCGGTTTCCTGTTCCGCCTTCGCCTCCAGCAGGTACCCGAAGCCGCGGATGGTCTGGACCTTCAGGTCGAAGGGCTCGAGCCGGCGCCGCAGGCGGTGGATGGCCACCTCGATCGCGGTGTCCGACAGGGCCTCCCCCGAGGGCGCAAGGCTACTGGCGATCTGGTCCTTCTTCACGACCCGCCCGGCGCGCTGTGCGAGCAGTTCCAGCAAGGTGAACTCGCGGGCGGTGAGATCCACGGGTGTGCCGGACAGCATGATGCGCGGCTGGCCCATGGTCAGTTCCAGTGGGCCGATCTTGATCGATTGCGCGCGATCCGCGCGATGGCGCCGGACCAGGGCCCGCGCCCGGGCCTCGAACTCCGCCATGACGAATGGCTTGACGAGATAATCGTCGGCGCCGGCGTCCAGACCCGTCACCCGGTTGTCCACTGCATCCAGGGCCGTCAGGACCAGGATGGGCAGACCGCGCTGGTGCCGCCGCAGGGTGCGGATCAGGGTCAGGCCGTCCATATCGGGCAGCCCGATGTCTACAATGGCCAAGTCAAAGTCGTTGAGCAGCAGCACTTCCTGCGCTTCGCGGCCCCGGCCGCTGGCTTCGACGTGATAACCCTTCTGTCGCAGCAGGTTGACCAGGGCCCCGCGCAGCTCGGCGTCGTCTTCAACTATGTAAGTACGCATGCGCTGATTATGCGCAGAATTTTCGTCTCTGGCGCAGCTGTTGGCGCGTAAGTTTCCGGAAAGCTGCGTCAGTTGGAATCCTGTGCGATGCGGATAAGACAGGCTTGGGCACGCGTCTCGGCTTCCTGCCAGCTCAAGGTTGAACCCAGGGCCTCGAGGTACTGCGCGTCCACGACCGGGCTCGGCAGAAGGTTGCGGGCGCAGCCGTCCGCATCATCCCCACCGGTCAAGGCTATCGCGACCGCGAGGGTGGAGAGCGGGTCCAGGCCCGCCGACTTCACCCGGGTCGGACGGTGGTGATGCGCGACGGCTTCGACCACCGCGTGCGGCAGTCCCCACAGCGCCAGCAGGTAGGCGCCGATTTCGGCGTGGGAGGCACCCAGTATTTCGTACTCGGCCTGCGGCAGGGCGATGCCCGCGGCCAAGGCCAGCTCGATGGCCTGTTCGAGTTCGCGCGGGCATTCCTGGACCAGCACCCAATAGCCGATGTCGTGCAGCAGCGCTGCGAGCACCGTGTCGTCTGCAAACCGGGTGCCCGCCGTGAGCACCTGAGCCACCGCCGCGGTGCGCTGGGCATGCATCTGCAGGTCCTCGAGGTCCACCGCGGCATGGCGCATGCGGCCCGGCCAGCGCGCGAATACTTCGGCGCACATCACCAGATTACGCACGGTCTGGAACCCCAGGTACTGCACGGCCTGTTCGATATTGCTGATGCGGCGTGCGCGGCGAAAGAACGCGGAGTTGGCGATCTGCAGGACCTTCACCGTCAGCGCGGTATCGTCACTGACGACGCGCGCGACCTCGCGCGCCGAGGCGTCCGGGCGCGCCATCGCCACCTGCAGGCGGGAGAACACCTGCGGGCGTGCCGGCAGCTGGCGGATCCGGCCGACGATGGCCTGCACGCTCGGCTGCGCCAGCTCTTCACGCAGCTGCAGGCTGCGTGCCACGGCCGCTTCGATCTGCTCGGGGCGACAGGGCTTGCTCAGATACTGATGCGCCAGGGGCAGCAACCGCAGTTTCTGTTCCACCTCCGACACACCCGCCAGCGCGATGCGGATCGTCGCCGGCCAGCGCTCGCTGATCGCATGCAGCAGCTGCGCGCCATCCATGCCCGGCATGCTCATGTCACTGACGATCACATCGTGCGGCGTCGCTTCAAATCGCGACAACGCATCCGCACCGCTGTCCACGAACGTCATGTGCCACTTGCCCATCAGCGGTTGCAGCCGGCGGCGCAGACTCTCCAGCACCTGTGGTTCGTCATCAACGAACAGCACATGCCGTAGCGGCGGCTTGGAATTCGAACGCTTGTCCATGAGGCGTGCATTTCAGCGTAAGAGCCGCGCAGCGCGTTGGCACGACCTCACATTATTACCGCCCGGGTGGCGCAGCTGACGCGGCGTTTGCGGCACATCACGGACTTAACGCGGCGGCGGCGCCCGCGTCGCGGCCAGAACGGATTTTGTCGCCCGTTCGCGTCGGTTCCCCGGTAATATGACAGCACATAAACCGGCCTGCCGAGCCTCAGTACTGCTCCCCCGCAGTGCTGGTTGGCAACGGTGCCGGGCAACTCGAAGGTTTCGATTCGCTCATGCGTCATCGCCATTGGCTGCCCGTGCCAACGCCGGGTATTTTCTTCATGACTTGCGCAGCCGCGGCGCTGTGCGGCTGTGCCGTGGGCCCGGATTTTCACACGCCCGCGGCACCGCCTACGGATCACTACCTGGCGGGCGCGCCTGTGCAGCAGACCGCCGGCGTGGCCGCGGAGCTCGGGCAGGCTCAGACCCTCATCGTGGACCAGGACATTCCGGCCCAGTGGTGGAGTCTGTTCCACAGCGAACCGCTGGACGCGTTGGTGCGTACGGCGCTGCATGACAGTCCCACCATCGAGGCCGCCGCGGCGGCCCTGCGGGCGGCACAGGAAGGCTATGTGGCACAGCGTGGTGCCTTGTTTCCCCAGGTCAGCGGGCAGTTTCAGGTCCAGCGCGAGGCGGAACCGGGCGCGGCCTACGGTTTACCGGAACTCGGGACCAGCACCTTCACGCTGTTCGATGCGGGCGTGAATGTCACCTACAACTTTGATGTGTTCGGTGCGACGCGCCGCCAGCTCGAGGCCGCGGCCGCGCAGTCCGAGTACCAGCGCTGGGAGCTGGAAGGAGCGCGCCTGGCGCTCGCCGGCAATATCGTGACCACCGCGATCACGGCGGCCGCGCTGAATGATCAGATTGGCGCCACCAACGATATCCTGAGCACCGAGCGCGATCAGCTGCGCATCATCGTGCGCCAGCGCGACGCGGGTGCCGCGGCGCAGGTGGATGTGCTCACCCAGCAGGCCCAGGTCTCACAGCTGGAGGCGACCCTGCCGGGTCTGCAAAAGGCACTGGCCCAGGCCGGGCATCGGCTGGCGGTGCTCAGTGGTCAGACGCCAGATCATGCGGACACTGTGGGCCTGACATTGTCCGCGCTCACACTGCCCACACAGCTGCCGGTGTCATTGCCTGCCAAACTGGTGCGACAGCGTCCGGATGTGCGTGCATCGGAATCCCAGCTGCATCAGGCCAGCGCCCAGGCGGGCGTCGCGACGGCCAACATGTATCCGCAGCTGAATCTCTCGGGTGCCATCGCCTCGGAGACAACTTCGATCACCGACCTGTTCAGCGCCGGCACGGCGGCGTGGAATATCGGGGGCACGCTGATGCAGCCGTTGTTTCAGGGTGGCACGCTGCGCGCCAAGCGGCGGCAGGCGTTTGCCGAGCTCGACGAGGCGGCTGCACAGTATCGCGGGACCGTACTTTCGGCGCTGCAGGACGTCGCGGACACGCTGCGGGCGCTGGAGGCCGATGCGGTGGCCCTGCAGGCGGATGTGCAGGCCGAAGCGGCCGCCCATGACTCGCTGGAAATCACCCGCCGCCAGTTCCAGGCTGGCGGCACTTCTTACGTCAATCTGCTCATCGCCCAACGTCAGTACGCGCAGGCGCGCCTGACACGCATCCAGGGTCAGATGGCGCGTTTGACCGACACCGCGGCGCTGCTGCAGTCCCTCGGGGGCGGCTGGTGGAACCGTGACAAAGCCGGGAGCCCGTAGTGGAGACCTCACAGTTCCAGATTCCTCAGCATGATGCGGCCGCGACGCGCCGGCTGTTCCGACGCCGGCTGATCATCGTCATCGTGTCGGTGTTGATACTGGCGAGTGGCATCGTCGGCTTCAACCTGTTCAAGGCCCACATGATTGGGCAGGTGCTGGCGCAGAACGCCTCGCCCAAACAGACCATCGCTACGGCCACGGCGAAATACGATGACTGGCAGCCCCAGGTCAGCGCCGTCGGCACGTTGCGCGCCGTGCGGGGCGTAGATGTCACCACCGAGGTCGCAGGCCTGGTGCGGGACGTCAACTTTCATTCCGGCCAGGATATCGGCAGCGGTGCGACGCTGGTGCAGCTGAATGCGGACTCGGATATCGCCCAGCAGCAGGCGCTGGCGGCTGCCGCGGATCTCGCTGAGGTGGTCTACAAGCGCGACCAGGTGCAGTTACAGGCGCAGGCCATTGCCCAGGCGCAACTCGACAGCGATGCGGCCGATCTCAAGAACAAGCGCGCACAGGTGGCGGCGCAGGCCGCGCTGGTGGCGAAGAAGACGCTGCGCGCGCCCTTTGCCGGCGCACTCGGCATCACCACGCTCAATCCCGGCCAGTACCTGAATCCCGGGGACAAAGTCGTGACGCTGCAACAGCTGGATCCGATTCTGGTGGATTTCCGCCTGCCGCAGCAGGCGCTGTCACGGATCGCAGTCGGGCAGCCGGTGACGCTTACGGCCGATACCTGGCCGGGGGTGACATTCGCCGGACACATCACGGCGGTGAATCCGCTCATCGACAGTGCCACCCGCAACGTGCAGGTCGAGGCCTCCGTGGACAATCACGCGCGCCAGCTGTTTCCGGGAATGTTCGGTCATTTGAAGGTGGATGCGGGCAAGCTCGTCCACGCGTTGACGCTGCCGCAGTCCGCCATCACCTACAACCCGTACGGCGCGACGGTGTTCCTGGTCGTTGCCGACGGCAAGGGCGGCCAGACCGTGAAGCAGGGCTTCGTGACCCTAGGGGAGACACGCGGCGACCAGGTGCAGGCGCTGTCGGGCGTGAAGGAGGGGGACACAGTGGTGACGGCCGGCCAGTTGAAGATCAAGAACGGCACGCCGGTGGCGATCGATAATTCGCACCGGCCCAGCGACGACGCCAACCCGACGCCGCAGGAACACTAGGGCGCAAGCGGATGAAGTTCACAGACCTGTTCATCCGACGGCCGGTGCTCTCGGTCGTCGTCAGCCTATTCATCCTGGTGCTGGGAATCCGTGCGATCTTCAGTCTGTCGATTACCCAATACCCGCAGACCGAATCCGCGAACATCATCATCAGCACCACCTATTACGGTGCGGATGCGGCCACCGTGGCGGGCTTTATCACGCAGCCCCTGGAGGCGGCGATCGCTCAGGCGCAGGGCATCGAATACCTCGCGTCCTCGAGCACCACCGGCTCCTCCACGATCACGGCCACGCTGCGTTTGAATTACGACTCCAACCGCGCGCTCACGGAGATCAGCGCCAAGGTGAACTCGGTGCGCAACCAGTTGCCGCCGCAGGCCCAGCAGCCGGTGGTCAGCATCGATGTCGGTGACACGACCGCCGCGATGTACATCGGCTTCTTCACGGACACGCTGCCGCCCAATGGGGTGACGGATTACCTCATCCGCGTGGTGCAGCCGAAGCTGGATGCCATTCCCGGCGTGCAGTCGGCCGAAGTACAGGGCGCCCGTGTTTACGCGCTGCGCGCGTGGCTTGATCCGGAGCGCATGGCGGCGCGCAACGTGGCGGCCAGCGACGTGTACAACGCGCTCGGCGCCAATAATTACCTGACGGCGGTCGGCAGCACCAAGGGCCAGATGGTCTCCGTGGATCTCACGGCGGACACCGATCTGCACACCCTGGATGGGTTCCGCCAGCTCATCGTGCGCCAGCAGAACAACACGGTCGTGCGCCTCGAGGATGTCGCGACCGTGGAACTCGGGTCGGAGGATTACGACTCCGGGGTGAGCTGGGACGGCAATCATTCCGTGTTCCTTGCGATTCAAAATGCGCCCAAGGCGAATGTGCTGCAGGTGGCGAAGGCGGTGCGCGATGCGCTGCCGGCCATCCAGCAGCAGCTGCCCAATGGCATGCGTGCCGAAGTGGTCTACGACACCACGCAGTTTGTTCGCAGTTCCATCCGTGAAGTCATCAAGACGCTGGTCGAGGCGCTCCTGATCGTCACGGTGGTGATCTTCCTGTTCCTGGGCAGTGTGCGGGCCACGGCCGTGCCGATGGTGGCCATGCCGTTGTCGCTGGTGGGCACCTTCTTCGTGATGCTGGTGCTTGGCTACTCGATCAACCTGCTGACGCTGCTCGCGCTGGTGCTGGCCATCGGTCTGGTGGTCGACGACGCCATTATCGTCGTCGAGAATTTCGACCGGCACCTGAAGAAGGGTGAGTCGCCGCTGGATTCGGCGCTGTTCGCTGCCCGCGAGCTTGGCGGTCCGATTCTCGCGATGACCGTGGTACTCGTGGCGGCCTACCTGCCGATCGGGTTCCAGGGTGGCCTGACCGGTGCCCTGTTCACGCAGTTCGCCTTCTCGTTGGCGGCGGCGGTGAGCGTGTCGGCGATCATCGCGCTGACCCTCTCGCCCATGCTGTGTTCGAAGCTGTTCCGCGCCAACCGGGAAGAGGGTCGCTTCGCGAAGCTGCTGGACCGGAATTTCGGCCGGGTACGTCGCTTCTACCAGCGCATCCTCGCCGAGTGGCTCGTGACCTGGCAGGTGCTCGTCATCCTGGGCGCCGGCGTGCTGTGTCTGACGGTCTACCTGTTCGCCACGGCCGATTCCGAACTGGCGCCGAGCGAGGACCAGGGGGTGGTGGTGGCGCAGATCAAGGGCGCCCCGAATGCCACCTACCAGCAGATGCAGATGTACGGCACGCAAATGTACGACGATGCGGCCACGCTGCCGGAGTACTACGGCGTGTTCCAGAACATGGGTCAGGGCACGGTGAACACCGGATTCGGCGGTGTGCTCTTCAAGCCCTGGGGCGATCGCTCGCGTACCGCCGATGAGCTGCAGAAGGTCCTGCAGGAACGCTGGAATCACATCGCCGGCGCGCAGGTTGCCGCATTCCAGTTGCCGGCGCTGCCAGGCTCACAGGGCCTGCCGGTGCAGTTTGTCATCACCACCACGGACCCGCTGGAGAACCTCTACGATGTGACGCAGAACCTGCTGGCGCGGGCCAAGGCCAGCGGCATGTTCTTCTTCATCGATTCGGACATGAAACTCGACAAGCCGCAGGCGACCTTGACCCTGGATCGCGAGCTGGTCGGGGACATGGGCCTCACCCAGGAGGATGTGGGTGCGAGCCTCGGCGCCGCCTTAGGGGGCGGCTACGTCAATTACTTCTCGATTGCCGGGCGCTCCTACAAGGTCATCCCGCAGGTGCTGCAGAAGGATCGGTTGAATCCCTCGCAGGTGCTCGATTACTACGTGCACGCCGGCGATGGCTCGTTGATCAAGGCCGGAACGGTGGCGCACATCGACACGACCACCGTGCCCGAGTCCATCAATCACTTCCAGCAGCTGAACGCGGCGACCATTTCCGCCGCGCCCGGGGTCTCGCAGGAGAGGGCACTGAAGTACCTGCGCGATACGCTGAAAGTAATCGCCCCGACCGGCTATACCGCGGACTACTCCGGGCAGTCGCGCCAGTTCATGCTGGGATCCGGCAGTTTCATGGTCACCCTGTTGTTCGCATTGATCATCGTCTACCTGGCGTTGTCGGCGCAGTTCGAAAGCTTCCGCGATCCGACCGTGATCCTCGTGTCGGTACCGATGGCCCTGTTCGGCGCCATGATCTTCATCAACGCCGGCGCCGCGACGCTGAACATCTATACGCAGGTGGGTCTGGTGACCTTGCTGGGACTGATCAGCAAGCACGGCATCCTCATCGTGCAGTTCGCCAACGAACTGCAACGCTCCGGACTGAGCAAGATGGAGGCGATCGTCGAGGCTGCCTCGGTGCGGCTACGGCCCATTCTGATGACCACCGCGGCGATGGTGCTGGGAGTGGTGCCGCTGGTCATTGCCTCCGGCGCCGGTGCGGCGGGGCGCCGCTCCATGGGTATCGTGCTGTTCACCGGTTTGTCCATCGGTACGCTGTTCACGCTGCTCGTCGTGCCGGCGATGTACATCCTGCTCAGCGCGGATCACGGGCACGAACAAGGGCGGAGCGCCGGGGCGCCGAAATTGCACGATCAGGCGCTTTGATTGTGATGTTAAATCCAATAGTTGAGTGATATTACTAGAACGTGCCTCAATGTAACGGAACCTTGCCGTTGCCGGCTGGCCCAATAGTTTTCGAAAGCAGCCGGCCTTGAGATCACGCCGCGGCTCCCCATACCGGCCTCGTGGGCTGCCTTTGTTCCGCAACCCGGAGATTTAAGATGTTCAAGCTTGTTGGCGTGTCACTGGTCGCGGTCCTGGCGTTGGGAGTTACCGGCGTGGTCTTCGCTGATTCGGGTTCCCAGCAAGGATCCGATCCAACGCCGTACCAGATTGATGAGGCAATGGCGTCCGGTCACGTTGCCGAGGCGCAGCAGATGATCGACCAGGTTCTGCGCGACCATCCGCGCAATGCCAAGGCTCATTACGTTGCGGCCAAGATTGACGCCCATATCGGAGATATAGGTGCAGCGCGCCAACAGCTCGCCAATGCCAAACAGTTGGATCCCACGGGAGCCTTTGCGCCCGATCGCGCCGAATTGAGTGCACTCGAGAGAAGACTCACCGGCATGGGCGCCGTGCCAGGTCCCGGACCCAATTCGCAGGCCTTCGCTCCGGTCGCGCGTCGCGCCTCCGTGTCATGGGGCTGGATCATCATCCTGGCCGTGGGAGCCATGGTGCTCTGGAGCATTTTCCGCAGCCGCGCGCAGCGTGCGTCTTCACAGATGTCGGGTCCGGGCCTCCTGCCGCCAGGCAATCCCGGCATGCAGCCTGGCTACGGACCCGGGTATCCGCCGTATCCGCCGCCGGGCGGTGGCTCGGGGATCATGGGTGGTCTCGCCAGTGGCCTTGCGATCGGCGCCGGCGTGGCGGCCGGCGAGGAACTGGTCCGCCACGTGATCGATGGCAATGGAAATGTCGTGCCGGCTCCGGCAGCGGATTTCCGGGATCCGCCGCAAGGCACGGGCGGTAACGATTTCGGTACCCAGGATGGCAACTCCTGGGGCAACGACAGCGGCGGTGGCGACTCCGGCGGGGACTGGGGTGGCGACAGTGGCGGCGACAGTGGTGGTGGCGGTGGCGGGGACTGGACCTGAACCGGTAATTTTCCGACGGGCCGATTAGACTATCGGCATGTCATTCCTTCAAGTGATCGTCCTTGCCATCGTGCAGGGCTTGGCCGAGCTGTTGCCCGTGTCAAGCTCTGCGCACGTCGTTGTGGCCGAAAAGCTGATGGGGCTGGATCCGTCCTCCCCGCCCATGACACTGCTGCTGGTGATGCTGCACACCGGCACCATGTTTGCGGTCATCGTGTATTTCTGGCGGCGCTGGCGGCAGACCTATTTCGCGAGCATGGCGCAGTTCAAACGCACGGCCGTGCAGGTCATCGTGGCGACCGTCCTGACGGGCATCATCGGTGAGGCGCTGAAGGTGCTGATCGAAAAGACGGTCTTTCGCGGCGTGCCGAATGCGCAGATCGAAGACTTGTTCAGCCATCTCGAGTGGATCGCGCCGGCACTCGCGGTGGGCGGAGTTTTGATACTCGTGGCGGGCCTGCGCGAACGCCAGGCTGCGCTCGGCGCGAGCGCGGAGCTGACCACCCGCCAGGCGGGCATCATCGGCGCGGTGCAAGGGCTGTGTCTGCCATTTCGTGGCTTCTCGCGCTCCGGCGCAACCATCTCGGCGGGCATGCTCTGCGGGGTCGTCAAGACCCGTGCCGAGGATTTCAGCTTCGCGCTGGCGGTGATCCTGACCCCGGAGGTGGTGGGGCGCGAAGCGCTGCGCGTGCTGCACATGGAACATGAGAGCGGCACGGCCGCGTTCGCCGGTGTCGCCGCCCCCGCCCTGGTGGGTACCGTATTCGCCTTCCTCGCGGGCCTGGTCGCATTGAAATGGTTGAGCCAGTGGCTGGAGCACGGTCGCTGGTACCTGTTCGGTGTGTACTGCCTGGTGGCGGCCGCGGCGGTCGGCGCGCTGTATATCGCCGGCTACTGATCCGGAGCAGCAATGGGCGCCCGGGTGCTGTTTCCTACCCTGGTGTATACCGCGGCATTACGGAGCCGCGGCGCCGCGGCGTTCAATCAGCGCCTGCTGCACGAGTGCCGCCAGCTGCGACGGGATGATGTGGCGGGCCGCAACTGGTCGCGCACCCACTACCCGGGCGGCTATACCTCGTACGGATCACAGCACCGCCTGTACGAAATCTCACCGACGTTCGCGGCCCTGCGCAAACTCCTCAAGCCCCACGTGGCGAGGTTCGCGCGCAGTGTTGAGTGGGATCTGCGCGGGCGTCGCCTGGAGATGACCGATTGCTGGGTGAACATCATGCCGCGGCAGGTCGCTCACAGTCTGCACCTGCATCCATTGTCGACAGTGAGCGGCACCTACTACGTGCAGGTGCCCGACGGCGCGCCAGGCATCAAGTTCGAAGATCCGCGGCTCGATCGATTCATGGCCGCGCCGCCTCGCAAGAGCACCTGCAGAACCGACAATCGCCAGTGGGTCACCTTGCCGGCAACGTCAGGCGCGGTGGTCCTGTTTGAAAGCTGGCTGCGTCACGAAGTCACAGCCAATACGCGCCGCCAGGAGCGCGTGAGCATCAGCTTCAATTTCAACTGGTTTTGACAGGGCCGCGGTCGGCGCTGTCCTACCGACGGATAAAGCATCAGCCCCTGTCCGCCTCGCGCTTCAGCCTGATAAGGTTCAAACACGGCCAGAATCTGGTAACTCCAGCATCTATTGTTAAGTCAACAGTTGCCGCGAGGTGATCCGGATAATCGGCCGGGGGTTTGGGAGTATCATTCCCGCAGAAGGAGTGATGTCGTGTCGATGTCCGGTTCTTCCAGACAGGTCTTCGCAGCACTCGCGTTGGCGGGCGCGGCAGTCGTTTCGGCCGTCGCGGCGCATGCCGGCCCCGAAGTCACAGTCTATTTGACGCTGCCACTGGGCGGAGCAGCCAACGCACATGTGTTCGGTCTGCGTCTGGACAGGTCCGCGGCGCCTCCCGATGTCCGCATCATCAATCCTGATTCGCCGCTGAATCGTCGGCCGCTGGTTGATCTGCAGATGGGCGCGAATTCCGCCTTGCGGTTAGACCTGAACCGGCGCCTCACCTGGGATATCGACCACCAGGAATTACGGCAGTCCTCGCGACCGGCTTCTTTCACGCTGCGGCTACCGGTGCACAACGCGCTGCCTGAGGCGGTTTCGCCCGTGCACGAGGGCGTTGTTTCAAAGCCCGGCGACACCAGCGTCACCACCACTCTGCTCGCCGCGGCGCTCGCGAATCCACTGCAGAACGGTAACGGGAAGTCGCTGATGAAATCGCTCGCGGTCGAACCCTGAAGGGTCCTGCGCCGGCGCGAACTGCGGATGGTGCATGGATCGCGGGAACGGACTTAAGAACGAAAAATGTCCGGCGTTGCGCACCGTCTCAATCGTGACCTGTGAACGATCCGGCACCCCTTCGAGGGCCGCCCGGATCTGGCCGTCCGGGGTCAGCTCATCATGTTCGGCCGTGAGCGCGAGGATGGGCGCGGTGACGGCCTGCAGTGCGTGTGGCGCGAGAAAGAAACCGCAGGCCGGTGCCATCAGCACCAGCGCTCCTACCCGCGAATCATGCGGCACTTCGATGCGTTCGCGTGCGCGCGTCCAGGGTTCCCCGCCCGCAAGGCAGAGCGCTGTATAACCGCCCATCGAATGTCCGATTGCGGTTACCGGCTCCTCAGCAATCGCAGTGCCGAGTGCGGCATCGGCCAGCAGCGCATCCAGCAACCGCAATAGCTGGCGTGGCCGGTCGCGAAGATTTGCGACCGTGTTGGCGAGATCGTCATCGCCGAGACTGTTTCCGGGATGCTTGGGCAGCGCCACGATGTAGCCGCTGCGCGCCAGAGCCACGCTCAACGTGCGATACAGCAGCGGCGAGCCACCGCTGCCGTGGGAGACGAGCACCAGCGGAAAGCGGCCGGGTGCCAGCGGCGCAGCCACGCTCACATCGACTTCATAGGGCCCGAACCGGGTCGGCACCGAGGGCTGGACGCTCGGATAGTGCAGCAAGGCGTCCAGGGGCGGCACCCGGGTGTCACCCGGAATCAGGAACTGGCGCGAACCTGCAAACATCACTGACTTTCCCCGTGTTGCGGCGTCGCAGCAGGAACTGCGTCACCTTTCGTTCATGGCGCTGCAGACAACCCTGTTGCATCCATGGAACCGCGATGTGAGTCGCATCAGATTGGTGCGGATTGAACGATAAGGGGTCAAGGGAAACTCACATTCGCTGCTGTATACGGATATTGCCACGATGCAGGTCACTCACCCGGTTACACAAAACGAGTACGTGGTTCGGGACGGCGCGCTCATTGTCTCCGCCACCGATGCGGAAGGGCGGATCGTTCTGGTCAGCCCGGAGTTCATTCAGGTCACCGGCTTCTCCGCCGAAGAACTGATCGGCAAGGATCACGGTGCCCTGCGGCATCCGGACATGCCGGCGGTGGTCTACGCAGACCTGTGGAACACCCTGCGCTCGGGCCGACCCTGGAGCGGCCTGATCAAGAACCGCCGCAAGAACGGTGATTACTACTGGGATATCGCCAGTGCCACCCCGTTGCGCGAAGGCGGGGCCATCAGCGGCTACATGACGGTCAGGACCAAGCCTTCCACGCAGCAGATCCGCGAGGCCGAACAGCTGTATCGGAAACTGGCCGAGGGTACGGATAAGAGCCTGAAGTTCTCCGAAGGGCGGGTGATCCGCAGCCATTGGAGCGATTCCGTGAGTCCGCTGCGCGACGTGTCAGACCAGTGCAAGCGCTGGCTGGATACCGCCGCCGGTGTCGCGGTACTGACGGCGGCCGCGGTGCTGCTGCTGCTGCCGACCCTCGGCGACCCTACGCTGCGCATGGTGGTCGCCGCGCTGCTCGGACTGCGCTGTGTGCTGTGGGTGAGCCGGGTGATGCTGGCCGCCCAGCGTCGCGAGGCCCTGACCCAGGACACCATCTCCTTCATCCAGGATCTGTCCGAAGGCCGCTTCGCGACCAGCTTCAAGTCCATCAGCAAACACAAGGCCGGTGAGATCCAGCGCGCGTTGCTGACACTGCGGATCAAGATGGGTTATCAGATCGCCGAAGAGCGCCGCAAGGCCTCGCTGCTGCGCCAGGCACTCACCAGCGCCAGCGCCAGCGTCACGCTGGCCGACGAGAACCTGCGCATCGTCTATATCAATGCCTCGGCGCAACGGCTGTTCCAGCAGGCCGAAGCCGATTTTCGCAAGGAGCTGCCGGAGTTCGACGCGAGCAAGATCATCGGTTCCTACATGGATGCCATCCTGCGCCACCCCGAGCACCACCGGCACATGGTCGCCGATCTGCGCGAACCGCTCACCAGTGACATCCGCATCGGCGGCCGGGCGCTGCGCGTGGTGACGACACCGGTGACGGACACCGATGGACGACGGATCGGCACGACCGTGGATTGGTTCGACCGCACTCCGGAGGTACGTGCCGAAGAAGAGGTGAATGCCATCGTCAAGGGCGCGCTGGAGGGCGAGCTGGATCGCCGCGTCGCCATCGAGGACAAGTCCGGATTCCTGCTGGTGCTCGCCCACGGCGTGAACCAGCTGCTCGACAACATGGTGAAGATCATCCGTGACGTGCAGGAAGCCGCCGGCGAAGTCGGGCGGGCCGCGATCGAGATCTCCGACGGCAATCTCGGTCTTTCCGAGCGGACCCAGGAGCAGTCCTCGGCGCTGGAGGCCACCGCGGCCTCGATGGAGGAGATGACCAGCACCGTCAAGCAGAACGCCGACAATGCCAGCCAGGCCAATCAGCTGGCGGCAGCCGCGCGCAACCAGGCCGAGAAGGGTGGTGTGATCGTCGGCAAGGCGGTGGATGCCATGGCGGAGATGAACGTCGCGGCCCAGCGCATCGCCGACATCATCGGCACCATCGATGAAATCGCATTCCAGACCAATCTGCTGGCATTGAACGCCGCGGTCGAGGCAGCGCGTGCCGGTGAACAGGGTCGCGGCTTTGCCGTCGTGGCGGCCGAGGTGCGCAATCTTGCGAGCCGCTCGGCGGTCGCGGCCAAGGAGATCAAGGGACTCATCCACGACTGTGTGCAGAAGGTCGGCGATAGTTCGAGCCTGGTCACCCAGTCCGGCACCACCCTCAATGACATCCTGGTGTCGGTGAAGAAAGTGGCGGACATCGTCGGTGAGATTGCCGCGGCCTCGCGCGAGCAGTCCGCGGGCATCGATCAGGTGAACGAGGCGGTCATGCAGATGGACGGCATGACGCAGCAGAATGCGGCGCTGATCGAGGAGG
>Ga0302314_10012600_pt1 | contig 14611 bp, 12 predicted proteins | sample III_Palsa_N2_3_FD_200533 | JGI IMG/M metagenome (GOLD analysis project Ga0302314, IMG submission 200533) | Peat permafrost microbial communities from Stordalen Mire near Abisko, Sweden - III_Palsa_N2_3 | ecosystem: Environmental > Terrestrial > Soil > Palsa > Peat permafrost | place: Sweden... | reverse complement strand
CTGTTGTTGTGCCGATTGGCGGGGGTGGGCTGATTGGCGGGATTGCGTGCGCGATCAAGGAGTCGCGGCCAGAGGTGCGGGTGGTTGGGGTGCAGACGTCCAGATTGCCGTCGATGCTGGCGGCGCGCGCGGAGGGGCGGCCGGTGACGCTGGAGCCTTCGACTACGATTGCGGATGGTATTGCAGTGCGGCGGGCGGGGGATGCAACATTTCCGGTGGTCGAGCGGTATGTCGATGAGATTGTAACCGTGGATGAGGATGAGATCGCGTCGGCGATTCTGATGCTGCTGGAACGGGAGAAGACGCTGGCCGAAGGTGCGGGTGCGACTGCGCTGGCGGCACTCATACAGAAGAAGACAACGCTGGTGGGCGCGCATACGGCGGTGCTGGTGTGCGGCGGCAACATTGATGTGACGCTGCTGAGCAGGATCATCGAACGCGGTCTGGTGCAGGACGGAAGGCTGATTCGGCTGAGGATCCATCTGCTGGATAAGCCAGGGGCGCTGGCGGAGCTGACACGGCTGATCGCGAGTCATCGGGCGAACATTGTGGATACGCTGCATAACCGGGCTTACTACGGTGTGAACCTGGGAGATACGGTGATCGATATCACGATGGAGACGCGGGGGCCGCAGCAGGTGGCGGAGCTGCGCGAGGCGCTCACCGCTGAAGGGTACAAGCATAGCCAGGTGATCTAACGGCTTGTCCTGCCGGACGGACCTCCTGCGCGGAGGGCGACCACTTCGTGGTGTGTGTACCGGTCTTGCGGGGATGATGTTTCAGGGGCCTCGCGTTGCTCGGCGGATGATGATTCCGACCAACGGGAGGACCGGTGCTGGCTGGTTCGCCTCGACAACTTTAAAAGGCGTGTGAACGCCCGCCCCACGCGGAGTGGGCCCGTCCGGCAGGACATTGTCTTTCAGAGCTCTCAGGCTTTTTCGTAGTGGAAGTGAAGCTCCTGCTCGCTGGCTACGGGCTGACCGTCTTTGGTAGCAGGGTGGAAGGTCCACTGTTGCACGGTCGCGATGACGGCTTCGTCGATGCCGTGGCCGAGGCCGCTGGTCATTTTGATGTCGGCGATCTTTCCGGTGGTGTCGATGACGATGTCGAGGATGACATCGCCTTTTGTGCCTCGGGGAAGAGTGGAGAGGTCAGGCTTGGGCGTGGGAAAGTAGCTGACGAGAGCGATGTTGATGTTGCCTTCGCCGAGGGAGTCTGCGCCGGCGGTGGAGTCGGGTTGCGTGGAGGCGGGGGATTGCGAGTTGGGCGAGGTTGTGGATTCTTTCAGCTTCGTCTGGGGTGGAGTGGGGAGCGGGGTGGTGGCTTTGGCTTGTTTGGGAGCGGTTTTGGGGTTGGGTGCGGTGGCCTGCACCGGGGCGCGGCCGGGAGAGTAGGTGAGCAGGAGGTTGGAGCCGTGCTCGCTGCCGGGCAAGCGCAGGGGAGCGATCCAGGAGGAGCTCTTATGGATCAGGACAGCGATGAGGAGGAGGTGCAGCACGACTGATGCAGCTGCCCAGGCGGGGTTGCGGCGGGTTGCTCTCACGGGCTTGCCGATGGTCTCGATGGCCGCTGCCTCCTCTGCTGGGTGAAGTCAATGCATCGTGGAAGCAGGATAGCAGCCGATGGCTGGATGGCCGCTATCTTTCGCTTCCCCTGATTCTGGTTAGACGCGGGTAAAGGAGGTCTGTTGCTTTTCGCGATGGCGCTCAACAGCGAGAGCGATGAGTCGGTCGATGAGCTGCGGGTAGGGAAGGCCGGTGGCTTCCCAGAGTTTGGGGTACATGCTGATGCTGGTGAAGCCGGGCATGGTGTTGATTTCGTTGAGGTAAATGCGGGCGGGTTTTGGTTTTTTGCCTTTCTTTGGCTTGCCGGCGGGCTCCATGAGGAAGTCGACGCGGGCGAGCCCGGCGCAGTCACAGGCGCGGAAGGCGGCGATGGCCATGTCGCGGATTTGTTTTGCTTCGGACTTTGAGAGATGGGCGGGAATGATGGGAATACTGGGGTTTTCAGGGGAGTCGGCGTACTTGGATTCGTAGTCGTAGAACTCTTTGTTGGGGACGATTTCGCCGACGACAGAGACGATGGGCGAGTCGTTGCCGAGGACGGCGACTTCGAGTTCGCGGGGTTTTGCGCCGGGGCCGCCGACGCCCTGCTCGATGATGAGTTTGCGGTCGAAGCTCGCGGCGAGGTCCATCGCGGAGGCGAGTTCGGTGCGGTCGTGAACCTTGCTGATGCCCACGGAAGAGCCTGAATTCGCGGGCTTTACGAAGACGGGGTAGACGAGTTTCTTTTCAATGAGTTTGGTGCAACGTTTGGGGTCGGCTTTCCACTCGCTGCGCAGGAGGTTGATGTGGGGCGTTTGCGGCAGGCCGGCGGCGGCGAAGAGCTGCTTCATGATGGACTTGTCCATGCCGGTGGCGGAGCCGAGGACGCCGGAGCCGACGTAGGCGATGTCGGCGAGTTCGAAGAGGCCCTGGATGGTGCCGTCCTCGCCGAAGGTGCCGTGGAGGACGGGGAAGATGACGTCGAGGGTCTGGGCGAGCGGGCCGTTCTGATGGGCGAGGGCGTCACTGCGAAGGGCAACGTCGGCGCTGGCGCTGAGCTGGATGGATTGGGTTTTCTTCAGGACTGGCGCGGGTTTTGTGTTGCCTGAGAGCAGGTGTTGGGCTGCGCCGGAGGTGACCCACCGGCCTTGTTTGGTGATGCCGATGGGGATGATGTCGTATTTTGTCGGGTCGATGGCGCGGAGGATCGAGGTTGCGGAGTTGAGGGAGACCTCGTGCTCGCCGGAGCGGCCGCCGAAGAGGATGCCGATGCGGAGTTTTTGGGAAGGCTGCTTTTTGGTTTGTTTCTTCGTTTTTTTCGTCATGGATAGCTACAAGTTTCTACTACTTTGCGGTGTGGACGCGAAAAAAAGTCCGGAGGGGTATCGAGGTGGTTTTTGCAGGGGGTTTTGCGGATTTTGTGGTTTTCGTGGTGGTAAATTCGTGGTGTTTTTGTGGTGAATTCGTGGTGAAACGTGGTTCGTTGATGGTGGTTTTTCGGTGGGCTGGAGCTACGCCAGATTTTCCGGATTTTTTTTCAGGAATCGGGGCGGGTGTTGCCCTGCCGAAGTCTTGTGTGGTCTTCGGGCGGTTTCCAAACTAACATCAGATCGTTATCGGGCCCATTTCCAGTCAAGCGGGAGTTGAGAGCCATGTTCTTTCTGAAGCGATCTGTGAGCGGATTCATGCTCGTGCTGGGCGTCGCGGCGATTCTCTCCGCAGAGGGGGTCTCTGCTTTGCCGCCGGAGAGCCAGGCCCAGAACGCTGCGCCAGCGGCTTATACCGCGGCAGAGCTGGATGCGATCATCGACGGGGCCATCGAGCGGGAAAGACAGGTCATCCGGGGAGTGAATGAACGAACTCCTATGGTTGAGACCTACATTCAACACATGAAGGCCGACCCGGTTCTGGGGGAGGTGCCTGCCTCCGATCAGCACTTTCTTGGCAGGGTTGAGTTCGGCAGGATTAGTCGTGATAACTCCTACGGGAGCATCGGGGACATCGGCAGGTCGGGTTTCTTCAAACATTCCGCGTCGTATATCGCGGAGCTGGGAAGGAGCCTGCATCTCAGCTCGCCAGGGGGCGGCTTTATTCAGGTCCTTTTCATGGATGCCAACGGCTTCGATCGCCAGCATTATGATTTCAGGTTCGTTCGCACCGACTTCCTTTACGCCACGCGGACGGCAGTCTTCGATGTTTCTCCGGTTGCCGGCATCCACTCAGCGGGTCGCTTTCGAGGGCGCATCTGGGTGGAGACGCGCAACAACTATGTTGTCCGGTTCAATGGCAACTTTGAAGGCGAGGGCAGTGGGGCACGCGAGAACGATCACCTGGATAGCTGGCGGACCAATACTCAGGGAGAGCTTTGGCTTCCTGCATCTGTGTATGTGGAGAGCGGGGATCGGCACGGCCTGAAGTTTAAGGCGACGACGCAGATGTGGGGATATTCGCTGAAGCTGCCTGAGCCGGAGAGCGACGTCACGATAGCCGGGGCTGCGGATGAATCCGGTGATGTGTCGGATCTTTCTCCGCTGGCGGCTCAGCGGGAGTGGTCCAGACAGGCGGAGAACAGTGTTGTCGATCGTTTGTTCGAGGCGGGCCTTATCGATGCTCCGAGCGAGTTCGATAAGACGCTGGAGGCTTTGGCGAACAATATTCTGGTTTACAACAACATCTTTCTTCCGTCGCCTATTCGCTGCCGCGTTTTGTTGACGCAGCCGCTGGAGTCGCTTTCGGTCGGGAGCACCATCATTATTTCGAAGAGTCTGCTGAACACGACCGGAGTGGGGAACGCAGACGGCGAGCAGCAGATGGGCAATCTGAATGCGATTCTGGCTTTTCAGATCGCTCACATCATTCTTGGTCATCGGCTCGACGTGAAGTATGCGTTCAACGATCGGCTTCTTTATCCGGACTCGCAGTTCAGCCATATTCCGATGCACCACACCGATGCCGATAACGAAGCGGCGGCGAGGAAGGCCATTCAGCTGCTTGGGGCGAAAGAGCTGGTGGGGAGCCAGCGGTATTTTGGGCTTTACCTGCAGGAGCTGCAGAAGAATGTCAGGAATCTGAAGGCGCTGAGCCAGCCTCTGATCGGCGATGGGCTGGTGAAGAGCGGAAGCGATCCGACCTTCTGGCTGGCGGCTTTGATGGACAAGGCGGGCAAACCGGAAGGGAGTGGTGCGGGACAGCAGGATGCCGGTTCTCTGTCGGGTTTTCTGCGCTCGGACGCAGGGAGCGATCAGGTCTTCGTGGTCAGGGGACGGAACGATCCTGTTCTGGTGGCGGCCAACGCGATGCCGTTCGAGATTGTCCCGGTCTTCATCCCTCTGAGTTACAGGTCGTCGGATACTCCGGTTGGAGATCATCGTGAGCGGAACTATCAGGTGGTACGGATCTTTTTTGCGACGGATCGGCTGCCGGCGAAGGATGCACATCAGCAGGTGACGTTTACGGGCGAGCGATCGGATCGTGACGGGCTGACCTTTGGAACTGCGGAGGTGAGTATTCCGCGGGATCACCGTATGGGAGCGCTGGAGCGGCCATCTATTTTGCGTCTTGAGTTCAGAGAAGATCCGGAGAGCCATGTGGTGTTGCTGAACACGACCTCTCTCGATGGTGACAGTTTTCAGAGTGAGCTGGCGAAACGCCTGAAGAATGATCCTGGCCAGCAGGCGCTGGTTTTTGTGCATGGGTACAATGTCACGTTCGAAGAGGCGGCGCGAAGGCTGGGGCAGATGACGTATGACCTGGGCTTCGCGGGAGCGCCGATTCTGTATAGCTGGCCGTCCAAAGGGAGCCTGCTCGACTACCCGTCGGACGAGGCTTCGGTGGAGTGGAGCAGCCCGCATTTTATGGCGTTTCTACGGACGCTGCAGGCGAACAACAATGTAAAGACCATCTACATCATCAGTCATTCGATGGGGAATCGGCTGGTTGCGTCGGCTCTTGCTACGCCTGAGGCGGGACAGCCGGGGAGCAAGGTGCATGAGGTGATTATGGCTGCGCCGGATATCGACGCGGGAGTCTTCCAGCATCTTGCCGACCCGCTGCGGCACTCGGCGGAGCACATCACGATCTATGAATCGTCAAAGGATCTGGCGCTCGAGATGTCTCATAGGTTTCATCAGTTTTCGCGGCTGGGAGATACCGATCCGAAGATGCATGTGTTCAACAACTATGAATGCATTGAAGCGACTTCGGTTTCGACGGGGCTGATCAACCATAGTTATGTGGGCGATAACGTTTCGATTCTGTCGGATATCTTCGACATCATTCGAAATGGAGCGCCGGCGAGTCAACGCTTCAGGCTGAGTCAGAGAACGATGGATGGATTAACTTACTGGGCTTTTAAGCCGTAAGGCAAGCCTTACCCATAAGCCAAACCGTAAAGCTGCCGACGCAGTGGATTGCATCGGCAGCTTGCGGAAGGCAGGGCTAGACGTTGAATTTGAAGAAGAGGATGTCGCCGTCTTTGACGATGTACTCTTTGCCTTCGGAGCGGAGGAGGCCTTTTTCTTTTACGGCCTGTTCGCTGCCGTATTTGAAGAGGTCGTCGGAGGCGTAGCAGTCGGCTTTGATGAAGCCCTTTTCGAAGTCGGAGTGGATGACGCCTGCGGCGCCGGGGGCTTTGGTACCGCGGCGGATGGTCCAGGCGCGGACCTCCTGCACGCCCGCGGTGAAGTAGGTGATGAGGTCGAGCAGGCGGTAGGCGGAGTGGATGAGGCGGTTGAGGCCAGGCTCGTGGAGGCCCATGCCTTCGAGGAATTCGGTGCGCTCGGCGGGTTCGAGCTGGGCGATCTCGGCTTCCATGGCTCCGCAGATGCGGACGACCTGGGCTCCCTCTTCTTCGGCACGCTTTTCGACGGCGGCGGTGTAGGCGTTGCCTTCGATGATGCCGGACTCGTCGACGTTGGCGACGTAGAGCTGAGGCTTGGCGGTGATGAGGAAGAGCTCGCGGGAGATGGCGCGCTCGTCGTCGGTGAGGTCGGCGGTGCGGGCAGGCTTGCCGGCGTTGAGGACGGTGAGGAGCTTCTGCAGCATGGCGTGCTCGGTTTTGATTTTGGGGTCGTTGCCGGCTTTGGCGGCGCGCTCGACTTTGGTGTTGCGCTTTTCGACGGTGTCGAGGTCGGCGAGGAGGAGCTCGGTGTTGATGATGTCGATGTCGTGGAGGGGGTTGACGCCGCCGGCGACGTGGATGACCTCGGGGTCGTCGAAGCAGCGGACGACGTGGCAGATGGCGTCGGTGGCGCGGATGTGGCCGAGGAACTGGTTGCCGAGACCTTCGCCCTTGGAGGCGCCTTCGACGAGGCCGGCGATGTCGATGAACTCCATGGTGGTGGGGACGAGGGATTTGGGCTTGATGAGGTCGGAGATTTTGGCGAGGCGCTCGTCGGGTACGGTGACGACGCCGGTGTTGGGGTCGATGGTGCAGAAGGGATAGTTCGCCGCCTGGGCTTTGGCTGAGGTGAGGGCGTTGAAGATGGTGGATTTACCGACGTTGGGGAGACCAACGATTCCGCAATTCAATGGCATGTTTTTTGTTTCCCTGGTTTTACTGATCGAAGTTACGAGGCTAGTCGTGTTGTTTTCGCGTCGTGAGTTTGTCTCTTACAGGATAGTTCATTGAGGAGAGGAGAGCGTGAAGAGAGAATCCGGAGGGTTTGCTTAGCAAAGTGCTTGTGGCGCGGGCGAAGGGAGGGTAGGCTGATGGGGAAGTACGAGGAGAAAATTATGCAGCGGATGTGGTTGTGTTGTACGGTCGCGGGTTTGATGGTGTCGGGCGTGGCGCTGGGGCAGGCGCCGATGAAGGGAATGCAGATGGGCGGCGGAGCACAGGCAGGGCCTGCGGGACCGGCGGCTGAGGTTCAGCGGAGCTATGCGGGAGTGAAGGCGAATATTCTGAAGTCGGCGGATAAGATGCCGGCGGAGGGTTACTCGTTTAAACCGACGCCGGATGTGCGGACGTATGCGCGGGTGTTGAACCATGTCACTGAGGCTCAGCTGCATAGCTGCGGGGCGGCAAATGGGACGGCGATGAGCGCGCTGCCGAAGGTTCCGGAAGAGACGGCGGATAAGGCGACGATCGTCGAGGCGCTGAAGGGCTCGTTTGCGGAGTGCGATAAGGCGTTCGCGGCGCTGACGGATGCGAATGTGACGGAGATGGTCGACGCGGGAAAGACGAAGCGGTCGCGGGTTGGGCTGATGTGGGGGACCGTGGCGCATGACCAGGAACAGTATGCGACGCTGGCGCTTTATCTGCGGTTGAAGGGGCTGGAGCCGCCGAGCAGCGAGAAGTAGATTTGTGCCAAAGCATGTTGTTGCCGGTAGATAGTAAAAGTGCTGCCTGAAAATATTCTTTCTGAATGGGTTAGCTGGTTTTGAGAAAAAGATGAGGCTTCGGAGAGTGTCCGGGGCCTCATCTTTTTTTGCTCACTCTATTCAGGTATAGCGGTTGGAGAAAACTGGTCGGCCTCGCGATTTTCCTTGTCTGGACGGGGCGATTTCTCACCAATACCTTGTTCTTACTGGACATTTTGCCTGTCTGCGCGCACAATCTGCTCAATACAGCCGTTCGGTTCGTATTCCAAAAGACTTTTAGCATAAGCAGTCCCCGGTAGCAGACAGCACCGCAGACCCTGCCTCCTTCGTGTTTTTCGACGAGGGGGGCGTGCTTTCTATCCGCAGTCTTTCCTGACAGGAGCCCGAGATGACGATGCCTGCTTCATTGAACCGACGCAACTTCCTCCGCATGGGAGCAGCCCTTCCCATTGCCTCCGCCGTTCTTCCTGGACTTGCTGCTTCGGCGTTTGCCGCGAGTCCCGCGCCCTCGGGGGGAGTTCCCGCGGTGGGCTATATCGATGTGCCAGCGAATGTCGCGCTGCTGAATATCAACGAGTTTCCTTCGGGGCCGACTCCTGCGGCGGTCGAGATTATGAATAAGATGGCCGTGAACGGGAACCGATACTACATGAACGAGACCAGCAAATTCGGCGGGGAGCTGGCCGCTTATCACGACGTGAAGCCGGCGTACCTGTCGATTTATGCGGGGTCCAGTGAGGTGCTGCACTTCACTACGCTTTCTTTTACGTCGCCCACGCGTTCGCTGGTGACTGCCGATCCAACGTTCGAACAGACCTGGCGGGTGGCGGCAGCGAATGGCGCTAAGGTGCATAAGATTCCTCTGAAGGCCGATTACAGCTACGACATGAAGGCGATGGTGGCCGCCGATCCTAACGCGGGGCTCTACTACGTCTGTAATCCGAATAACCCGACGGGAGTTCCGGTGAAACGAGCGGACATTGAGTGGCTGCTTGCGAATAAGGCGCCGGGATCTGTGGTGCTGGTGGATGAGGCTTACATTCATTTTTCGGATGCGGAGTCGGTGATCGATCTGGTGGGCATGGATAAGGACCTTATCGTCTCGCGTACGTTCTCGAAGATTTACAGCATGGGTGGGCTGCGCTTCGGCTACGCGATGGCGCGGCCCGACCTGATGGAGAAGCTGCATTTCTATGGCGTGAACTCGATGGCGACGACGGCGGTGCAGTGTGCGAAGGCGCAGCTTGCGGACAAGCAGCTGATTCCGCTTCGCAAGCAGGTGATGGCGGATACGAGGGCGAAGACCTTTGAGTGGCTTGCGAAGAACAACTACAGCTTTACGCCTTCGCAGGCGAATCACTTCCTGCTTGATGTGAAGCAGCCTGGATCGCCGGTGGTGAACGCTCTGGCTCATCACTCGGTGATGGTGGGACGCACGTGGGCTGCGATGCCAAACTGGCCGCGCATTACGGTCGGTAGTCCGTCGGATATGGCGAGCTTCCAGACGGCGTTTCTTGAGGTGATGCAGATGCCGACGGATAAGGTGAATGCGATGGCGCATCCGTATCCTCATCTGCTGAATGCGCACGCCTGCTAGTGATTCTTCCGCTGGTGCAGTGGTATGAGTGACCGATACGATCTGAAGCGGTTTGTGGACGCGCAGGCCTGGGTGTATGCGCAGGCCTGCGCGGAGCTGCGGGCGGGGAGGAAGCAGAGCCACTGGATGTGGTTCGTGTTTCCGCAGATTCGCGGGCTGGGGAGCAGTCCGATGGCGGTGCGGTATGCGATCTCTTCGGTGGAAGAGGCGAGGGCTTATTTAGAACATGCGGTGCTGGGGGCGAGGCTGCGGGAGTGCGTGGGGATCGTGATGGGGGTGCAGGGAAAGACGGTGGGGGAGATCTTTGAGTCGCCGGATGATCTGAAGTTTCACTCGTCGATGACGCTGTTTGCGAAGGCGGATGCGGCGGGTGGGGTGTTTGTGGAGGCGCTGGAGAAGTACTTTGGTGGGGAGATGGATGGGGGGACTCTGGAGCGTATTTAGGAGCTGGCGCAACGGGCGGGCTGCGGATGGCATCTTCTTTGATGGGCCCGAGTTCCGAAATACCGATAGGTGTGCCGATGAATCGTGCTCTGTGGGTCGTGGTCGCTCTTGTGGCTTATCCGGTTGGGTCGATGGCGGTGGGATGTGGGAAGCATGAGGCGCAGGCGACGGCTGCTGCTCCGGCACCGGCGATGAAGACGGCTCCGGCGACTCCGATCGATGCGCAAAAGGCGGAGGTGGGTGGACCGACGTGGAACTCGGAGTGGGACAAATTTGTGGAGTTGGCGCTGCCTCCGGAGATGCTGTCGCCAGAGGTTCCGCGTGATGTGAAGAGATTCTGTCCGCAGTTTTATGGGATGGCGGAGGCAGACAGACGGGCGTTCTGGGCTTATTTTTTTCAGGCGCTGGCGGGAGCGGAGGCGGGACTGGAGCCGACGGTTCAGGCTAAGCATACGCAGCCGGAGATGATGGTGAAGGATGAGGTGACGGGGCAGCGGGCGCGGACTTCGGGGCTGCTGCAGCTTACGTATGAGGACCAGAGGCGGTATGGATGCGACTTCGACTGGGATCGGGATAAGTTGCTGAAGGTGGACGATCCGGAGCGGACGATTCTGCAGCCGAAGAACAATCTGGAGTGCGGGGTGAAGATTCTGGAGAAGCAGATTATCGAGGAGCGGAAGCCGCTGCTGTCGAGGACGGGTTACTGGGAGACACTGCGGCCAGGAACGCCGGGCTATCGGGTGTTTGCGAAGCAGATGACGAATGTGCCGGTGGCTTGTGGGGTGAAGACGAGTAAACAGGTGGTTTCGCGATGAAGGCCGGTTGGGTGGGGATTGTGGAGTGAATGCCCATCTTCACGGTGGTGTGGCTGTTGTGAAGATGGGCACGTACATTTACATCACCAATCAAGCTGTTTATGGGTAGATGCGGTTGAGGGTGCGGGCGAAGGGGATGGTTTCGCGGACGTGGTCGAGGCCGCAGATCCAGGCAACGGCGCGCTCGATGCCCATGCCGAAGCCGGAGTGTGGGACGCTGCCGTATTTGCGGAGGTCGAGGTACCACTGGAAGGCGGCGAGGGGGAGGTTGTGGGCTTCGATGCGGGATTTGAGAAGGTCGTAGGAGTCGATGCGCTGGGAGCCGCCGATGATTTCGCCGTAGCCTTCGGGGGCGAGGACGTCGACGCAGAGGGCCTTGGTGGGGTCGAGTGGGTCGGGCTGCATGTAGAAGGCCTTGAAGGCGGCAGGGTAGCGGTGGATCATGACGGGCTTGTCGAACTGGGAGGAGATGTAGGTTTCGTCGGGGGAGCCGAAGTCGTCGCCGTACTTGTGTGGGGCTTCGAGTTTGCCTTCGGCGAAGGCTTTTTCGAGCATGGCGTGGGCTTCGTCGTAGCTTAGGCGGGGGAATTTGTTGGGGGTGCCCGGATTTGTGGAGGGTTCTGAACCAGGGGCGATGACGGCTTCGAGTTTGGAGATGTCTTTGCCGATGACTTTGAGGTCGGCGCGGTGGTGGGCGAGGACCGTGGTGACGATGTGGGTGATGAAGCCTTCGGCGAGGTTGAGGAGGCCGTCGAGTTCGAGGTAGGCGACCTCGGGTTCGATCATCCAGAATTCGGTGAGGTGGCGACGGGTCTTGGATTTTTCGGCGCGGAACGTTGGGCCGAAGCTGTAGACCTTGCCGAGGGCTAATGCCGTGGCTTCGATGTAGAGCTGGCCGGACTGGGTGAGGTAGGCCTTGTCGTTGTCGAAGTAGTCCATCTCAAAGAGCTCGCTGGTGCCTTCGCAGGCGTTGGGCGTGAGGATGGGTGGATCGGTGCGGATGAAGCCGTTGGTGTCGAAGTACTCGGCTGCGGCGCGCATGATGGTGGCGCGGACGCGGAGGATGGCGGACTGGCGCGGGGTGCGGAGCCAGAGGTGGCGGTGCTCCATGAGGAAGTCGACGCCGTGCTCTTTGAGGGTGATGGGGAAGGGGGTGTCTTCGGGGACTTTCTGGATGACGTGTACGTCTTCGACGTCGAGCTCGAAGCCGCTGGGGGCGCGGGCGTCGGCGCGGACTTTGCCGGTGACGGTGAGCGAGGATTCGAGGGTGAGGTTCTTCAGGGTCTCGAAGACGGCTTCGGGGACGGCGGCTTTGGGGACTATGCCCTGGATGGTGCCGGTGCCGTCGCGGAAGATGGGGAAGAGAAGCTTGCCCGAGGCGCGGAGATTGTAGAGCCAGCCGCGGAGGGTGATGGTCTGGCCTTCGTGCTGGGAGAGGGAGGCGATGGTGGCGATGGGTGCAGAGGTTGTTGCTTCGGTAGACATGTCTCTTTCAGTCTACTAGTGCGCCATTTTCTCGAAGAATGTCTCGTCGCGGACAAACAGAATCAGGGTTCCCGGCTCGGCGGATCTTCGCAGTTTCGCTTTGCAAGAATTTTCGCTGACGACACCTTTCGAAAGGATCTCTGGCAATGAAAACGCAATACGGTTCACCTTTTCGTTTTCATTGCATTGACGAGGCCAATCGACGGAAACGAGAAACGAATGGATATCTGGAGATATATCAGACGTTGTGATGACGCCATCGGCATCCGTCTTGAATCCTCGCACGTTACGATCACCGGCGAGATCGCCAAAATCGCCAGTTCGAAACAGATTGACGTGCTCGTTTGCAACGGGCTTGCCGTTCTTGCCATTGAGAATTTGCACCCTCAACACCTGCGCGTCTCCAATCAAAGTCGACGCGAACAGAAGAAACAAAGTGGAAGCTTTGGAGAGGCAGTTCATGCTTTGGAGGTCGTGGCTTCGTTGGCTCGCTTGAGGAGGTCAAAGGCCTGGGTGGCTTTGGCGAGGACGGAGTCGGGGGTCTCTTCGAGCTCGTGGGAGATTTCGAGGATGGCGGGGGTGTTGGTGGGGAGGGTGGCGATGTGCTTTGCGACGTTGGTCCAGTCGATGCTGCCGCTGCCGGGCCAGAGGTGGTCGTCTTTTTGGCCGTGGTTGTCGTGGAGGTTGAGCTGGGCGATGCGGGGTTTGAGGAGCTCGAAGGCGGCGTCGATGCCCTTGTTGTTTTCAGGGGCGCTGAGGTGGGCGTGGCCGAGGTCGAGGCAGACGCCGACGCGGTCGAAGTGGCCGACGCGGACGATCTCGAGCAGGTGCTCGGGGGTGGTGATCTCGTTTTGCAGATTTTCGAGGAGGATGCGGACGCCGAGAGGATGGGCGAAGGCTTTGAGGTGCTCGATGGCGGTGAGGGAGTTTTCGAGAGCGCGGAGGTTCCAGACGTCGTCTTTGTAGCCGAGGTGCAGGGTACAGGCGGTGATGGGGATCTGCTCGGCGGACTCGAGGGCGCGCTTGACCTCGTCCATGGCGGCGATGCGATGGGACTTTTCGGGGTCGATGAGGCTGAGGTTGGCGGCGACGTGGCGGGACCACTGGGCGTCGGCGCGGTCGCTGAGGTAGATGGGCTGGTGGAGCGTGGCGCCGGTGTTGGTGGAACGGAACCAGTCGGCGATGTCGCGGACGGCGGCGCGGTCGGTGTAGTCGAAGTGGTGGCGGGCGGCGAAGAGCTCGATGGATTGGGCGCCTGATTTGTGGAGGGCATCGAGCAGGCCGGGGTGCAGGCGCTGCGAGAAGAAGACGAGAGTGGATATAGCGGCTTGCATCACCTTTTAAAGTACAGCAGTGGGGGCTTCTGAGGCGCGCGGGGCAACGGGGAGGGGGTGGGGTGGAATCGGAACGAGTAAGAGGCGACGAGACGTATGACGATGGTTGTGCGCGTTACCCTGCTGGCAGGTCTGAGCGTGGCGGCTGTGGTGGGTTGGGCTCAGGCGGCTGCTGCTCCGGATGTAGCCCCTGCTTCGCAGACATTGCAGGCAAAACCGGGTGGTTCGCCATCTTCTGCCTCGCCGCCGGCTGCGGGGCCTTCTGGTGCGGGGCAGGGTGTTTCGGAGAAGACGGGTGCTGCGAAGGTGGGTGCGGCGCAGGCGGCGGCTCCGGTTTCGGCGGCGGCGGTGAAGTCGGCCACGCCGAGCGATAAGCCGGTAAGTGCGGGCCAGGTCGCATTTATGGAGGCCAGGCTGGCGGACTGGCCGCAGCTGGGGAAGTACAAGGCGGCGAATGCGGCGCTGGGGCAGCCTGGGCCGGGTGAGAATCGTGTGGTGTTCTTTGGGGCGTCGATGACGGAGTTCTGGGGGAAGTATGGGAGTTCGTTTTTTCCGGGGAAGCCTTATGTGAACAGGGGGATCAGCGGGCAGACGACGGCGCAGATGGTGGCGCGGTTTCGGCAGGATGTGATCGATCTGCACCCGAAGGTGGTGGTGATTCTGGGTGGGACGAACGATGTGGCGGGGAATACGGGGGTGATGACGCCGGAGATGACGGAGGGGAACTGGGAGTCGATGGCGGATATGGCGAAGGCGAATGGGATACGGGTGATCTTCGCGTCGATTACGCCGGCGACGGAGTTCTCGTGGCATAAGGGGGTGCAGCCGGCGGAGAAGATTCGGGTGAGGAATGAGTGGCTGAAGAACTACTGCCAGACGCATTCGATTATTTACCTGGATTATTATTCGATTCTGGTGAACGATACCGGTGGGATGAAGGCGGAACTGACGGTGGATGGGGTTCATGCGAATGTGAAGGGGTATCAGTTGATGGCTCCGCTGGCGCAGGCCGCGGTGGATCAGGCCTTGACACAGTAAGGTACCTTCTAAGAATCGGGCCAGGAAGTGAAG
>Ga0302314_10012597_pt1 | contig 14613 bp, 15 predicted proteins | sample III_Palsa_N2_3_FD_200533 | JGI IMG/M metagenome (GOLD analysis project Ga0302314, IMG submission 200533) | Peat permafrost microbial communities from Stordalen Mire near Abisko, Sweden - III_Palsa_N2_3 | ecosystem: Environmental > Terrestrial > Soil > Palsa > Peat permafrost | place: Sweden... | reverse complement strand
GTTCCAACGAATCCTTGGGCCGCGTTTCGACGCGCTGCCTGCGCCGGTTCGACGCTTTCACTCGCTGACGACGCCGACCGCTGTGGCAGGCCTTGCGGACATTGAGGTCGCCTCCGGACTGATCCCCTCGCTCGTCTGCTGGCTGTCGGGCTTGCCGAAATCGGGAAGCGACGCGCCGGTCTCGGTCGAATTCACGCCGGACGGTCGCGGTGGTGAATATTGGGCGCGCCGGTTCGGTGAACGCCGCTACGCCAGCTCGTTCAGCACGGGGCAACGAGTGGGCGAAAATCTGCTCATCGAGCGGTTCGGCCCCTTCCATCTCGAATTCCGCCTCCGGGCAAGCGCCGCGGGCCTGTCGTGGGTCCTCGTTGGCGTCGCGTGCGTCGGCATCCGCGCGCCAAGGTGGGCCATCCCGAAGGTGAGCTGCCTGGAAAGTGGCGAAGGCGAACGGTTTCTGTTCGATATCCAGGCGGCGTTGCCGCTGATCGGCCCGCTCATCCGCTACCGAGGTTGGCTGGCGTGAGACCAGAGCGATAGACGCAACCGACGCCCCCTCACGGGCGAAGATCATGGCTTGACAATTTACATCCTATATCGGATCTATTCCGCAACAAGAACAAAGGAGATTGTCATGACCGAAGTCACCCTGCATCGTGCGGGCCGCGTCCTGGAGGCCATCCGGGCCGCCGTCGGCAACGTCGAACTCGGGACGACGGCCAAGGTATCGATCTTCGGGGAGCCCGTCGCCGAACTGGCTCGCAAGGCCACCGGACTAGCGTCGGACATCGAAAAGATCGAGAGGCTGCTGGGCGTCCAATCGCGGATCCGGGCGACGGTGGGGCGCGCGAACACCGAGCTCGGGATCAGCGACCTGTTGGCCGAAAAAGCGGCGGCCGACGAATGGATCAAGCTCGTCTCGCCACTTGTGTCGAAGAGCTCGGGTAAGGCCGCTGGCTTGGACTATGTCACGCGACGGTCGCGCGGCGATGCGACCGACCCGGCCAACCTGGAAGCGCGGGCGAAGGCGATGCGCGAACGGTACGCCGCGTCGGACGCGGAGGTCGACGCTTTGATCGAGACCCGTGTGCTCGATCAGGACGCCGCTGCGGAGCTGACGAAGCGCGTCGCCCGGCGCCGCCGCGAGGTCGAACAGCTCTCGGATCGCCTCCGGGCGTTGAACGCGAAGACGGTCGTCCTTGACGAGGCCGATCTGGAGTACCTCACGTCGCAGGACGTGATCTGAGATCGGGGCGCGGGCGGCTCGCGGGCCGTCCGCGCCCTGGTCGCCGACGGGTTCACCCGTCGGCGGGAGGGTGAGCGACGAATCTATCGATCTCGGCTTGCCAAAGCCGAACCGGCTTCATATCCGGCTCCTTCCGGACCTTCCCAACCCGACTTTGTCGATTGCCGTGGGACATCCGGATCTTGTCGATCGCCGATTGCGGCATGTGAGTTGCCGATTGGTCTCATTCGTGCTCGCCCTCCACCTTTTCGCCGAACGCCGCACGCGAGCGCCCCGACATCGTTTTGACCGCGCCGTAGCAGGGCGCCCAGGAGGATCCCAGTGCGAGCCGACATGTCCCACGTGATCGTCGAACGCCCCCGCCGCGGCGGAGGTCGGGATCGAAAGGGTCGCGCGCTCGCTCCTGACGACCTGCCCGCACACGAAGGGATGCGCCGGTCCCATGTCGTCTCCGGAAACTGGAAATCGTTGAACGAGAACCTAGCGCCTCTTCTGCGCTACCTGGAACGCCAGGTCGGCAGGCCATGGGACGTCGTCTACTCCGAGATCGCCGCCAGGCTGCGCGTCGACAGCGCGGTTCAGCAGCATGTCCGTGACCACATCAGCGATTTCGTCAACGTTCGGCCGCGCCGGTGGGTTTCGACTTGGCTCTTCTCGCCCGCAGCGAACGGCCTGTGGCGGCAGCCGTTATACGTCGATCCCACCGACGGCATGCTGAAGCGGACGGATCAGCTGCCCGAGGAGAAGGCTCGGCGCCGCGCCGAGCAGTCAGCCAAGACGCCTTCGGCCGACCGGATCCAGCTGAAGGCGGATCTTGAGCTGCGCATGATCGAAGGCCTGTGGTACGCGATCCGCTTCGCGAGGATGCCAGAGCCCGAGTACCGCGAGTTCCAGGAGACCCGGAAGGTCCCGTTGAAGCGATGCGAACCCGATGGTCCCTACGCGGAGATCGAGGTCGTCGTGCGCCGCCTCGCCGGGCCTGCCGTTAAGGACGTGGTCACCGGCGACGCGGTGCCGGTCGGGCCCGCTGTTGATGAGCCCAAAGCGCGGGCGGAATTCGACAAGACACATCCGGAGCGGATGTACGCCGTCGGAAAGCGGCGCTTATCGGGGAAGGTGCTGCGCAGGTACGGGATAGAGGATCGCGCTGACGACATCTGAATGTACCGATCTTTGTGCGGTGCCTCGCGAACGGTCCCGGAATGTGCGCGCGGCGGTCCTATCGCTTCGAGATTTCGATCTCAATCAGCTCGGCGGACACCGCGCCATCCCGGGCCACCATACGGCCGACCGAGATCGGCAGCGAGAACCGCCGGGGCCCGGCGCTCCCCGGATTCACGTAGAGCGCGCCACCCTTCTCGCGCACACCCGGTTGATGGGAGTGGCCATGGACCAGGACGTCGAACCCAGCCGCCGCCGGATCGAGATCGAGATCGAGGTCGCCAACGCTTTGGATGACGTAGATCAGCAAGCCGCCGACCTCCAGCACCTCGGTCTCGGGGATCGAGGCCGCCCAGGGCCCCTTGTCGACGTTGCCCCGGATCGCGGTCACCGGTGCGATGCGGCCAAGTTCGATGAGGATCGCCGGGTCGCCAATATCGCCCGCATGGACGATGAAGTCGCTGCCACGCAAGACTTCGACCGCCTCCGGCCGCAGGCGGCCGTGGGTGTCGGAGATCAACCCGATGGTGATGATGCTCGCCATGCACGGAGTCTCGTCGCCGGTTTGGCTAGGAGTGAAACGCTCCCGAAATGCTCGCGTCCCCACGCCACAGCGACCGGCTATGATGATGTCGCCGATCGACCTCGGTCGGGCCGAACTCGTTCAAACCGTACGTAAACGCCGCCGTAGCCGATGCGACGCCTGACGACCTTCGGGACGCCAATGACGCGGCCTGTTGGCACCTGTTGCGAACGACCCTCTTTGTAAGCACGCTCGGCGGACGACGGCAGCACCGGGATGTTCAGCCGCCTCAGAGCTTCGCGCGCGAGTTCGGGCAAGCTCGACATCGGGATCACCCGCCCCGACAACTTCGACCGGCGTGCCTTCGCGTATATCCCGGTGCCGATCCGGATCAGCGTTCCATCTCCAATGAGCTTTCGGATGAGGCGGGTGATCCGCGACGAGCTGGCGTTCAGCCGGTCGGTGAAATCCCGGTGCAACATGACCGCGCACGGGCTTTCCGTCAGCCAAGTCCTGACCTCGCGTTCGAGAGGGTTCACGGCGGCAGAGTTCTCCCTGGTGCCCGAACCGCGACAATGCGCGCCCCACGGTCATCGGCCCGATATCAGTGGCGGAGACACGCTTGCTCTACGACGGCCTCCATCGCCAGCAGTCGCCGGACCAAATTCGCCATCTGGCGGGCTTGTAGGCGCCCCGCCCGAAACCCGCCGCGCAACTCGCGAATCGTATCCTCCGCCAGCTCGGGCAGCACAGCCACGTCGACCCCGTGTTCCTCTGCCAGCTCACGCAGGATGCCCACCAGCAAAACGTCGAAATCCTCAGGCCGTGGTCGAGGGAAATGAACGATCCGGCACCGCGCGCGCAGCGCCGGGGACACTCGATCGAGCCGGTTGGCGGTCAAAATCCAGGTCACCTGGGACAGATCGACTCCCACCTGGAGGCATTCGTCGACCCAAGCGCGATGCAGTGTCGGATCGAGCATCGCGGTCAGAGTGTGAGCAAGGTCCCCGTTGCTGTCGCTTCCACCGGCCTTGTCGATCTCCTCGACCATGATCGCTGGATTAGCGCTCATGAACCGGCGCATCAGGGCAACCGGAAAGGATGGTGTCGACGACGACCATCCGCGGGCGGTTCCCGCGAGGGCACGGTTGTCGGCCGACCCACCGGCGAAAACCGTCGCCGACCGAAGATTCGCCAGCGCGCAGAATCGCCTGGCGAATGTCGATTTGCCAACCCCGGGCGCACCGATGAGCAGGATCGGCGGCAAGCAGAAAACCTCTCCGGTGAGCCGTCGATCGAGATGCATTTCCGCACGAATTGCTTCGACGGTCTCGACCGCCCACGGAAATTCGGCGAGCAACGCCTTCGCCAGTTCGTCCGGCTCCGGCAAGGCGGTGAGTGGCACGGGCTGCCGGAGCATTCCATACCGCTCGACCAACATTTTTCTTTCGCGATCCTCGGAGGGCTCAAGATTGTCTAGCAGCACGGGCATCGCTGGCCACTCGACTTCCCGTGGCGGTGCGGTGATTGGCGGCGGCGCCGGGGCAACCTTTTTCTTCGCGGCAGCCACGGCCCGAAGACCGAATTGCCTTTCGAACTCGGCTGTGACGACATCCGCCACGCCCAAATCCTCGATCACGACGACGGGGTTGGCAGCGGACAGGTCGTAGCGGCGCCCGAACGAGTACAGGACGTCGAAGCTCTTCTCGAAACCGGCCTCGCCCGGCCCGCGTTGGCACAGGTGCAGGACCAGCAGCGACGACGCCCACCTCGAGCCATGGTGGGACGCGACCAGCAAGCAGCTTGCGTGGCGATCGAGAGTGTCCCGGCGCGCGAGACCGTCTGCGAGCTGCCGGTCCCACGCTGCTGTCAGAAGCCGGTCGCTAAGTTCGATCCAAGCGGAGATGGACCGCGCTTGAGCACACAACAAAATGGGCTCGACATCGCCGATATCGTCGGCAGACCGCGCGAGTTCGATGAGCGCGCCGGACAGCCGCCGAATGACCCGGTGGTCGAGCTTGTTGATCGGCACCGATCGCCAAAGCGAAAGGAGATCGACCTCATCGATATCGGCCGGATCGTTGTTCTCGTCGGTCTTCGAGGATTCCTCGTTCGTCACGGCAACTGCCCAATCGAGCCGGTCGCGGGATCGGTCCGCCGGGACATTGCCACCGCCATCGCGAGTGCCCCGAGATCTCGATCCCGCACAGCGTCGACTGTTACAACAAGCTCGCCTTCGGCGTGGCCGAGCGCAAGGATTCGGCTAGGCGTCGCCTTGCCCCGGTTGAGATGGTCGTCGAGGCGAGACGCCAGGACATCGACGACGTCGAAATAGCCCGGTGGGATCTCCGGATCGCAGCGGATGACTTCGGGCCAAGCTTCCTTCAGGATATGCGCCGCTTCCGCTGTCGGCACCGGCGGCAACGGCTGGGCCGGACGGCCGACTACCTCCGATACGACCGTCCAACCCTCGCGCACCGCAATCTCGGGTGCTCGCGTCGCGTACCAGCCGCCCCGGACGCATTCGACGCCGGGCGCACCGGAGACCTCGCAAACCCTGGCCGACAAATCCTCGGCGAGCGAAATCGCGCCGTCGTCGAATTCGTCCCAGCCTCCGCTGACATATGCGCGGAGGGTCGCATATTTTTCTTTGACCTGGACGAACTCAGGCGGCCGCCGCCCCAGGGCAGATGCGTGCTCGACGAGCGTTTCGCACAGCGCGTCGAGCAAGGAATACCAGCCATCGCCGTGCTCGCAACCGAAGGCCATCAGGGATTGAGTGATCGGCCGTTTGCGGCCGCCGAAGATCTCGGGCCATCGGCTCGCAAGCCGTTCCTCGAACTCGGGCGTCATCTGCATTCTCCACGGCTGCCCGGAGATCGCAGCACCGCCGTCTGGCCGGTCATCGGGTCCGTGCGACACGCCATCGCCTTCGCGAAAGCGACGCTGCCCTGGTCCCCGACAACAAGCTGCTGAAGGCCGACGACGAGTTCGCCCTCGTGCTCTCGGAGCTCCTCGATCGCGACGCGGTCGTCAGGGTCGATCCTCCTGCGTTCAGCGATCCACGCGACGAGTGTTGACACGAGGTCCAACCAGCCGCCCGGAACCGCCGGAGCGCAGCGAACGATCGACGGCCAGGTTTGCGTCAGGTAGCGCGCCGTCTCGTCCGCGCGCAGCGGTGGCAGCGGAGCCGCCTGCGAGGTGTCGAACCCGTACCGCCCCAAAGCGATCTTAGGCGACATGATCCCGCGCCAGTCGTCGCCCGCCCGCGTCGGCCTGCCTGGCCCCCCCGTGATCTCACAAAGATTTCTCGAATGCAGAGCGGCCATCGAGACGGCTTCATAGACATACTCGTCGGTCGAGAGGTGGGCGCAAAATCGCGTCCCCTCGAGTTCGTCGTGGAGACGGATAACCTGCTTCGGCCATTCGCCGACATCTCGTGCTCGCTCGGACAAGACCTCGCAAACGGCGTCGACGAGCGCGTACCAGCCGTCCCGATGCTCGACGGACCACCAACGTTGCGGACGCTCTCGTTCGGCGACGGCAGCAAGGAGGTCGGGATAACGCCTGATGAGCGCCGCCTCGATTCCGGGACTCATCTTAGATCTCCAAGATGAAAGGGATGAAGGATTCAGCACCCGATTCGACTCCGACGTATCCGCGCTGGGCAGAGACCATCCGGGTCCTCCCGACGTGCGTCTCCATCGAGAAGTGCGTGTGCCCCCAGACCCAGAGATCCGGCTTCCAGGCCTCGATCTCGGATCGAAGATCGCTCGCGAAGGCGGCGCTCAAATCGTGGCCGCGGTATTTCGGCGGAATCGCATCGGGGATGGGTCCGTGATGACTCATGACGACGCGCACATCCGCGCCATCACGCCCGCCCGACAGCGCTTTCTCGAGCCATGCCTTCGTCTCGACGTGAACTTCGAGCGCGTCGCCGGGCGAAAGCCAATCGTCGCCGAGCTGAATCCTTGTGTGGTCGTTCAGCGCCCTACCGGCCCGCTCCATCGCGAAAGCAGGATCGCCCGCGAGGTCGTAGTCCGTCCAAAGCGTCGCGCCGAAAATCGCGACCTGCCGACCTTTAACCAGCAGGTCGGCCCGTTCGCGCTCGAGCACCACGACACGGCCATGCGTTTCCTCGGCAACTCCGCGTCCCTTTGCGATCAGCAGCTCGAGGTCTGCCCCGTAGGCGTCGTGATTGCCAAGGCAGATATAGACCCGGCATCCGAGATACTGACCGACGGCGTCGGCATAGCGTACTCTGCGGCCCGCGACATCGATGTCCCCGGGTATCAATACAAGGTCGACTGCGGCTTTCTTGAGCGCTCGAAGGTCCGGCCCGTTTTCAGGGTGACCAGGCTCGTTTTCGCGCGCTCGCATCGCGGCCAATGCCTTCGCGGCCTCCGAGGAGTCGCCGCGACGAATCTTCTCAAGCACTCGATCCCGGTATGCCGGTTCGAATTCCAGATGCAGGTCCGACATAAGGCCGATCTTGATGGGCCCGGCGGCCTGGTCGGCGGCTGGGATCAAGCTCGAATCCTTGGCGATCATGACCGCCTCCCAGACGGGCACGGATAGACGCGTTCCGGCGCGAGTGGGTCCGGCAGCTCCCGGACCCTGTCGGACAGCGTGTACTCCCAGGGATCTTCGTCATTGAGCCGTCCCCGCCAACCCGGTTTGCCGGACACCATGCAGCGCCCCGAGGCGGTTGCTTCCGCCCACGCCCCCAGGTCGGCGACGTACTTGCCGACGTCGAGGTCCCGGCATTCGGCGCGAATCCACACTCCAAGCATCCCGAAAGTCCGCTGACACATCATCGTGACCACATCCCTGGCGCCGAGCACGGCAACGATGGTGTCGACGACCCTTTCGACGATCGGCAACCATCCGTTCTCGCGACCGCCCGCCCATTGAAAGCGGCCATCGAAGACCGCGACCTGTGCGGCGATCATCGCGGTCCGCTCCCAATACTCGGTCGCGGAAACCGGCGCTGCCGAGAGCTTCGGATCGAACAAAGGAACGGAGCGCGTGCCGATGTGCTCGAGTCCCTCAGGCAAAGTGACCAGAGGCCAACCGGTGCCGTCTTCAACGAAGTGGACGGCGCCATGGCCCGGCACATCCAGCCTCTCTCCGACCCGGACAGCGCCGACCTTGCGACCGCCCGGCAAGCCGACGTCGATCTCCAGGGTCAAGGCGGGATCGAGGCCGGTCTTGCGGGCGAGGAATTCGTAGACTGCCGAACGCTCATTCATCGCCGCCGAACTCCACGAATTCGTCGTCGGGCATCACCTCCAGCCCGTAGCGCTCGACAAGGCCCCAGACCTTCAGCGCGCGCGCAACGGTGTGCAGATGGCTGATCGATAGATCAGCCACGGCGCGTTGCCCGAGCGCGTAGAAGGAATTGCGGGTCCGCACGATCGACCGATCGTGCGCCAGCCGCAGGAGGCCGCTGGTGATCCAGGACTGCATTGCGAAGGAGCCGACCATGTGCAGGCTGAAGGTCTTCTCTTGATGATCGAGGATGGAGATGGCCTGCCAGCCACGAAGGAACCCTTTGACCGCAGTCACGCCGGTGACGTCGCCGGTGATCGACGCCAGCTCCGGCGGTGTCGCTAACCGGAGTTCGATGAGGCGCCGGTTCGAGCGGATCAGGTCGTCCAGGCTCATCGGGCGGACCGAAGCGGTCATGCTCGCCTCGCAGGTGCGATTCCTTGAGCGCCGGTGTGCCATCTAAGGGTCAAGCGGGAGCGTTGCCTGACGGGTGCCGTCATGCTGAATCCTTTCGGAATTGTGTTGTCGCTCGGCCGCGAATGCATGCGGCCGGAAGGTGCCTCTTCGGCTGCGATCAGGAGGTGTCGCGAGCGATTTCCTCGGGCGCCACGGCGTCCAGCCCGTATTCCTGGTCGATGCCCCACTCTCGCAAAGCGCGGGCAACCGCGATCAAGCAGTCGGACGTCGGCGCGCCGGTGGCTTTTCCCTGGAGGCCGACGAGTCCATCGTTGGTCGCGCAGACCGTTTCGTCTGGCGAGATCCGAACGAGCGGCGATGAGACGCACTCGCCCATGGAGAGGTCTCGCCTGCCGACGACGTGGAGCGTTGTCGCGTCTTCCCGAAGATCCCGGATTGCGATCACCCGCCAGCCTTCGTACGGCTTGTCAACTCTGCCGCCCTCGATGTCCCCGGCTATCGCTTGCCGCTCGAGCGGTGTTGCCTCGCCGACCCGGATCATGTCTCGGTGCCGACGCACTAGCCCGTCGATCGTGATCGGCCCGGTTCGCGTCATCCGGGGTCCCTCGGCAGGGGACGGCCCGGCCTCGTCGCGCCAACGACCGCGGGTCTCCGGCGCGTACCGGGCGATCGGCAGCCTGCGCCCGGCTTCGATTCCTTGATCGCTCGCGACCGCCGCGACGAGCTCGAGCATTCCCGTCGTCAGCTCGCCGGTGCCAGCCGTCCCCAAGCCGTAGACACCCTCGATTGTCTCGATCGCGAGGTCGCCCATCGTGCCGATCACCCGCGAGGTCAGGCGCCAAACCTCCGCATGGGCGTCAACACCCACGAGGTGTGCGGTCCCGATCGGCTCGCTTTCGGGTGCGAGGATCAACGGACGCCAGTCGTAGAGCTGCCCGAGTTTTGGACGCGACATATCCAGCTTGTCGGGAATGCTTCCGAAATCCTTGAGAGACATCGCTGAGGCCACCAATGGTTTGCCGCGGAAGTTTGGCTCCGCTCGTTTCTGCACCGCCGGATCAGGGCTTGTGCGCGGACGGGAGTGCTGGCGAAGCAGCACAGCCACCGGCCGGACACCGTTGCGCGCTTCTTCGCTCGGCGACATCAGCGGCCATCCGAGAAGGGCCGACTTTCTGAAGCGGGCAAGTGGGAGCGATGCCTGGTCAAAGCCATGCTCAAAGCCTTCCTGGTGGTATCCGATTCGGCGGGTCGAGAAGACGGGCCGCGATCAACGATGACGGAATCTAGCTAGCGGCGTTGCAGACGGCAAGGAAAAAGAATCATATATACTGATTTTTCGGTATTTTAGGTTCTCCGTCAAGAGCCGACACGCCTGATGTGGACGCGGCGATCCAAACCGACCAAAATCCCGGACATGATCCCCAATTCGATCCAGATACGTGCCGCTCGCGCTTTGCTGGGATGGAGCCTGGACGAACTCGCCGAGAGGTCAAAGGTGGCGCGCAGCACGCTCCAGCGGCTCGAGGACGTCGAGAACGTCGCCAAAATCAACGTGGATTCGGCCCTGCGGGTGAAGGAAGCCCTGCAAGAGGCAGGCGTCATTTTCATCTGGCCGGGAGCCCGACGCGGAGAAGGCGTCCGGATGGACAGGCACGGTCCGGGGTTTCTCAGGCCGGAGCGTTTGACGGATCTCGATATCCCCGCGAAAGAAGACTGACGACGCGGTTCGGGCTTCTGTCAACATCTTGAGCGGATGGGCAGGATCGGGGTTAGGCCGCCGGAGCGGGCTTACAGACTAACCGATTCGGCGGGCGCCCGAGGCGCTTCTTTATCGGTGGAGGGCGCGGGGCGGGCGCGCGCGACTGTCGAGAGCCATCGTGGCCGTCTTGCGAAGTTGTCGATAACTCAAGCGCCGGATGGTGGGCTCCCACGGAAGCAACCAGCGAAGCTCGAAGTGTCGGCTCAAGCGGCGACCTGCATAGGCGCGTTCTCAATCGCGCGACCGAGGGATTGGTCCATCCGGCGGAGCCGCCAAACGCGTTCGACCTCATTCCGGACGACGGCGCGCAGCAAAGCATCCGGCGCCCAGTCGGCCGTGCCTTCGCCATGGTCGTCGGTGGGGTCGTCGGTGGGGTCGAAATGAATCGCAATCCGGAAGATGGCCTCGGCGAGAGGCCGATCGGCGCCGACGTGGATCGCCAGCTTCACGTCGACGGCGGCGACGATGATGTGATTGATGCTGGCGGGGCCGATCGCGGCGCCGACGGAGCTTTCTATGCGCTCGATGAGGTCGGCGCGGACCGTGTCAGGGGCGGCGCCTGGAGCAAGGGCGAGTTCGACGGTGGTCTCGTGGCGCCGGATGAGTTCGGTGTCGGTGAAAGGGAGCATAGGCGGCCTCGTCCTGTGGTTCGGGCGCCGCGGGGTATGGGCGGCCAGCGTCGGCCGGAGCGACGGGCGCTCACGGGGACGGAGGCGCCTTGGGGCGGGCCTGGGTCTCGTCGATATCGTGAGGCCGGTGGGGAGGCCCTGATATCGATGGTGGGGGGCTCGTGGGCGAGAAGGCAAGGAAGTTGAGACGGGATTTGGTGGCGCCGCCGCCCGCACCCCCGAAGCCTTATCTGGACCCTGTGAATAACGTCCGAACGCGAACCCCTCCCCCTGCCCCCCACCCCGTGATCATGCACGTGGGTCCACAGGGCCACCGAACAAGGCCGCCCGTTCGCTTGTGAGGGCGCGGACGGCCTTGCCCGGTACCCTATGGACTACGTGAATGATCACGTTGCGAGCTGCGCGATATCAAAAATGACGCCCAGGGTAGGGAAGAAAGGAACGCTGCAAACCGACCTAACGCCGTGGGGCATCTGCGAGCACGGGCTCGAGTGACGGGAAGCTAGCCCGGAATAGGGTAAAAGCTCCCACTTCGACCTGCCGATCGCCGCCGGATTGCTGGTCGCCATGGGCGTGCTGCCGGGCGACGAGCTGGAGGGCTATGTCACGCTCGGCGAACTGGCGCTCGACGGCTCGCTGACCGCGGTCGCCGGCGCCCTACCGGCTGCCATGGGTGCCGCCGAGCAGCAGCGCGGATTGATCTGTCCCGCCGGCTGCGGTGGCGAGGCGGCCTGGGCCGGGTCGATCGAGATCCTGGCGCCGGCGACGCTGCTGGCGCTGATCAATCATTTCAAGGGCACGCAAGTGCTGTCGCCGCCCAGCCCGCGCGTCGAGGCCGACGGACCGGAACCGCTCGATCTTAAAGACATTAAGGGCCAGGAAACCGCCAAGCGCGCGCTGGAGTTGGCTGCGGCCGGCGGCCATAATCTTATCATGACCGGCCCGCCGGGTTCGGGCAAATCCATGCTGGCAGCGCGCCTGCCCGGATTGCTGCCGCCGCTCGACCCGGCCGAGGCGTTGGAAGTCAGCATGATCCATTCGGTCGCGGGCCTGCTCCACGACGGACGGCTGATGCGCCATCGGCCGTTTCGCGACCCGCACCATTCCGCCTCGCTGCCGGCGCTGATCGGCGGCGGCACCCGCGCCAAGCCGGGCGAGATCTCGCTCGCCCATCTGGGCGTGCTGTTCCTGGACGAGCTGCCGGAGTTCGCGCGCGCCACCTTGGAATCCCTGCGCCAGCCGCTGGAGACCGGGCGGGCCGTGGTCGCGCGCGCCAATGCCCATGTGACCTATCCGGCGCGGGTGCAGCTGATCGCGGCGATGAACCCGTGCCGCTGCGGCCATCTGGACGATCCGGCCCAGGCCTGCGCCCGGGCGCCGCGCTGCGCCCAGGATTATCAGAGCAAGATCTCCGGCCCATTGTTCGATCGCATCGATCTGCATGTCGAGGTACCGGCCGTGCGCGCCGTCGATCTGGCGCTGCCCCCGCCGGCCGAGGGCTCGGCCGCGGTCGCGAAACGGGTGGCCCGCGCCCGTGCCCGCCAGACCGAACGGTTCGCCGGCCTGCCCGCCGACCGGCGCATCCGCACCAATGCCGAGGCGGACGGCGCCCTGCTGCTGGAGATCGCCGACCCGGACCCGGACGGCAAGCGCCTGCTGGTCGACGCGGCCGAGCGGCTGAAACTGTCGGCCCGCGGCTATCACCGGGTCCTGCGCGTCGCCCGCACGCTCGCCGACCTGGACGGCAGCGACGGGCTGCGCCGGCTGCATATCGCCGAGGCGCTGAGCTATCGTCGCCAGGGCTTCGGCGGTTGAGCCGCCTGCATTTGATGCAATCCTGCCCGTTTGCGTCAGTTTAGTAACGAGTCGTCAAGCGTCCTCGGCTCAAGCTTTCCCGTCGGGCCCTCTCGCCTTTGCGAGATCAAGCCCGTGTGATGTGCAAGAGGCGGCCGGTGAAGTATCGCGACGGTTTCAGCCAAGTTCGGGTGCTGCTGATCGAACTGCCCATGGGGCGGCGCGTGTTGCGCTCGGCCTTGGGCTCGTTCGACATCCAGCAGATCGAGGAATGGAACGAGGTCAAGACCGATCCGGTCGATCTCGCCAGCCTCGCGAATTTCGACCTGATCATCGCCAATATCGACGAGGCAGACGATTCCGCCGCCGTGCTGCTGCGGGGCTTACGCAACGGCTCGGTGCCGGGCAACCCGTTCGTGCCGACCATCGTCACCTGCAACAGCTCGACCGCGTCGACCGTGCGCGCCGCCGTCGATAGCGGCGCCGATGCCGTGGTGCTGAAGCCCTATTCCCTGCAGCAGATCATGGACCCGATCATGGCCCTGGTCGATCGCCGCCGCCCGTTCGTGGTGACCGCCGACTATGTCGGGCCGGAACGCCGCAACGCCCAGCGCGAGGGCCAGGTCATCGATCAGATCGCGGTACCGAACCCGCTCGCCGCCAAGGTGCTGAACCTGGACCCGGCCGAGCAGGCGGCCGCGATGGCGGTCGCCGTCGGCCAGATCGAGCAGCAGAAAACCCAGCGCCTGGTGTTCCAGGCCCTGTTCCTGGTGCGGCTGGCCGGCTTCGTCACCACCGGCGCCGAGGATAATGCCGCCCCCGCCGCCCGCCGCGACCTGGCGCGCCTGCCCGGCCTGGTGCGCGACCTGGCGCTGCGGCTCAAAGACCCGGTCGAATATGCGTTCCTGCAGGCCTTCGCCAATTGGGCCATCGTCTATCCCGGCCTGACCGACGAGGACGAGCGCAAAGCCAGCTGCAACGACGCCGCCGAGGCGCTGGGCGGGTTGCTGGTGCAACTGGGGTCGAATGCCGACCCGGCGGAGACCATCGCCGTCGCCGACCGCGCGGTGTTCAACTATTGCCAGCGGTTGAGCGCGGCTTAGGCGCTACTCCGCCCTTGCGATCTGCCCCCGGGTCGCCGCTTCCAAGCCATCCTCGAAGAACTCCATCAGCCTTGCCACCCGCGGCCCATAGCGCTCCGGCGCCTGATCGGCCGCGCGGCTGAGCAGGATTTCCGCCAGGCCGTGCAGCTGGGTCCAGAGCGTCATGGCGGCGAAACCGACGATGTCGGCGTCGGCGCCCCAGGGCAGCATGCGGCGGGCGACGGCGGCCGCAAGCGGGGTGAGCGCTTCTTCGGACAGCGCCGCCAGCTCGTCATGCTGGGCGCGGTCGAGCGGCAGGCGGCCCATCAGGCGGAACAGCCCGCGGGCGTCGAGCGCGAATCCCACATAGGCGGCGGCGAGGCGCAGCAGGTCCTCGCCCGGCGCCGATGCCATCAGCGCGCCGGTCAGGCGATCGGTCAGGCGGCCGAAGCCCTCGGCCGCGAGTGCGCGTTCCAAGGCTTCCTTGTCGGCGAAATGATGATAGGGCGCGGCCTCGGACACGCCGACCGCCTTGGCGACGGCGCGCAGCGACAGCACGGCGGCGCCGTCCTGTTCCAGCATTTCGAGCGCTGCTTGGATGAGGGCGGCCCTGAGGTCGCCGTGGTGATAGGCACGCGCCGGCTTGGCGGCTTTGCGGGTCTTGCGACGCGGCATATCTGAACGGCTCCATCGAGAGGGCTTCCGGCCTGGCGGCGTGCCGCGCCAGCGAAGGA
>Ga0302314_10012596_pt1 | contig 14613 bp, 13 predicted proteins | sample III_Palsa_N2_3_FD_200533 | JGI IMG/M metagenome (GOLD analysis project Ga0302314, IMG submission 200533) | Peat permafrost microbial communities from Stordalen Mire near Abisko, Sweden - III_Palsa_N2_3 | ecosystem: Environmental > Terrestrial > Soil > Palsa > Peat permafrost | place: Sweden... | reverse complement strand
CTCGGCAAGCCGCTCAACGGCAAGAGCGCCATCCTCGACGTCGGCTACAGCGACCAGATCCCCGCCGCGATCCGCCACGCCGTCATCGCCCGCGACAAGCACTGCGCCTGGCCCGGCGGCTGCGACCGCCCCGCCGCCGTCTCCGACGTCCACCACATCACCCACAAAAACGACGGCGGGCCCACCAGCGTCAACGACTGCATGCTCGCCTGCAACTACCACCACGACATCTGCATCCACCGCTGGGGATGGAAAATCGAGCGCCTCCCCGACGGAACCCTCCGCGCCACCGGACCCCACGGACAAATCATCCAAAGCCACCCCCCGCCCACCATCCCCACCAGGTAACCCGCCCCGCCCCGATCTGCGCTTTCACTAGCTCCCTCCTTGGGTGGTATGTCACCTTTAGTCCTAGCTGACGGACGCCGCCGAGAGGCGATGTCACAGCCGGAGGCGAGAACCGCAACTAGGGGACATGAGCACTGAGACAAGGTCAGTGGTGAGCACGGCGTGGCGTCGGCCGGTCGCCGTGAGGGTGCGGTCGCGCGGGCGGCCGCCGAGCGTCCCGCTTGAGGAATTCGAGCAGGTGTACCTGCGCAACGTCGATGTCCTCATGGGCTACTTCGCGCGCCGGTGCCGCGAACCGCAGACGGTCGCCGATCTCACGTCGGAGACGTTCGTCCGGGCGGTGGAGGGCTTCGCCGGATTCGATCCGCGCAAGGGATCGGACCGGGCGTGGCTGTTCGGCATCGCCACCCACGTCTTCGCCCGCCACTGCGAGCAGTCGGCGGGCGGGCGGGACGCGGTCGCGCGCCTCGGCGGCCGCCGGCCGCTTGACTCCGACGAGATCGAGGAGCTCGCCGGGCGGATCGACGCCGAGCGTGAGGGAGCCGCGCTGATGCGGCGGTGGGCGCGGCTGCCCGAGGTCGAGCGAGCGGCGATCGAGCTCGTCGACCTGGAGGGGCTCACCCCGATGGAGGCGGCGCTGGCGCTCGGCGTCTCCCGGGTCGCATTCAGACAGCGGTTGTCCCGGGCGAGGTCCCGGCTGAGGAAGGAGCACGAGGGCAATGAGTAAGTTCACCCAAAATCTCTGGAGTGACCTCATGCAGGAGCATGGCCCCGCGATCGCGAACACCAGCAGGCCCGCCCCGGGTCGGGCCCGTCGCCCGCGCATTATCGCGGGCAGCACGCTCGCGCTGGCGGGCGTCGGCACGGCGCTCACGCTCGCCCTGAGCGGGACGTCAGCCCTGCCCGCGTTGGCGGTGACCCTCCAGCATGACGGCTCGGTATTGGTGAGTGTCAACGTCCAGGAGTCCACGCAGCCCTGGGTCCTCAGCGCGGACCAGAAGCTCGCCGCCATGGGGATCGACGAGCAGATCATGGTCCAGACCGCGCCTGGGGCGGCAACCGTCAGTGGCCCGGTGAGCTGTACCCCGTTGGGGGGTGCGAACACGCCGGCCGGGCCGCCGGTGAAGGTTCTCCTGGGCACGAACGGCACGCAGGTTATCCCCTCCGGCAACACCGGCGCTGGCACCGTGCATCTGAAGAGCTGCGTGTACTACAAGACCGTGACTCAGAGCGGCGCGGACAACACCGGCACGGGCAACACCGGCACGGGCACCAAGGCTCCGTGACGGCAGTCGGCGTCCGGACGGCGCGGGCGTCGGCGATGGCACGGCTGGCGGTCCGGCCCCCGGGTGGGGGCCGGACCGCTGGCCGGTGGCCGTGGCTGGCCGTCGCGGCCGCGGTCGGATGGAACCTGGTGAACCTGCGGGCGCTCACGCTCAGCGTCCCGTACGACAACGACAGCTCGCTGCACGAGCAGATGGTGCGGTTCGCGACCGCGCGGCTGCGCGCCGGGCACCTGCCGCTGACCAGCTGGTTCCCGTTCCTCGGTGAGGGGTCGCCGCAGTTCCTGCACTACCAGAGCCTGCCCGCGATCCTCACCGGCGCGCTCGGCCTGCTGACCGGGCCCGACGTCGCGTTCCGGTGGTCGCTGTACCTGCTGTTGTCGCTGTGGCCGGTCAGCGTCTACCTGGCCGCCCGCGCGTTCGGGGCGGGCGGGCCGGCCGCGGCCGCCTCCGCCGCGATGGCCCCGTTCCTGATGAGCGCCCCCGGGGTCGGCTACGAGCAGGGCGCCTACGTGTGGCTCGGCTACGGCGTCTGGACGCAGCTGTGGGCGATGTGGACGCTGCCGCTGGCCTGGGGCTGGAGCTGGCGGGCGATCCGCGACGGGCGCGGCTACCTTCCGGCGGTGGCGGCGACCGCGCTTACCGTCGCGCTGCACTTCGAGACCGGTTACCTGGCGCTGGCGGTGCTGCTCGTCTGGCCGTTGGCGGCCGGCCGGCCGCTCGCGGTCCGGGTGCGGCGGGCCGCGATCGTCCTCGGCGGCTCGCTGCTCGCGTCGGCCTGGGTGATCGTCCCGCTCCTGCAGCAGCGGTCGTGGGCGGCGGTCAACGAGCCGCTGCAGGGCACCGGGCTCGTCAACGGCTACGGCGCCCGCCAGGTGATGGACTGGCTGTTCACCGGGCAGCTGCTCGACGCCGGCCGGCTGCCGGTGCTGACCGTGTGCGCGGCCCTCGGGCTCGCCCTGGCCTGGCTGGCCTGGTCCGCCGAGGCCGACGCCCGCGCCCTGCTGACCGCGCTCGGGGTGTGCCTGCTGTTCGCGTTCGGCCGCACCACGTTCGGGTCGCTGGTCGACGTGATCCCGGGCAGCGCCGACATCTTCTTCCGCCGCTTCACGATGGGCGTGCAGTTCGCCGCGCTGCTGCTGGCGGGCCAGGGAGCGGCGTGGCTGGCGGCCCGCTGCGTGCGGCTGGCCCAGGCCCGGGTCCCGCGCTGGCGGCCCGGCCTGTCGCTGGCGGCGGCGGGTGTCGCGGCGGTCGCGGTGCTCGCGCCGGCCTGGCTTCAGCTCGACGCCTACGACCGCCAAGACGGCGCCGCGATCGCCGCCCAGCAGCGCGTGGACGCCGTCCAGACCACCGAACTCGACCGCCTCATCGCGGTGATCCAGCGCGACGGCGGCGGCCGGACCTACGCCGGGATGCCGTCGAACTGGGGCGAGGGCTTCACCGTGGGCGTGGTCCCGGTGTTCAAGTACCTGGAGAGCGAGGACGTCGACGAGGTCGGCTACACGCTGCGGACGGCGTCGCTGATGACCGACCCGGAGTACAACTTCGACGAACGCGACCCCTCCGACTTCCGGCTGTTCGGGATCCGCTACCTCATCCTCCCGGCCGGCGGCCGGCCGCCGGTGCCCGCGCGGCTGGCGCTGCGCTCAGGCCCCTACTGGCTGTGGACGATCAACGGCGACGGCTACATCCAGGCGGGCCAGGTCATCGGCGAGATCTCGGAAAACCGGGCCAACGTGGGCGCAAGCAGCCTCCCGCTGCTTGACTCCGGACTCGCCGCCGACGGCGCCTATCTCGGCGTCAGCTACGCGGCCGACCTCGGCGAGGACAGCCCGCTGCCGGCCGCGCCGAGCGGGTCCTCGGCCGGCGCGGTCAGCGCCCAACACGCCGACCTGGCTGACGGCGAGGCCGTGGCGACGGTGCGGATGAGCCGTCCCGGGGTCGCGGTGCTGAGCGCCTCCTACGACCCCGGGTGGACGGCAACCGTGAACGGCCGACCGCAGCCGATCCGGATGGTGGCGCCGGCCCTCGTCGCGGTCGACGTCCCGGCGGGCGCCGACCGCGTCGTGTTCAGCTACCACGGGTACGGCGACTACCCGGAGTTGTTCGCGCTCAGCGGCCTCAGCCTCGCCCTGTTCGCCGCGGCGGAGTGCCTGCGGCGGGCAAGGCGGCGCCGCGACGCTAACGCCGCTCGTCACCAGCTGCCCTTATGCTCCGGCACGCGGAAGACGAGCGGCACCATCACCACCAGCAGAACCCCGGCCACCACCCAGAGAATATGAGCCTGGGCGAGGCCGGGGTCGGAGCTGCGGTTGAGGATCGCCGTGACCGTCGAGACCGAGAAGATGATGCCCATGAAGACGAACATCTGCCGTAGGCCGGTGATCACCGCGACCTCGTTGGGCGCGATCTGGAGGCAGGCGTTCCTCGAAGCCGGGTTGGCCATGCCGTTGCCGAGGCCGGTCAGGCCGGCGCCGATGCTGAGCCACGCGTAGGGGCTCAGGCCCAGGCGGGGTGAGATCGCCATCACCACCGTGCCCAGTGCCACCACGATGAAGCCGACCGCGAGTGGCAGCCGGTAGCCGGTTCGCCGCAACGCCATCGCCGCCGCGGCGCCGATCACGATCGCCCCGACGCCGCGGGCGGCGAGGAGCGTGCCCGCGCTGAGCGCGGTGAGGTGATACCGGTCCTCGGCGTAGAGCGGCGCCAGCGACGCCACGCCGAAACCGACGATGCCCCACAGCAGGTTCAGGCTGTTCATGACGGCGAAGCCCTTGGCCCGCAGCAGTCGGGGCGGGATGAACGGGTCGGCCGAGCGCCTGGTGTGGCGGATGAACAGACAGAGGGCCGCCAGCGCGATGACCTCGGGCACGAGGAAGACCGGGTCGTAGACGGTCGTGTTCCGGTTGCCGATGCTGGTGATTCCGAAGTTCGCGGCCAGGATGAACAGCCCCATCAGCACCAGCCCGCGGACGTCCGTCCTCGTCCTCGCCGTTCGCGGGGAGTCGGGGACGACCTTGGCCAGCGCGCCGAGCAGCACGATGCCGATCGGGACGTTGACGAAGAAGATCCACCGCCACGACAGGTAGCCCACCAGGACCCCGCCGATGACCGGGCCGAGGACCTGGCCGCCGGAGGCGATCGTGCCGAACATGCCGATCGCACGGTCGCGGTCCTTACCGAAGTGCTCGGCGACGATGCCGGCCGCCGAGGGCTGCAGCGCCCCGCCGCCGATGGCCTGGATCGCCCTGAACCCGACCAGCAGGTAAATGTTGGTCGACAGACCGCACAGCAGGGACGCGATCGTGAACAGGACCACGGCGCAGAAAAAGACGCGCCGCCGCCCGAACTCATCGCTTATCTTCCCTGCAATCGGCAGCACGATGACCATGCCGAGGCTGTAGACGGTGAGGGTCCAGCCCGCCCAGTTGATCGTGGTGCGCAGGCTGGCGTGGATCGCAGGCAGCGCGGTGGCGACGATCGTGGCGTCGATCGAGCTCATGAACAGCCCGACCGCGACAATCCCGAAGATCAGGTGACGCGACGGCCCGGGCTCGCCAGGGGACGGCGCCGCCTCCAGGCCGGCCGAGTGCTCGATCGCCACGGTCGTTAGCTTACCTAACGATCGAGGGCTGGGGTCCTGGTACGCTCCGGTCGTGTTCACGCTCGGTCTGGCCGTGTTGGCCTTCGTGGCGTTCCCGGCCAGCGTGATCGCCGATTCGCGGAGCTTCAGGAACGCGGTCTTCCTGGGGCTGGCGTTGGCGCTCGGAGCCCTCGGCCTGGCCGACCGGCTGGCCGACGTGCCCGGCCGCCTGGGGCACCGGGGCGCGCACGGCCGGCTACTACTGGCCGAGCGCGATGCTGCGCGAGTTCGCGGCCGTGTTCCTCCGCTACGGGGTGGTGAACCTCGGGATCTGCTCCGTGCTCGCACTCGCCCCGGTCGCCTACGCGGTGGCCGAGCGCACCTAGGGGATCACGACGATCTTCTTGCCCGGCGAGGACGCCTGCGCCTCCCACGCCTGGGTGACGTTGTCGAGCGGGTACGTGGCCGTCGGCAGCCGCAGCGAGCCCGCCGCCGCCAGCGCGGCGACGTGCCGGTAGCTGGCGATGACGTCGGCCGGCTCCGCGCCGGTGGCGCTGAAGCCGATCAGCGTCAGCTGCGCGGCGCGGAGCCATTCGACGCGGAATGGCGTCCCGTCACCGCCGGCCGCGCCGACGTTCAGGTAACGGCCGCCCGGCTTCAGGCAGGCCAGCGCCGTCGCCGCCCACGGACCCCACACCGGGTCCACCACCAGGTCCACCGGACCGCCAAGGGAAGCCAGCTGGTCGGGCAGCGGCTCGTCGCCCAGCAGCGCCACGCCGTCGGCGGCGGGGGAAACCTGCGCCAGGCGCTCGGGATTACGGCCGGCCGCGATGACGCGCTTGGCGCCGGCCAGCCGCGCGAGCTGGACGACGGCCGCGCCAAGCGGGCCGGTGGCGCCCAGCACGAGGACGCTGTCACCGGCCTGGATCCCGGCCTTGCGCAGCGACAGGTCCGCGCTCGTGCCGGCCACGCCGATCGCCGCGGCGGCGACGCTGTCGAGTTCGGCCGGGACCGGGATGCAGGTCGCGCGGCTGGTCAGCAGGAGCTCGGCCATCCCGCCGTTGACCCCGGGGACCAGGCCCGCGGGGACGGCCGCGCGCACCCGCAGCCCCTGATCAGGCCCGGCCACGATCGTGCCGACGGCCTCGATGGCGGGAACGTACGGCAGCCGCGGCGGCCCCGCCCGGTGCTGACCGGAGGCGATGTGCAGGTCGATCGCGTTCAGGGCGGCCGCCTCGACCTTGACCAGCACGAGGTCGCCGGGGGCGGACGACGGGTCGGGGTAGGCGATCACGCGCGGTGCGGCGCCGAGGGTGTCGATCACTGCGGCCTTCATGGTTACTCCTGGTCCTTGGCGGCGGGCGGGGTACGGCTATGACTACGGCCTATGACTACGGACTCACCCTAACACAATGACCGACCGGTCGGTCATTGTGAGCGACTCTCAGATCCCGGCGGGCATATATTCGGGGGATGGCAGACGGGACGAGGGCTATCGGCGCGCTGCAGACCCGCGAGGCGCTGCTCGACGCCGGCGCCGCGCTGGCCGAGGGGCACGGGCTGGCCGGCGTCAGCGTGAACATGGTGGTCGCCCAGGCGGGAGTGGCCAAGGGGACCTTCTACGTCCACTTCAAGGACCGCGCGGCGTTCGTCGATGCCATGCACGCGCGCTTCCACACCCGGGTCCAGGCCGTCATCGACGAGGCGATCGCGGGGCTGCCGCCCGGCGCCGAGCGGCTCTTCCGTGGTTCGGAGGCTTACCTCGACTTCTCCCTCGCCAACAGGGGCGTCAAGGCGCTGTCGCTCGAGGCCCGCTCGGACCCGTCCGTGCAGGGCTCGATGGAAGCGCGGCGCGAGCGCCTCGTAGCCGCGGGCGTGGCCGACCTGGAGGCCATGGGCTGGGACGACGCCGAAGCGGCGGCGCAATTGCTGGGAGCGATGACCCGGGAGATCTCGGCCCTGGAGTTCGACGCCGGCCGTCGACTGCCGGCGCCGCGGCGCGCGCTGAAGCGGTTCCTCGGGATCTGAACGGCCGGGTCGGCTGCTTGCCCGGGCGCGTTACGGTGCGGTACGTTACCCGCCAGCCACCCAGCCGAGCGACCAGAGCGGGAGTAGCGGCATGCGTGACGTGCTCAACCCGTGGGCGAACCCGGTGACCTACGGCGTCCCGTTCTTCCTGCTCGCCATCGTCATCGAACTGCTCACGCTGAAGCGGCTCGGCGGCGACGGCGGCCGCGACGTCACCGGATACCAGGGCAAGGACGCGGCGACGTCCCTGTTGATGGGGGTCGGCTCGCTCGTCACGATCTCCGCCGTGAAGGTGGCGGGCTTCGTCGCCTACACCGTCGTCTACTCCCGCGTCGCGCTGTGGCACTTGCCGATGCGGACCTGGTGGTCCTGGGTCCTGGTCATCGTCGGCGTCGACCTGGCGTACTACTGCTATCACCGCTTCACCCACCGCGTCCGGGTGGGCTGGGCCGCGCACCAGGCGCACCATTCCTCGGAGTACATGAACTTCAGCACCGCTATGCGGCAGAAGTGGAACCCCTGGTTCGACTTCTTCTTCTGGCTGCCGCTGCCGCTGCTCGGCGTACCGCCGTGGGCCCTGTACGTCGCCTACGGTTTCAACCTCGTGTACCAGTTCTTCATCCACACCGAGCTGGTCGGGAAGCTGCCCGGGCCGGTGGAGTTCATCTTCAACACGCCGTCCCACCACCGGGTGCATCACGGGTCTGACCCTGTCTACCTGGACCGCAACTTCGGCGGCATCCTGATCGTGTGGGACCGGGCCTTCCGCACGTTCCAGCCCGAACTGCACCGCCCGGCCTACGGGCTGACCCACCCGGTCGGCACGCACAACCTGATCACCCTGCAGTACGGCGCGTTCGCCGCGTTGTGGCGTGACATCCGGTCAGCCCGCTCATGGCGGGACCGGCTCGGCTATGCCTTCATGCCTCCGGAGTGGGAGCCCGCACCGCTGCCGAGCACCGCCGGCCACGGCCCAGCGGGCAGCCAGTTAGCAGTGGGCAGCCGGTTACGCAGCGGGCGGCCTTACGTGGCGGGCGGCCGGTTACCGAGCACCGGAAGCCGCCCGCAGCGCGTCCGTCAGCAACGCGGCCAGCGCCTCCAGTTGCACGTCGGCCGACGAGGAGACCTCCTCGTCGGACCCGTCGAGGGCCCGGGCGGCCAGCCCCGCCTTGCTGTCGATCAGCTCGGCGACGCGGGCGTCGATCGTCTGCGCGGCGATGATGCGCCACGCGGTGACCGGTTCGGCCTGCCCGATGCGGTGGCTGCGGTCAATCGCCTGCGTCTGCTCGGCGTCGGTCCAGGACAGCTCGGCCAGCACGATGTTGGATGCGACCTGCAGGTTCAGGCCCACCCCGGCCACGCTCAGCGAGCACACCGCGACCGCGACGTCCGGGTCGTTCACGAACGCATCGATGTTCGCCTGCCGCGCCTTGGGCGTCTGGTCGCCGCGGATCGACGAGTAGCGCACACCGGTCCGGTCGAAGCTCTCCTCGGCTGTGTCCATCACGTCGACGTGCTTGGCGAAGAAGACGACCTTGCCGGTGCTGCGGGCCAGCTGCGCGGCGTAGTCGGCCGCCAGTTCCGCCTTCGCCTGGCCGATGTGCCGCATCATCGTGAACACGTTCTGGCCGGACTGCCCGGTCGTCGTGTCCTTCAGCTCCCACCGGGCCACCTGACGGACGAGGTCATGGTCGATGCCCTCGACGCCGAGGTCGGCCGACCGGTTCGCCAGCGCGGTCTCGTACCGCGCCATCATCCGGCGGGCGAGGTCCCGCTCGGCCGCCCGGATCGACCGGCCGGCCGGTCCGTCCAGCTCGACCGGGAGGTCGGCGATACGGCGGGCGGGGATGTCGGCGGCCACGTCGAGCTTGCGGCGGCGGACGATGCCGAGGTCGATCACGCACTGGCGCGCGGCCGTGTAGAAGCCGCGGTCGGCCGGCGTCAGGCCGGTCTCCTCGAGCGCGTCCGCCAGCTGGCCGAGTGGCTTGCTGTCGTCGATCCAGCCGAGGAACTGCCAGATCGCCCGGAAGTCGTCGATGTCGTTGATCAGCGGGGTGCCGGTCAGCGCCATCAGCAGGGGCCGCGCCGTGCGGGACCGGATGCGGTCGGACAGCGCGAGGACGTGCTGCGAGCGCTGGGAGGTCTTGTTCTTGATGAAGTGGGCCTCGTCCACGACCATGCCGCGGAAGCCGAAATCACCGAGCCACCCCACGTGGCGGTCGAGTACCTCGTAGTTGAGCACGACGATGTCGGCGAAGCCGTCGACGGTCTCGCCATCGCTGTGCACCACGGTCGCCTGGCGGTGCGGCGTCCAGCGGGCCGCCTCACGGGCCCAGTTGGTCTTGACGACGTTGGGCACGACGACGAGCAGCGGGTAGGCGTTGGCCGCTTCCGCGGCGAGCAGCGCTTGGGCCGTTTTGCCCAGACCCGGCTCATCGGCCAGCAGGAACGTCCGGTGGCCGGCCGCGGCGGCGGCGACCAACTGCCCCTGATGCGGCATCAGCTCCAGGCCCGCCGGGGTGAACCGTGCCGTCGGCGACGGCAGCGCCATGCACGCCGAGGCTCCGCCGCTGGCGCGCTCGAAGGAGCTCAGCAGCGGGCCGAGTAGTTCCCAGCCGGCCAGCCGCCGGGGAGCGGAGGTGCGCTGCGGAGCGGCGGAGAAGTCAGGGGCGAGGAAGGGGTTCGCCAGCTGCCGGGAGATGACCGATTGCGGCACGACCCGCGACTCCGTCTCGGCCGGGGCGGGCGCAGTCGCCGGCGCCGCGATCTCTTCCGCGGCCGGCTCGATGCCCAGGTCCCGTGCCATGTCACGCTTGAGCGACCGGGCCGCATCGGAGACCGCGGCGTCCTCGGCCAGCAGCGCCAGCAGTCCGGCATTCCTGACGGCGGTCGCCGCCAGGATGGCCGCGATGCCGTCTAGCCGCTTGAGCTGCTCAGCCCGATGGCTGTCAGTCCCGGGCGTGGTCCGGACGCGGGCACGCTCGTCCCGCAGCAGCAGGGCGACGGCCTGGAACTTCGTGCGCACGGCAGGCGTCACGCGGCCGTTCCGAGCGGCCGCCTCGACCTCACGGACGGTTCGGGAGAGAACCGAGAAGACGTCGCCACGGTCGCGGACGCGTCCCTGCTTCCGCGGGGCGGTACGGCGAGCGCCCTTTTGGCGCTGGCCTGGTTGAGCCACAAACTCCTCCTGTGGAATGCCGGGCACGGTGGCCGCGACAGCATGCCGCTCAGTCCCGCACAGTTATGCAGACGGTGCGGGGAACGCCCCCGGGCAGCGGGCTGCCTGCTTCCAAGGCCGAGCCGCCTTGCGGATCTCCGAGGATCGACGCAGCTGGCCACGGCAAGCTTCTCACGCGGACCCGGAGCCGCCGACGGGTGGGCTGTTAACCACGACGCTGGGGAAAGTCGTCGTCGACGACCGGTTCGGTTCTCCGGCGCCTCGTTAATGGTAACGCGTGCGCGGGCGCATAATTCCCGGCCCTTGCCTCGGCTAACGGAAGCGGCCCGGGTGAGGGTGGTGGCGGTGTGGATGATGCTGGTGATGGCTTCCTCGGGGTCGAGGCCGTGCAGGTCGGTGAGGCTGAACAGGGCTTCGGCGCTGACGACGACGGCGAGGTCGCGCTTGACCTGTGCCATGGCGGCGGGGTCGGTGGCGCCGAGGGTGTCATTCAGCGGGGCGAGGGCGCTGTCGATCACGCCGAACCGAAGGCCAGGCCGGGCCCGAGCCTGGCTGGGCCTGGTGATGGTCGCCGCGATCAGGGCGCGGACGACGCCCTGACGGCTCAGGACGTGGCGCAGCAGGAATTCGGTGGCGACGGCGATCCGCACGACCGGGTCGACGGAGTCGGCTACTGGCTCGAGCGCTTCCTCCGGGGTGGGCAGCTGCTCGGCGATGGCTTCCCGCAGGAGGCCGACGAGGTCGGGAAAGTAGCGGTAGGCCGTAGCTTCGGAGACCAGGGCTGCCCTGGCCACTTCGGGGATGGTCACCTCGCGGCCGGTGCGGCTCAGCTCGGCCGCGGCCGCGACGATCGCGTTTCGCGTGCGGAGCTTCTGGTTGGCGCGGCCTGCCATGCTCTCTACTGCCACCAGTCCACCTTCCCCCGATTGCGGGTAGAGCTTGCCTTCCTGACGCAAGGTCACAGCCGCGTGCGACGCGCCGACGGGCACCTTGTGATGGTGCCCTCCCGGCGCGTACCGCACGTTCGGCCGCTGTCAGTCGCCGTCAGGCTTGACCACCGTGTCCACGAACTCCCCGATGGCGCCGAGGACCGCGCCGGGCTGCTCCATTTGGGGCATGTGCCCGGCCTCCGCGATGGCCTTGAACTGGCCGTTGGGGAAGACGGCGGCGTAGGCGCGGCCGTAGTCGGCCGGGAAGATGCCGTCCGCCTCGCCCCAGGCGACGAGCACCGGCACGGTGACGCGGTGCAGGCGGCGGCGCAGCTTCGGGGCGAAGAAGAAGTCCTCGCCGCCGTAGACGGCCATGGCCTGCTGGTTGGCGGCCGTCGCGGCGCGCTGCTGGTCGGTCAGCGTGGCCGGGTCGGGCAGCAGCGCCGGGTTGTGGAACGACAGCTTCCCGATCTCGGCCGGTGCCAGGCCGCGGATGTCGATGACCTGGTCGGGGCGGTCGGGACGGATGCCGGTCGCGTTGATCAGCACTATCGACTTGACCCGCCCGTCGATGTCGCGCAGCGCGATCTCCGAGGCGATCCAGCCGCCGATGGAGTTCCCGATCACCATCACCGCGTCCAGCTTGAGCTCGGCCAGCAGGTCGAGGTAGACGTCGGCCAGGTCGGCCACCGAGTCCAGCCACGGCACTCGGGGCGTGCCATCGAAGCCCGGGTGGACCGGGGTCACCACGTAGGCGTGCTCCGATAGCGCCCCCGCCAGCCCGGCCACCGATCGGGGCCCGGCGCCCCCGTGCAGGAGCAGCACGCCGGCGCCGCCGGACCCGGCCGCGTCGCCGCGCTCGTCGAAGGTGACCTCGAGCCCGTCGCCCAGCCTCACGGTCCGGGTGGTTGTCGCAGTCGCGTTCATGAGAGTTGATGGTTCCTTTCGTGAGATCCGACTCTCATAAATGTAGCGGTCGAAGTCTCATCATGCAAGTAAACTCTCATGAAGAGAGCGAACTATTATTTGCGAGGACGGATCGCCCGAGCTCTGAGGCCCGATCACCGGAGGGAGTGGACGCGATGGCTGACGACCAGGCAGCCGGCTGGGTCTTGGCTGTCACCGTGGGTGTCCGCGTCCCTACTATGGGGGCATGGCGATCAGCGATGAGAAGTACGTTGCAGCTACGACCTACCGCAAGTCGGGGACGGCGGTTCCAACGCCAACCTGGATAGTCGCGCTGGATGGAGGCCGCGTTGGCTTCTGGACATCGTCGGCGTCCGGTAAATACAAGCGCCTGCGCAACAATCCGCGGATCACGCTCCAGCCGTCTGATGCGCGCGGCCGGGCTAAGGCCGCATCGCCGTCGGCGGAGGGGACAGCCGAACTCGTACTCTCCGGCGCTGACTTCGATGCGATTCAGAGCGGGATCCGCGCGAAGTACGGCGTGATGGTGCCGGTTTCCAGGTTCTTCAACACTCTGGGCCACCTCGGCAAGGGAAAGTTCCCTTACGGCGACGTCGGCGTGGTGATCACCGTCAGCCATCCGGCCTAGCCTTATCCCCGCCGGGTTATCCCGGTGACCTCCCACGCCCGGCCAAGGGCGCTGCAATACAAAACCACGATGACGAGCACCAAAGCGCGTTGCAGGGCGGCACTCTGGGTGTTCGCCAGGAGCGCTGCGGCCAGGCCGAGCTGCACTGAGTAGCCCGCAGCCGAAATCGACGCGAAGGCGATATTCAGCTTTCTGGTTCGAAACCCGCGGGAGAAATTTCCGGCCCGCTTTGCCCTCGGGACAAGCTGCTTGGTGGCCAGCAGGCCGACGGCCGCCATGGCCAGGCTCGATAGCCCGAAGACGACCGAGCCCCCGGTCAAGGCCACGATCGAGACGAGGAAGATGTCGACCAGGGCAACAAACGCGCTTCCGGCCAGCACCGTTCGGTTCTCCCGAGTTGTGGGGTCCGAGTCGTCCGCGTTGACGACCGATACGGCGACGACCAGCAACCCCAAGATGGCGGCGGATGCGCCCGCGCTGGCGATGAAGAAGTTCGCATAGTGCCCGACCACAACATCACCTACTGACGTGGATATTAACCGGGGTAGTGCTTGTTGCTGTCATCGTGACCGGGCGGGTGAACTCAGTGCTCTTGGGCGGCCTGGGTGATGAGCGCGGCCACGACGGCCGGGTGTGAGACGTAGACGGCGTGGTTGGCAGGAGCCTCGGTGACGGTTGCCTTGGCGCGCTCGGCCATGGCGCGCTGGGCGGACGGCGGGATCATACGGTCGTTGGTGGTGAGCAGGTACCAGGACGGCTTGGCCCGCCAGGCCGGCTCAGAGACCGCCCCGTTCAGCGCGTCGACGCCGAACCCGACCTGGGAGTCAGCCATGAACGCAGCCAGCTGCTCGGGCACATCGGCGGCGAAGGAGGCCGCGAACTTCTCCCGATCCAGGAAGAGGAGCCCGTCCTTGGGCGGCAGGATCGGCGGAGCCGGCGCGTCGGCCGGCGCCTCGGAGATGAGCGTGCCGAGCGACTCGCCCTTGTCGGGCGCGTACGCCGCGATGTAGACGAGCGCGGCCACGTTGGGGTGGTTGCCGGCCTCGGTGATGACGGCGCCGCCGTAGGAGTGGCCGACCAGCACGGCGGGGCCGAGGCCGTCGAGGATCTGGCGGGTGGCGGTGACGTCGCCCGCCAGCGACAGGGTGGGGTTCTGCACGACCGCTACCCGGTAGCCGTCGGCGGTAAGGCGGTCGTAGACGCCCTGCCAGCCCGATCCGTCGGCGAAGGCCCCGTGCACGAGCACGATGTTCCTGATTGCCATGGTTGCTCCTGCCGTAAGGGGACAGGCCCTCGCGCCGGTCCCGGAACACTCAGATATGTACGTAAGTTCCGGGGTTTCAGATTGGTCGTCCCGGTGCACGCAATTCAAGTGGCAGGACTGCGGCCAGACCAGGCAGAGCAGCACGCAGAAGTAACACGCAGAAACGCTGCGGACGGGCGGTTCATGACGGGATTAGGGAGCGGCTAGGGCGTCACAGCGGCCGCTCGCCTCGGCGTCATCGATCGCCTTGAAGAGCGGCGGCAGCCTCCTCGCCCAGGTTGAACACCTCGGGCCAGTGCGAGGCATGCGCCCACCGGTCGCAGAACCAGCGCAACGACTCCGCGCAATCCACGACCAGGGAGTGCTGCCCGCCGACGGCCGCGGACCGCAGCGCACCCAGCCAGTTGTCCACGTTTACGCGCAGCCACCGCTCGGCCTCCTCCGT
>Ga0302314_10012592_pt1 | contig 14616 bp, 13 predicted proteins | sample III_Palsa_N2_3_FD_200533 | JGI IMG/M metagenome (GOLD analysis project Ga0302314, IMG submission 200533) | Peat permafrost microbial communities from Stordalen Mire near Abisko, Sweden - III_Palsa_N2_3 | ecosystem: Environmental > Terrestrial > Soil > Palsa > Peat permafrost | place: Sweden... | reverse complement strand
CCAGTGACGTATGCGATCCGAGCTTGCGGCGGCTCATCGCCTCACCAGCAGGGCCACGAAGATGATGGTGCCGACAACCGTCTCGAACAGTCCGAGGAGGATGCCGAGAATGCCGGTAACGCTGACGCCAGCGACGTCATCTGTCCGGTTCGCGGTGCGGAAGATGCCCCGCAGGCAAAAATAGATCGCGACGGGTCCGATCAACGTACCCAGGATCATCATCGGGATGCCGGCTAGGCTGATCAGGAAGCCGATGCTGCTGTAGTTGTATTTGTTGGTCGAGCTGGAATCCGCCTGGACACGATCGAAGCACGTCGGACAGATCTGCTGTCCATCGAGATCGATCCGGCACAGTTCGCACATGAACGATCCACAACGGGCACAGGATCCGATGGCCAGGTTGCGGGCGTGCTGCGCACAGGCGGCCCCAGAGGTGCTGGACTGCACCACGGGTCCCTCCTCCTGCGGCGGAGTGAAGACCACGGCGGTATAGCGGGTCAGGCACGACCTGCAGGTCGCGACACCACTGACCGGCGTCTCGCGGCGGGCTTCGCACTCAGGACAGCCGAGAGTCAACACGCGGGCGGCGGGAACGATGGCGCTGTCGACCGGCATTATCCTGTGCCCCCTCGGGACAGGCCCTCATGCCTGGCGCAGCGGATGTCGAGGCGATCCAACATCAGGCGGATTTCTTGACGACGCAGGTATCGGCGATGCGGTCATGGATGCAGAGCCGATTCGCCGAGAAGATCATCAGGGGGTCGACGATATTGAGGATGGGCACGATGCCGCACAGGTAGCGGGAGCCGACCCGTCCCCAGGCCTGCTTGGTCGTCATGCGTGAACCATTCGCGCTGACGACCTTGATGCCCATGGCGCGCTTGCCGAGGGTCGCCTGGTAGTTGGCGAGCATCAGGCCTTCGTAGAGCGCGGGCAGCCCGACGAAGATCACCAGTTCTTCCAGGAGGATGATGCCGATGGCGGCAACATTCACATGCGCATGGGTTCCGCTTCCCCGGCTCACAGCATTGATGCTACTGAGCTGCAAGTAGACGATCAGAGCAAAGAGCGCGTAGGCAATCAGGAACACCATCAGATTATCCAAAATGACCGCCACGAAGCGCGCTCCGCGGCTTGCCTGTCCGAGCAGCTCCGGGGCTCCGGAGCGGATGTCACGCAGGTTCTGCGATTTGCAGGCCGCGCAGGTCGTGCGACCATTGAGGGTGATGATGCAATCCGGGCAGAAGGACTTCCCGCAGGCGGCGCATTCGCTCAGATCCTCAACAACCTCGGGATGATTCGGGCAGCTCACCGTCATGTCAGGACTCCATCACGGACTTCATACAGACGGGCGGCAATCTGCAATACATCACTCTGTACGATTCTTGAGCACGGCCGTTCGTCCGGCCCCTATTCCCGGCGGTAGCACAGCGCCAGGAGGTTGCGGACCAGCTTTTCGCCGCTGAGGTGCTCGTCGGCGATGGCGAAGCGCACGCGGTAGTGTTCGGCCACGCTCTCGAAGAGGTCATAACGCGCCGTCTCCTGCAGTCCCGGCGCGCGCAGGCATAGCGAGAGCAGGAATTCGCGCTCCTCCAGGGACAGGCGGTGTGCGACCGCGCGCCGCAGGCGCGGAATGTCGAGGCTGTTGATCGAGACGCGCGCCAGGCGGCTTTCGGCGTTCGGCGTGGCCTGGACCTCATTGACGACCAGGGTGTCGGCGATCCGGTCGCCGAGGCGCCGCCGGTAGGGATCAAGCAGGCTGCTGATCAGGCCGATGCCGCCGAGCGGGAGCATGTCCAGGGCGCGCGCCGCATTGCGCGCCATCGACTGGTGGAGAGTCACCGGCAGCCCGCGCGCATCGCAGACGCGCAGATGCAGCAGCTTCTTGCCAATGCTCTGACCACCGAAGCGCACGTCGCACCAGACATGATAGCCCCACAAGATGATGAAGGAGCCGGTGGTCTGGACCAGGATCCCCACCGCCACCGGCCCGACGCTGACCAGCCACGACAGCACAGTGATCAGTCCTATGCACAGTCCGAGATCCAAAAGCAGTGCCAGGATGCGACGGCCCATGCCGGCCGGGATCAGTTCGATGGGCACATGCTCCGGGGTGATGACGGTGAAGGGTCGCAGTTCACGCATGACGGGAGCGCCGCTTGGTCAGGAACAGCCACGCCAGCAGGGCGGACAAAAGCACGGCGCTGATGCCGATCTTCAGCGCGTAGGGCACGCTCTTGGCGGAGAACTGCGAGAGCGAGCCTTCGATGATACCAGCGGCTACCAGCACCGCGCACGCGGTGAAGAGCATCTTCACCACATCCCCGATGATCAGCCGCACGGCCTGGGAACGGCCGATCTCGCCTGGCACCAGGACCGCCCGCCCCAGGCACATGCCCGCCCCGCCGGCAATGATGATCGCCGGCAGCTCAAGCGCGCCGTGCGGACCGACCCAGGCGATGAAGAAGGTGCCGACCCCATCGATCAGGTACAGCCCTGCCAGGGCGCCGACGATCAGCCCATTGCTGAACATCAGCGCCAGCCCGCCAACCAGGGTCGCAGCGCCAAGGGCGAAGACCAGGAAGGAGACCTGGATGTTGTGCGTATAGAGAAACGACCCGAACTCCGCGGCCTTGCTGACGGTATCGATGCGCTCGGAAGTGTCCTCGATCTTGGCGACGCGGTCCGCGGGACTTTCGGTGAAGAAATCCTGGGGGATGAGCAGCTCGCCATTGCTGGGCCGCACCAGGACCAGCACCAGGCCGAGCAGCGCGCCCAGGGCCATGGTGCAGGCACAGATCGCCACCCAGCGCGCCTGCCGCCGGCAGGCGGCGGGCGCATCCTGGGTGAAGAAGGCCAGGATGCTGCGACGCGTCGCGCGGGCCGGTGCGGCCTGGTAGATGATGCGGTAGGCCCTGCCGACCAGCTGGTTGAGCCGTTCGAGCAGCTCCGGATTGGTGGTGAGGGAGCGCGCCTGGTTGAGGTCCGAGGAGGTCAGGCGGTAAAGGTGCAGGATGCGCATCAGCTGCTCGCGCCCGTGGTTGCGCAGCGAGCTGTTGGGCAGCTGGTCGAGACGCTCCTCGAGCTCCTGCCAGCGCTGGGTGCGGGCGCGGATGAAGACGTCGATGTCGCGATCGACCGGCAGGGCACTGTGGCCTGGAGCCGAGGCCGGATTGCGGGCGGGACGTGGCATCAGAGCAGCTGCCGGCGTTTGACGTCGAGATAGGCGTTCACCGCCGCCTCGCCGGCGTCGCGCGGCGTGGTATGGACGACCAATGCGCCCAGCTGGCGCAGCTCGCGGGTCAGCTGCAGGCGGTCATCGACGATGTCGGCGGCGGCGATGCGCCGGCACAGCCCGGCATGGTCCTCGGGCTCGGCCTGCGCCTCGGCCTCGAGCTGGGGATCGTCCATGGCCAGGACCAGCGGCAGGTGGCGCGGCACCAGCATGCGCACCGCCATCACCAGGTCGCCATGGTTGCCGCGCTCCGGCAGGCAGGTCAGGATCATCACCAGCGTGCGGCCGCGCAGCCGCCGGCGCAGGTGCGCCGCCAGGGCGCGGAAGTCGCTTTGCACCCAGGAGCTGGCCACCCTGGTTGCGAAGGCGGTGATCGCCGAGAGCTGCCGGGTGCCACGGCCCTGGAGGATGCCGGAGTCGACCTGCGCTGCGAAGCTCAAAAGGCCGACCCGGTCCTCGCTGCGGTTGCACAGGTAGGAGCCCAGGACCGCGGCGTTGAGCGCATGGTCGAGCCGGGTCAGCGGTGGGGTGGCGCCGGTGATGGCCCCGCTCATGCGGTGCCCGCGATCGACGCAGAAGAGGATGTCCTGGGAACGTTCGACGCGGTATTCCTGCACGATCAGGTGGCCGCGCCGCGCCGAGGACTTCCAGGCGATGTTGCGGAAGTCGTCGCCATTGACGTAATCGCGCAGCCTGTCGAACTCCCGCCCCTGGCCGACGCGCGGCGCCAGGCGCGCGCCATGGCCATGCAGGAACAGCGCATCGAGCTTGCTGCGCAGGCGGCTGACCGCCGAGAGGTCCGGCAGCACCGCGACCACCCCGCTGGTGGCGAGGCGCTCGATGCGTTCGACCAGTCCCCAGCGGCTGTAGGCGACGACCGGCGCTTCGAGCGCCTCCTCGCCACGGCTCTGGCCGATGACCGGGAAGGTCAGCTGCTGCGGGGATCCGGGTACGGTGGTGAAACGCTGGACGCTGTCGCCGAAGCCCAGCAGCTCCGGCCAGCGGCAGCGCAGCAGCGCGCGCACCGCCGCGCCGCGCACCTGCTGGATGCTCACCACCAGGGTCTCCGGCTCGCCCAGCGAGAAGGTCGCGCGCGCCGGGTAGCGCGCCTCGAAGACGCACGCCATCAGCGTCCAGCCCTCAAGCAGCGCCGCGGCGCCGAGCAGGGCCAGGCAGCCCAGGCAGATGCCGAGCAGGTACCAGTGCCAGGCGGCCAGGCAGGCCGTGGCCGCGGTGACGGCCACCAATCCGGCGAGATGGGGTCCGGGACGGATCACCGAAGACCGCGTCCTGCTGCGCGCCCGGCGGTCACCGCGGCACCTCGATGCGGGTGAAGATCGACTCCAGCACATCCGCAAGCTCAACCCCCTCCATCTCGGCCTCGGGGGTCAGGGTCAGGCGGTGCGCCAGGACGCCGAAGGACAGCTCCTTGACGTCATCGGGGGTGATGAAGTCGCGCCCGCGCAGCACCGCCTGGGCTCGTGCGAGGCTCAACAGCGCCAAGGCCGCGCGCGGCCCTGCCCCCGCCGCCAGGTGCGCATGCTCGCGGGTCGCCGCGACCACCGCCTGGATGTAGGTCAGGAGCTTCTCCTCGACCCGCACCAGGGTGGCCACCACCTGGCGCGCCATGACGATGCCCGGCACATCGGTCACGCTGCGCAGCTCATGGAGTGCGACCTCATGCAGCGGACGGCCCTGGCTGTAGGAGCGCAGGATGCTGATCTCCTCCTCCGGCGCGGGGAAGCTGATCACCACGCGCGCCAGGAAGCGGTCCTTCTGCGCCTCGGGCAGCGGATAGGTGCCCTCGAACTCGATCGGGTTCTGGGTGGCGATGACGAAGAACGCAGCGGAGAGCTGATGGCGGTGGCCATCGATGGTCACGGCGCGCTCCTGCATCGCCTCAAGCAGCGCCGACTGGGTGCGCGGCGGGGTGCGGTTGAGCTCATCGGCCAGCAGCACATCGGTGAACACCGGGCCCGGCAGGAAGCTGAATTCGCTGAGCTTGGGATTGAAGAGGTTGGTGCCCAGCAGGTCGACGGGCATCAGATCGGGGGTGAACTGGATGCGCCGGAAGGTGCAGCCGATCATGCGCGACAGGCTCAGCGCGAGCAGCGTCTTGGCCGTCCCGGGCAGGCCTTCGAGCAGCACGTGGCCGCCGGCGAAGAGGCTGGCCAGGACCCGCTCCTTGGCCACGGCCTGGCCGATGATGACCTGGTCCAGTCCGAGGCGGATGCGCCCCGCGAGGTCATGGACGGCGGCGATGGTGGTCATGCAGGCTCCTAAAGGCGCGGTTGAGGCGGCGCAGCAGTGAACGGAAGGCGACGGGAGAGGGCTCCTGCAGCAGCTGCTCGGGACGCCAGCGGTCGAGCAGGCGGTCGGCTTCGCTCTGGGCGACGGCGGCCTTGCCGAGGTGGCGCTCCTGGAGGCTGCGCAGCAGACGGTGGTAGTGAGTGGTCAGGGCCTCGCGTCGCCCCAGGGCGCGCGCATAGAGCGCGGCTATCGCCAGCACCCCATCGACGGCTTCGGTGCTCGGCGGCACCCCATGCCGGGTCGGCGCGCCGACCAGCACCCGTCGCCGGCAGAACCACAGCCCACCGCTGAGCGCCAGGAGGGCCAGGGCCGGACCGAGATGCGCCTGGCGCGCCAAGCTGAAGAAGCCGAGCTCCTCACGCACCCCGTGCGCGAACTCATCCAGATACACAGCGTTGCGTCCAGCGACCAGGCCGAGCAGCAGCGCGAGGTGGTCGAGGTGCGCGAGGTCGCGATTGTAGAACGCCTCGGGGCAGGACAGGATCCAGATCTCGCCCCGACCCTGCAGCAGGCGCACGATGCCCGGATGCGCGCCGCAGGCGACGATGGTGCAACCGCCGGAGAGGACCGCGCCGCTGAGCGGTCGCAGGAAGGCCAGGTGCAACACGCCGGGCAGCGCCGGAAAGACCTTGTGCGGCAGGTCGGCGGGATCGGCGGTGCCGACCTTGACCGGGCCATAATCGCTGCTGATTGCCAGGACCAGCCGGCCGCCGGCCTCGACCCACTCCTGCTCCTCGCTCGAGAGCAGGGCGCGCGCATGCGGCACGTCCTCCGGATCGTGCGACTGCACCAGGACCGGTTCGCTCTGCGGCGCGATGCGCAGCAGCACCGCGCTGGTCGGCAGGTCGGCCTGGTGCAGGCCGGTGGTCATCAGGTGCAGAGTGTGCCCACCCGGGCCTGCGAGATAGGTCCGCGCCTGCGACAGGCCTTGCGCAGCCTGATCGAGGCTGCAGCCGGGCGGGAAGTCGGTGGAGCGCACCGCGGTCAGCCGCAGCCAGCTGGCTCCCAGGACCAGGAAGCCGATCGCGACCCACAGCGGCAGGCGTGAGCTCATCCAGCCGCCTGCTGGGCGGCGATGGCGAGGGCCAGGGCCTTGAAGGCCTCGGCGTCGTCGGGACCGCCGAGCGTGCCGTACCAGTGCCGGTCGAAGCGTGCGGTGAGGTCGACGAAGGCGGCGCGCTGCGACCAGTTCGCGGGCAGATGCGCGGCGTACTCCCAGTTCGTCCAGCCGACGCGGTGACGGATGGTGCCATTGGTCCAGCACTGCACCAGCACCGCATGGTACCAGGCGCGCATCGCCTCGCGCCAGCGCCCCTCGGCGGCGAGGCGGTCGCCATAGCGGCGCCATTCATCGCTGGCCCGGCTGCGCGGATCGGCATCGCGCGCGGCGGTCGGCTGCTGGGCTGGCCCTGCACGCAGGTCCTCGCCCTGGTTGCGGTTGAACAGCGCCAGGATCACGAAGCCGATGGCGATGACCACGCACACCAGCACCACCAGGATGGTCATGTGGCTGGTGCCGTGGCCGGTGCCATCGTCCTCGCTGCCACCGAGCCATGACCGCAGCCAGTGCCAGATGGCGCGCAGCACATGACCGATGCCGCGCAGGATGGCGCGCAGGACATGCCGGATCTGGTGCGGCAGGGTCGGGCGATGCAGCGGCATGCTGCCGAGATCGCCATCGCGCGCCACGCTCGCCAGGCGCTGCACGGCGGCGATGCCGGCCAGGGCCTGGCCATCGGGCTGCGGTCCGTCGGTTGTCGTACCCTGGCTGGTCGGAAGCTGGGCGAGTTGCACAGCGATCAGATGGCGCGCGCGACCGACCGCCGGATGGTCGAGGGCGGTCACCAGCGCCGGATCGACCTCCAGGCGTTCTGGTCCGTAGACGATGCGGCTCTGGCTCAGCTGCTGCGCATCCTGGACCACGATTCCGTGATCGTGCCGCGCCAGGGCCGCGTCCAGGCTCAGCAGGTCCTGACGGTAGTCGGCGATGCTCAGCTCTGCCCCGGGCAGCAGCGAGGCGATACCACCACCGAGCCATCCGATCACCAGCAGGACGATGCGCAGGCGGGTCATCCCGGCGCCGCCGGGGTAGCGGGTGCCGGCCCGAATGGCGCCACGATCGCGGATGACGGACCAGCTGCTCCTGACGTTACAGTATCGGCCGCCCCATCCGTCGCGTCGGCGCGCGTGCGCAAAACCGCGAACCATTGGCGCAGATCCTCGCCGCTGGAGCGGGCGTAGGCCTGGTCGACGATCGCCACGACGATGGCCAGGAACACCGGCTCCATCGCCACCGTGCCGCCGACCACGAGCAGGCCGTCGAAGAGCGGATGGCGCGGCGTCAGCAGTGGCGTCCACTCCGCCACCGGGAGGCCGATGGCGGAGCAGGCCCCAAGCAAGGCCATCACCACGACATACAGATTCAGCGTCACCAGCACCACGCCGAACAGCCCGGCGGCGCTGGCCAGGGCGAGAGCCGGAAAGCCGGCGGGCAGCCCCAGGGCGCGGAGCGGTTTCCACCAGCCCAGCCCGGCAGTCGGCGCGGTCGCGGCCGCGACCGCCGCCAGGGGTGGCACCAACGGCGCCACCACCACCAGCGGCAACGTCGCCCAGAACACCAGTTCCAGGACCAGCGCCGCATGCAGCTGGGTGGCGACATGCGTCCACGGCACGGCCACCAGCACGCGCCAGGTCGGTGGACCGCCCGCTACGGTCAGGCGGCAGGCGCGCACGTACATGCCGCGTCCCCAGATCGACAACGGCCAGGCCAGGGTCGCCAGCAAGGCGAGACCTTCGAGCGTGCTGGCCGCCATGCGCGCATCACCGCGCAGCGCGACGACCTGGAGCACCAGGACCATGGTCACCAGCCGCACCGGCAGCGTGCACAGCCACAACAGACTGAGCGCACGCGGTGTTCGCGTCACCAGCAGGAGCCCCCGGTCGAAGGACGCGATGCCGTTGACCGAGCCGCTTAGGACAGCCATGCACCGACCTGCGCCAGCGACCAGGCCATCAGCCGCGCGACCGCGCCGAGCAGGAGGATCCACACGCCCACCAGGCCGACGCGCGAGACGAAATCCCAGGCCGGCGCACGGCGCTGGGTGCGGGCGCGGCGCAGCGCCAGGCAGGGCCGGCAGTAGTTGATCCCATCCCAGGTGGTGGCGCACTCCTGGCACACCACCTGGTGGCAGGTCATGCACACCGCGGCGCCGGGGCGGGCGGGATGGTGGATGCAGGTCTGGGCGAGGGCCGTCACCATGGCAAGGCGGCCATCATGGCGGCGACGGCGGCACGGTGCAACGCTGACGCCGTAGGCCCGGAATCAGGCCAGGCCGGACGGCGCCGTGGCCAGCGAGCGGCCATCAATGACCTGCAGCGGCACCGCGCGGGAGGGCATGCGCGTGGCCGTGGCCTTCAGGCGCTCCATGAGCATCTCCACCCCGACCCGGCCGATCTCCTTGTCGGGCGTGACGATGGTGGTCAACGGCACGTCGCTGTCATGGTTGGCCTGCTCGTCGAAGACGATCACCGAGAGGTCGGTGGGGATGGTCAGCCCGCAGGCGATGGCGGCCATCAGGACCGGCCGCGAACTCTGCGGATTGAAGGCCAGGATCGCGGTCGGACGGTCGGCGGTGGCCAGCCACTGCCGGGTCCAGGCCACGCGCGCGGTGTCGAGATCGCCGATCACCCGCCGCGGCTGCAATCCTGCCAGGGTCATGGCGTGGGCGTAGCCGGCGTAGCGGTCGATGGTGCTGAAATGCACATCGCCCGGCTCGCTTTCGCGCGTCTGGGAGAAGTCGATGTAGGCGATGCGGCGATGGCCGTGCAGCAGCAGCCGCTCGGTGGCGGTGCGGGCCGCGCCGAACTCGTCGGGATAGACGCAGTCCTGCGCACGCTTGGTGTTGATCCAGATCGCCGGCAGCTGATGCGCCTCGACCTGGGCGGAGAGTTCCGGCGGATGCCAATGGGTATAGTTGATGAGCATGCCGTCGGCGTGCACGGTGCGCAGGACCTTGGGGATGTAGCCGTGGCAGGCCAGGCGCTGATCATCGAGGCGCGCCAGCAGCAGGTACAAGTCGCGCTGCTCCAGGGCGTCCTCGATGCCCCATACCAGCTCCTGGGGCAGGACGCTGGTCTGCGGCCGCATGCCCAGCAGCAGGGCGACGCAACCGAAGCGCCCGGTCGAAATGGCGCGCGCTGCAGCATTGGGGCGGTAGCCGAGGCTGCGCGCGATCTCCAGGACCTTGGCCGAGGAGGCTTCGCCGACCCGGCCCCGGCCGGAAAGCGCCTGCGAGACGGTGACCTGGCTGACGCCGGCCGCGCGTGCGATGTCGAGCTGCGTCGGCATTCGCCGACGTTCTGCTCCACCGCGGCCCTTGGGAATCTTCTTCGACATGCTGACCGTCCATTCCAACGGACATTTCCCACTTGGCTAGTAGAAACTCCGCATACGACCGGGGAGTCACTCAACAGGAGGCCGTTGGAGCGGCTCCTGGTAGTCCTTCCCCCCCTGCCCACCTCCATACGCTGGGGAACCCGCGGATATGAACACCGCTTCGCCATTGATCTGCTCGACCTGCAACGGTCCGATCTCCAACGAGGACCTCGCCCAGGGTCTCGCGGTACGCGTCGATGGCCAGACCATCTGTCCGATGTGTGTCGATTTGCTGCCCGGGCGGGCGCAATTCGAGATCAACAAGCTGCGTGCGCTCAAGGGCTTCTCGGCCACCACCTACCGGGTGCTGGTCCCGGCCCATGCCGACCACCTGCGCTTCACCTTCACCACGGCCAGCAACATCATGGGGCATTACCGCACGATCCGCGCCGATGGCGCCTTCGTCGCGCCCTGGCTGCCGGAACAGACCAGCGTCATCCGCCCCAAGACCCCGAAGCCGACCTCGCGCACCCACTCCAGCTCGACCAACGGCGTCAAGGTCCCAAGCCGCAGCCACCTGGCGCCGACCGCCGCGCCGGCGCGCTCCGCCTCGCGGCAATGGCTGTTCATCACCGTGGGGGCGGTCTTGTTGCTGGTGCTGTGCGGGGTCACCATCGCCCTGCTGGTGAGCCCGTCGCACCATCCCGCGCCCAGCCCGGCCACCGGCCATACCGCCCTGGCGAGCGTGCGCAGCGACTACCCGGCCGACCCCTTCGCCGCCTGGCTGATGTGCACCACCGACCCGCGCTGTCCGCAGGATCTGGTGATCGCCATCGACCAGGAGCTGCGCACCCATCTCCAGGGCAGCCTTGACCAGACCGCGGTGCAGCTGCAGGCGCATGCGTATGCCGCCGCCGCGACCCTGCTCGGCGCGGTGCGCATCCCGGATGATCCCTCCTTCAATGCGCTGCGCGGCCGGGCGCATGATCTCCAGGCGCAGCTGACCCAGGCCTCAGCCGCGGCCCAAGTTCCAACGCCCGCCCCCGCCCCTGCCCCGCCGGAAGCGGTGCTGGTGCCACAGGAGGCGATGACCAGCCCGCCTGCGGAGACCCCGCAGCCTCCGGGTTCGGTCAGCGATGGCGCGGCCGTGACCGGGCCGGTGATCGCCACCGACGCGACGCCCGCCCCCAAGCCCGCCCAAACCCCCGCGCCCGCACCCATCCCGAGCGCACCACCACCCGCGCTCCCGGCGCCGAGCGGCGAGTCCTGGATGATCCCGACCCGCGACCTGCTGCCGCAGGGCAGCCCCGCGCTGTCGAGCACGGGCATCCTGGTGATGGGCTCGGAATTGCAGCGCACCCTGCCGCCGCTGAGCGGCGGCAGCTATCAGATCTGGGCCCAGGGCGGCAATCTCCATGACCCGCAGGGCTCGTTGATGCTGATGGTCGATGGCCAGCTGGTGCAGACGCTCAGCGGCGCGGCGGCCAGCGCCATCGACTGGCATGTGCTGACGCCGGATATCGGCCTGGCGCCTGGGCCGCACCTGCTGCAGATCGAGGTGGTCGGTGGCGGCTGGCAGCTCGGTGGCTTCTACCTCGCCACCACCTCCTATCCGGAACCGGGCCGCGGGCCGCCCTATACCAAGCCGCCGTGGCCAAGCGCCGCCGTCGCCACCCCGCCCCCGCCGGTGCATGGCTCCGACCAGATCGCCATTCCCGCGCCCGTGCTCAGCGGCCAGCGCCATGTCGCGGTCTGGACACCATCCTTCGTATGGCCGGCCACCCTGCGCCCGGAGCCGATGGACGGGACCTCGAACATCCCCAGCCCCTGGCCGGCCGGATCGCCGCCCTTCTACCGCGCGCAGCTCTTCACCCCGAACGGTCCTGACACCTTGGTCCTGCACCTGCTGCGCAAGGATGTGCAAGGCGGCGGTGTGGTCCTGATCCTCAATCCGATGCGCGTCGATCGCAAGCGCGTGCGCGTCTCTTTGGAATGGACCGAGGATTCGCCGACCGGCGAGATGGGCTCCAGCCACGGCAACATCCTGACCATGGAGCCCTTGATCTTCTCCGCCCAGGCCTGGCAGGTGTTCGCCATCACCCTGCCCGATGTCAGCAAGCTGCCCCGGCACCTGCGTCTGCGCCTGGACGACACCACGGAGGTCGCGCCCGACGACAGCCGCGGATTCCTGCTCGGCAGCGTGATCACCGTCGCCAACGGCAAACCCGATGCCACCGACCTCGGGCCCCTCTCCGCGCCCTTCCAGGGCGGCGACATCATCTCCGACCCGGACTACCAGCGGAAGATGATCGAGATCCTCGGCCGGGTCGGAGCGCACCGCCATGGCGGGCATCCCTGGACCGACATCCACTTCTTCAATCCGCTCGCGGTGCAGATCCTGGTGGCCCAGGCGACCCCCGACTGGATGTCGCAGATGAAGCGGCGTCTGCTGCAGATCGGGCCGCTGTCGGTGCCGCGTTCAGGACTGATCAAGACCATGGGGCTGGATCCGGACTGGTTCCAGAACCACGAATTCGGCCACGGCCGGCCGGTGTTGGATCCGGACGAGATCTCCCTGGGCGTGATCATGCTCAATGGCCAGGAGGCCATGACCTCCCTGCATGATCCCGACGAGCTGTCGAATTACGTGCGGCGCGTGGCGCGCGGGCTGATCGACGGCGACCAGGGGCGCTTTGGCGGCATCCTGCCGGTGTTCGTCATCGGCATGACCACCAACAATCCGATGGCCGGTCAGCAGAGCCAGATCAGCAATGCCTGGTCGAGCGCGGTGCTCAGCTGCAAGGATCTGGGCATCCCGGTGATCGACATCAGCAATGCCCAGTTCTCGCAGGCCGACACCCCCGAGCAGGCCTCGGTGCGGCTGCTCGGCGATGGCCTGGCGACGTTGTGCTACCAGCTGCAATGGGCGCAGCGCAAACTCCAACCATGACCCAGCTGCGGCTGGCGACCCGGGGCAGCCCCCTGGCATTGTGGCAGGCGCGCTGGGTGGCGGCACGACTGCGCCACGCCCATCCGGGGTTGCGCGTGGTGGTCGTGCCCCTGGTCTCCAGCGGCGATCGCGACCGCGTGACCGCGCTCTACGCCTCGTCGAACGTCGGGATGTTCGTGCGCGAGATCCAGGAGGCCGTGCTCTCGGGCGCGTGCGACGCGGGCGTGCACAGCTGCAAGGACCTGCCCACCACGCTGCCCGCGGGATTGCTCCTGGGCGCCATCCCGGGACGCGCGGATGCGCGCGATTGCCTGCTTGGCGCTGCGAGCCTCGAGGCCCTGCCCCCCGGCGCCCTGGTCGGCACCTCGAGCCTGCGGCGCCAGTACCAGCTTAAACGCCTGCGTCCGGATCTGCGCTTCCAGCAGCTGCGCGGCAATGTCGAGACACGTTTGGGCAAGATCGAGAGCCGCAGCCTGGATGCCACCCTCCTGGCCTGCGCCGGACTGTCGCGCTTGGGCATGCTGCGCCGGGCGCGCGGGGTGGCCCTGAGTGTGGCGCAGATGGTCCCGGCCCCGGCCCAGGGCGCGGTCGCAGTCGATTGTCGCAGTGGCGATACCCGCACCAGGCGCCTGCTTGCGGCGATCACTGACCACGACGCCATGACCGCGATCACCATCGAACGCGCGGTCCTGGCCTCGTTCGACGGAGGATGCTCGCTGCCTCTGGGCTGCTACGCCGAGCGCCAGCGTGGCCGCTGGGCGGTGGCGGGCCGGCTGAGTTCGGAGTCGACGGCGCTGGACGGAGCCTACCTGGGCCCGGCCGCGGGCGCAGCCGAGGCGATCATCGCGCAGCTGCGCTGAGGATGCTAAGCGTTCTGAACGATGCGCCGATAGCGGCCGCTCCAGCGGCAGGACAGGCATGAGAGGAATGGCCGACACCGCGCTGTCTGCCGCGCGGACAGGCCACGGCCCTGGCCCGGTGGGTGAAAGCTAGCGGTGCGCCTTCTTGGCCTTGGCCTTCTTCTTGCGCTCGGCGCGGTAGCGCCGGATCGCATCCTTGTCCTCGCGCTTCTGGAAAAGCCGGCCCGGGTTGGGCATGAAGGCGCCAGGATTGGCAAGCTTCTCGGGTGTCAGCTCGCCCTCGCTGGGCAGCTTCGCGGCCATCTCCTTGATGTCGCCGAACTTGCCCATCATCTTGCGCATCTGGTCGAAATGCTTCAGCAGCGCCTGGACGTCGTTGGTGCTGGTGCCCGAGCCGTGCGCGACGCGGCGCCGGCGGCTCATGTCGACCAGCTCCGGGCGGGCGCGCTCATGGGCGGTCATCGAGCCGATGATGGCCCCGTACTTCTTGAAGATCGTCTCATCGACCGAGAGGTTCGCGAACTTCGAGCCCATGCCCGGGATCATGCCGAGCAGGTCCTTGATCGAGCCCATGTTGGCGATGGCCTTGAGCTGCTCCTGGAAATCCGCGAGGTCGAACTTGTTCTTGAGGATCTTCTCCTCGAGCTTCTTGGCCGACTTCTCGTCGACCGCGGTCTGCGCCTTCTCGACGAAGGACAGGATGTCGCCCATGCCGAGGATGCGCCGCGCCATGCGGTCGGGATGGAAGGGCGTCAGGGCGTCGAGCTTCTCGCCGACACCGACGAACTTGATCGGCTTGCCGATCACCGCGCGCAGGCTGACGATCGAGCCGCCGCGCGCATCGCCGTCGAGCTTGGTGACGATCACCCCGTCGAGTGCCAGGCGG
>Ga0302314_10012590_pt1 | contig 14617 bp, 12 predicted proteins | sample III_Palsa_N2_3_FD_200533 | JGI IMG/M metagenome (GOLD analysis project Ga0302314, IMG submission 200533) | Peat permafrost microbial communities from Stordalen Mire near Abisko, Sweden - III_Palsa_N2_3 | ecosystem: Environmental > Terrestrial > Soil > Palsa > Peat permafrost | place: Sweden... | reverse complement strand
TCAACGCCTTAGAGCGAACACCGAAGCCAGGAAGCCCGCGGCTGCCATCTGGATGGCCACCGCCACGCCAGTCAACGACAGCACAAGCACGCGCATGACGCCATTATAAAGGATCGGACCGAAGCCGGAACCAGCCCAATGCGCCACCGCCCACGTCGCGCCGACCACACCCGCCAGAAAAATGACCAGCGCCGACTGCAGAATGGGCTCCAGGCTCAGGCCCATCAGGAACTTCTGAAACCGGGCCGACGGCGGCAGGATGCCTTCCAGGGTCTGGTAGCGGCGCGCCAGGGCGCCGAACATGACCAGCTGCACACCAATTATGATGGCGAAGCAGGAGACCACCAGAGAGTGGATGTCGAGGGTGACGCCCGAAGGCATCCGCACTTCACCCAGCGCCAGGGTCGCGGCGCCGGCCAGACCCAGAACCGCCAGCACGGTGCCTGGATAGATGAACAGCCAGCGCGGGCTGTGGATCAGCAAAAAGCGTAGGTGGCGCCAGCCGTCGCGCCAGGTCTTCAGGTGCGGCGGACGCGAGCGGCCGTCCGGCTTCAGCGTCGTGGGCGTCTCTTCGATGCGCAGCTTGTTCAGCGAGGCCTTCACGACCATTTCGCTGGCGAATTCCATGCCCGGGCTTTGCAGGCCGAGATTCAGGATCGACTCCCGCGAGAAGCCGCGCAGGCCGCAATGGAAGTCACCCACCGGAATGGAGAAGAACAGCCGGCCGATGAAGGACAGCACCGGGTTGCCCAGATAGCGGTGCAGGAAGGGCATGGCGCCCTTGGCGATGCCGCCCTTGAAACGGTTGCCCATGACCAGCTCGGCGCCGTCGCGCAGATGCTCGATCATACCATCCAGGTTCTCGAAGTCGTAGCTGTCGTCGGCGTCGCCCATGATGACGAACTTACCGTGTGCGGCCTTGATGCCCGCGATCAACGCTGCGCCATAGCCCTTCTCGGGCGCCGCGACCACGCGGGCGCCGCAGGCCTCGGCCAGGGCTTGCGAGCCGTCGGTCGAGCCGTTGTCGGCGATCAGCACCTCGCCGGAAACGCCGCTGCGTTCCAGATAGCCCATGGCCTTCTTGACGCAGACCTCAATGGTCTCCGCTTCATTCAGGCAGGGCATGAGAATGGTCAGTTCCAAGGTTTCAGGCGCGGCCTCGGTTAGCGCTCCCGACAACGTACGTTGAAGCGTCGAAATAGACATGGACGGTTCCTGGCCGGCGCGGTGGGGGGAGGATCCGGCGATACTCCGATCGCTACGTCCAACAGGCCAGGGTCGTCAACTGTTCGTGATGACGCACTGCACAAGAATTGTTTCAGATTGTCAAAGCGTGACGGGCTTTTGAACCCTCCGACGGCGGAGGATTAGCCCCACTGTTCGGTGGCGCCTTCGCGGCGGACGGCAGGCCGGATGGCGGCGGTAGAGACCGACCCGGCGCCCGATTTCAGCGGCGGCCGGGGTTCAGCCGTGGGCTGGCCGTAGAGCCAGCCTTGCGCATAGTCCACCCCGGCGCGGCGCAGCACATCCTCGACGTTGCGGGTCTCGACCATCTCGGCCACCGTCTCGACCTTCAACTCGTGGCAGAGATTGACCAGGTGGCGGATCATGGTGTCGTCGCGCCCCGACGCCGCGAGTTCACGGACGTAGGACCCATCGATCTTGACGATGTCGACCTTCAGCGCGCGCAGATAGGCGAAGGACGTCGCCCCGGCGCCGAAGTCATCCAGGCAGAGCTGATAGCCGGCGCCCTGCAGCGCCTCGATATGCCGCTGGGCCAAGCCGAGGTCGGTGATGGCGGCGCTCTCTGTGATCTCCAGGATCATCCGCTTGCGCACCCAGGGGCTGGCGTCCAGCGTCAGCATGCCCTCGACGAAGCCGGGATTGACGATGGTGCGGCCCGAGACGTTGACCGCGAGCTTGAGCAGTTCGAGCCGGTCGACCCGCAGCCGCTTGATCGCCTCCTCTGCCACCGCGCGGTCCAGGTCCTGGATCACATCCAACTCCTCGGCCATGCGGATCATCTCGAAGGGGCTTTGACCGTCCTTGAACCGCACCAGGACCTCATGGTGGCGGACCTCCCCCGTGGCCATGGACACCACCGGCTGGAACACCAGTTTGAACTGGCGCGCGTCCACCACCGCGCCGAAGGCGTTGGCGTTGGCGACGGCCTGCCGCACCGAGGCGTTCAGCACGTCTGACAGGCTGGCGCCGGCCGGCGGCTCGCCATCAGCGATAAATCCGTCGAGGGTGAATTTCAGCGCCCGCATGATCTGGCTGATCGAGCCTGCGCCATCGATCGGCAAGGCGGTGGCCGAGGGCGCAAGCGTCGGGCCCAGAAGCTTGGTCAGGCGGCGGACCATGGCCTCTGGCGAGTCGCCCTTGCGGCGAACCACGGCGAAACGCTGGTCGCCCAGCTCCGCGGCGGCGTCGGCATAGGCCTCCGCCTTCAGGGCGCCGGCCAGCCGCAGAGTCAGCGCGGCGCCGTCTTCGGTGGACAGGCTGCTTCTCTGCAAATCCAGCCCGGCAAATTCGATCAGGCCAAGTTCCAGGCCGGGTCCGGTCTCGATCAGGGCGCGGGCGATGGATTCGAACTCAGCGCGGTCGAACAGCTTGCCGCTGGAGCGTCGCTTGGCGCCGCCCTGGATCAGGGTGAGGGCGCAGGACCGGCGAGGGCCGTTCTGGGGCAGGTGAAAGGCTGAAAGGCTGGCGGCGCGGGGGCGTCCGTCGGCGCCGGCGGCGAGCTCGATTTCCGCCAAGCTTCGCCGCTCGCCTTCGGACAGTCCGCCGAGCAAGGCCTCGGCCGTTGGCCGATCGGCTTCGGCGAAGATGTCGAGCCAGGAGCGGCCGACGAGGGCGGCGTCATCGAAGCCCGCGAGGTTGTGACCCGCGCCAGCGGCGAAGGTCACCCGTCCCTGGTCATCCACCTCAAAGAGCAGGTCGGCCGTCGCGAAGGCGAGGCCGAGGAAGCGGAACGGATCGACAGCCATTCTGGCCCCTCACCCTTTTCAATCGAAAAGTCTCTACCCGCCAAGGCTGAAAATAAGCTTCACGCCGCCCGCGGCATTCTGTCCGCCGGCGGGGAGCCGGCCGTTCCGGTCCGGCCATTGCATCGATGTTGTCACCGGATCGCCGCCGCGATTAACCCGCGGCCGGATCGGGGAGTTGGCGGCGGGTCGTCCCAGGGGGCTGTGCGATGCAAATAGCTACGAATTCAATTACTTCCCTGCTTTCGCAAATGCAGTCGGCGATTGGCGGCGCTGCGTCGTCCGGCGCCTCGACCCTGCAGGATTTGCTCGGTGACGCGGCAAATTCGGCCAGTTCGGTCGGTCAGCTCGCCAGCGCCGCGCCGATTTCTCCGATCGGGGTCTCGGCTGCCGGGCAGTTTTCTTCACAACTTTTGTCCGCCCTGATCGACGCGCAGAGCAGCAGCTCTAGCAGCGCAGGCGGCTCAAGCAGTTCCACATCATCTACCTCGACCCAATCGCTGAGTATCAGCAGCCTTGAAAGCCTCCTTACCGGCTCCAACGGGACATCCAGCACCAGCTCCACCGCGACCCAATCCCTGGCCTCGCTTCTAGGCGGCGGGAACAGCGGCGCTTCGTCCACATCGACCGCCTCGACATCGACATTGACATCGACCGATCCCACCACCCAGTCATCCAGCCCCAGCAGCGAACGTCACGGCCATCATCACGGCGGCGGCGGGGCGATGAGCGCCTTGCAAACCCTTGGGGCGGACGCCTCGTCCGCGGTCTCGACCACCGCGTCCCTCGCCGCCGGGCTTCTCTCCAGCGTCTCGTGAGTATGACCACCCATGTTTGATATCGCCGAGACCATTTCCTCCGCCCTCGACCGTCACCAGGCCGGCGCCCGCGACGAGGCGGAAGTTCTCTACAAGCGCGCGTTGGACGCCGATCCGCGCGAGCCGACTGCGCTTTATCTCTACGGCCTGTTCAACTTCGAGGCTGGCAAGGTCGACATCGCCGACCGTCTGCTGACCAAGGTGGTAGAGGTGCTGCCTGGCCATGCCGAAGGTCACGTCGCCCTGGCCAACCTGGCCTACTGGCGCGGCCGCCATGACGCCGCCGTCGACGGCTACAAGCGCGCCCTGGCGATCCAGCCGGACCACGCCACGGCGTTGATCAACCTAGCCACCGCCCTGCGCGATCAGGGGCAGTTCGATTGCGCCATCACCGCCTGCGGCAATGCCGTGAAACGGCTGATCGATCCCGCGCCGGCCTATGCCGCTCTTGGCGGAACCTTGGCCGCCGCCGGCCGGCCCGCCGAGGCGGTGGAAGCCTATCGCACCGCCAATGGGCTCGCGCCCCGAGACGTCGCGGTCCGCATAGGTCTGGCCATGGCCCTGCTCGATTCCGGTGACGCCAAGGGCGCCCTTGCCGCGTCCGACGAGACGCTGGCCTGGGCGCCCGACAACGCTGAGGCCTGGTTCGTCAAAGGCTCGGCGCTGATGGCGCTGCGGCGCGTCGAAGGCGCCGTCACGGCGCTCGAACGCGCCGTCGCCATCGAGCCCGACCATGCGGCGACTCGCCTAGGACTAGGTAACGCCTATGCCGAGTTGGACCACGCCGACCGGGCCATCGAACACCTGACCCGCGCGGCGGAGCTGGATCCCGGCTCGATGGAAATCCACGCTAGCATGGGCTCGGTGCTTTGGCGCTGCGGCGAGACAGAGGCGGCGGAAAAGGCCTGCTGGCTGGCGCTGGCGGCCGATCCGACGCTAGTGGTCGCGCACCAGAATCTCGCGGCCATCCATGCCGAGCGTGGCGAGGCGGATCTTGCGCGCCATCACCGCGACCAAGCTTATGCTCAAGGGGCTCTGTTCGTCGAGGCCGCGCCCGACCCTGAGGCGACGGTGCTGATCCTCACCACCAGCCAGAGCGGCAACATCCCGCACAAGTATCTGTTGCCGGCGGACCGCTACACCCGCCTCAACTGGTTCATCGAATATGCGGCCGAGGGGCAGGCGGCCACGCTGCCGGCCTACGACGTCGTCTTCAACATCATCGGCGATCCCGACGCCGCGGACGGCGCCGAGGCGCCCGTCGAGGCTTTCCTGAAGGCCTATCCGTCAGCCGTGATCAATCAGCCGGTCAAGGTCGCCGGCACCCGACGCGACCGCCTTTCCGAACTGCTGGCCGGCGTGGACGGCCTGGTGACGCCGAAGGCCGTGCGTCTCGACGCGGAGACGATCAGGGCCACGGAGGGCGGATTAACCGCCTGTATCGCGGCCTCGGGCCTGGCCTACCCGCTGCTGGTGCGTCCGATCGGATCGCATGGCGGCATCGGCCTCTTTCTGGCGAAAGGACCGGCCGATCTGGATCAGGCCAACATCCGCGCCGGCGTCTACGCCACCGAATATGTCGACTTCGCCGGCGCCGATGGCCTCTATCGCAAGTACCGGATGATCTTCACCGGCGGCGAAGCCTTCCCCTATCATCTGGCGATAACCGACGACTGGCTGGTCCACTATGGCGCGGCGCACATGGAGGAGGACGAGGCCCGCCAGGCCGAGGAGCGCCGCTTCCTGGACGAGCCGGCCTCCGCGCTGGGCGCGCGGGCGATGGCCGCCATCCTGGAGGTCGGACAGCGGCTCGGCCTCGACTATGCGGGCGTCGACTTCTCGGTGCTTCCCGACGGCCGGGCGGTGGTGTTCGAGGCCAACGCCACCATGCTGGTCCACCCCGAAGAGGCGGATGGCGAATTCGCCTACAAAAACCCGCACGCGGCGCGCATTTTTGCAGCCTTTCAGACCATGGTTGGGCGCCGCTCGCGTAAAAAATGAGTCGTCAGCCCACCGTCGCTCGTAGAAGCTATACGGGAGACTAGGACGGGGACGTAAAGTTCGACCGGTCGAACCTTGGCGTCCGCGAAGCGTGGGGGCGCGTCATGGACTCGGATGTGGGCGGTTATCCCTATCCTCCGGAGCCGGGTGGGCATCACCTGGTGCTTTTCATCATCCTGGTCCTGGTGCTGCTGGCCTTTACCGGCGGCGGTGGAGGCCTGGGTCACTATGTGGCCGGCCGCCGCGACGCGGTGCGCCGAGCGGCGGCGCGCAAGGCGATCTACAAGGCTGTGCGCCGCGCCATCGATAAGGCGTTGATGGCGCGCGAGGCGGAGCTGCCGATGGCGGCTCGCGACCTGATGAAGACCGCCAGCCTCTGCCTCGGCCCGATGGCGGAGGCCGGCAAGCCCAGCTTTTCAGCGATCGAGTCCGTCAACAGGGCGTTGGCCGGTAAGATCACGGACAAGCCAAAACCGCCAGAGCCGGAGGTCAAGCTGGCCAAGGAAGCGGGCTCGACGGTGGTCTTTACGCCATCCGTCAGCTTCAACCTGGGCGGCGCCCATGAGCCGGCGTCCAAACCCGCTTCAGAACCGCCGAAGCCAACCGAGCGCGATATGACCGTGCCGGAACAGCGCGCCGAACTGACCAAGGCGATCGAAGCGTTCGACCGCGCCTGGCGGCCGGAACAGGTCGAGGCCTTCCTCGCCGCCGCCCAGGCTGCGTTGCTGGATGTCAGGGACGAGATCGACGACCACGGGTTGGACGAGGGGCGCCACTAGGGCCTGAAAGATTGGCGCTCATCCTCGCCCGACAAACGGCATGTTGGTGGCCATCACCGTCAGGGTCTGCACATTGGCGTCCAGGGGCAGGCTGGCCATGTAGACCACCGCCTCGGCGACATGGCGGACATCCATCACCGGCTCGACGAGGACGCTCCCATTGGCCTGGGGCGCGCCGGCGCTCATCCGCGCGGTAAGGTTGGTGGCGGCGTTGCCGATGTCGATCTGGCCGCAGGCGATGTTGAAGGCGCGTCCGTCGAGGGACAGGGACTTGGTCAGGCCGGTGATGGCGTGCTTGGTCGCCGTGTAGGGGGCGGAGTTGGGCCGGGGCGTGTGGGCCGAGATCGAGCCGTTATTGATGATCCGCCCGCCGCGCGGATCCTGCGCCTTCATCAGCCGAAAGGCGGCGCGGGCGCAGAGGAAGGCGCCGGTGAGGTTGACCGAGACCACATGGTTCCATTGCGCGACCGGCAGGTCGTCGATCGGGAGAGGCGCCGCGGCGCCGCCGGCATTGTTGAACAGCAGGTCCAATCGGCCGAAATAGCCCCCGACGACGTCGAATGCGGCTTCGACCGCCATCTCGTCTCCGACATCGGTGGGCAGGATTAGAAGATCGTCCTGGGTCAAGCCTGACGCCTCGGCCGTCTCGCGCAAGGCGTCCTCACGCCGGCCGAGCAGGGCCAGGCGCCAATCCTTGGCCGCCAGCGCCAGGGCGGTGGCGCGGCCGATGCCGCTGCCGGCGCCGGTGATCAGGGCGGTGGGGCGCATGAGGTTCTCCTTCATATCAGACTCGGGACAGGGTCCGGCGCAGCCGCCGGCCCAGGGCCCGCGTCGCTTCGGCGCCCATCAGGCCCCAGAGGTCGTCGTAGTCCTTCACGCCGGCCATGATGTCCAGATAGCCCTGGCGCAGAATCCGTGCACGGCCAAAGACCTTGGCGAACAGGCCCTTGGCCCAGTGGGAGAAGATCAGGAGGCGCCAGCCGCGCGCCTGGCGCATGGAGGCGCGGATGGCGCCGGTTGCGTCGGCGTAGCGGGCGAAGGCGGTTCCGGGCAGGCCGGCGCAGACTGCGGCGGCGATCGCCGCGCCAGCCATGGCGCCGCTCTCGATGGCGTAGCCTATGCCCTCGCCGGTGATGGGGTCGACGAAGCCGGCGGCGTCGCCACACAGAAGAACGCGGCCCCGGCCTGGCTTTTCGCGGCTGCGGCCGAACGGCAGATATTGGCCCTTGACCTTGTAGCGGGTCGGATCGAGGCCCTTGTCAGTCAGATAGGCCGCAAGCTTGGCCTTCATGTCCGGGTTGCGCCGATGGATGCCGCCGACGCCGATGGTGAAGCTTTGATGCTTGGGAAACACCCAGCCGTATCCCCAGTCGGCGCGGCCGAAATCGATCTCCACGTCTTCCGGGCAATCGGGCAGGTCCGCGCGCGGCACCTCGACCTCCAGGCCAAAGCCGATCGCCGCTGGATCGAACGCCGCGCCATAGAGCTTGCGCGCGATGGCGCTGTTGACGCCGTCGGCGCCGACCATGTGGCCATAGGCCAGCCGGCGACCGGATTTCAGGATGACGATGCGGCCCGCCTCGTCGAGGTCCTCGACACCGTCGCCGAGCAGGGTTGTGGCGCCAGCGCCCTTGGCCAACTCAACCATGTGGGCGTCGAACGCCCGCCGCATGGTCAGGCCCAACCGGCCGTCCATGCGGGAGAGCGGCGATCCGGCCATGAAGAAGGCCATCTTGCCCGAGCCGAGCACGAGGTCGTCTGGCAGAGGCCGTCCGTAGACCGCCTCAAAAGAAGAACGGCAGCGGTCCGTCAGACCGCCGCCGCACAGTTTCTCTCGGGGGAATTCAGACTTGTCGATAAGGGCGACGGAAAGGCCAGCCCTGGCCGCGGCGAAGGCGGCCGCGGCGCCGGCGGGGCCCGCGCCGGCGACCACGACATCGAAGAACTCGGGAGTGGTTGAAAGGTCGGCGGTCAGGGGCGGCGCTCTAAGGGACGGGGGGCAGGGGTCCCCTATAGCGTCGCCCCATCGCCGCCGCTACGCCGCGATCTTGGCGCCGGACAGCTTGGCGATTTCGGCCCGGGCGGACTCGATGCCGCGTTCTCGATGCTCGGGGCCGACCGCGATGCCTTCGGCATGGATGAAGGTCACGTCGGTGACGCCAAAGAAGCCGAAGATGCCGCGCAGATAGCTCTCCTGGTGATCCAAGAAGGCGGTCGGCGATTCAGAGCCGTAGAAGCCGCCGCGCGAGGAGGCGACGATCACCTTCTTATCCCCGGCCAGACCAACCGGGCGGCCGTCTTCGCCGTATTTGAAGGTCTTGCCGGCGACGGCCAGGCGGTCGATCCAGGCCTTCAGCTGGCTGGGGATGCCGAAGTTGTACATCGGCGCGCCGACCACGACGATGTCGGCGGCCAGGAATTGTTCCAGCGCCGAATAGCCGGCCAGGATGTCGCTCTTGACGCCCTCGGCGGCGGCGTCGACCGGGCCGAGGTGGGTGGCGGTCAGGTGGCCGACCGGGGTGGCGGCTAGGTCGAGATAGGTCACGTCCAGGCCGGGATGGGCGGCGCGCTGGGCTTCGACGATCTCGGCCGAGATGATGCGGCTCACCGAGCCTTGGCCGAGGATGCTGGAATCGACATGTAGGAGCTTCATGGTCTTGGTCCCTCTAGGATTTCGCGGGCCGGTCTCCATGACCGGCTGTGAGGCGATATCTAGTAGACGGTCATCCAACGTGTTAGCCTATGTCTTTCGATATGATCCATCGGATTGAACGATAGATGCTCGACAATCTTTCCCTCGACCAACTGCGCACCTTCCTCGCCGCGGCGGACGCCGGCAGCTTCTCCGCCGCCGCGCGCAAACTGCATCGCGCCCAGTCCGTGGTCAGCCAGACCTTGGCCAATCTGGAGGTGCAGAGCGGGGTGCGGCTGTTCGACCGCGCCGGCCGCTATCCGGTGCTGACGCAGGAGGGCCGCGCCCTGCTGACCGACGCCCGGGCGGTGGTGGAGCGCGCCGACGCCTTCAAGGCGCGCGCAAAAGGACTGGCCGGCGGGCTGGAGGCGGAGCTGAGCGTGGTGGTGGACGTGATGTTCCCCATGCCGATCCTCACCTGCGTGGTTGCTTCCTTTCAGGCGGAGTTTCCGCAGATTCCCTTACGCATCCTGGTCGAGACTCTGGGCGCGGTGGCCGAGGCGGTGCTGGACGGGCGCTGCGCCTTCGGCATCATGGGCTCGCTGCCGGTGGCTTCGCAGGACCTCGCCCTGGAGCGGATCCTGGCGACCCGCATGGTGCAGGTGGCTTCGCCCAAACACCCCCTGGCGCGGCTGCCGGGCCCGATACCGGCCGACGCCCTCAAGGAACATCTTCAGCTGGTGCTGACCGACCGCTCGAACCTCACCCAGGGCCGCGAGTTCGGCGTCTTTTCCACCAAGACCTGGCGGTTGGCCGATCTCAGCGCCAAACACGCCTTCCTGCGCGCCGGCCTCGGCTGGGGCAGCATGCCGTTGTGGTCGGTGGAGGACGAACTGGAGAGCGGCGTGCTGGTGCGCCTGACGTTGGAAGACACCGACCCCAATGGCCTGATCATGCCCATGAGCGCGATCCACCGCACCGAGAGCCTGCCCGGCCCGGCGGCGCGCTGGATGATCGAGCGGCTGAAGAGTGGCGAGATCGTCGAAGGCGGCCTGCCCAGGCCAGAACACATCAGTTTGGGACGGGCCGCGAGGGCGGGTTGACGTTGCACAGCTCCACGTGGCCGGCCTTGGCGACGAACCAGTCGCTGGCGGGGAAGCGTTTGGCCTGGACCCATTCGGAGAAGCTCTTCGACTCTGTGCGCATGACTTCCAGGTCCACCCGCTGGGTCGGCGGCAGGTCGGAGGCGAACCGGACCTGGCGGATGGGCGTCCGCTGCTCGGGCTTGTCATAGAAGCCCATGGTCGCGGTCCCGCGCGGCATCACCGAGAGCAGCTCCATGCCCTGCACCACCCGGCCGATCAGGGCGACGTTGCGGTCCAGGCCCCGCGGCGCATTGCCGATCACCGCATAGAGCTCCGTGCCCGGGCCGCTGTCGGGGGCGTTGTCACGGCCGACGCCGACCATGGCGTAGCAGTGGGCCAGCCAGGCCCGACCCGTCGCTGGATCGCGCGCCACGGGGAAGCCTCGCGTGAAGCCGGTCTGCGGCGCATAGGTGTCGGGATCGGGCAGGGCGGCGAAGGGTTCGCTGGCGGCGATCGGGGCGTCGAATTCGGCGGGCACGCTGATCTTGGCCGAACCGGTCGGCTTATGGGTGTCCGCATCGCCCCACTGGACCACATAGTTGTCCTGCGCCCGCTCGATCCACAGGCCGTCGAAATAGTGCTCGCGGACCAGGGTCTTCAGGTTGGCGAAATGCTCCGGCGCGAAGGCGGGGTCGAGCTCGATGATCACCCGCCCGGCCGGCAGGTCCATATAGAGGGTCCGTTCAGGATCCAGCGTCCGCCAGTCCGAGGCTGGCGACTGGGCGATGATGTCGGCGCCGGTCTTGGGCTTAGAGTCTGGTGCGCCGATCGCCGGCGCGGTCAGGGCCAGGAGCGGCAGCAAGGCGAGGGCGGCGAGGCGGGTCTTGGTCATTCTTACCGTCCTGATGTCTTGCGTTGATGGCGCGGTGTTCAAATCCTTCTCGCGCCTGACCGGCCGCGTCGCAAGTCATCCAGGACCGGCCGGGCGCCGCGTGCCATGATCGGCGTCAATCGACCTAATCTGTACGGAATATCGAACAATGGCCGAGCCTGATCTCGCCGACCTGCAGGCCTTCGCCGCCGTCGCGCGCCACGGCGGATTTCGCGGCGCCGCCACGGCCAGCGGCGCTTCGGCCTCGGCCCTGAGCGAGGCGGTGCGCCGGCTGGAGGCGCGGCTGGCCGTGCGGCTGTTCAACCGCACCACTCGCAGCGTGACCCTGACCGAGGCCGGCCAGCGTTTGTTGGAGCGATTGGTCCCCGCCCTGGACGGGGTGCGCGACGCCCTCGACGTGGTCGACGGCTTTCGCCAGGGCCCCGCCGGCGTGCTGCGCCTGAATGTGCCGGCCATCGTCGCCCACGCCGTCTTGCCGCCCATCGCCGTCCGCTTCCTGAAAGCCCACCCGGGCGTGAGCCTGGAGGTGGTCGCCGAGGACCGCTTCATCGACGTCCTGGCCGCGGGGTTCGACGCCGGCGTCCGCTATGACGAGCGGCTGGAGCAGGACATGATCGCCATCCCCATCGGCCCGCGCCAGCAGCGGTTCGTCACCGCCGCCAGCCCCGCCTACTGGGCCGCGCACGACCGGCCGACCCACCCGCGCGAGCTGATGAACCACGCTTGCGTCCGCCACCGCTTCACCGACCGGCCGGCCTATGCCTGGGAATTCGAAAAGGACGGCGAGGTCATCCGCATCGACCCGCCGGCCCGGGTGATTTCCACGGGCCTGGAGCTGGAACTGGAGGCCGCCCTGCAGGGCCTGGGCGTTATCGGCACCTTCGAGGAGTTCCTGGCGCCCCATCTCGCCACCGGCGCCCTGGAGCCGGTTTTGGAAGACTGGCAACCCAGTTTCCCCGGGCCGTTTCTCTACTATCCGAGCAGGCGGCACATGCCGTCGCCATTGCGAGCGTTCGTGGATTTTCTCAAAGCGGGCGGGTGAGGCGAAACAAGCGCCGGCTTGACGTCACCCTAAGGCCCGTAATGCCGCCGTTGCGCCGCCGGCGTTGACGCCAAGTCGGCGAGTTCGCCCGTGACCCGCTCCACCACTTCGCCCCAGCCGCCGGGCTGGGTTTGGGTGAATAGCCGCGCGCTGGGATACCAGGGACTGTCATCACGGCCGACCAGCCAGCGCCAGCAGGCGTCGAAGCGGTTCAGGATCCAGACCGGCTTGCTTAAGGCCCCGGCCAGATGGGCCACGGCGGTGTCACAGGTGATGACCAGGTCCAGGCCCGCGATCAGGGCGGCGGTGTCGGCGAAATCCTTCAGCTCGGCGGTCAGATCCACGATCGCTGGGCCACCCCAGTCGCGCGCCTCGGCCTGCGCAAGCTGAACTGACGGCGGACCCTTCTGCAAGCTGTAGAAGCTCACGCCGGGCGCCGCCGCCAGCGGCCGGAAGGCCTCGAGCGACAAGGATCGGCGGGCGTCGATCCGGTTGGCCACGGGCCGGTCCGGCCTGATCCCGCCGGCCCAGCACAGGCCGACGCGCAGGCCCTCCGGCGCCAGGCGCACCGCCCAGGCCGCCGCCTCGTCCGGATCGGCGGTCAGATAGGCGTTCGAGCGCCAGTCCGGCGCCACGCCAAGCGCCAGCGGCAGGCTCATCAGTGGTGTCTGGAAGTCGTGCGGCGGCAGCGGCTGGCCGCGAACCACGATCCGGTCCACGCCTTCAAGCCGCTCCATCAGCCGCTCCAGTCCCGGCTGAACCTCAAGGATCACGGTCGCGCCGAGCGCCGACACATCGGCGGCATAGCGGCAGAATTGCAAGGTGTCGCCCAGGCCCTGCTCGGCGTGCAGCAGGATGGTCCGGCCGTCCAGCCGCTCATGCCCAAGCCACAGCGGGGTCGCCAGCTCGCGCCGCCCCGCCATCTGCTGCGTCCGCCATCGCCACTCATATTGCGCCCAGCCGGCCGCATAATCGCCCAGAGCCAGACGGCACATGGCCTGATTATGCTGGATGTCGCCCCGGTCCGGCTCCAGCGCCAGCGCTTGGTCATAGCTCTCCAGCGCTTCCGGCAGGCGGCGCAAATCGTCCAGCGCCACCGCTCGGTTGTTGTGATATTCGACCTTGTCCGGCTTCAGCGTGATCGCCTGTTCAAACCCGGTCAGGGCCTCTTCCAGCCGCTGCAACTCCGACAGGGCGTTGCCGCGGTTGTTGTGGGCCTCGGCATGGTCCGGCTTCAACGCGATGGCCTGATCATAACTCGCCAGCCCCTCCTCAAGCCGCTTCATGTCGATCAGCACATTGCCGCGGTGGTTGAAGGCCTCGGCGTAGGCGGGCCGCAGCGCGATCGCCCGGTCATGGCTGGCCAGCGCCTCGTCTCGCCGCTGCAGCTGGCGCAGGGCGATTCCCCGCCCGCACCAGGCCTCGGCGAAGTCGGGCTTGAGCGTGATCGCCCGCTCGTGACTGTCCAGCGCCTCCCGCGGCCGCTCAAGGTCGCTGAGCGTGACGCCCCGGCCGCGATAGGCCTCCGCATAATCTGGCTGCAGCTGCACCGCCCGGTCATAGCTGGCCAGGGCCTCATCCAGCCGCCTGATCTCGGCCAATACGGCGGCCCGATTGAAAAAGGCCCGCGCCGTGGGCCTCAGCGCGATCACCTGTTCATAGCTGACCAGAGCCTCCCGCGCCCGTCCCAGGGCATAGAGGGCCTGGCCACGATTGCCGTGCGCCTCGGAGAAGCCAGGGTCCAGGGCGACAGCTCGGTCGCAGGCCGCTACAGCCTCGTCGAATCGCCGCAACCGGTTGAGCGCATTGGCCAGGTTGCCATAGGCCGCGACCGTGCCCGGCGCCGCCGCCAGGCTACGCTCGATCAGCGCCACCGCCAGCGCCTCCTGACCTGTCTGAACGCAATACACCCCCAGCAGATGCAGCGCCTCGGGATGCTCTGGGTCGGCGGTCAGCACCGCCTCATAACAGGCGCGCGCCGCCTCGATCCGCCCCGCCTGATGATGGGCCAGGCCTTGGGCGCAGAGCGCCTGAACCGATATGCCGTCCCGCGCCGATTGCGCCATGCCCCGCTCATCCTGTCCGCGCGAATCGCGCCTGCGATCCGATGCGCGTCCGCGCGGTAGATTGTCGGGGGAACCTGCAGGCTTGGTTAATGGCAGGTAGGTTCGTCGTCGCCCGCGCCCCGAAGTCGCTTTCTTTGTTCCGGAACGAAAAAAGAACATTGTGTTCCGGAACAAACCATGTACGGTCGCGTCATCCGGGGGCGGCGATGGTTTCCGGGCGGACCTGAGAATCGTGGGATAAGGACGCTGCAGATGACTCAAACGGTGTTGAAGCTCGTGGGAAAAGACGACTCGGACAAGCAGCGCGCTTTGGAA
>Ga0302314_10012589_pt1 | contig 14617 bp, 10 predicted proteins | sample III_Palsa_N2_3_FD_200533 | JGI IMG/M metagenome (GOLD analysis project Ga0302314, IMG submission 200533) | Peat permafrost microbial communities from Stordalen Mire near Abisko, Sweden - III_Palsa_N2_3 | ecosystem: Environmental > Terrestrial > Soil > Palsa > Peat permafrost | place: Sweden... | reverse complement strand
CGCAGTGAGTGATCGCGAGGCTGTCAATCTCTTGAAAAACGGCCATCTACCTGTACCTTTGCCAATTCGCTGGCTGCGGCGGATCGACACCCTGTGTGACGGTGGCCATGAACTTGCCCGGAACTTGCCCGCACTGACATTGATCATGGATGGCGCGAGGTCCGGATGCTCCTACTAAGCCCTGGGCGGCCTGGAGGGATTGTCACTCTGGGTGACGCTTCTATGGGAGCCCGTGCCATTGCGCGTGGCGCGGTACCGCTCGTGGCCCGGCTGGACGCATTGCCGACCCGAGCAGATTCGAAAATATGTCCCATTATCCGCTTTTGTCAGTGCCTGGCTTTACGGTGAGCGCAGCCAACCGGGTTCGAGCTGGCATGGCGCTGAACCGTTCTGGCACTGGTAGGGATGTGTGGACTTCGACGATGTAACTGGCCTGGTCAATCACCCGGCGTGGCAGCTGCTGCGCGCCGACAACGCTCCGCTGGTTCTGGCTTTCTGCGGCACGGTCTTCGTCGACGAGAACGAGCGAGGAGTGCCCGAGGGCATCCTGGTCTCCCGTCTGGACGACCAGCTGTACGACCTCAACGAGCGGGCGCTCGGCTTGTACCCGCGGGCTGCTTCGGAGTACTTGACGGAGTGGACCAACAAGGGCTGGCTGCGCAAGTACTACCCGCCTGGTGAGGACGAGCCGCACTTCGACGCGACCAGCGCTCTGGAGAAGGCCGTCGCCTGGGTCCGAGCCCTGCCCACGCGCTCGTTCATCGGCACTGAGTCCCGCCTCGGCACCATCATCGACCTGCTGCGGCAGATGGCCTTCGGTACGAGACGGATCCGCAGGCGCGCATCGACGAACTCAGCCGTGAACGGGATGAGATCGATGCGCAGATCGCGCGACTGCGTGCGGGTGAGCTCGAGGTGCTGACGCCGGTGGCCCTGCTCGACCGGTACCAGCAGGTGGAGAGCATGGCGCTCGACCTCCTGCGGGACTTCCGGGAGGTGGAGGGGAACCTGCGGGAGCTGGACCGGCGCTTCCGCCAGGACGTGGCAAGTGCCGAGGGCGGCAAGGGCGAGCTGCTGGCCGCCTTCCTCATGGACCGCGAGATGATCGCCGAGTCGGACCAGGGCCAGAGCTTCCAGGCGGAGTCTGTACCGTGAGCGGTGGGAAGTGCGGGACAAGAAACGCTAGTTGATGACTTTCGCGACGAGTGGGACTGGGGCTGGCGCAGCGGCCGTGCCCGGAGCTGAGAGTGCCGCCCGCGCGGCTCAGGGGGCGCGCGGGCGGGACCGGGTCTCAGGTGCCCGCGGGCAGGTCGGGAGCGGAGGCCGGTACAGGGACCGGAGCGGGCGGCGTCCGGCTGACAGGAGCACGGTTCGTGGGCCACGGACACGAGCACGGTCAGGAGCGCGGCCCCGGCCGCTGTCCAGGCGCCGACTAACGCGACGGTCACCGGGTCGGGGACTGCGCGGCGGTGCCGGCGATCAGGTCCGCTTGTCCCACCACCGCGAACAGCTCCAGGCCCGGTTCCCCGCTATCCGCGCCTCCCTGCCCCTCGTGTCCGTCGGCCAGGCCGGCCGTTCGGGACCGCCGACCTGCGGGCAACGTCGGACCGCTTGATTGCGGTCTTCACTCCAAACGAACGAACCGCACCCACCTGACGATGCCCGCCGCTCCGCCGCTGTTGCGGCCGCCGGGGTGAAGCAACGGGATCGGCCTGGCGCGCCCGATTGCATCCGGGCGCGGAGCCTGCTCGGCTGAACGCCGGTCACGGCTGTGAACGCGGCGGACGACCGACCGCCCGTGCACCCGGTTCCGGCCATCCACCGCGATGTTGAGGAGAAGCCCGATGCGACTGTCGCTCCCGAGGTTGCCGAGGAAGTGGATGGTCGCGGGCATGGCCCTGGCGTTGGCCGCCGGCGGTGCCGGCATCGCCGCGTCCATCGAACCGCGCACCCCGGCCGTGCGCGCGATCACCTCCGACGAGGCGGACCGGATGGCGCTGGCCCGGCTGACCACCTACATGGCCAGCCCGGTGGCGGTCACCGTCCGCGTCAACGACAACGGAATGGTCGAGCGGGTGCAGGGCCTGGTCGACTACCGCACCGGCCACGCCGTCGGCAGCTACACCGTCGAGGGGGACCGGGCAGCGCTCGGGCGGGGCCTGATCGCCTGGGACACCGGCGGCCTCGGGATCGCCCCGATGCCGCGCGACGGCAGCGCGCCCCCGGTCGCCGCGGCCCGGATCCCGCCGTCCGGGTGGTCCCCGCGCGCCTACACCGCCGACCCCCTGGACGCGGCCCTGCAGCTGGTGATGGGACTCGGCTCGGACCGTCCCGACAACGCCCAGCTGCTGGCCCAGTCCGGCCCGCGCTGGCTGGGCGCCCAGGACATCGACGGACGGCACTACGACATCTTCTCCGGCCCGAACCCGCAGCCGCAGAAGGGCGACGCCGACCCGGGCGGCCTGTCCCCGCTGACCTACTGGATCGACGCCTCCGGCAACCTGCGCCGCGTACGGATGCGGATGCAGGGCATCGCCGTGCCCACGATCGTGGACCTCGTCGGCCGCGACTCCGCCCAGCAGGTACCGGCCACGCCCTGGCAGCGCTGACTGTCGATCAGCGCGCGACCGGCTGCGGCATCGCGGCCGGATCGGTCGGCAGCGGGTACGCCTTCGTGTCCACCACCCCCGGCAGGCCCACGGCGGGGCGCGCCGGGGCGTGCGCGGCGCCGGGCAGCTGCGCCTGGTCGGGCGGTGGCGGCAGCAGCTCGAAGGAGACCCCCGGCGGCGCGCTGACCGCTGCTGCCTGGCCCGGCGGCAGGGCGCCCTTCGGCGCCGCGCCCGCACCGGCGCCGGGGCCGCACGGGGCCAGCTGTTCGAGTTGCGCCGGGCTCTGACCGGCTGGGGAGTTGTCGGCGAAGCAGTTGCCCGATCCGCTGGGCGCGTTCAGGACCAGGTCGACGCCGTTCCCGGCGAAGCGGTTCCCGGAGACCGTGTTGCCCAGAGCGCGGTAGCCCTGCACATCGGCCACTTCCACGCCGACCGCGGGGTTCGCGGTGATCAGGTTGCCGGTGATCTGGTTTCCGGTTCCACCGCCGATCCCGACCCCGATGCCGAAGCCTCCGTCGGCCTGCTCGGGGCTCTGCGGGTCGTCGTTGCCGGAGATCACGTTCCCGCTGACCACCGCGCCGTGCTGGGGTGCGAGCGCCTCCAGGTCGTCGGACTGGGCGGTGAGCCCGACCCGGTTGGCGGTGATCCGGTTGCCCAGCACATAGACCCCCTCGGAGGCATTGGTGATCTCCACGCCGACCGCGTTGTGCTGCAGGGTGTTGCCGCGCAGTTCGGTGGCGCAGGGGCGGCACTGGCCGACGTAGATGCCGGAGTCCGCCTGCCCGGAGGAGTACGAGTCCTCGATCAGGCCGTTGCGCGCGTCAAAGGCGTAGATCCCGTACAGGCCGTTGTCGTAGGCGGTGACGTAGGAGGCACGAAAGCCGACCACCTCGGGGAACTTGGCGGTGTCCAGCGGGTTGTACTCCGAGCCGCCCGCGCCTACCTGCTGCAGCCGCTGGTCCGTGACACCGGTGAACAGCAGACCGTTGAACAGGTAGTCACGCACCGTCAGGTTCTCCACCACCGAGCCGGCACCGGTTGCGGTGATGCCGTTCGGCAGGAGGAACCGGCCGTCGAGCACCACCCTGTTGCGGTCCGTGCCGCGCAGCACGATGCCGGCCGTGGCCACCCTGACGCTCTCGTGGTAAACACCCGGATGGATCAGCACCAGGTCACCCGGTCGAGCGGCATCGACCGCGGCCTGGATGGTCCCGAAGTCCCCCGGAACCTGCAGGACCGAGCGCCCTGACCGGTGCGCCGAGTCCGCCGAGGTACCAGGCTCCGCACACCCGGCCAGCAGCACCAGAACGCAGCTGAGCAGCAGAAACAGGGCCGCAGTGGGCCGGGAGCGGGGCTGGGGCGCGGGACGCGCGAGCCCGGCGGTGGGTGGGTCCTGAACGATTCGCATGGAGCCGTGTCTATCGGCTTCAATGCTGCCATGCACGCAGGCGAACCCGGCTCCCCGCCGCCTGACGGCCCCCGCCCACCCGACGGTTCGGCACCGCCCCCGTCGATCGCGGCGCAGTCGTCGGCAGTGCCGCTCGCGCTGCCGTTGTCCCGCAGAGCACTGCTGACCGGTGCCGCGGTGGCGACGACGGCCACCGGTGTTCTGGCCGAGGCCGCCGCGACGCCGCGGGTGGCCCCGGCTGCGACGTTCGCCCCGCCGTCGCTGCCGTTCCAGGGCCCGAGGCAGTCGGCGGTCCGCGCCCCGCAACAGCTCTACACCCTGCTGCTCGGCACCGACCAGGACGACCCCGGTCTGCCCGTCGACACGGCGCGCGCCCGACTGGCCGCGCTGCTGGCCGACTGGACCGACGTGCTCGACCGGGCCGCATCCGGTACCGCGCCGCAGCTGCTGGCGAACGACGCGAGCCGGTCGCGGCTGACCGCTGCCGTGGGCATCGGCCCCGCCCTCGCCGCCCGCCTGCGACTGAACGTCCCCGAGGCGCTGCGCGAGTTGCCGGCCCACCCCGAGGACCGGCTCGATCCGGCCCGCAGCGGAGCCGACGTCCTGGTCCAGTTGTGCGCGGACGACCGCTGGCCGCTGACCGCCGCAGCGGACCTGCTGCAGGCCCGCGCACGGGGACTGCTGACCACCCGCTGGCAGCAGTCCGGCTTTCTGCCGCGTGAGCCAGCCGGTGAGACCGCACGCAACCTGCTCGGCTTCAAGGACGGCACCGCCAATCCTGGCCCCACCGACCAGGAGCAGTGGATCTGGCTGCCCCCCGGCCCCCACGAGCACGGCACGATCCTGGTCTACCGGCGAATCCACCTCGACACCGCCGCCTTCGCATCCCTGGCCCTGCCCGCGCAGGAGGCAGCGATCGGCCGCCGCCGCGCCGACGGCGCTCCGCTCGGCAGCCACCAGGAACACGACGAGGTCGAACTGTGGGCCAAACACCCCGACGGCAGCTACGTGATCCCCGCGGCGGCACACATCCGGCTGGCCAACCCCCGCTTCGACGCAGGCGCCCGGATACTGCGCCGCGGATACAGCTACGACGACGGCGTCCACGACCAGGGCCTGCTGTTCTGCGCCTACATGCGCGACCCGGCGCTGTTCACCCGCGTACAGAGCCGCCTGGCCGCCACCGACGCGCTTGCCCCCTATGTCGAGCACCGCGCCTCCGCGGTCAGCTACATCCTCCCCGGGGCACTCCCCGGCCGCCCTCTCGGAGCCACGCTCCTTTAGGGCCGGTGGCCATCGCCCGAGGGATCGGCACGCACGCGGTCCGGATCGCGGTCCGGGGTTCCGTCGACGGCGTTGCGGTGGGCGAAGGCCATGACGTGGTCGATGCCTGTCCGTTCAGGACTGGCTGCCGGTCAGCAATGCGAAGACCGGCAGCAGATGGTCAAGCCGGACAGCGGAATTCGTGACGTCGACCTTTGCGGCGGTGACGGTCTTCACACCCGTGGGGCCTGAGGCGGTCACGGCGATCGTGTGTGTTCCCTCCGTGAACGGCGTTGTGTCCCACACGAACGTGTAGCTGTCCTCGTTTTCGGCCCCGGTGCCGACTTCTTCGCCGTCCACACTGAAGGTGACCGAGCGCACCGACGGATCGGAATCATAGGCCCTCAACGCCACTGCACCCCCGATCTGCCCTGCGGGCACGTCCAGGTGAGGGGCCGTCGGGGCCTCGGACGCCGATGGTTCCGGGGCGGCGTAGCCGGCCACCTGTACGGGAACCCTGCCGTCGAGCCACGCGACCGCTCCGACTGCGGACGGCATCCCGACATCCTCGGCGACAACTCCCGTGGCGGTCCGCTCATTGCCGCCGATCGTTTCCAGCGTGCCGTCCTCGTTGATCGCCGTGACGATCGCCACATGGTCATGGTGAGTGCCGTCCGCGGAGAGCGGGTGGAAGTAGATCGCATCGCCCACGGCTGGAGTCGAGGACCAGGTGCCGTTGATCAGCCCGTAGCCCTTGAAGCTCTCCGCAAGATCGTTCAAGGTCTCCAGGCCGGGCACGCCGGCCTGCTGCCACACCCAGCCCGCGAAGTCGGCGCACCAGGCATGTGCCCTGGTCCCGAAAGCAGTACAGCTGGAGGTCTGCCCGCTGTCCTGGGCGAAGTAGCCGCCGCGCACCCCGCACGGGCCGGCGTCGAGAGATGCCGCGCGAACCCACGGTACCGGACGCGCGCCCGTCGACGAGTGGGTCAACCGGCCCTCGGCCGCCGCGACGATCTCGGACGCTGTCCGATCGCCCGCATCGGCCCGCGCCACCGTCGCGGACACGAGGGCCTGCACAAGGACCACGCCGGTCATGAGTGCGGCGCAGACACGACGCGGCCCGGGGGTCGGAGTACTTCGCAAGACCATGTCAGTGTCCCTCGAATGTCGCAGGAAGGAAGTCAGTAGACATACAACCGAATCAGGGAGACTTGTTCGAGCGTGCCACGCCGCCGCGTCATGTTCATCAACAATCATGAAGTATTGCCATACCTGCGGAAGTGGAAGTGGAAGTGGGGGCGGGAACGGTCGAGGGGGGGGAGCCCTGTGCTTCAGGTCTCCCGCCCCTCGGTTCCGAGCAGGTCTACATCAGAGTCCCGTTGCCCTCCTGCGCCTGCTCACGATCACGTTGCCGACCAGCACGGCGGCTCCGACCAGCAGACTGCCTCCGGCGAACTCGCCGATGAGAATGACGTCGTCGGCTCCGGTGCGTGCCAGGCGCCTGACCGTGGCGTGGTACTTGTTGCGGTCGTGGACCGGCTTGCGGCTGTACTTGCCGACGCCGTCCGCCTGGACGATGTCGCCGTGCAGCGGCGCGCCGGCCGGCATGGTCAACGTCGCCTCGCACGGGAAGGTGGCGCCGACGGCGAAGCTGGACTTCGGCGGGTTCGTCCAGGTGTTGGCCCAGTCGATCCGCTGCGAACCGTCGGGCTGGGTGACCGCGTAGCCGACGGTCTTGTCCGGGAACCTGCAGTGGAAGTTGCGGATCTTGATGTTGCCCGCGAACGTCCGGTCGGTGACCCGGACCTGGACCAGCGGCTCCCCGCCGTTGTTCGTCACCGGCATGGCGATCGTCCGGGTCTCATTGTTCTTGTAGTTGACCGCGGTGTCGGGGGTGTCCGCCTCCTGGCCCGAGGCCTTGTCGTACTTGTCGACCTTGATGTTCGGCGGCGGAGGAGGCGGCGTGTTCGGCGGGTCGGCGGCCGTGACCTGGACCCCCGTCCGCCAGTTGGTGGTGGTCAGGGTGAGCGGTCCGAAAATGGCCGGCTTCGGCAGGCCGTACCCCGGCGGGGGCGCGGTCTCCTGCCAGTAGTAGGTGCCCAGCGGCTGCTGCCCGCTGGAGCACAGGCCGTTGGCCCCGGTCCTGCACGGCTTGCCGACCGCGGTGTCCGCGCTCGCACCGGTGGTCTGCAGGCCGTCGGTCCCGTTCGTCTCCCGCCACAGCTGGAAGGTGGCACCCGCGATCGGGGCCTTGGTCTTGCTGTCGACCTTCAGGACCTTCAGCTCACCGGTGGGCTGGAAGTAGCCGAAGTCGTAGGTGTGGTTGTTCTGACCGGGTCCGCCGGTCGTGAACATCGTCTCCGGGAACCGACCACCCGCCGGCACGACCCCCTTGCTGTTGATGAACGTGTTGCCGGGAACGTTCGGGATGGTCGGGGACCACTGGTAGAGCGGACCGCCCTCGGCGTAGTCCGCCGGGTTGTCGATGGCGACCCGGTACTGCGTCTTGAACTGCAGGCCGTCGTGGATCGAGTCGAAGTAGTACTCGCCGCGCGAGTTGGTCTTCTTCGAGGCGACGAGCGCGCCGGTGTTGTCGTAGAGGTTCACCGTCGCGCCGACGACCGGTGCCTCGCCCGGGAGACCGGGAGCCGGCTCCTGGATGCCGTTCTTGGTCGTGTTGTACCAGACCCGGTTGCCGATCTGGATCGGAGCCTGGTCGCACAGCACGGCCAGCGAGGCCATCGACCCGCCCTTGCCGAAGCCCTGGCCGTTGACCATGAGCCTGTTGCCGTAACCCGGGTACGGCTGGCCGGGGTTGGGGTTGTTGTTGGGGAACGGGAGGTTGCGGTAGGTGAAGCCGATACCGCTGCTCCAGTCGCCCGGCCCCCAGGCGTCGATCATCGTACCGGCGTTCGTCTGCTCCACCTTCGACACGGCGATACCGCCCTGCAGCGAGTTCGGGTGAAGGGCGCCGCCGCGCGTGATGTCGTAGGTCCTCGTGCCGTTGCCGGCCATCCCGCAGCCGCCGTTGACGTCGAAGACGAAGTTGCCTGCGCCGCCGTTCTGGCAGGCGGCGTACAGGTCGCCGCCGATGACGGGGTCGACGGTGGTGCCGTTGGTCGTGGACTCCTGCTCGTTCAGGCCCCACTGGTCGCCGAACCTGTCCCGGAAGCCGACGAGCATGCTGCCGTCGACCTCGAAGGCGATGTGCCCCAACTCCGGCTCAGGCCAGGCCATACGGGCCCCGCAGGTGGTCGGGAAGGTGTCCGTCCAGGGGTACCACTGCTTGCCCGGGCAGGTGCCCTGCAGGCCGTCCGACGCCCTCCGGGGGAAGGACAGCGGCTGGTCGAGAACCGTGCCGGTGAAGGCATCGGAGGAGGGGTCGAAGGTCTGGATAACCGCCTTGAGGTCCGATGCCTGCTGGGTGGACTCGGCCGAGCACACGCCGCCGACGTAGAGCACGCCCTGGCGGTACCCCAGACCGAACGGCCGCCAGTCGTCCGCCGACGCACACCCCGGGTCCGGAATCGTCCAGGAGCCCTTGGGGGCCGACGCCGTCATCTGTGTGGCGTCGTACCGGTACAGCTTCCGGTCCTTGAGGTTGACCACATACAGGTCTTTGCCGTCGTCGCTGACCACCAGGTCACCGAGCGACTCCTTGCCCACCGCCGGGATGAACGCCGCGTCGCTGCTGGTGGCTGCGGGCGGGGTGTTGTTGTGCGCCGTGGTACCGGCGTCGGGCACCGTCGCGAACAGGCTCGGCGCCTGGTTCGGCGTCACGGTCGGCGTCCCGGGGTTGCCGCTGTAGGCGACGGAGACCGGCGTGACATAGATCCCGCCCTGGCCACCCGGCCCGTAGACGCTGTTGCGGTGCGCCAGAGCGGAGGAGAACACCCACTTGTTCGGCTTGCTCCACGCGACGCCGAACAGCGCACCCGTGTCGGCGTTCGTACCCAACTGCGAGACCTGCTGGTTGTCCCCGGTCACGTTGTACGGGGCCGCCACCAGCGTGCGCGTCGTCGAAGCCTCCGTACCGTTCCGGATGCACGCGGTGGCCAGCGGCGCGTTCTTCTGGCAGTAGTCCTCCGGGTACCACAGGCCTGTGGTGTAGGAGACGTTCCGCCCGTTGTGCAGGTCGACGAACTCCTCGTTGCTGCTCAACTGGTTGGGGTTGGCGGGATCGAAGGTGTCCGACGAGGCGAAGGCCGGGAACAGCACGCCCGGCTTCGGGTTGACCACCTGGACCCGGTACCGGCCACCGGTCAGGGACGACGCCGACGGGATCAGGGTCACCGTGCCGTCGGACGCAGTCGTCCCGGAAATCGTATTACCCGAACCATCGCTGAGATCGACCGTCACACCCGCGATACCCGGTTCGAGCACCGGGCTGTAGGTCCCGGTCGCGTCCACTGCCTGGATCACTCGGACCGTCACGGCCCCGTCGCTCGCGTCACGGTGACGCGGCCTCGCCCACACCGGACCCGCGATCGTCGGCACGGAAGCCACTGCCACGAGGACCGCGGCTGAAACCGCAAGGCTCCGTCTCATCCGTCTCCGCACGACACCCGACGGATGCCGCTCGGAGTCCTCGCGCACACAAGGGTCCACCAACTCGCTCCCACTCACTAGAGGAAATACCTACATAAGCGATGATCTTGCCAGTGCCGATATTCCAACCACGGCAATTGCACCCATGTCTGCGATTGCCTCGCGTGAAATTCATCCACCCGGTCGAGCAACCGAGGATCCGCGCCGTATCGGTAGTGATGGCTCGTAAATGCATCGGATAATCGGATCATGAGTACCGGTGGTTTGCTGAACCAGCGAGCAACGAGGGTTGACGGTGGGTCAGGTCGGCGATACGCCTGAAGTTGGGGTTTTCGCAGGCTGCAGGGGGTTCCTGATGACCGAACGGCGTCCGTGTCCGCCCGCGCCGGGTCCGTTGGAGGAGTATGCGGCCCGGTTCGATGACCTGCTGGTCTCGCTGGCCCAGCGGCGCGGCTTCCGGGAGTACCTGACCGGACTGCTGGCACCACGGGACCGGAACAAGACGCTGACCTGCCTGGCCGATGCCGAACCGGTGGTCGGTGCCCAGAACCCCTCCGTCCAGCGGCTGCAGTTCTTCCTGTCCGAGTCGACCTGGAAGCACGAGCGGATCAACGAGCGGCGCGTCGAGCTGCTGCTGGCCGACGCGGCGACCGCCCCGCACGACCAGGGCGTGCTGGTCATCGACGACTCCGGGGACCGCAAGGCCGGCACCGCCACCGCCCATGTGGGACGCCAGTGGCTGGGCCGCTACGGCAAGACCGACAACGGCATCGTCACGGTCACCACCGTGTGGGCCGACGCCCGCCTGTACTACCCGCTGCACGCCGTCCCCTACACCCCCGCCCACCACTTCCCCAAGAAGCGCAACGATCCCGACTTCCTCACCGAGCCGCAGCTTGCCACCGCCCTGGCCCGGCAGGCCCGCGATGCGGGGGTTCCGTTCCGGGCGGTGGTCGCCGACTGCGGCTACGGCGACAACGACGAGTTCCGGCACACCCTGCGCGAAGCCGGCCTGCCCTTCGTCGTGGCCCTCAAACCCCATCGCGGCATCTGGGCACCGGCTGACGAGCCGCACACACCCATCGACGCCGCCAACGCCCTGACCTGGACCGACGCCGACCGCCCCGGGGACTGGACCGCGGTCGTGCGGACCTTCCGCGACGGACACACCGAGACCTGGTGGGCCACCGACGCCACCCTGGGCGGCTGGGGCCCGGACGCACCCGCCCGCCTGGTCATCGCCACCACCGACCCGGCCACCCGGTTGTCGACATCGAGAGCCCCGCGTAGTGCGAACTCGATCTGCCAGCTCTGGACCGTCTGCTTGAGCAGATGGATGACTACGTGGGCAACTGCGCCGCTTCCGTCAGGACTGCGCGCAGGCCATCAGGGCCGGGAGCGCTTCGATAGCCTGATCGAGCACCGGCCGGGCGAGCTGGGGTCGGCCGACGGCTCGAAGGCCCGGCACTTGCGCTGAACTGGCCGCAGTGGCTTTGGGGTTGGCCCTGGAAGGGCAGCCCATGACCGGGTCGCTGGCGGACTCGGGTTGGTCTCGTAATGCGTAGGTCTCGGGTTCGAATACCGAAGGCGGCCCCGAAGGTGCCCAGGTCAGATACCCGCTGACCTGGGTGCTTTGCTTTTCTTTGGCCTTTTTGAAGGTCGGCTGACACGCCTGGGAAGCCGGTTGATGGGAACGTGTGGCCGAGGTGCGGGCATCGGTCGGTGGTTGCTCAGTCGCGACCTTGTTCGGCTCCTGCAAGACGAGCGCCGGGGAAGGCCGTGACAGGGGGCCGAGGACGGCATGCCCTCGCCTTGGCCAGCCGCTCAATGATCGACCGCGCGAGCAAGTCGGAGGGCAGGGCCGGCCACGTGTCGTGTGTCTGAACGCCGCTTTGCCTCACAGCAGTCGGTCGACCAGTCCGTTGACGTAGTCCGGGGTGAGCGGGTCCGCGCCGAACAGCACGCGCATGTACATCGGGGCCATGACGTGGTCCACCACGCCGAGCGCGTCGGGGGGGTTCTCGCCGCGTTCCCGGGCGCGATCGAGCACGGTCTGCATTTGCCGGAAGCGTTCGGCGAGGAGGCCGTCACGTGCCTGCAAGCCCTGCTGGCCGTTGCCGGTCAGGGCGACGATCAGACGCAGCAGCGCCAGGCCGTCGGGTCCGGTGATCTCGCGGGCCGTGTTGGCCGCGAGAGCGCGCAGGTCACCGGCCAGGCTGCCGGTGTCGGGCATCGGCGACTGCGTGTTGAGGTAGGTGAGCAGCACGTCGGCGAGCAGCTTTTCCATGCCGCCCCACCTGCGGTAGATGCTGCTGTCGGCCACGCCCGCACGAGCGGCGACGTCGCCGACCGTGAAGTTGCCATAGCCGCGCTCACCGACCAGGTCGGTGACGGCCTGGTGCACTGCCGCACTGACGCGGGCGCTGCGCCCGCCGGGCCTCTTGGTCGGCTGTCGATCGTCCATGCCGTCCAGCTTAACGCAGCTCGCTCTTGCGTTTGTGTCGCAGCCTCCCTAGTATCCACTAACGCAGTGGGGAGCTGCGTTTGGTGGCGCCCGCGGACTTCCCTGCCTCGCGCCGGGTGCCACAGACCAATGGAGGGAACGGTCTTGACCACATCTCAGGGCACGACGGCGGCTGCACCGCCGGTGGCAGCAGGCATCCGCTCGAAGCAGGTCGCGCTGCTCACGGTGACCTGCCTGGGGCAGTTCATGGTGCTGCTCGACAACACGATCGTCAGCGCGGCGCTGCCTAACATGCAGCAGCGATTGCACACAGGGTTGACCGGCTTGCAATGGATCGTCGACGCCTACGTGCTGCTCGTCGCCATGCTGCTGCTGACCGGCGGCGTCTTCGCCGACCGATTCGGCCGCAAGCGGGTGTTCCTGTCCGGCATCGCATTGTTCACCGCTGCATCCGCGGTGTGCGCCGTCGCACCCTCGATTGGCTGGCTGCTTACCGGCCGGGTGCTGCAGGGCATTGGTGCCGCGGCGCTCAGCCCGGCCTCCTTGGCGCTGCTCGCCGCCGCGTATCCAGTGCCGCAGGAGCGAGTCAGGGCAATCGGACTGTGGGCCGGAATCAGCGGAATCGGCCTGGCCGCCGGGCCTTTGGCCGGTGGAGTGCTGGCGGATGCCTTCGGTTGGCCCGCCATCTTCCTCGTCAACCTGCCGATCGGTGTCGTCCTGCTCCCGACCGGCCTCCGGCTCCTGAGCGAGTCCCGTAATCCGAGCGCCCCCGCCATCGACATCCCTGGGACGATCCTGTCCGCCCTGGGAGTGGGGGCGTTGGCCTACGGCATGATCGAGGGCGGCTCCCGCGGCTGGACCTCGCCGGTAATCCTGGGCAGCTTCGCGGCGGCCGTGGTGCTCCTCGCCGTCTTCGTCGCCGTTGAAAGCCGTCGGGCGGCGCCGATGCTCCCGCTGCGACTGTTCCGGCAGCGGCTGTTCACGGTGGCCAACACGGCGATGGTCGTGGTCGGGTTTGCCCTGATGGGCTCGTCGTTCTTCTTCTCCCAGTTCTTCGTCTACGTGCAGGGCAGTTCGATCCTGTGGGCCGGCCTGCAGACCCTGCCCATGTCACTCGGCATGGTCATCCTCAGCCCCTACGCAGGCCGGCTCGCCGCCCGGTACGGCTTCCGGATCGTGGTCACCATCGGCCTGATGCTGGCCGGGTTGGGACTGTTGGCCCTGGGCTTCGTGCACGCGAACACCGGCTACGACAACGTGTGGTGGCGGCTGGCCGTCATCGGCATCGGCTTCGCGCTGACCCTGTCCCCGCTGACCGGCGCCGCCATCCAGGCCGTCAGCCCACAGGAAGGCGGCCTCGCCTCGGGGATCAGCAGCGCCACCCGGCAGATCGGCGCGGTATTCGGAGTGGCACTGCTCGGAGCCGTCGTCCGCGGCCAGGAATCGGGCGGCGGCTCGTTCGCCGCCGGGCTCAACAGTGCTTTTGTTGTGGCGGGTGTTGTCACCTTGGCCGCGGCTGTGTTCACCGGGCTGTGGCTGGTGAGGTCGAACCGCTCCTGAACAGTGCGGTGGCCAGCTGTGCCACGAGTCCAGGGAGGCGCTCGGGCCGTTGCTCAGGTGGCTGAGCAAGGCGGTTGCCGTGGTGGACACGAAGTCCTGAGGGATGTCCTCGGTGCCCACCCAGGCAACCTCCGAGTGTTTCCCGGACTCCGCGTTCGTGAGATGCCCTGACCACGAGTCGGTGGCGAAGACGACAGCGGGCGACTTCCTGGTTCGTCAGGACCATCAAGGCCGGCACCAGCGCGGTCGCCCATTTCGGGTCGGTGCGGACCTTGCCGAGCATGCGCCAGTTCTTGAGGTGGGCGAAGCCGTGTTCAACCGGTGGCCGGACCGCGGCCAGGGCCTTGTCGGACAGCTGCTGTCCTCGGGTCAGGGGCCGGTTGCGGGTGGCCTTGTAGCCGGTGATCACCGCCGGGTCGGCGTCCGGGCCGCCTTCGTCGAGGCCGACGAAGCCCAAGTCGGCGACCGCACCGAGGCCGGCCGCGCGCAGGTGGGCGGTGAGTCGGTCGTGGCGGCAGGCGGTGATCCCCGAGGTTCGTCCGGGCCGGACCGCGGAGACCCACACCCCTGGTGCGCCTACGGCGTCAGGCTGCTGGTGGTCGACGGGCCCGAGGCGATCGACCCGCAGGCGCGCTGGCGCGGTGCGAGGCGCAGGGGTTCCTGGCCTGGTCCGAGCTGGAGCCGGAGACCTTGCACGAGGCGGTGTCCGCCGTGCCGGCCCGCAAGTTCTACGTCTCCGGCATGCTGGCCCGACAGCTTGGTGCG
>Ga0302314_10012586_pt1 | contig 14621 bp, 7 predicted proteins | sample III_Palsa_N2_3_FD_200533 | JGI IMG/M metagenome (GOLD analysis project Ga0302314, IMG submission 200533) | Peat permafrost microbial communities from Stordalen Mire near Abisko, Sweden - III_Palsa_N2_3 | ecosystem: Environmental > Terrestrial > Soil > Palsa > Peat permafrost | place: Sweden... | reverse complement strand
TCTCGGTCTTGCTCCATCCCGACTGGTCGAACCCGGGGCTGGCCCAGCCATCAATGGCAATCCGTGCGTCGTAGGACTCGCCGTTGTAGAGGTCGGCGTTGAGCACGGGCCCGGCTGAGGTGACCCAGGTCGGGTCACTCTCAATTGTCACCGTGGACCCGTCCGAGTAGGTGACCTCCAGCTGGGCCAGAAGACCGAGCCGGTCCCCGTAGACGTCCCGCTTCATCTCCCAGGTGAGGAAGCCGCGCCACCACCCGTCGGCCACGACGGCGCCCACTGCGTTCTCGCCCAGCCTGATGAGATCGGTGACATCGTGCGTCTCAAAGCGCAGGCGATCGGCGTAGGCCGACCACCCGGGAGCGAGCACGCTGGTACCGATGACGGCGCCGTTGAGGTGCAGTTCGTTGATGCCGGCCGAGGTGGCGTAGAGCCGGGCCCGGTCGATCGTCACCCCCGGATCCGCCTCGAGCGTGAACGGACGACGGAAGTAGCTGGGTCGACCCTCCGCTTCACCCACGACCGGAGAGATCCACTCGGCGGTCCAGTCCCCGGGCTCCAACAGTCCGGCCTCGATCTCGACCGGATCGCTCCATGGCGATGCGGATCCGTCGGCCCCCCACACCCGGACGCGGACACCATGGCGGGACCGGGAGGTGAGCGGCGACCCCGGCCAGGGCACCAACACCGATGCGTCGCTTTCGGTCCGCCCCACCGGGAGGCCGTCGATCTCGAGCTCGTAGGCGGCCTGCACCCAACCGGCGATGGCTGTCGTGCTGATCCAGGACAGACGCGGGCATCGCTCGCCGATGCCGAGGGCCCGGCCGTGGCGGTACTCGACGCGCAGGTCATAGGCCTGCACGCTCATCTGCGTCGTCATGGATGCTCCCCTTCAGAGGACGTGGTCCGGCTCAAGCATTCGGGACCGGGTCATTGCGACCACCTCCCGGGCCCTTTCCTCGACGTCGACTTCTGAGCGGATCGTCCCTTGCTGTTGTTCGGATTCGAGGATCGAGCGGACGATTCCCCGGGCAGGCAGGGGCGAAGTCTGGCTCATCGGCCGAATTGGAATTGCCACTGGTAGAAGAAGAGAATATAGTTCTCACCGGAAAAGAGGCTAACCCTCGCACTCCGACTGTAGACGCGACCTGGAGCTAGAGCGAGGCCCTTGCGAAGTTACAAGATTTTTGTAATAGTCAGTCAAATTCTGCCTCTCAACAACGAGAGTGCAATTTCGGGGGTAGGGCATTGGCAGATGTCAAGGCGTTAATCGATGGATTGACGCTCGAGGAGAAGGCTCTTCTCACTGCAGGGGAGGATCTCTTCTCCACGCCCGCCATAGCGCGCCTGAACATACCGAAGGTCCATGTGACCGACGGGCCGTCCGGGGCGCGGGGCAGCGGGTTGCCCGGAGGCGGGGGTCCACCTTCTATCTGCATACCCTGCGGGACGGCGATCGGCGCCACCTGGAACCCGGCGACGGCCGAACGCTTGGGCGCGCTGGTCGGTCAGGAAGCGCTCGATCGCGGGTGTCGAGGCCTGTTGGCGCCGACAGTCAACCTGCACCGCTCGCCTCTGGCCGGCCGCAATTTCGAGTGCTACTCCGAGGATCCATTGCTTTCGGGTCGTTTGGCGGTTGGCTACGTGCGGGGGGTCCAGGCGAAAGGCGTCTTTGCCACGGTCAAGCACTTCGTGGGCAATGATGCCGAATTCGAGCGCGGCACCATCAACTCGGTCATAGACGAGCGGGCGCTCCGCGAGATCTACCTCCTGCCCTTCGAGCTCGCCATTCGCGAGGGCGGGGCCCTGGCCGTCATGACGGCCTACAACCGGCTCAACGGACGCTGGCTGACGCAACAGCCGGAGTTCCTGCTTGACATCCTGCGCGACGAATGGGGCTTTGAGGGTCTGGTCATGACCGACTGGTTCGCCGTGGCCGAGACGACCACGTCGTTGGGTGCCGGTCTGGACCTCGAGATGCCAGGACCGGGTCGGGCCCTCGGATCGACCGTGGCGACCGCCGTGCGCGACGGTGCGGTCACCGAAACGGAACTCGACGCCGCCGTCCTCCGACTCCTTTCCGGCCTGGACCGAATCGGTGTACTAGACGTGCCCGAGCCGGACCACGATCTCAAGCCCCCCAGTGCCGATGCAGTGCATCTGCTGCGCCAGGCCGCGGCCGAGTCCATGGTGCTGCTCAGCAACGATGGCGTGCTTCCCCTCGCCCTCGATTCGTTGACCCGGATCGCCGTGATCGGCCCGCATGCCATCGCTCCTTCGATCATGGGTGGTGGGTCGGCCCAGGTGACGCCGCACCGCCTCACCACGCCGCTCGAGGCATTGTCGGCGCAATGCGGCACCGACGTGGAGATCGTGTTCGAGCGGGGATGCGAGGTCTCGTCGGCACCGGCCGTCGTGGGCGAGGCCGTACTCCGGGCGCGGGATGGCTTCGTGGGCGAGAGGTTTGCCGGGAGTGACTTCGAAGGGCCGAGCGTCGAGACGCTCGAATTGCCCAGCCTCCGCATGGTGTCGTTCGGCAGCCTGGCGCCGGAGACCGTCACCGGGGACTGGTCGATGCGCGTCACCGGGACCATGGTCCCCGAGGAGAGCGGGATGTTCCAGCTCGCCATGGCACAGGCGGGTTTGGCCCGCCTCTTCGTCAACGGCGAGCTCGTCCTGGACGGTTTCACGAATCCACCTCCTCGGGGCGGAAGCGACTTCTTCGGGCAAGCCAGCCAGGACCTCGTGGTCGACGTCATGTTCGAACGGGGCGAACCGGTGGAGCTGGTCGTCGAATACGCCCGGAAAGCGGATGGCCTGGCCGGGTTCAGGGTGGGATTCCGGACGGCCGATCAGGACGCGCTGCTCGAGCGTGCCGTCGCCGCGGCATCGGACGTCGACGTGGCGATCGTCTGCATCGGCACGACGGGCGAGACGGAGAGCGAGGGCCACGATCGCAAGCACCTGGATCTTCCGGGCCGCCAGGTTGAGCTGATTCGCCGCGTGGCCGCCGCCAATGACCGGACCGTCGTCGTGGTCAACGCCGGGGCGCCGGTCGCCATGTCGTGGGCCGGCGACGTGGCCTCCGTGCTGCAGTGCTGGTTCGGGGGACAGGAGATGGGCGGGGCACTGGCGGACGTCCTGACCGGCGCGGCCGAGCCTGGTGGTCGCTTGCCGACCACCATTCCCATCCGACTGGAGCACAGCCCCTCCCACGCCAACTTCCCGGGCGAGAACGGGGAGCTTCGTTACGGCGAGGGGCTCTTCATGGGGTACCGGGGGTACGAGCACAGCGAGCGGCTGCCCCTGTTTCCGTTCGGCCACGGCCTGAGTTACACCAGGTGTGAAATCGGGGAGCCGACCCTGTCGGCGACCACGCTTGCGCCAGGGGCGTCGATTACCGTCGCCGTGCCCGTCGCCAATACCGGGGCCCGGGCTGGGAGTGAAGTCGTGCAGGCCTATGTTGCTCCCGATTCAGCTCGACTGGCCCGCCCGCGCAAGGAGCTCAAAGCCTTCGCCAAGGTGTGGCTCGAGCCGGGGGAGACGAAGACGGTGGACCTCGTGCTCGACGCGCGCTCGTTCGCCTACTGGGATCCCGGTCAGGACGATTGGGACGAGATCAAGTCGATGACGCCGGACATGTTCAGCGCGCTGACGCCGGGTACGGAGCGAAGGACACGAGGGTGGCAGGTCGATGCCGGTCGTTACGACGTTCTTGTCGGCCGCTCGTCCCAGGACATCGCTGCCAGTTGCCCCGTTGACATACCAGCCGAAACAAATTGGAGGTTGTGATGAAGCAAAGTGGAGACAGACCCGAGGTGTGGGTCGACCGAGAGCATCGAAAAGGGCGCCGGGCGTCCAAGGGGGGAACCATGGGAATCAAAAGGGCACTACCGGCTGTGGCCGCACTCATAACCGTGCTGGGGACGATGCTCGTCACCAGTTCCGCTCCGGCGGGTGCGGCAGGCAGCCCGGCGGACCAGGGGGTGACGGCAACGACGATTCAGGGCGGCAACCCCTACGTGAACTTCCCTGCACTGAGAAGCCTCGGAGTCACCATCAACGAGGGCAGTTTTCCCGACGCCTACAACGCCATCGCCGCCTACATGAACGCGCACGGCGGCTTCGACGGCCGCAAGCTGGTCATGAACTACGTCGAGATGAACCCGTCGGTGGCCTCGGACGAGACGTCGTCGTGCAGCACGCTGACCGAGGATGACCACGTCTTCGTCGCCTTCGCACCGGTATTCCCGGCCTGCTATCAGACGACGCACGACACGATCGTCGAGGGTGGATCGCTCCCCGGCACCGTGACCGCGAGCTCCGCGCCTGACTTCAGTCTGACGCCGCCCGATGCGGCGTTCGACGGCCCCATGCTGGCCAATTTCCAGAAGCGCGGAGTCTTCAAGGGTAAGAAAGTCGCCATTTTCTACGGCGCCGACTCGGACAAGCCCGAGGTAACGGCCGTACAGGCGGACCTGAAGAAGCTGCACATCCCCTTGACCCTGACCGCTGAGGATAGCGCCGTGGCTACCGATACCGTCGCATCCGACCAGGAGACCGCCACCATTGCCGAACGATTCAAGGACTCCGGTGTGAACGTGGTCATCGGCGTCGGCGGTTCGGGATCGACCACATGGCCGCGCGCCCAGTTGGACAACCAGAGCACGTACAAGCCTCTGTACATCCCCACCAGCGAATCGTCGCTGCTGTCGTACGTCGAGTCGGCCAAGGGCGGTAACCCGTACCTGGACAACGTGCTGACCGCGCAACCGACCCCGTTCGCCTACCAGCAGTGGAAGGATCCGGGAATCCAAAAGTGCGTGGCCATCGTCAAGAAGGCCTACCCGTCGGATGCGATCAATGCGCCGCTGAATCCCACCAATCCCGCTGCTACGTCGGTACCCGCCACCAACGTCTCCGTGGTTCAGGCCTGCCAGTACCTCACCCTCTTCCAGAAGATCGCTGATGCGGCCGGGAAGAAATTGACGGTGGCCAGCTTCACCAAGGCGGGCTACGCATTGAAGAACGTGTCGATCCCCGGAACTGGTGGCGGCCTCATCTCATTCGGAAAGAACCAGCCCTACGCCATCGGTCCGATCAATGTGGTGACCTACAGCCCGACGTCGAAGACGCTGGTGCCTGCTTCAGCCACGGCGAAGTGACCCGAGCACGCTTCACCGTGCCCAACTACGTTGACGATGACAATGTGGTCGGGTGGATCCCGAAGCGGAGATTGGGGCTGGATTGAACGAGCCGACGGCGTCCGGGGCTCCTCTCGGGGTTCCCACCGACACCATCCTTTCGGCGGACCTGGCACATCTGGTCGCTGATCCGGCAGCCGAGCGAGAGCAGGCTGCCGGATCAGCGCAGGATGTCCTGCTACCCCAGGACATGCTGCCGGGATCTCGTGAAGAGGCGATGTCACTGCGCGAGGGGTTGCGCAAGGCGGGCTCGCGGACCTTCATCATTCTGGCCATCATCACCAGTCTGGATTACCTGCAGAGTGGCGGACTGGCCGTCCTGGCGCCCAATATTCAATCCTCGTTCCACGTAAGTACCGGTGCCATCACTTTCGTGGCGGGGATTTCCGGTGGCTTCTTGGTGTTGGGCATCGTGCCCATGGGTTGGCTGGCCGACCGGTACCGGCGACCGCCCATCGTGGCCTGGGCCACCTTCGCCTTCGGCCTGATGGTGGCATTCACGGGATTCGCCATCAACATCTTCGTCTTCTTCCTCGCCCGCCTCGGCGCGGGTGTGTCCCAAGCCAGCACGACGGTGGTGCACGGCTCGCTCCTGGCCGACACCTATCCGATCACATTGCGAGGGCGCATCGGGGCCGCCGTGGGCATGTGCACCGGCACGGCCACCGCGCTCAGCCCTGTCCTCGCCGGTGTCATCGCCGACCAGGTGGGCGGACCGAACGGCTGGCGCTGGGCCTTCTACATTCTTGCCATCCCGATCGTGCTGGTGGCCTTCGTCGCCTTCCGCTTGAAAGAGCCCCCCCGTGGCCAATTCGAGAAGAAGGGCGTATTGGGTGAGGTCATCACCGATACCCAGCCGGCCGCGCCGTCGATGGAGGCGGCCTTCGAGCGGATCATGCGCATTCGCACCATCAAGACCGTGCTCATTGCGTTCTCGGCCATCGGCTTCGGACTGTTCACCGTGCCGGTCCTCGGCAATCTCTACCTGAAGCAACGGTTTGGCCTCGACGCCTTCCAGCGCGGACTGATCGGCACCATCGGGGGTCTCGGCGTGCTGGTGGCCCTGCCGTTCGTCGGGCGGTACTACGACAAGCTCTACCGCCATGACCCGCAGAAAGCACTTTCCCTCATCGGCAAGGTCGTCCTGCCGGTCGCCGTCCTGGTCCCGATTCAATATGCCATGCCGAACGCGGCCTTGTGGGCGGTTATCAGTGTGCCGGTCCAGATGCTCTTGTTGACGGCGTTCTCCATGATCGGGCCCGTCCTGCAGTCGGTCGCTCCCTACCGGCTGCGGGGAATGGTCACGGCAGTGGGGGGCCTCTATGTCTTCTTCGTCGGTGCGTTCGGCGGAGCCGTTCTGGCCGCCGTTCTCGACAGTTTGTTCAATGTGCGCACCGCCGTCCTGATCATCATGATTCCCTCCACGTTGATCGGCGCCTTCTTGATCATTCGGAGCGCGCACTTCATCAAGAACGACCTCTCCTTGGTGGTGGTGGAGCTCCAGGAGGAGATGGAGGAGCACAAGCGTCAGCAGGCCGATCCAACCGACATTCCCGTGTTGCAACTGAGCGGGATCGACTTCAGCTACGGGCACGTCCAGATCCTCTTCGGGGTCAGCTTCGAGGTGAAACGGGGGGAAGTGCTGGCTCTCCTCGGAACCAATGGCGCCGGCAAATCGACCGCACTGCGGGTGGCCTCCGGCCTCGAGACTCCCAGCCGGGGCGTCGTTCGCCTCAATGGTCAGGACATCACGTACACCACCCCCGAGCAGCGCGCCCGACTGGGCATCCATCTGCTCCCGGGGGGCAAGGGCGTCTTCGGAGAGATGACCATCGCCGAGAACCTCGAGATGGGCGGATTCGTCTACCGTTCCGACAAGGCCGAGCTCCGCCGTCGCACCGAGCGCGTCTATGCCTTGTTCCCGGCCCTGACCCAGCGGCGCAAGGAACGGGCGTCCTCCTTGTCGGGCGGGCAGCAGCAGATGCTGGCGCTGGCGATCGCCATGCTCCACGATCCCCAGGTGCTCATCATTGATGAGCTTTCCCTCGGCCTGGCCCCGATCGTGGTCCAGGAGTTGATCGGCGTGGTGGAGGGATTGAAGGCGGAAGGGGTGACGCTCATCATCGTCGAGCAGTCGCTCAATGTGGCGGCCGCCATCGCCGACAGAGCCGTGTTCTTAGAAAAGGGGCGGCTGCGCTTCGAAGGCCCGATTCGGGACCTGATGGAACGGGACGATCTGGCCCGTGCCGTCTTTCTCGGCGGCAGCGACGGCCAATAATGCTCGGCACCACGTGGATCAACAGCCAAATCGTATTCGACGGGCTCGTGCAGGGATTGGCCATCTCCGTGATCGCGGTCGGCGTGATCCTGGTCTACCGCGCGTCGCGGATCATCAACTTCGCCGTTGGCAACATGGGCGTTATCGGGGCCACGCTCCTCTCCCTCCTGGTGGTGCAATATCACGTTCCATTCTGGGTGGCCTTGCCAATCGCGCTGATCACGGGCCTCGCACTCGGCGCCATAGTCGACGCGACGGTGATCCGCCGGCTGCGTAAGTCGCCCCGCGTGGTCGTGCTGGTCGCCACCATCGGCATTGCACAGATTGCCGAGGCGATCGCCTACAAGATCCCGCAGCCGACGAGCCTCAGCCTGCACTACCCGAGCGCCATCAACGGGCTCTGGACGGTGGCCGGTGTGCAGGTGCGGGGATCGGACCTGTCGATCCTGATCATCGTCCCCGTGACGCTGATCGCCCTGACCTGGTTCCTCGACCGGACCACCATCGGTCGGACGGTCAAGGCTTGTGCCAGCAATCCCCAGCTGGCCCGGCTCTCCAGCATCAGTCCCAAAATCGTCTCGACCCTGGTGTGGGCGCTGGCCGCCGGGCTCTCCACCCTCTCGATCGTCCTCATCGCAGGCCAATCGGGTTCGGCCGGGGACGTGACCACGCTGGGCGACCAGACCCTGTCGCTGGCGCTTGTGGCGGCCGTCATCGGAGGCATGACCTCGTTCCGGCGGGCCATCGTCGCCAGCGTCGTCATCGGGCTGGCCCAGAGCGTGGTCTCCTACAACTTCATCAACACACCCGGGCTGATCAACCTGCTGCTGCTCATCACCGTCCTGGTGGCCGTGGGATTCAACCGGGAGAAGGGCGACGATCACGAGGTCTTCGCCTTCACGCCGAGAGCGCGTCCCATTCCGGCCCGCCTCCAGAGCTACCGGTGGGCACGCAACGCGAACAAGAGCGGGGTGATCCTCCTGGGAGTGATCGCCATCATCCTTCCCCTGATCTTCACCCTGCCCTCGACGCAGCAGACCTTCACCGAAGTGGTCGCCTTCGCCATCTGTGCCACGTCCCTCACGGTTCTCACGGGATGGCTGGGCCAGCTGTCCCTGGGCCAGATGGCCATTGCCGGCCTCGGCGCGCTGTTCGCGGCCCGATTGGTGGAAGTGGGAGTGCCGTTCTGGGTGGCCATCGCGGTCACCACGCTGGCGTCCGCGCTGCTGGCCGCTGTCCTCGGTCTGGGCTCCCTGCGCGTCCGGGGCCTCTACCTGGCCGTTGTCACCTTCGTTTTCGCCCTGGCCGCGCAGCAGTACTTCTTCAACCTGCCCATCCTGAGCGGTCAATCGACCGACGGCTCCGACTTGCCGTTCGTTCCGGGCAAGCTGTTCTCCTTATCCTTCCCCGGCCAGCTGACCTACTACTACGTGGTGCTCGTCGTACTCGGCCTGGTGCTCCTGGTGACCGGCAGGTTCCGCGACAGCGGGGTGGGGCGGTCCATCATGGCCGTGCGCGACAACGAGAATGCCGCTTCCGCCTTCATGGTGCGACCAGCGTGGGAGAAAATCCGGGCCTTCTCCATTGCCGGCGCGCTGGCCGGAGTGGGTGGCGCGCTGCTCGCCGGTGCCTACGCCAACGTCGAATTCTCAGGACCGGGGAGCTTCTTCTTAGTGGACGGCTCTCTGGGCCTGGTGGCCATGGTGGTCATCGGTGGGATGGGCTCGGTCACGGCAGCCGTCATCGGGGCGATCTGGGTCATCGGCATTCCTGCCCTCGCTCCGAACAACGAGGTGCTCGGGCTCCTGTCCTCGAGCATCGGCTTGTTGGCGATTCTCCTCTACTTTCCGCGGGGGCTCAATCAGATCAGCTACGACGTCCGCGATGCGATCCTGGCCTGGGCCGATCGGCGGTTCGGCAAGGATGCGCCGGCCCGGCAAACGCGGCAGCCGGCGGTGGTGAGCCGACCGGAGCCCGAGACCCAAGAAGCGGGCGCCTCCTCCCTGGCCGTGTCCGACCTGCGGGTCGCCTTCGGTGGAAACACGGCCGTGAACCACGTCTCCTTGATGGTGGGCCGGGGAGAGGTCGTCGGGTTGATCGGGAGCAACGGGGCCGGCAAGTCGACGCTCATGAACGCCATCGGTGGATTCGTCACGTCATCGGGATCTGTTCGTCTGGGCCATGAGGAGGTCGGCGGCAAGGCATCGGCCCATCGGGCCGCCTTGGGCCTCGGTCGTACCTTCCAATCGGCCACCCTCTTTCCCGAACTGACGGTGACCGAGACCTTGCTCGTCGCTCTGGGGGAGCAGGGTACGGGTGCGTTGTCCACCGCCCTCGCGCTGCCCGGCGCCACTCGACGAAGCCGCCGGGAGCGGTCGGAGGTGGCCGATCTGGTCGAGTTGCTCGGGTTGACACACTGGGCGGACCACCACATCGGCGATCTCTCGACCGGTACCCGTCGCGTGGTGGAGCTGGCCGGGCTGCTGGCGCTCAAGGCCAAGGTGCTGTGCCTGGACGAGCCCACCGCCGGCTTGGCGCAGCGTGAGACGGAGGCCTTCGGGCCCCTGATCGTCAACGTCCAGCGGCAACTCGGTGCATCGGTCCTGCTGATTGAGCATGACATGCCGCTCATCATGGGCATCAGTGATCGGGTGTACTGCCTCGAAGCCGGCGCGGTCATTGCCGAAGGATCACCCAAGGACGTGAGGGACAATCCACGCGTGATCGCCAGCTATCTGGGTACTGACGAGCGTGCCATCAACCGTAGCGGCGACACCGCGTCCGACGGTGCGGGGGCGGAGCAGGTGGTGCCAGATGCCGGTCCTTCGGTAGTGCGCTAAGTAGGGCGCGTGTGGTGAAGCACGGCCTGGGCCGGCCTCACGAGTGCTCCTCACCGGTCCCGGGGGTTGCGCTTCTTTGCTTACGGCAAGAGTTCGTCCCCGTCGGGACCTCGGGCTGCGTCGATACGGACAAAGAGATCAGACAGCACGTCGACCAGTGTGGCGCGCTCCATCGCCAACTGGCCCTGATGCCAGGCCAGGCATAGCTCACTCAAGATGCCGATCTGTGCGTAGGCGACGAGGCGAGCTCGAAGGTCCGCCCGGGGGTCCGAACCCGGGGGGGCCATCCCGGCGACGGCCACGTCGATGATCTGCTGGCGAAAAGGACTGAGCGCGCCACCGTGGGTCTCGGTGAGGAGTACCCGGGCGAGGCACACGTCATCCACCAATGCGCCGACGAATGCCTCGAGCCAGGCTTGTGGCGGCCCACCGGGTCCGGCGGGCCGGAACGGATCGACGCGCTCCGACATCACCGCGATGGCGTGATCGACCACAGCGCTCTGGAGTTCCGCGAGGGATGCGAAGCTCTCATAGAAGTATCGCTTGGTGAGCCCGGCGGCCAGACACACCCGGCCGACACCCAGTGCACCCGCCCCCTCGGTTCCGGCGATCTCAAAGGCGGCCCCGACGAGCCGGATCCGCCGATCGCTGCGCCGGTCGTCGGCACTGATCCCCTTGAAGGGCATCGTCACCTGGTAATCCATGTCGGTCCAGCCTAGTTGACACCGGCCAGTTTCAAAGCCTACGGTCCTTGAGACCCAGTGGTTTCATGAGTGGAGGTATGCCGTCGTGCCCTCGACGCCTGTCGACGCCCACCTCGATCTGACCGATCCCGACCTGCTGGCCGATCATCTCCCCCTCGACGAATTCGCCTGGCTGCGCCGGAACCAGCCCATCCGATGGAACCCGCAGACATCCACCGGCTCGGATTACGGCGACGGCGGCTTTTGGGCGCTCACTCGCCACGCCGATATCTCGGCGGTCACGAGAAGTCCGGACTGGTCGGTGGAGGCCAAATCCGCCTTTGCCCGTCGGCTCGACGCGTCCGACCCGACGGGAGAATCCACCAAGAACCTCCTCCTCTGCATGGACCCTCCGCGGCACACCCGGGTTCGTAGCGTGGGAAACCGGTGCTTCACACCGCGTGCCTTGGCGGGCCTCGAGGACAACCTGCGCGAACAAGCCCACCGGATCGTCTGGGCGGCCAAACGCGACGGCACGGGCGACTTCGTGATCGACGTGGCCCGTCATCTGCCCTTGCAGGCGATCGCCGGCCTCATGGGCATTCCTGACGCTGATCAACAGCAGTTCTTCCACTGGAGCGACCAGATGGCGGGCAGCGAGGATCCGGAGTACAGCAGTGACCTCTCGGGCACCGTCGAGATGTTCGTCTACGCCCATGCGGCGGCCGAGGCCCGTATCGAAGATGATCTCGGGGATGTCACCAGCCGACTCGTCCGCCCCGACGCCAACGGTCAACGCCTGACGAGCGAAGAGTTCGGCTTCTTCTTCATGATTCTGGCCGTCGCGGGAAACGAGACCACCCGGCAGGCGATCACCCACGGCATGCTGGCCTTTCTTGAACATCCGGACCAGTGGGAACGATGGCGGTCGGAACGGCCCGCGACGGCGATCGACGAGGTCCTGCGCTGGGCTTCGCCCGCAGTGGTCCTACAGCGAACGGCCATGGAGGACACCGAGGTCGCCGGTCACGTGGTGCGCAAGGGCGAGCGGGTGGGCTTGTACTTCCCCTCCGCCAACTTCGACGAGGAAGTGTTCGATGACCCGCAGCGGTTTGATATTGGTCGCTCACCCAATCCCCACGTCACCTTCGGTGCAGGTGGTTCTCATTACTGTCTGGGGGCCAACCTCTCGCGACTTGAGCTGAAAGTGATGTTCGACGTGATCGCGGACGAACTGACCGACGCCAAGCTGATGGGTCCACCCCGTCGCCTCCGCTCGTCGTGGCTCAACGGTATTAAACACCTGCCGGTCCACTACGGAGGCTCCCGATGACGCCGATGGAGGCGACCGCATGGGTGGTCACACGGCTGAGCGCTCCGACCGACGCCCTGGAGATCCGGACCGTGGAGGTCGGCGAACCGGGAGCCAACCAGGTGAGGATCAACGTGGAGGCGTTTTGCCTCGACTTCAACGACATCGACACCATCCGCGGTCGATACGGTCTGTTGAAGTTCGAACCCCCCTTCGTCATCGGCATGGCGGCCGCCGGAACGGTCGAGGCAGCCGGACCGGGTTGTGAGGGACTGCTCGGTCGACGAGTCGTCGGCACGACCGTGGGCGTCCAGGGTGCCTACGCGTCGGCCGCCCTGCTCGATTCGACGACGCTCCAACAACTCCCCTCGTGGCTCGCCACGGCCGAGGGGATGGCGATGTATTTTCCCTATCAGGTGAGCTACCTCGCCCTTCGGATCCGCGGGCGGGTGGCTCCAGGTGACGTCGTGCTCGTTCACGCCGCGGCCGGTGGAGTCGGGTCGGCTGCCGTTCAGCTGGCAAAAGCGTTCGGAGCGACTGTGATCGCAACGGCGGGCACCGACGAAAAGGTCGATTTCTGTCGGTCGCTGGGCGCGGATTACGGCGTGAACTACGGCCGCGACGATTTCGTCGCCTACGTCGACGATGTCACGAACGGACGGGGAGTCGACGTCGCATTCGACACCGTGGGGGGAGCGGTGACGACAGAGACGTTCCGGGCGATGGCGTTCAACGGCCGCCACCTCATAATCGGGTTCGCCTCAGGTATCGAATCGGAGGAACGTCCGCTACCGATCCAGCCCAGCATCTACGGGAACTTCGACCTTGTCGGAATCTGCTTCGCCTACGTCGACTCGCCGCGCCCGGCTCGACCATTTGGCATGAACTTTCTGTCCACGGCACAGGGAGTTGACATCTGGAGTCGCATCTTGCACCTCACCCGGGCCGGAGAAATCCGGCCGGTCATCGGCCAGCAGGTCGAGTTCGCCGACGTTCCCGCCGGGCTTGAGGCCCTCGAGCGCCGCCAGACGACCGGTCGCACCGTGGTGGTGCTCACGCCAACAGCCGGAGGTGCGGTCGCCGGCACCTGATGGCGTGGAGCGAGCGTCGCCTTGGCCCCGGTGGATATTGACAGGAGCTATGGTCCTAGTCATAGTAGTTCTGTGGGGTCCTCAATTTCGGCAGGGCGAATGACACTGACGGCCCCTTCGGCGGGAGTCGCAGAACGACCAACCGAGGTCGTGCCCGCGGACCTGCAGGTTCTCTTTCGAGAGGCGCGGGCTCGGAGAATTCGCCGCCGGATCGCGGTGGCGATTCTCACGGTTGTCGGACTCGCTGCCATTCTTGGCATGGTGTTGTCCCTGCCGTCGGGGACGACCCGTCCGAGGACGGTGCCCGGTAGGGCGTCGGCATCCGCGACGACCGTCGTGCCCATTTCAGCCAACGGCGCAGCCTGGGTGGACTACAGCGGCCGTTTACACCTTGGGCAGTTGGCAGCGGGAACCCAGCACATCGTCACCGACGCTGGCGCTTCGCCCACCACCCCATTGGTGGCACTCGGTGGATACATCTTTTGGGTTAGGACGAGCAATGGGACTTCGCCCGCATCCGGCTATCCCAAATTCTCAGTCGACCAACTCGACCTTGCCTCCGGCCTTGTGACGCGCCTGGCTGAGGGTCAGGCGATCTTCCCATCCGCCGATGCACGGGACCTCTTCATCGTCCAATCGAAGTCCTCCCTGCTGGAGATCCCCCTTCGCTCGAGCAGCCCCAAGAGAACCGTCGCCATACCCTCCGGCTGGTATCTCAACGCAGGCGGTGGACTTTCGAATCCCATAGCGGTGGCGAATGGAATTGTGGTGCAGTCCGCACAAGGCCAGACCGGGAAGACGCCTCCCACTGCTGCGATCTGGAATCCGAACACCGGGACCATCGTCCGCCTCGGTCCTGATCAAGGCCTCATCGGTGCGTACACGCCAGCTGGCGCGCCCTACAGCCTGTTGGCCTGGATACCGGGCTCGTGCGAGACGAACCAGCGCTGTTCGCTGCTGGTGACCAATACGCGCACCCGAGTGAGTACCCGATTGCACAGTCCACTTCCCTATGGATTCGACGTAGGAGGGGCCTTCTCTCCGAATGGCCAACAGTTGGCGCTCTTCCTCAAGACAAACTCGGGGCTCTACGATCCGGCGACGGAACTGGCGATCGCCAACGTTCGTACGGGTGTACTGCGCCAAGTTCCAGGAGTGGCCGGCGAGATAGGGGAGTCCGTTGGATGGGCTCGATGGATTCCCAACACGAGCAGGT
>Ga0302314_10012584_pt1 | contig 14623 bp, 14 predicted proteins | sample III_Palsa_N2_3_FD_200533 | JGI IMG/M metagenome (GOLD analysis project Ga0302314, IMG submission 200533) | Peat permafrost microbial communities from Stordalen Mire near Abisko, Sweden - III_Palsa_N2_3 | ecosystem: Environmental > Terrestrial > Soil > Palsa > Peat permafrost | place: Sweden... | reverse complement strand
CGCACGCTCGCGCGCCCGCCGGCGGGCTGAGCGAGCCCAAGGACGATCAGGGTCAGGGCGAGCAGCTGCAGCAGGAGCGCCAGCGGCAGCATCGGCCGGCGCCAGCGCCTGCCGGGCGGCGCGGCTGAGTCGCCGCTGAGCTCCAGCCAGGGCAGCAGGCTCGGCACGTCGCGCACTGGCGGGCGCGGCCGTTGCAGGTAGGCCAGGAGCAGCGGGACGGCGAGGAGCAGGCCGGCGAGCGCCCAGGCGCTGAGCAGCGTCACGGTGCCGGCACGGCTACCACGGCTGATCCTCCACGAACCCCAGCGAGTGGATGTAGCTGATCAGCAGCGCCGCGTCGCCTTCAGCGAGCGCGCCGCCTTCGAACGGCACATAGGTGAAGGACTGTGGAGAGTCAGAGCCGGCTGACGCGCCCGTCGACGTCGTGTGCCCTTCCCCACCGCCGCCTGCCGAGCCGGAGGACCCGTGAGCGCCGCTCGCTTTGCTGGAGGCGCTGGGCGCGTATCCAGCCTGGAGCGGCAGGTTGTGGGTGGCTTGCCCGGACAGCGTCTTGGGGCCGGCGAGCGCTGTCGATCCCCGCGCGTGCCCGGCGCTCTGCGTGCCGGCGGGCCGGCCGGCCCCGGCGTCTTTGGTGCCCGAGGAGCTGGGTCCCGTCGGCGCCTTGGCGGAGCCCGTGCTCGAGCTGGACGGCTCTTTGGTCGTGCTTGATGGGGATACTCCCGCCGGCCGGCGGGTTATCGCCACCGGCGAGACCCCGTCGGCGGCCTGCGAGGCGGAGCCACCGAGTGTGCCCTTCGCGCCCTGTGCCGTCGTCTCGCCCGAGGAAGTCCGGGTGGCGGCGCCGAGCTTCGACCCGGCTGTGGCCGTGGATGTGGGTGAGCTGTGGCTCGTGGACTGCGTGCCCGCGCCGGCGCGGCTGGAGCCGGGTTTGGCGCCGGAGTGAGTGCTCGCGTGGCCGGCGGACGTGGAGCCCTGCTGTTGATGCGTGGCAGTCGCGTTGATGCCGTTACCGGCCGTCTGGGTGTGCTGCGTGCGAGTACCCGAGGCCGCGGGCTTGGGTCGGCCGGCGGCCGGGGTCGTCACCGAGGCGCGGCGTTCGCCGGGCGCGGCACCGGCGGCACCGACTGAGGCAGTGGGCTTCGACTGGGCCGAGCGTCCGCTTGGCAGGGGCGCAAGCAGGACGATCGCTGCGAGCGTCGCAACGACAACGGTCAGCGACAGCCACTCCGGCCTGGCTCTGACCGCCGAAGCGCGCCACCCCTGCAGCGTCAGCTCTGCGAGCCCGGCCGCGTCGGACACGGCCCGGCGAACGAGCGGACCAGCCTCGATCTCGGGATGGCTCTGCAGCTCCAGCCCAGTGCTGATGCGATCGAACAGGCCCAGTTGCTCATCGAGTAGCTGGGCGACCTGCTCGAGCGACAGCCCCGGCGCCAGCGCAAGCGCCGCCGCCACCACGGCCGCCACGAGCGGTACCGCGGCAGCGATCCCGGGGAAGACTCCTGTGAGCGCGAGCCCGTAGAGCACGAGCGAGCATCCGGCGCCGAGGATCGCGTAGCGGCGCAGCACGACCTCGGCGCGGCGACGCCGGATCCTCGCGCGCCAATCCGCGAGGCCTGGCTTCAGCCGCGCCGCCGCGGCCGCCTGCTCAGTCGTGAGGCTGGCGTCCGCGCCGCGACTGGCGCGCGGACGGATCGAGATGACCTCCCGCGAGCCGGCACGCAGCCAGCGTGCGACCGCGGCCAGCTCACTCGCCGCGTTGGAGCGAAACTGCGCTCTGCCCGCATACCGGCCTGGCGTGTGAACGTTGATGGCCATCTTCGGAACTACCAGCCAAGACTAGCTCGACGTCATCAGCCACCAAACCGCAGGCGCAGGGCAACGAGCACCCTGCGCCTGGTCACGCCTACTTCGAGGTGTGCGTGATTTCGGTGGTCACGTAGTCGGCGACCTCTTCCTTTTCCTTCGCCGAGAGCTGTTCCTTGAACGACGGCATCGCTCCGAGCGGGGCCGTCAGCTGTTCGATGACGCCCGAGACACTCTTCGCGCGCGGCTCGTTGTTGAGGTTCGGGCCGCCGTTGCCGCCGGTGCCCGAGAGGCCGTGGCAGACCGAGCAGTTGGAGGCGAACAGCGACTTGCCGGCCACGACCGCGGCCGCCGCACCACCGGTCGAGGCTTCCTTCTTTTCTTCTTTCTTCGGTTCCTGGCTTTCGGTCTTGGCTTCTTCCTTCTTGCCTGCTTCGTTTTCCTTGGAGTTGGAGGTTTTGTGTTCGATCGCGGCAGCGGATGAGCCTGCGGCGACCGGGCCCTTGGTGCCGGTCAGCGAGAACTGCCAGACGTTGTCGCCGTGCGTCGCTCCCGCGAGCGCGTTGCCGCCCGCGAGCTCGGCGATGCGCTCCTGGCCTTCGTATTCGTAGACGGCCGGAGCGGCGTTGGCGCCGGCGCCCGTCTGGAAGCTCCACAGCTGTGCTCCGGTGGTTGCGTTGTAGGCGACGAATTCGCCGTTGTTGCGACCGGAGAACACGACGTTTCCGTCGGTCGAGACCGCGCCGCTGTAGCAGGATTCCTTCGGGAAGCTCTTCTGCCAGGCGATCTTGCCCGTCTTCATGTTGTAGGCGGTCAGGAAGCCCGGCGTGTCGAACCCGATGAAGCCGAGCGTTGGGTTGCTGCCCGTGTAGGTTTCGCCGGCCTTGTAGGTCTTCTTCTTGCTGCTCGCCACCGCCAGGTTGGTCGCGACGGCACCGGACTGCGAGCACACGTAGTAGTAGTCGTTCGCCGGGTCGAAGCTGCTCGGGGGCCAGTTGTCGCCGCCGATCGCCACGTTGTTGGCGGACTCGATCGTCTTCGAGTTCGCCGGTTCCCAGGGGGTGAACAGTTTCCCGGGGATCACCTTCGGAACAGGCTGACCGGCGGGCGTGGCCGTCTTGACCGCTTCCTGGAGGATCTTCTCCTGAGCGGGCGTGACGGTCACGGGACTGAACGGCGCCATCGTCGGGATCGGCTGCGTCGGCGACGTGTCGTCGGCGGCGCTCTGGGGCACCGCGACCTCCGGGATCGGGAAGATCGGCTTACCGGTCTTGCGGTTCAGGAAGTAGACGTAGCCGGTCTTGCTCGGCTCCGCGATCCCTTCTTCCATTTTCCCGTTGGCTTCGACGTTGATCAGGACGGTCGGGCTCGGCGAGTCGAAGTCCCAGATGTCGTGGTGGACCTGCTGGTAGTACCAGGCCATCTTGCCGGTCTTGAGGTTCAGCGCCATGATCGAGGAGGCGAACAGGTTGTCGCCTGCGCGTTCCTTGCCTTCGAAGTCCTCCCCCGCGTTGGCCGTCGAGAAGTACATGAGGCCGAGTTTCGGGTCGTATGTCGGTGTGTTCCAGGTCGTCGCGCCACCGTGTTCCCAGGCGCTGTTGTTGCTCGGCCAGCTGCTGTGGCCTTCTTCGCCGGGGCCGGGGACGAGGTAGTGCTTCCAGATCTGCTTGCCGGTGCTGGCGCTGTAGGCGGAGATGAAGCCGCGGACCCCGTACTCGGCGCCGACCGGCCCGATGATGATCATGCCTTCCTCGTAGAGAGGGGCCATCGTCACGGTCCAGCCTTCGGTGACCTTGGCGATTTCGGTTTTCCATTCTTCTTGGCCGGTCTTCTGGTTGAGCGCCTCGACGTAGCCGTCGAGCACGGCCGTGTAGACCCTGCCGTCGCCGATCGCGACACCACGGTTGTCCCAGCCGCAGCAGACGGAGGTTGCGGTGGATGCGGGCAGGTTGGCCTTGTGTTCCCAGAGGATCTTGCCCGAGGACACGGAGATCGCGAAGACGTCGTCGGCGCCGGTCGCGATGTACATGACGCCGTCGTACTCGACCGGGGAGGCCTCCTGGGAGTACTTCTCGAGCGTGCCGCTGCCGTTGAGCGCCGTCAGCCAGTCGCCTTTGAGCTGCGACACGTTGGACGCGTTGATCTGCTTGAGCGTCGAGTAGCGGTCGCCCATGGTTCCGCCGGGAGGCGTGATCCAGTTGTTGGACGGGAAGTCGACGAGTTCCGCCGCGGTGAACGCGGGGGCGGTTGGGATCTCAGACGCCGATTCGATCTTCGGCGCACCTGTTGTGGTGGTGGTGGTGGCTACCGCCGTCGATTTCGATTTCGAGCTGCTGCTGCCACCGTTGCCGATCACGAAGTAGCCGATCAGGATTCCAATCCCGATTGCAAGCACGATTGCGGTCCCCACCGCGAAGCTTGCGACCACTCCAAAGAAAGCCCCCCAACCGCTGTCGTCCTTCTCGTCCTCGTCGCTCATTTAATGCCCTCCCAGCATCCGCCCTCGCAGATTTCTAATGTCAAGCCCACCGTAGCGCACCGTCCGGTGCCAGCCCTCAACGTAGCGTGTTTCTAGAGGTTCCAGAAGCGACCAGCTCGGTGCGGCGTGCCGCCTCCGCGAGCAGCTCGATCGGCGCGATGCTGGTGGGCGCCCGCAGATAGCCGACGTCGACGCTCGCGGCGAGCCCACGGGCCTGTTCGGCGAGGCGATCGAAGCTCGCGGCGTAGCGCTCGCTGAGGGCGGCTGTGACGTCGACGAGCATCCGCTCTCCGGTCTCGCGGTCGCGCAGCTCCACGGGTCCGCGGACGTCGACGGCGCGATCGCTGTCGTCGATGATGTGCACGAGCGTGGCGGTGCCGGCGCTGTTACGGAGCTCCTGCAGCGCCTCGCGCAGACTCTCACGATCCACGAGCGCGTCCGTGAGAAGCACCGCCACCTCGGCGTCGCCGCGCCTGCTGCGGTAGGCGCGGATGCCGGCGGGAAGATCGGTGCGGATGCCGCGCCTCAGCACGGACAGCTCCTCGATCAGCGCAGCGACGCTCGTGGGCGAGCTCAACCTTCCAGCGGCCCACGATTCGCCGTCGGCGAGCACGTGAACCTCGACGGCATCGGCGCGCAACAGCGCGATCACCCCCAGCATCGCCGCCAGGCGCTGGGCATGTCGGAACTTGGTCGGGTGGGCCGAGTCCTCGTCCCCGTCCATCGAGCGGCTCGCGTCGATCAGCAGCGCGATCGAGATGTGACCCTCGCTGGGCGCCGTCTTCACGAATGCTTCGCCGAGGCGCGCGTAGATGTTCCAGTCGACACGTCGCAAATCGTCGCCGGGGGTGTAGGGCCGGTAGTCGGCGAACTCGAGCCCACGCTCTCCCGATTGGCGCGCGCGCTGACCGGAGACCCCAGCGAGGACCTCGCCGAGATGGACGATGCTCAGCCGTTCGAGCTGGCGCATCGCGTCGGCGTCCAGCAGCGGGTCCGCTGCGGCGGCTGCTGTCACGGCTGTTGCGGCTCTCGGGGCAGGCGCTCGAGCGTCTCGGCGATGAGCTCGTCGGCGGAGATCGATTGCCGTTCCGCGTCGAAGCTAAGGATCAGGCGGTGGCGCAGCGCCGCCGGCGCCACCGCGCGGACGTCCTCGACCGCGACCACCAGACGCCCGGCCATCAGCGCCGAAGCGCGCGCCGCCATGCACAGCGTCTGGACGCCTCGCGGGCTCGGGCCGAGCCTCACGTACTGGCGCACCTGCTCGGAGGAGCCCGCGCCGTCGGGATGCAGCGCGACGACGAGCCGGCTGGCGTAGTCGACGATGTGCGCGGCGGTCGGTACAGCGCGGACGAGCGCGTTCATGCGCAGCAGCGTCGGCGCGTCGGCCACCTTCGCCGTGGATGCCTCTCGATCGCCGGTGGTACGCGTGACCATCGCGTTGAGCTCCGCGATCGGCGGGAACTCGAACAGCAGCTTCAGCAGGAAGCGGTCGAGCTCGGCCTCCGGCAGCGGGTAGGTGCCATACAGCTCGATCGGGTTCTGCGTGGCCAGCACGAAGAACGGCTCGGGCAGGACGTGCGTCGTGTTGGCGATCGTGACCCTGCCCTCCTGCATCGCCTCAAGCAGCGCGCTCTGTGTTCGCGGCGCGGCGCGGTTGATCTCGTCGGCGACGACCAGGTTCGCGAACAGCGGTCCCGGTTCGAAGCGAAGGCTGCCGCGCGTCTCGCCGGCGTCCTGCGTCAGCACGGTGGTGCCGGTGATGTCGGCCGGCATCAGGTCCGGCGTGAACTGGATGCGACGCTGGCTGAGGTCAAGCGCATCGGCGAATGCACGCGCCATTGTCGTCTTGCCGAGCCCCGGAACCCCCTCCAGCAGCGCATGGCCGCCGACCGCAAGGCAGATCAGCACGCCCCTGATCGCCTCCTGCTGGCCGACGATCGTCTCAGCGACCGCCGCCTCGATCGCAGCGCCGACCCGCTGGAACTCCTCGGGCTCCATCGGCTCCTGGGGCGCCATCGGCTCGATCATCTCAGAGCGCCAACGCCAGGTCGCCGGCGCCGAGCTCGAGCAGGCCCTGCGCGTCCTCCAGCGTCGGAGCGCTCTGCAGCGATTCCTGCAGGCGCTTGGCGTCGCGCGAGTCAAGCCCCAGACGCGCCACATACCAGGGATAGAACTTGCGCAGGTAGCGCGTGGCGCGCGCCTCCCCGAGGTGCTCGACGGCGCGCTCGATCGTCCAGCGCAGCTCTGTCAACACCTCCTCGCGGCTCGCCGCCGTCTCGCGTCCGTGCACGAGCTGCTCGAACAACCAGGGGTTGCCGAGTGCGCCCCGCGCGAGCATCACCGCGGTGGCGCCGGTGGCGGCGAACGCGGCCCGTACCGAATCGGCGTCGTCCATGCCGCCGGTGAGGATCACCGGCGCGGGCAGCAACTCGACGAGGCGGGCGGCGAGCTCGTAGTCGGGCGTTCCTTTGTGGTGCACGGCGGCGGAGCGCGGATGAAAGCCGATCGCCGCGATCCCGGCCTCCTGCACGAGCCGCTGCGCGAGCTCGACGCCGCTGTGATCGCCGGCCCGCAGCCCGGAGCGGAGCTTGACCGTCACCGGTATCCCTCCCCCGCCTTCGACGGCCGCCCGCGCGACCGCGACCGCGAGCTGGGGGTCTTCCAGCAGGGCGACGCCGGCGCCGGTCTTGCGCACCTTGGGCACGGGGCAGCCCATGTTGATGTCGATCGCGTCGGCACCGCGGTCGCGAACGACGGCGGCCGCCTCGCGCATCACGGCAGGGTCTTCGCCGAACAGCTGGATCGATACGGGCCCACCCTGGGCGGCCGGGTTCCAGAGCCCACCCACCCCGGGCGCAGGAGGTTCGCGCTCGCGCGGGTCGATGCGCAGCATCTCGCCGCAGGTCTTCTCGTTGCGGTGATGGATCGCGTGCGAGGAGACCATCTCCGAGACGGCCATGCCGGCGCCGTAGCGCTTGGCCTGCAAACGCACGAACCAGTTGCCGATGCCGGCGAGCGGCGCGAGCAGCACGCGGTTGGGAACGCGCAGCGAGCCCAGCTGCCAGCTTTCGTCGAGTCGCGCGGTCACTGCATGAGCTTAGGAGTTGCGCTCGTACAGCAGCCGCAGCCCGGTGAGCGTCAGCAGGTCGTCGACCTCCTCGATCTCCTCGGTGTAGGGCACCACCAGCCGCGCGAGGCCGCCGGTGGCAATCACGTCGGTGCGCTCGCCGAGCTCGCCGTAGAGGCGGCGCAGGATCGCGTCGATCGCTCCGGCGTAGCCGAACACGACGCCCGAGCGGATCGCGTCGATCGTGTTCTTGCCGATCACGCTGCGCGGCGGCGCGAGGTCGACCTTGGGCAGCCGCGCGCCGCGTTCGGAGAGCGCTTCAAGTGAGATCTCGATGCCGGTCATGAGCGCGCCGCCGAGGTACTCGCCCTCGCGCGAGACGACGTCGAAGGTGGTCGCAGTGCCGAAGTCCACGCACACGACGGGACCGCCGAAGCGCTCGCGGATGGCGACCGCGTTGACCAGCCGATCAGCGCCGATCTCGCGAGGGTTGTCGTAGCGGATCGCCATCCCGGTCTTGGTGCCGGGGCCGACGGCGAGCATCTGGTGGCCGAGGTAGCGGTCGGCCATCGCGGTCCACTCGGGCTCGAGCTGGGGCACCGTGGAGGAGATGATCGATGCGTCCAGATCGTTGAAACCGTAGCCGCGCAGCTCCAGCAGGTTGCGCAGCGCGGCGCCGAGCTCATCGGCGGTGGACACGCGCACCGTGGCGAAGCGCCAGTGCTCGATCAGCTCCTCGCCGTCAAACGCCCCGAAATGGGTCTGTGTATTTCCGACGTCTACGGCGAGCAGCATCGGCGACCATTATGCTCGGCTGCGCGATGTCAGCGACAGAAGCCAGGCTGTATGCGCTCCCAGGGTCGCATCCGTGCGCGGCTGTCGAGGCGGCGCTGCAGCTGAAGTCGATGGCGTACAAGCGCGTGGACCTGCTGCCGACGGGAGAGGTCCTGCTCGGCCCGCTGCTGTATGGCGGCAGGACCGTGCCCGGCATGCGCATCGACGGCGAGCGCCTGGTTGGCTCGCGCCAGATCATGCGCCGCCTCGATGCGCTCGTGCCCGAGCCGCCGCTGCTGCCGGCCCCCGGCACCCCCGACTACGCGCGCGTGCTCGACGCCGAGCGCTGGGGCGATGAGGTCCTCCAGAGCGTGCCGCGCCGGCTGATCAACGTGGCCTTCCTGCGCCGCCCGGCCGCGATGGAGAGCTATGCGGCAAATGCGAAGCTGCCGCTCCCGCGTCCGCTGCTGCGCCCCGCGCTGCCGCTGACCGCACGGCTGATGGCGTTCAAGAACAAGGCCCGCGACGTCAGCGCGCGCGCTGACCTTGCAGCGCTCCCGAGCCAGCTCGAGCGTATCGACGGCTGGATCGCCGAGGGACTTCTGGGCGGCGAGCGACCGAACGCTGCCGACCTACAGATCGGCAGCACGGTCCGCATGCTGATGAGCATCGGCGACCTGCGCCCGCTGATCGAAGGCCACCCGGCTGCCGAGCTGACGCGCTACTTCCCGCCGATGGTCGGCGAGGTGCCGGCGGGCGTGCTGCCGGCGCAGTGGCTGGCGTTGCCGGCCGGCGCGTAGCGCTGCGAGCCCGCGGCTGACTGTCCTGCCGGCTAAGCGTGCACCACGACAGCTCGCGTGATCGTCAGCGAGGAGCTGTGCGCCGCAATGAGCGTGATCTTCACGCTCAGCGCAAGACGTCCATGACGGCGAAGCGCGCGCCTGGCTCGGGCGTCGAGGGCAACGCTGAAGCTCGCTGTGCCGGCCTGAAGCGGAGACCTCACGAGCGAGCCGACCTGCACGCGGGACGCCTGCCCGGCGCCGGCGAGCGCTGCGGCGAGCGCAAACAGCTGCACCTGCAGCCGGCCGCCGGCCGCGGCCGGCGAGACGTCGACGGAGCCGTGCACCGCGCGGCCGTGCTGAGCCGCGGCGAGCGCGAGCGCCGCGGCCTCGCTGCCTGCGAGCAGCGAGCCGGCCGGAGTGCTCGCACCGGCAGTGCCGCTGCCGGGCGTCGGAGCGTTTGGCCCGGAACCCGAGCCCGATGGGGTCGTGCTCGAGCCGGAGGTCCCTGTGAGCGTCGAGCTGGTGGTCGTGGTGCTGATCGGGGTCGTGCCGGCTGGGCTCACTTCGACGGTGGCTTTGGGGTAGTACATGCTCGGGTCTTCGAGCTGGTAGCTCCCGGCTGCTTCGAACGTGCAGGTGCCTTCCCAGCCGCTCGTCGCGGGCGCCGGGCTCACCGGCACACCCGGCGAGCATGTCGGTGCGAGGCCCTTCCACGTGATGCTCGCGGCGAAGCCGGTCCTGTCGGCGAACGTCACGACCCCGCCGGGAGCGATCGTGACGAGCGCCGGCTTGGGGTTGGCGCCCGGGATCGTCCAGCACTGCCAGTTGGCGGCAACGCAGTTTTCGTTGACTTCGATCTTCGCTTCCGTCGATGCGGCCAGAGCGGGAAGGACGGCCACCGCCGCGCCCAGTAGGGCGATCAAGGGAAACAGCAAGTGCTTGCGCAAGCTCATGGTGAACCAACCTCCCGCGTCATCGTTGCCCGATAGTCGGCCCCGGTTTGGCTGCCTGTTGCATGGCATGCCAAGGCCAATCAACCTCCAAGGACCCCAGTGGGCGCGGATTCCTTCCCATCGTCCGCAGGGTGCTCCGTGGCGCTACAGTCGCCGTGGCGAACACGGGCGGCGCCATGCGGTGGCGGTCGCTCCGCCGAGCTGATGCGCACACTCGACCCGCAATCCCTGAGCAAGCACGTGGACCGCCTGTACCGCGCCGCGTGGGCGCTGTGCGGTTCCCGCGAGGACGCCGAGGATCTCGTCCAGGAGACGTTTGCGCGTGTGCTCTCGCGTCCGCGCGTGCTGCAGGGCGACGACGAGCTGTACTACCTGATGCGCGTGCTGCGCAACACGTTCCTGACGAGCCTGCGCACGGCCTCGCGGCGGCCGGTGACAGCGGCCGCGATCGAGGACGTGGTGGCGGCTGACCCGAGGCCGACCAACCGCCCCGAGCAGGCATATGAAGCCCAGGAACTCTACGCCACGATCGCGCAGCTGCCGGACAACTTCCGCTTGGCGATCGTGGCCGTCGACGTGCTCGGGCTCTCCTACAGGGAGGCTGCACGCGCACTGCGTGTGCGCGAGGCGACGCTCACGACGCGGCTGTTCCGCGCCCGCAAGGAGGTCGCCGAGCGGTTCAACCCCAACGAGCCCAAATCGCAGAGCTCAGATGGGAAGGCTCGGGCCCCGGCGGAGTCATATCGAGTGAAGGAACACCATGAGTGAGCAACCACCCCACTCCGAGCGAGAGATCGCCGAGCTGATACGCGCGATCGACGTGCCTGCGCCAGAGGCACTGCATCGGCGGATCGATGCGCTGATCGCAGAGCACGAGCAGCGCGGCTGGCGCCATTCGTTCCTCACGCGCCGCGCAGCGCCGCTGCGCTTTGGCCTCGCGGCCGCGCTGGCGCTGGGCGTGATCGCCGCAGCGCTGGTCGTGGGCCTGTCGGGCGGCAGCTCGGCGCTGACGCTGCACACGGCGGTTGCGCTGACGCTCCGGCCCCCCACCACGGCCGCGCCTGCACTGAACCCCCACAACCGGACGGAGCTCGCGACGAACGTCGAAGGCGTCGCGTTCCCGTATTGGGACGACCGCTTCGGCTGGCGCTCGACGGGCGCGCGCAGCGACCGCGCCGACGGGCATGCGGTGGAGACGGTGTTCTACGCCCGCGGGCACGATCAGTGGATCGGCTATGCGATCGTCGCCGGCAAGGCGCCGATGCTCAGCGGAGGGGTGGTGGAGCAGCGAGGCGGCACGACTTATCGGTTCGTCAGCGAAGATGGTGCCCGCGTGGTCACCTGGCTGCGCGACGGGCATCTGTGCGTGGTATCCGGCCATGGCGTCACCGACGCGACGCTGATGGCGCTGGCGAGCTGGCACAGCCGCGGCATGCTCAGCTCCTGAGCTCCAGCCGCGAGCAGCGTCAGCCGACTGGCAGCTCCAGCGGCGGGCCGGCCCAGCGCACGCCCTCGTCCAGCGGCAGCGCGGCGAGCGCGTCGGCCAACCTCACGTTTCCCCGGGCGCCCGCCGGGGCCCGCAGCTCGAAGTCGAGCTCGAGCGCCGGGATCAGCACGAAGCGGCGCGCCAGCAGCTGCTCGTGGGGAAGCGTCATGCGCTCGTGCGCGAGCTCGAGCTCGCCCAGCAGCAGGATGTCGATGTCGATCGCGCGCGGGCCGTGGCGCAGGAGACTCTCGCCGCGGCCCAGCTCCTGCTCAAGCCGCTTGACCGCGTCCAGCAGCGCGAGCGGCTGCAGTGCCGTGTTGATGCGCACGCATGCGTTCAGGAAGGCCGGCTGGTCGATGACCTCGCCGACGGGATCTGTGTCGTAGGTCGATGAAGAGGAGAGCACCGTGACGCCGACCGTGGGCAGCGCGTCGACGGCGGCCTGCAGCTGCGCGCGGCGCCCGCCGCATCGTCCCGGGAGGGGGAGGTTGCAGCCGAGCCCGAGCAGCCCGACGCGCTGCTCGCCGGCGCTCATCCGCCGGACGCCGGCGAGCAGCGCACCGCGGGCGTGGTGGGGCCCATCAGGCGCGGGTGGTCTGCACGCCCGCGGCTGTGGCCTTCTCGCCCATGGCCTGCGCAAACGGGATCAGGCCGGAGAGCGGGCGCAGCATCACGGTGAAGTCGCAGATCAGGCCCTCGTCGTCGAAGCGCAGCAGGTCGATCCCCTCGAGCTCCTTGCCGTCGATCGCGGCCTTGAAGATCAGTGCGTGCGCACCGTCGACTGTCAGCTCGTCGGTGTAGCGGAAGTCCTCGAACGTGTCGGCCACCAGGGCGAGGAGCCGCGAGACGGTCTCACGGCCGAGGAACGGATGGAACGTCACGGGACTGTGAAAGACGACGTCCGGCGCAAGCAGCGCGCACGCGGCATCCATGTTAGAGCGCTCGACAGCAGCGCGGAAGGCCGCGGCCGTGTTCATGCTGTTCCTCGGTCGAGCTTCATGCAGGAGAGATTAGCCCTCGGCTTCACGCCAGACCTCCACCGAGACCTCGTCGACGCTCAGGGCGATCGGGGGCTCCGGCTTGGCTGCCTTCACCCACACGCCCTCGAGGTCATAGTCGGCGAGCAGCCGGTCCGCGATCGTGCTGCACAGGCGCTCCAGCGTCTTGTGCGAGCGCTGCTGGGCGATCAGCGCCACGAGCTGGCAGACCTCGGCATAGTCGACGGTGTCCTCGATCGAGTCCGTGACGGTGGCGTCGGTCTCGCCGATGTCCAGGCGCAGGTCCAGCACCAGGCGCTGGCCCACCTCGCGCTCGGCCTCGGTGACGCCGTGGTTGGTGTAGAGCGACAGCCCGGTGATCTCGATCGTGACCGACTCCGCGTTCTGGTCGCGCTCCTCGTCGAGGTCGTCGCCGTCGTCCTCTAGCTCGTCTGGGTCGTCGTCCCCGCCCTCGCCGTCCATCGCCCGCCCAAGGTAGCAGCCGTCACGGCCAGCGCAGCGCGAATGGGCGCGACGTCGTGCACGCGGAACACGCTCGCGCCGCGCTCGAGCGCGAGCACGTTGGTCGCGATCGTCCCCGGCAGGCGCCCGGCGGCGTCGACAGGCTCGGCCGCACCGGCGGACTCGGCGATGAGACGGCCGAGAAAGCTCTTGCGCGAGGTGCCGACGACCACCGGACGCCCGAGCGACACGAGCTCGCCGAGACGCGCAAGCAGCTCAAGGTTGTGCGCGGTCGTCTTGCCGAAGCCGATGCCCGGGTCGAGCATCACGCGCTCTTCCTTCACGCCCTCCTTGACGGCGAAGCTCAGCCGCTCTTCGAGGAACGCCTTTACCTCATCGACAACGTCGTCGTAGCGCGGTTCGCGCTGCATCGTGCGCGGCTCGCCGAGCATGTGCATCAGGCAGCAGTCCACGTCGCTGGCGGCGACCACTTCGACCATCGCGGGATCGGCGCGCAGCGCGCTCACGTCGTTGACGATCAGCGCCCCGGCATCGATCGCCGCGCGTGCAACCGACGCCTTTGATGTGTCGATCGAAACCTCCGCGTCGAGCCCGGCGGCAGCGATCCCCTCGAGCACCGGCCCGACGCGGCGCAGCTCCTCATCCGCTGATACCGGCTCAGCCCCCGGCCGCGTCGACTCACCACCAATGTCGAGGATGTCGGCGCCCTCGGAGACGAGCTGACACGCGTGCGCGATCGCCGCCTCCGCATCCAAGAACGATCCCCCGTCCGAGAACGAGTCCGGGGTCACGTTCACGACCCCCATCAAGCGGAACAGCGAACTGCTAGACAGGCTCGGGGCGCTCCTGATCCGTTGCCCGGATCTCGGCGGTGCCGCCTGCCAGCCCGGGCCGCGGGATCCCGCGGGGGGTTTCGCGCTCGGCGCGGTCGACGGGAGCAGGCGGCGCAGGCAGCTGCGGCTTGGTCTCCTCCTCGATGCCGAACACTTCCTCGTCGCTCTTGCCGGCCAGCAGCGCCAGGAACTCCTCCTTCTCGATCGTCTCGCGCTTGACGAGGATCTCGGAGATGTTGTTGAGGTCGTGCTGGTGCTCGGTCAGGATTTCCCGGGCGCGTGTGTGCGCGGACTCGATGATGCGACGAACCTCGTCGTCGATCTCGCGGGCGATCTCATCGGAGTAGTCGGGCTCGGTCGAGAACTCGCGGCCGAGGAACGGCTGACCGTGGTCGTGGCCGAACACGCGCGGTCCGAGCTTTTCGCTCATGCCGAAGCGCATCACCATCTGCTTGGCGGTGGCGGTGACCTTCTCGATGTCGTTGGAGGCGCCGGTCGTGATCTCGCCGAACACGAGCTCCTCGGCGGCGCGGCCGCCCAGCGTCATCGCCATCGTGTCCTCGAGCTCCGCGCGCGTCGTCAGGAAGCGATCCTCCTGCGGCATCGAGATCGTGTAGCCAAGCGCTTGGCCGCGGGAGATCACGGAGATCTTGTGCACGGGGTCGGAGTGCTCGAGGAAGTGGCCGACGAGCGCGTGGCCCATCTCGTGGAAGGCTGTGATCAGCCGCTCTTTCTCGCTCATCACCCGCGTCTTCTTCTCGGGGCCGGCAATCACGCGCATGATCCCCTCCTCGAGCTCTTCCTGGCCGATCTCGCGCTTGCCGGTGCGAGCCGACAAGAGCGCCGCCTCGTTGATCAGGTTGGAGAGGTCGGCTCCGGTGAAGCCGGGGGTCTGGCCGGCAAGCGCGTCGATGTCGATCACCTTCGCGAGCGGCTTGCCGCGCGTGTGCACCTCGAGGATCTTCGCGCGGCCCTTGCGGTCGGGG
>Ga0302314_10012581_pt1 | contig 14626 bp, 12 predicted proteins | sample III_Palsa_N2_3_FD_200533 | JGI IMG/M metagenome (GOLD analysis project Ga0302314, IMG submission 200533) | Peat permafrost microbial communities from Stordalen Mire near Abisko, Sweden - III_Palsa_N2_3 | ecosystem: Environmental > Terrestrial > Soil > Palsa > Peat permafrost | place: Sweden... | reverse complement strand
CGTGGTTACCGGTTTAGTTAAAATGCTAACCCATCGGGGGTAATCCGTGTGCGCCGCGTCAAATGAGCGCGAAAACGGCAAAAACTGCAAATGCGCCGCCATATTGATCGTTTTCCGCCAGAATCAGGATGTCGTTTAAGCTATCAAGCTTGGTCCATACCGCGTATCGTACGCAGATCGGGCATGCCGGTTTGCGGGGACCGGCTGTTCGTTATGGTTTTTGATCCCGCGGAGACGACGTGATGGCTAAAGGTACTGTGAAGTGGTTCAACGCGACCAAGGGCTTCGGATTCATTCAGCCCTCGAGTGGCGGCAAAGACGTTTTCGTTCATATTTCGGCGGTCGAGAAAGCTGGCCTTTCTTCGCTCAACGAAGGACAGACGGTTGAATACGAAGAAGTTGCCAATCGCGGCAAGACCTCGGCCGAGAACCTCAAGGTTTGACGCTGAGCGTGCGATCCGCAACGGCGCACTCTCGGACCTAATCCGGGAGTGGGGCTTTAAAAAATAGCAAAAAAATAGATTGTATCCGGCAGGAGTGAACAGCGCTCCCGCCCGCATTCGAATCGGCGCATCATGCGCTGGTTCGTTCGCCTAGTCTTCTGTGACCCATTTGGCCAGCGTCATGACATCTGGCGGCTGCGCATAGCCCTTCGGCCACATATCCACCACCCACTCGACCTTGGTCGCGCGCTCGATCAGCACCGCGGTATTGTGCGGCAGCTGCAACACCAGCGTATTGCCGCGATAATGCGGATCGCCGACCACATGGTATTTGAACAGGCTCCACTCCTGCAGCACCAATAGAAGACTGGTGGTGTTGCGGGTGGTGTCCCAGCAATCGAAATTATGCGCGGAGTCGAGGGCACGGATATCCGCGTTGGCGACGCGCTTGTTGGTGCCGATCACCGGCCCCATGCGACGATCGAACCAGATCACCGCCTTCTGCACCGCCGCCCGTTCGGCGACAGCCGAGGCGCGGCCCTCCGCCATGATCTGCGTCAGCGCGCTGCGGTCACCGGGCGTGAAATCGAGGATCTCGCGGCGCCGGCACACGAAGCCGTAGCAAACCGTCATGGCTGTCGCCGAGGGCGGATAGATCGACACCGAACTGTAAAGTGCGGCCTGCGGCGCGCTTAACTCGCGCGCGCGCGCCGTCCAGGACGTCAGGGCCAGGATCAATCCGGTCAGAGCAGCCAGTCTACCCAACACCACGGTTTTACGTGATCCGTCTTTAGGCGATCCGTCTTTACGCAATCCGTCTTGGCGCCCTCGCCTGCCCGTCAGTTCCATATGCCGTCACACTTCAGGTAAAAATCTTGCGAAAACTATCGCAGCGGTTTCACCGTGCCAAGACCGACTCACTCATACTACCTGAATCAGGTCCGCTGCGTTGTAGGATGGGCACACGAGATTGGCCATGAGCTCCGATTCCCCGCTGGTTCCACCGTTCGCCGCGCCCTATGCGCCGGACGATGGCGTCGTGGCAGCCCGGTTGCTGGCCGGGGCCGGATTGAGCGCGGAACAGGACGCGCGGATCGACCGCATTGCAACGCGCCTGATCGACGCCATTCGAAAGCATGACGACCGGCTCGGCGGCGTCGAGGACATGCTGCGCGAATTCGCGCTCTCCACCAAGGAGGGCCTGGCGCTGATGGTGCTGGCGGAAGCCTTGCTGCGGGTGCCGGACGCCCGCACCGCCGATCAATTCATCGAGGACAAGCTCGGCCAGGGCGACTTCCTTCACCATGAGACCAAATCCAGCGCGTTCCTGGTCAATGCCTCGGCCTGGGCGCTCGGCATGTCGGCGCGTGTGATCGTGCCGGGCGACACCCCGCAGGGCACCATCGGGCGGCTGACAAAACGGCTCGGCGTTCCCACCGTGCGCGCCGCCACCCGGCAGGCGATGCGGCTGATGGGCAGCCATTTTGTATTGGGCGAGACCATCGAGGCCGCGCTGGCGCGGGCGCATTCGGCGCACGCCTCGCGCTATTCGTTCGACATGCTCGGCGAAGGGGCACGCACCGCCGCGGATGCGGAGCGTTATTTCAACTCCTACGCCAGCGCGATCGAAGCCATCGGCCGCGCCGCCGGCGCATCACGGCTGCCCGACCGGCCCGGCATCTCGGTCAAGCTCTCGGCGCTGCATCCGCGCTTCGATGCGTTGAGCCGGCGGCGGGTGATGCTGGAACTGGTGCCGCGGCTGATCGATCTGGCGCGCCGCGCCAAGGCCCATGACCTCAATTTCACCGTCGATGCCGAGGAAGCCGACCGGCTGGAACTGTCGCTCGACGTGATCGCGGCAGCGCTGGGCGACACTTCGCTCGCGGGCTGGGACGGCTTTGGCCTGGCCATCCAGGCCTACCAGAAACGCGCCGAAGCCGTGATCGGCTATGTCGATGATCTTGCCAAAACGCTGAACCGGCGCATGATGGTGCGGCTGGTCAAGGGCGCCTATTGGGACACCGAAATCAAGCGCGCGCAGGAACGCGGCCTCGGCGGTTATCCGGTGTTCACCCGCAAGGCGATGACCGATTTGAACTACATCGCCTGCGCGCAAAAACTGCTCGGCCTGCGCCCCCGTCTGTTTCCGCAATTCGCCACCCACAACGCGCTGACGGTGGCGACCGTTCTGGAGCAGGCCGACGGCTCAAGCGGTTTCGAGTTTCAACGCCTGCACGGCATGGGCGAGGCACTATACCGGCAATTGAGCGAGGATCGCCCTGAACTCGCCTGCCGGACCTATGCGCCGGTCGGCAGCCACCGCGATCTCTTGGCCTATCTGGTGCGGCGCCTGCTGGAGAACGGCGCCAATTCATCCTTTGTCGCGATCGCCGCCGACGACACCGTGCCGGCGGCCATGCTGCTGCGGCGTCCGGCCGACATGATTGGCGACCCCGACCATGCAAGACATCCCAACATCCCGCTGCCGCGCGATCTCTATCGGCCGCAGCGCGCGAATTCACGCGGCGTTGAATTTGGCGAACGCACAGCGCTGAGCGAACTGGTTTCGGCGATCGAAACCGAAACCACGCTGGTTGCAGCGGCGCCTCTGATCAACGGCAAACCGGTCACGGGCCTCGCGCGACAGCTTATCAGCCCGATCGACCAGACGACGATCATCGGAACCGTCATCGATGCGACGCCGGACAGCGTGAATGGAGCGATGATCGCGGCGCGCCAAGGGTTCAAGGGCTGGAGCCGGACGCCGGCCAAAACGCGCGCAGCAATCCTGCAGAAGGCCGCCGATGTGCTCGAGCAGCGAGCGGCGCATTTCATCGCGCTGTTGCAGCGCGAGGGCGGCAAGACGCTCGACGATGCGCTCTCGGAAGTCCGCGAGGCCGCCGATTTCTGCCGCTATTACGCCGCCGAAGGACTCAAACTGTTCGGCGAGCCCGAAACCATGCCGGGGCCCACCGGCGAGAGCAACGGGCTCGCACTGCGCGGCCGCGGCCTGTTCGTCGCGATCTCGCCGTGGAATTTCCCGCTGGCGATTTTCACCGGCCAGATCACGGCGGCTTTGATGGCCGGCAATGCCGTCGTCGCCAAGCCGGCCGAGCAAACGCCGCTGATCGCAGCCGAAGCGGTTCGGCTGCTGCATGCGGCCGGCGTGCCCGTTTCGGCGTTGCATCTGTTGCCGGGTGACGGCGCGATCGGCGCCGCACTGGCGGCGCATCCCGATGTCGCCGGAATCGTCTTCACGGGCTCGACCGAGGTCGCCCGATCGATCAATCGCGCGCTGGCCGCCAAGGATGGTCCGATCGTGCCGCTGATCGCGGAGACCGGCGGCATCAATGCCATGATCGTGGACGCGACCGCCTTGCCCGAGCAGGTCGCCGATGACGTCGTGACCTCATCGTTTCGCTCGGCCGGCCAGCGCTGCTCGGCGTTGCGGCTGCTGTTGGTTCAGGACGACGTCGCCGACCGCATGATTGAAATGATCGCCGGCGCGGCGCGAGAACTGGTCATCGGCGATCCCTGCGATCTGGCCACGCATGTCGGGCCGGTGATCGATGCCGAGGCGAAGCAGCGGCTGGAAACCCATATCGCGCGGATGAAGCAGCAAGTCCGCGTCCATTTCGCAGGTCTTGCCCCTGATGGCCATTACGTCGCGCCGCATATCTTCGAACTGCCGGACGCCGGACAACTGACCGAGGAAGTGTTCGGGCCGATCCTGCATGTGGTGCGCTACCGCGCCGGCGAATTCGACCGTGTGCTGCAAGCGATCGAACGCAGCGGCTACGGGCTGACGCTCGGCATTCACTCGCGCATCGACGACACCATCGAGGCCGTGATCGACCGGCTTCCGGTCGGCAACGTCTATGTCAACCGCAACATGATCGGCGCCGTGGTCGGCGTGCAGCCGTTCGGCGGCCACGGATTGTCGGGCACCGGCCCCAAGGCCGGCGGCCCGCATTATCTGGCGCGTTTTGCCGCTGAGCAGACGGTGACGGTGAATACGGCGGCGGCAGGTGGCAATGCGGCGCTGATGTCGGGTACAGAGTAACGCCCGTCATTGCGAGGAGCGAAGCGACGAAGCAATCCATCTATCACCTCGCTGCACCATGGATTGCTTCGCGGAGCCCGTCATCGGGCGCGCATTCGCGCGACCCGTTGGCTCGCAATGACGTGGAAACTATCGTTGCATCGACCGGCCAACATCGGTCAAATGCCGTTGGATCCACCGATCGCGGCCACTACGATTCCACACCGCGGAATAAGAACAAACGTCACGGGAGCGACCTCATGGACGACGGCATTTTCGAAGGCCTCAAGGTTCTGGACTGCGCGAGTTTCATCGCAGCTCCCGCGGCCGCCACCGTGCTGTCGGATTTCGGCGCCGAGGTGATCAAGATCGAACCGCCGGGATCGGGCGATCCCTATCGCAATCTGCCGAATTTGCCGGGATATCCGCACAGCGAACACAATTTCGCGTGGCTGCTGGAGGCCCGCAACAAAAGAAGCCTGGCGCTCGATCTCAGCAAACCGGATGGCCAGGCGGTACTGCATCGGCTCGCCGCCGAGGCCGACGTCTTCATCACCAATTTCCCCCCAGCGGTGCGGAGCCGGCTCGGCATCAGCTACGCCGAACTGGCGCCGCTCAACACGCGGCTGATCTATGCGTCGTTCACCGGCTACGGCGAAAGGGGCGAGGAGGCCAACAAGCCCGGCTTCGACAGCAATGCCTATTGGGCGCGCTCGGGCCTGATGGATCTGGTGCGCGCGGATCTCGACACCACCCCGGCCCGTTCGGTTGCCGGCATGGGCGACCATCCCTGCGCCATGGCGCTGTATGGCGCCATCGTCACCGCGCTCTACAAGCGCGAGCGCACCGGCCAGGGTTCGCATGTCAGCTCGAACCTGATGGCCAACGGTATCTGGGCCAATGGGGTGCTGGCGCAGGCCAAATTATGCGGCGCTAAATTCGGCGAGCGGCGGCCTCGTGAACGCGCGCTCAACGCCGTGACCAACCACTATCAATGCCGTGACGGCCGCTGGCTCATTCTCTCGCTGCTCAACGAGGAACGGCAATGGCCGGCGCTGGCGCGCTGCCTCGGCCGCGAGGATTTCATCACCGACGCCAGATTCGCCACCAAGCCCGACCGCCATGCGCGCTCGGTGGAACTGATCAAGATATTCGATGAAATCTTCGCCACCAGGGACCTCGCCGAATGGCGCGGCATCCTCGACGGCAATGGCCTCGTGTTCGGCGTGGTCGGCATCCTCGACGATATCCCCACCGACCGGCAGATGCGCGACAACGACGTGCTGGTGCCGTTCGCGGGCGACACCATGCTTACCGTCAACAGCCCGATCTGGATCGACGGCAGCCAAAAGACCAAGCCCCGGCATCCGCCCGGGATCGGCGAGCACAGCGACGAGGTATTGCGCGAGGCGGGCTATGACGAGGCCGCGATCGCGCGGCTGCGGAGTTCAGGCGCGGTGGGGTGAGGCGCTGAATACAATCGTCTGTCGTCATTCCGGGGCGCGCGCAGCGCGAGCCCGGAATCCATAACCACGATCGCGAGTATGGATTCCGGGCTCGAGGCTTCGCCTCGCCCCGGAATGACGAAAACTAATTAATGACGAACCCTACTTATTATGGAGCAGCACCCAGCCCACCGCGGCGAGGCCGATGATGACGGCGACCGCTACCGCCCAGCTAGAGACGCGGATGTCACCGATGGTCTGCCGTTCGGCTTCGTTCTCGGCAATCTCGCGATTGCGCGTCTTGTCGTCCTTGTCTGCGTCGGTCACCGCAAGCCCCCATCGTTGACGTCGACTTCGCCGGGTCGCATCCCTGTGGGTAAACTAGCCTACATTCCGGCGGTCGTCGACGGACGCAAAGTCGCCTCGAACGTATCGGGCTGATCGGCCGCGCGCTTGCCGGTTCCGCCCATGCCCGCCAGGCGGCTCAGGAAAAATGCCGCCAGCGCCGCGCACAAAGCCGCGATGGCGGCGGTCATGAACACCTCCGCGGTGGTCCATTTCAGGGTCAGCAGCACGCCGCCGACCAGCGGTCCGACGATCGAGCCGACCCGGCCGATCCCGAGCGCCCAGCCGATGCCGGTGGACCTGACCGAGGTCGGATAAAATCCCGCGGCCAGTGCATTGGCGGCGATCTGGCCGCCGACGATGCAGAACCCGGCAACGAAAATCGCCGTGGTGACGAGAATGACGGAGTGGCCGAGCTGGCCGATGGCGCCGACCGCGAACACGGCGACGAAATACACCAGCGTCAGCGCGCGAAACGAGAAACGGTCGATGATGCTGCCGAGCGCAAAGGTTCCGACCACGCCGCCGACCTGCAACATCGCCCCGATCACCGCTGCCGAAGACACCGATGCGCCGAGATCGTTGAGCACGGTGGGCAACCAGTTCGACAGGAAATACAGATCGAGCAGGCTCATGAAGAACACCACCCACAGCAACAGCGTCACCAGCGTCCGCCCGTCCCGGAACAGATGCAGCACCGGCAACCCAGCCAATGCCGGTTCATGCACGACGAACCGCGTCGCCGGCGCGAACGCTGCCTTCGGGTTGACGCGCCCAAGCAATTCGGCGATCCGCGCCGGCGCGCGCCCGGAGAGCGCGAGAAACCGCACCGACTCCGGTAGCCACCACGTCAGCACCGGAACCAGCAGCAGCGGCGCGGCACCGCCGACCACGAACACCGAGCGCCAGCCGAACTGCGGAATCAGCGCCGCAGCCAGCAGGCCGCCCAGCGCAGCGCCGACCGAGAACCCGCAAAACATGATCATCACCATGGTGGAGCGGCGGCGGCGCGGGCTGAATTCGGAGGTCATGGCGACCGCATTGGGCATTGCACCGCCGAGACCGAGACCGGTCAGAAAGCGGATCGCCAATAGCGTGTTGACGTCGTTGACCAGGGCGGTCACCAGCGCGCCGATGCCGAACGCCAGCGTCGAGAAAATGATGATCTTCTTGCGGCCGATGCGGTCGGCCAGCGGCCCGAACAGCAGCGCACCGATCATCAGCCCGAACAGGCCGGCGCTGAACACCGGACCGAGCGCGCCCTTGCTCAGGCCCCATTCCTTGGCCAGCGCCGGCGCGGCAAAGCCGATCGCCTGGGTGTCGAAGCCGTCGAGGAACAGCACCGCCGCGCAGATCAGCAGCAGCCGGATCTGAAATCCGCCGACCGGCTGCTGATCGATGAACTCGGCGACATCGACCAGCGATGCGCCGGCGACATCGACCTGGGTGATCGCCATGATTTCCTCCCTTTAAATTATGACTCGTCATTGCGAGGAGCGATAGCGACGAGGCAATCCAGTTTATGCGCGTGGCAATGGATTGCTTCGCTGCGCTCGCAATGACGGCCGCAATATTTTCCGCTTTACACTAACGCTAAACGTTGCGGCGTGGCCGAAATCTCAGTTGACTCACCCACGCAAGGCTTCCTTCGAATAACCGGCGATCCGCTTGTAGCCTTCGGACATGGCGACCAGCTCGTCGCGGCTGATGACGTCGTCGATCGCCTTGAACGGCTTGTCGTGGGTGCGTTGAAACACCTCGCGCAGGATCGCATCCGGCGGGTTGGCCCGGTTGGTCAGCACGATGCGCGTGGTAGCCTCCAAGCGCTGCTTTTCATAGGACGCCAGCGCATCAACCGTGTCGTTATGTTCGAGCAGCGCCGAGGTCAGTGCGCGCGCATCCAGAATGGCCTGGCCGGCGCCGTTGGAGCCGCGCGGCACCATCGGGTGCGCGGCATCGCCGAGCAAGGTCACGCGGCCGAAGGTCCAGCGCGGCAGCGGATCCTGGTCGACCATCGGAAATTCCAGCACGCTGTCGGAAGCCCGAATCAGCGCCGGCACATCGAGCCAGTCGAAATGCCAGTCGGCGAACGCGCCGAGGAAATCGTCCATCGAACCGGGCCGGTTCCAGTCGCGCTTGCGATAGACCGGCGTCTCGATTTCAGCCACCCAGTTGACGAGCTGCAGCCCGTCGGCGCCAGCGGGACGGATCGGATAGATCACCATCTTGCCATGCGACAGCCAGCCCGCCCGCACCATGCTGGCGCCGGATAATATTGGTTTCCACCGCGTCACGCCGCGCCACATGTTGACGCCGGAATAACGCGGCTCGCCTTCGGCCGGATACAACTGCTTGCGAACCGCGGAATTGATGCCGTCGCAGGCGATCGCCAGACGCCCCCGCACCACGCTGCGGTTGGCGCCGCCGGGACCGTCGGAAAAGCTGACGCGCACACCGGCGTCGTCCTGCTCGATGCCGAGGCAATGATGGTTGGTGATCAGCCTGTCGGCGCCGGCACGCGCGCGGAAGGCGTCGAGCAACACCATCTGCAGGTCGCCGCGATGGATCGAGAATTGCGGATGCTCGTAACCCGCCGCACGGCCCAGCGGCTCCTGATAGATCAACTGGCCGAAGCGATTGAAGAAGGTAGCATCCGTGGTGGCGATCGCGACCCGTGCCAGGTCGGCCTCCAGCCCGAGCGCGGCCAGTTCCTTGGTGGCGTGCGGCAGCAGGTTGATGCCAACCCCGACCGCCCTGATTTCGGCGGCCGATTCGAATATCCGGCAGGGAATGCCGGCCGCGTGCAGCGCCAGCCCGAGGGTCAGGCCGCCGACGCCGGCTCCGACGATGATGATGTCGTCCATGTTTCCTCCCGGCAGGCTTCTTGTGAGGTGCTTGCCGGGATGAAACAGATTAGTGAGCCTACTGTCAATCTCGCCATCGGGCTATCGGGCCCGCTATTTTCCCGGCGGTTTGACGAAGCACATACCCATCCGGGAGGCGTTGCCGACGGGCTGACAGGCCAGCCCCTCGGCGCAGGTCCAGAGGCGGAAACTGCGGTCGTTGTCCGACGCGTTGGGCTGACGCAGGTAACAATGTGCACCCCAGCCGTCGTCATATTCGGTGCCGGCAAGTTCGGTGTTGCCGCGCAATTGCGGGCGGCTGGAAAATCCTCGCGAATAATCCGGATGCTTGCCGTCGCGCAACGCGGCGAGGATATCGCGGCGCCGGATCTGGTCGCCGAAGAAATGCGGCGAGGCCGGCACGATGGTTGAATTGTTGGGGTTGGCCGCCATCCAGTCGACGCCGGGGAAATGAAAGCCGCCGATGCCGCGGGTCTGATGGCAACCCGAGCAGGTCACGTCGTTGAGCCGCCGTTCGAAGCCCGCGACGGAGCGGATATTTTGCAGCGTCTCGCCGCGTTCCGCCGCTTTCTTCAAGGCCGAGACGACATCACTCTCGGCGAATACCGGGAGTATGGTCGCCGCATCGCCCTGCACCAGACCGAACTCCGGCTGCAGGTCGGAGGCTGCGAACCCCACCGGGGTCGGCGCAATCGCTGATGTGGCGAGGAATTTTTCCGGGATCAGAATCGTGCCGCGATCGAGTTCGCCAAAATGCTTGCCGTCGAGCAGCCACGCCTTGAACTCGCGCCGGAGGTTTTCATCGGCCAAAATCTTGTCGCGATCGATCTGGTTCTCCATCGGAGTCTGCTCGAACGCTTGCGCTTGCGCGTTGTAGTTAAATACTTTCAGCAGATAGTCGGTGCGGAAATCGCGCGTCGCCGATTTCGGCGCATGCGCGATCTGAAGATTGGTCTCGATGCGGTCGATGTTTTCAGGCCCCACCAGCGCCAGCGGACCGTCCTTGGCGGTCAGCCTGGCCGCCAACTCCGCGCCGGTCAGCGTGGAATCGCCCGCCGCCAGCCAGCGCCGCGCGATTTCCGCGCAGGTAACCGCAGCACCCTCGGCGTCGATGGCGTGATCGCCTTTGGCCTTCAGCACGACGTTGAGCGTCATCGGCAGCCGTGGCGAGGTAGCCTCCTCGCCGGTGGCGGGCGCGCTGATGCGCGTCAGCCGGTAGAGCAGCCGGATCTCGCCGCAATTGGCCTCGGCGAGATAGGCGCGGTCCATCCGGTTGACGATCCCGGACAGCACGAAGCGTGTATCGGGCGAATAAAGCTGCGCGCGATCGAACAGTTGGAAGGCATAGGAATCGCCGACGCCGATGGTTTCGTTCGGCAGCTCGGCCTTGTGCCTGGCGACGTAGCGCTCGAATTCGTCGTCGAGCGCCCGGCGGACCGGCGCCATCGACGGCAGGGCGAACAACTGGCTGTTGGTCAGCGGCAGATCCGCCGATCCCGCCGGCAGCATGATGCGCGCGAGGCCAAACGGGCCATGATCGAGTTCGCGTAACGCGGGTGGGTCGGTGATCGCAGCCCCGCGCTCCAGCGCCGCCGCGCTGTGCGCATGGCGTGCCGGCAGAATGCAGCCGAGCAGGATCAGGGCGGTAACCAGAAATCGCACGCGCGGCTCATCTCCTGACGACTGCCGTGGTCGGCAGCGACTTCTAATCAGGAAAATAGCCGAATTGCGGACAGACTGTCTCGCGGCAACCAATATGTGACGAGACGATCGCTTCACGTCGCAGTGAAGCGATCGCCTTGATTTCTAACGTTAGCGCGCGACGATCAGGCCCTTGCTGGTGACGACCACCCAGCGGCCATCCTGACGCCGGATCGCGTCGACCCGGCCGAGGCCCGGCACGGGGTCGCCGGCGTAGACCTCAAAGATTCCCTGCCGGCCTTCGATCAGGGCACCGCCGTTGGCGACGTCGCGCAGCACCCAATTGTCCACCGTGGGCAACCGCGCCAGTTCGACTTTGGGCGGAGCCACCGTGGCCGACACCGAGCCCGTGACCTCCTTGGCCGCCACCGGCGTCGCGGCGGCCACCGGTGCGGACGCGGGCGGGGCGGCGTGGAGCTTTTCCACGGCCTCGCTGAGCTTGGCGAGCTTGGCGGCCGGTTCGGCCTGCGCCTTCTCGACCTTATCGAGGCGGTCGCTGGTCTGTTTGAACTGGGCGATGCCGAGCTTGGAGGTGTGCTCGACGGCATCGCCCACATGGGCAACGCCGGCCTTGAGGGCCAGGACGTCGGCGTCGATCCGCGCCACCGAGGCTTCCAGCGCCTGATTGCCGGCCGTCGCTGCTACCGCGGTATTGCCGCCGGCGAAATGCTCCAGACCCGCGGTCGCCAGGGCGCCGCCCAGCGCGCCTGCGATCGCCGCCAGCGCCACCACGGCGGCCAGCGCCGAGAACCGGCGTTTACCGAACATGCCCGAGGCTGGCTTGGATTCAGGTTCCGGAGCGCTGTCGTGGCTGTCCCAGCCATGATCGCCGGCCGACATGATCATGATCTTTCCCGGCGGGCGCGGCGCGTCGGCCTTGGACGCATCGATCTTGGGAGCTTCGACCTTGGGAATTTCGCCCCTGAGACCCTCCACCTTGAATTCCCCGGCCTTGGGGAGCCCCATTTGGGGCGCCTCGGCTTTCGGGGGCTCGACGGCTTCGCCCTGCCCGGGCGCCAGACCGGGAGACTCAACGCTGGCTACTTCCGGCGCCGAAACGGCCTGCGTTTCCGGCAAATGGGGCCCCATCGGTTCGGCACTGAGGGAACCGGATTCGGCGCTGATTGGCTCGGCCTGCTGTTCGCTCACGTTCAAGTCTCCAGTAAAGGTTGACTATTTGGTAACTTTCATTGCTTGCGAATTCGTTACCGGCCGCGGGCTTACGAAAATTTTAGGAACTCGTCCGGCCGGGTTGCCGTCAGGCTGGCGGTGCGGCCGCGCCCCGGCCCATGCTGCCCTGCGGTAAGCCCCGAAGACATCGATGCGTCATTTGCGCAGCCGGATTTCCCGACTAACATGATGGAAAGGACCAGCCAGAAGGCGGGGGACTCCATGGCCATCGAGAAATGCATCAACGAATATGACGTGGACGACGTCATTTTCGAGGAGGGGTCGACCGGACGAGAACTGTTCGTGGTGCTCGACGGCAAGATCGACATCGTCAAGCTCAACGGCGCCAGCAAGACGGTCATCGTAACCTTGGGCAAGGGCGAATTCTTCGGCGAGATGGCGGTGATCGACGGCTCGTCCCGTTCGGCCACCGCGATCGCCGCCGCCCCCCACACAAGGGTGATGCGGATCAATCATGCCCGCTTCGTGTATCTGGTCAGCCAGCAGCCGGCGTTCGCGCTGATGATCATGGATGCCTTGAGCAAACGGCTGCGTGCGTCCAACGCGATGACATTCAGGGCGGCCAATCCATGAGCGACCGCAAGCCGAGCCCGTTTCCCGTTCTGCTGAACAACGACGTCTGCTCGCTGATTCAGGCGGCCGAGAACGTCTACCAGATCCGTTTCAAGAACCGCGCCGCCAATGCCTATCTTGTGCGTGGCAAATCACGCACCATCATGATCGACGTCGGGCTGTCGTCGAATTTCCCCTATCTCAACGAATGCCTCGAACATCTCGGCTGTCCGCCCGACAAGATCGACATGGTCATTCTCAGCCATGAGCATCTCGATCATATCGGCGCGGCCTACCATTTCGGCGGCCGCACCATCATCGCGGCGCATCGCCTCGCCGCCAACAAGATCATGCTGCGCGACGACTTCTCGATGCTGCGCAAGATGTTCAACGAACCGGATGTGCCGATCAACGTCGATATCTGGCTGGAAGAGGGCAATCTGATCGACCTCGGCAATTTCCGCCTCAGCGTGATGTATACGCCGGGCCACACCTCGGCCTGCATCAGCCTGTTCGATCAGGAGCAGGGCTTGCTGTTTGCCGCCGACACCCTGATGCCGGGCGGCGTGATGGGCGGCGTGTTCGGATCGGGCAGCATCAGCGACTACATCCAGTCGCTGGAGCGGCTGAAGGGATTGAACTCGAAGATCTTGCTGTCGGGACATGGCCGGTTGTCCGATACGCCGCAGGACGACGTCAAAATCGCGATTGCGCGGTCGCACGCGCTGTTGTCGGACACCGCGCAACTGTTCGACGCGCTCGACGCGCGATCGAATTTCGAGCCGATCATGCAGTCGGTGCGCGACCTCAACAAGCTCGACGACGCCTGAGCGCGGTCGACGGCGAAGGCGTAAGGTTTCCATCACCGTCATTGCGCGGAGCGCAAGCGACGAAGCAATCCAGCTTGCTGCCTGGATTGATTCGCTGCGCTCGCAATGACGTGGAAATGTCGCGCTCGCAGCCATCCTTCGAGACGCGCGCAAAGCGCGCTCCTCGGGATGACGGCGGTGCAGGTTGCTACATCACCACCGGTGCATCGGGCAGCTCATTCGGCCCGGCCCCACGCTTGGGGAAATACAACGCTAACTGCCGCGACACTTCCGCGATTCCCTTGATGACGCCGCCCGCAAAATTCCCGGCCTTGAAATCAGCTTCCATATTACTGCAGATTTTCGCCCAGCCGGCGGCGCCGACTTTGGCGTCGATGCCGCGATCGGCGATGATCTCGACATTGTGGTCGGCCAATAGCAGATAGATCAGCACGCCGTTGTTGTGGGCAGTGTCCCAGATCCGCAATTGCGAGAAAATATCCAGCGCGCGCTCCCGCGCCGACTGGTTGCGAAGCAGCGGCGCGCCGTCGAGCGCGCCTTCCACCACAAAACGGATCTGGCCGGAATGCGTGGCCTCACCCGCCTTGATCGCCTGCTCGATCGCCGCCAGCGCCACGGGCGGAAAAATCCGCCGCGCCTGCCAGTGGTGCGCCAGAAGATGCTTGCCGATGCGCTTGATGCCCATATCTACCAGCTCCCCGACGCGCCGCCGCCGCCGAAACTGCCCCCGCCGCCACTGAACCCACCGCTCGAACTGCTACCGCTTCCGGAGAACGACCCACCGCCGCCGACCCAGCCGCCTCGACCGTTCGACGACGCCACGCTTTCGGCAAACATCGCGAACGCAAAGGCCACGAAGGCCGCGATCACGGAGACCGCCAGCGAGCCCACCGCCAGCCACGCCACCAGGCCGAACACGCCGCCGATCGCCACCGATCCGAGCAACCGGCCCAGCAGCGTGCGCAACACCCCACCAACGGCGAAGACGCCGAACAGGATCAGCGGATTGAACAGGACATCGTAACGATCCTGGCCGCGAAAACTTTGCGATTCAGCTTCCGGCGCCGGCAGCGGTTCGCCGTCGACCACCCGCATGATCCGGTCGACGCCGTCGGAAATCCCGCCGGTAAAATCGCCGCTCTTGAATTTCGGCGTGATGACCTCGTCGATGATGCGCTGCGCCGTGACGTCGGTCAGCGCGCCTTCGAGGCCG
>Ga0302314_10012578_pt1 | contig 14628 bp, 16 predicted proteins | sample III_Palsa_N2_3_FD_200533 | JGI IMG/M metagenome (GOLD analysis project Ga0302314, IMG submission 200533) | Peat permafrost microbial communities from Stordalen Mire near Abisko, Sweden - III_Palsa_N2_3 | ecosystem: Environmental > Terrestrial > Soil > Palsa > Peat permafrost | place: Sweden... | reverse complement strand
GAAATCTTCGGGCGTGTGGAACGCGCCGGGCAGCCACACCATGCGCGTGGGCGCGAGTCGGTCTTGGCGCACGGGCCTGAACAGGCTACGCATGGCGGATCAAGAGCGCCGCGTACAAGAGCGCGAGGAATGCCCCCGGCGCCACGGTGATGCCCAGCGCCTCGAGCACGGGAACGCCGGAGAAGGACAGCAGCCCGAAACCGATGACAGTGCACAGATTGGCGAGGAGCAAGGAGGCGAGAGTGAGCGGACTACCGCTGTCTGCACCTTCACGGCGATCGAAAAACAACGCGTAGTTCGAGCCCACGGCGACGATCAACAGCATGCCCACGAGATGCAAAATCGTGAGCTCGACGCCGCAGAGCGCGAGCACGGCGGCGACTGTCAGCACCGCGAGCACGAGGGGCGTCAGCACCAGTGCGGCTCTCCTGAGTGAGCGCAGAGCGAACCAGAGAAGCGCCGCGATGGCGGCAAGACCGGCGAGCGACAGCCGCATGGCCTCGTGCAGATACTCGTCGTAGAGCGCATCGGACTCGCGCTTGAGGTCGAGCACATGCACGCTCGCAGACTCACCGCCGGTGCCCGGGCCGGCGGCTGCGAGCGCGGCCCGTACCGGCGCGAGATCGATGTCGGACGCCCCGCCCGGCGCGGTGCGTAGCGGCAAGAGCGCGCTCCAGCGCTCGCCGGAGTGCATGAGGAGGGCACCGAGCCCGGCAGCGAGCGAGGTGCCGGCGAGATCCGCAGGGCTAAGCAGGGACGCGTGCCGCGCGGCCTCGACGTCGTCGAGAAAAGGTGTCAATGCGCCGCTGTCGAGCCCCAGACCGCGGGCGGCCCGGTCGAGGTTCTCGCGCAGTTCCCCGGCGGGCGGCAAGCTGTCGCGTCGCGCGCCCTGCGTCGCGAGACTCGGCAGATAGTTGGACGGCGAGTCGACCCCGCCGATCACGTGTGCATTCGTCAACGGTGCGAGCGTAAGCGCCGCGCGCTCGGCGCCACGCAGCACCGCCTCGAGGCTTGCGCCCGATACGACCACGAGATCGAGCGAGTCCGGTGCGCCTAAGTCGGCGCGCAGCTCGGCATCGATGCGTTGCTGAGCGGGCGAGGCCGGGCTCAAGCGCGAGAGCTCCCGGTTCCACAACGTGTCGCGCGCGAGCACCAGCGCGCCGACGGTAACGCCCGCGAGTGCGAGTGCGAGCGCCCACGGCACGCGGCTCCGCGCACCGCCCGCGGGCTCCATCCAAGCCGTCACCCGGGCGCCGAGCGGCGCCAGATCGCGTATCGCGAACCGCCGCGGTATGAGCTCAGGCAGGACGAAGCGCGTGACCGCCGCCGCTGCGATCAGGCCGCTGATCGAATAAGCGCCGAGCTGCGCGAGGCCCGGGAAGCCCGAAGGCAAGAGCGAGGCGAAGCCGCACACCGAGGTGAGCATTCCGAGCCGCATGGTCGGCCACAGCCGGCGTTGCCAGGACGCCGCGCCGGCATCCCCGTGCGCGGACTGGATGAAGAAGTAGATTGAGTAATCGACCGATTCGCCGATCAAGGTCACACCGAATCCCAAGGTGATGCCGTGCACGGCGCCGAAGATGAGCGCCACCGCGGCGATTCCCACGAGGGCGCCCGTCGCGACGGGCAGCAGCCCCAGCAGAAGCGCGGCAAAGGAGCGATACACGGTGAGCAGGATGAGGACGATCACCGCGCTGCTCGCGATCGACAGCCGCACCACCGCTCGCTCGATGCCGGCGCGCGAGGCAACGGCAAACACGCCGGGACCGCTCAAGCGCAGCTCGAGATGCTGGGCACCGACGTCGCGTGCGGCCGTGTCGAAGGCGGCGCGGGCCGCGCCGATCGCATGCTCCTGCGCGTCGGTATCCGAACCGGCGGCGGCGGTCTGGGCGACCAGCAGTGCCCGCTTGCCGTCGCCCGAGGACCACACGCCGTCCTGCAGCTGCGGTGCCGGGATGTGCGACAGCCCATCGATGATGTGCAGGGTCTCGCCCGTGGGGTCGTGGGGCACCAGCGACTTGATGACCAGTCCCTCGGGCGAGGCGAGATCCGCGACGGTGTCGCGCATCGCAGTCGCGAGGCCCGCGGCGGAAAAATGCCGTGCATCGACCGCGTCGCTCAAGAGATAGCGGTGCGCGAACAGGAAGTCGCGATCGCGATCCGCCGAGGCCTCTTGGCCGTTGCTCACGCTCGCGAACTCGGGGTCCGTGCGCAAGCGCTGCCCCATATCGATCGAGACTGCCGCGCGCGCGAGCCGCGAACCGCCCTCGATGCCGACGAGCAGCAAGCGCGACGCCGGTCCGTCACGCAATTGCTCCACCAGGATGCGCTGTTGCGGTGTGGGATGCGCCGGCAGGAAGGCCGACAGATCGGTGATGTAGCGCGCGTGCAGGGCGACTGCGGCCGACACCGCGACGGAGCAAAGCCACGCGGCGAGCACCGCGGCTCTGCGTGCGCTCATGGATGCTCGCGCAGCGTCATGAGCGAGCGGTCGCCATCGGTCTCCACGATCTCGACCGTGGTGAGCGTGCTGCCGGCGCCCTCGATGCGCACGTGCGACACAGTCTTCGCGACTTGCGCGTCGCGCGGCGTGAGCGTGAGCCGCCAGCGCGCGGCCGTACCTGCGAAGTCGACCGTGAAAAGCCGTTGCAGCGTGGGCAGATCTCCCGCGAGCGTGGCGCGGATGCTTTCGATGAAGGGCGCGAGGGTCGGATAGGACTTCAAGTCTAGCGCGCGAGACCGCCCGCCGCGCACGACCGTGAGCACATCGCCGGCGAGCGTCAAAGTCTCGGGCTTGGGCTCGACGGTGCGCTTCTCGAGGCGGTCCGGCGCGTCGTAGGTCAGCTCACCGTAGGATTCGGCCGGGCGCTTCAAGAGCTTGAGAAAGTGTTGCTCGACGAAACTCACTTCGCCATGGCGGCGCGCGGCCAGTTGCCGCATCAGCTCACCGAGCTCGCCCGGCACCTGCTGACTCAAAGCCGCCGCGCTCGACAGGAGCAATGCCGCGCTAGCCGATACGCGCCGTATCACGATTTATCGTTGCGCTCGCGCCAGAAGTCGAAAAAATTGAACCAGTTGTATGGGTCGCTGCGGCAATAGCGCTCGATGGTTGCCGCGTAGGTATCGATCGCGCTCGCAATGGCGCTCTCGCGCTGGCCTGCCGGAGTCGCCGAGAAATCGGCGATGGGCTCGAACACCAAATGATAGCGGTTGGCGCCGCGGTACAACCCCGCCATGAAGAACACCGGCCGGCGCAGGATGGCCGCGGCACGCATCGGACCCACGGGCAGGTGCGCACGCGCGCCTAGCAAATTGACCCGTTGCAGCGGCTCATCGCTCAATGTGCGATCACCGAGCACACCGACGAAGCCGCCGCGATCCAAACGGTCCGAGATGCGCAGCATCGCGTCGATCTGGCCGAGCGCCACGATGTCGGTCTTCACCCCCGGATCTACGGCGGCCATCATGGCGTTGATCTTGCGCGCATTGTGCTCGTACATGGCCATGGACACCTGCAGCCCCGGCTGCCTGCGGCCGACGCTGCGCAGCACCTCGAAGCTGCCAAGGTGTGCGCCCATGAGGAATGCGCCGCGGCCTGATTCGAGCTGCTCGCGCATGAGCTCCTCGCCGTCGATGGTGATCTGAAAGCGCTCGTATTGCTGCTTGACGAGATACACCCGATCGTGAATGCAGGTAGCGAAATAAAGAACGTGCCGGAAGCGATCGGCCGCGGTGGGAGCTCGTCCGAGCGCGAGGCGCAGATAGCGGCGGGAGTTGCGCCGCGCCGCCGGCGCGAACAGAAAGAAGTACAGCGCGATGCCGTACAGCACGGCGCGGCTCGCGCGCCGGCCGAGCTTGAGCGAGACGAACACCATCACCTTGAGCAGCGCGCTGCTGCCGCGCTCGCGATGGCCGATCCACTCGGCGCGCTTCGCCGGCGCCTCGAACAGCCGAGCCGGGTCAGAGCTCATGGGGACTATGCGACCGTGCCAGGGTGCCGGCGAGAGCGGTGCGATCGCCGGCGTGCGGCCGGGTCACACGGACGGCGAAGCGAATCACATCCGCGTCCGCGGCATGCTCCACGACGAGCACATCGCCCGGACGCACGGGTTCCAGAAACTTGGCCGTGGTGATCTGCCATTGCACCGGGTCGAACTCCAGATCCTCCTCGAGGACGTGCAGCAGCTCGTCGAGCAGCGCCGCGCCGGGCAACATGGGCATGCCCGGAAAATGCCCGGCGAACGCGGGATGATCGGCCGGAACGGTGAGCGTGCGCAGTGTCTTCAAGACAGGCTTCGGGGCGAGCGCCGGTGAGTCGCGGTTTGCGCGGACCGTCGGGGCCGGCGGTCCGCGAGTGCCTGCAGAGCTTGCTGCGGCAGCTTGCCGGTCGCATTGCGCGGCAGCCGCTCGACAATCACCAGCGGCCGCGGCAAAAACACGGGATCGAGGCGCCGCCGCAGATGCTTCATGAGCGTCGCGGCCGACAGCGTTGGAGCGACGGCGACAGCCGCCAGGCGCGGGATGCCGGTGAGGCCGCCGTGATCGCTCTCGCGCAGGAAGAAGACGCCGTCCTGCACGCCCGGAATGGCGTTGAGCTGCGCGTTCAAGTAGCCGAAGGAGCTGCGCTTGCCGGCGATGTTGACGAGATCGGCCGTACGGCCGTGCAGAACGAAAGTATCGTCGTCGCTTTGCTCGAGGACGTCGCAGAGTGCCGTCATCTGCTCCACGTGACCGCCGTAAGCATACGTCTGGCCGTTGTCGGCGCGCAGCCGCACGCCGGGCAGAAGCGTGAACGGCGCGCACTCGGCGGTGTGGCGTAGCGCGATCTGCCCGGTCTCCGTCGAGCCGTAAATTTCGAGCAGCGGGGCACCGAAGCGGCGCTCGGCCTCGCGCGCGAGCTCTTGCGTGAGCGGTGCGGTAGCCGACACGATCAGGTCGAGAACCGGCAACTCGAGATCCTCTGCGAGCACGGTCCGCAGATGCACGGGCGTGGTGACGAGCACGCGTGGTCGCGGCGCTGCGTCGCTGGCGGCGCGGACATCGGCGGGATAGAACGGCCTTGCCGCGGTGAAGGCACTGCCGGTCAGCAAGGCGAGCAGCACCGTCGACTCCAGGCCGTACATGTGCTGCGCGGGCACGGTACCGATGAGCGTGGCGCCCTCAGGCAAACCGAGCGCGGCCGCCGCGCCGCGAACACAGGCGACGAGACGTCCCCAGGTTTTGCGATAGGGCAGGGGCGCACCGGTCGAGCCCGAGGTGAACACGATGGCGGCGAGCTGCTCGGCGGGAATGAGCGGCGGGCGATAGTCCGCAGCCGGCTGCGCCGGATTCGCGTTCTCAGGGAATCGAACGAGTGGCAGCTCGATGTCGCAATCGTCTGCGTCGGTCAGGCAAAACGCATCGGGCGCGAATTGTACGAGCTGGCGCACCACCTCCGCGGTATGCGTCGATGGCAGGAGGCTCACGCGCCCGGTGATCAGGCAGGCGGCGAGACCCACCGTGAAACGATAACGATCGGCGCAGGCATTGAGCACGTGCCGGCCCGCGGGCAGGCCCTCTGCGAGGTGGTTCGCGTCAGCGAGGAACTCGCCGGCCGTGACGGCTCGCCCGCCCCGGCAAGCCACTATGGCCGCGGCAGTGCGATGCGATAACAGGGGCTCGAACTCCATCGGCGTTAGCGGCTCGCGAAGAAGACCCGCATGGTCGCCCAGATGCCGCGGCGCTCGGTGTGCGGCAGCGCACGGCGCCGCACCGCATATTCGGCGGCGAACATCGCCAGGATCAACGGGGTAGCCAGAAAGTTCACGAACGCCGACCACACGGCCCTGGGTGCGCTCGCGTACAGAACGACAATGGTCACCCCCATCAGCGCGAAAAATACCGTCCAGGCGAGAGTCACCCGCCGCGTGTAGCGGATCTCCGCCGCGTTCAGCGGGCCGTGCAGCTTGTCCGCCAGCCGCGTGCACAGCGCCACGTCGCCGGTACGCAAGGAACGCCCGAACCCTGCCGCCAACAGCCCGTACATCCCGCACTCCTGTAGTAGATAAACAACGGAGAAGTTCTTCTCTAATATCGGCCAATTATCATACAAGAGCAGGCCGCCGATGGCGGCAGCGAGCAACACAATGAAGGGGGGTACGGTGTGGCGCAGAACCGTAAACACGAAGGCGGCAGCCGGCGCGAGCGCTAGGATCGCCCCCAGGCGGTAGGCCCCCCGGGTATTACAGTAGTGGGAGAGACAGGTGTAACCGACGAGGAGGACGCCGACGGCCACCATTCGGAGGTCGCCGTGGGGCAACCTGTCACTTGGTTCTCTGTGCTGCAATGTACTCCGCTAAGTGCCTCAACGAGCGGAAGATTTTGTGATTTTCCTGGCTGTCCGCCCGCAGTTGCACGCCGTATTTCTTGGACACGATCAGCGCAACCTCGAGAATGTCGATGGAATCGAGGCCGAGACCCTCGCCATATAGCGGCGCATCGGGGTCGATGTCTTCGGCGGCGATCTCGAGATTCAGCGCTTGGACGAAGAGGGAGGCGATCTCCCGTTCCAGGTCGCTCGGCGGCGCCGAAGGTTGCAGGAGCGTCGCATTGTCGGACATGGCATGAACTCTGGACTATTGAACTGGGAGCAACCTCATTATATAGGCCGCGACGGGGGCGGCAACCTGCGCTTGGTGCGCTGCACCAGGAGCAACGGTAGGCGCAGCAGAAACCCCACGAACAGGCGCGCATGCATCCAGGTGAGCAGCACGTTGTCGCGCCAGTAATTGAAGTGTGACACCCCACCCTCGTCGGCGCGGAAATAGCGCACCGGCGCAGCGACGTTGATGGCCGGGACGCCGCGCCAGCTCAGCCGAACCACGGCCTCGGCATCGAAATCGAACCGGCGCATCCAGGGCTGATGCCGCATCACGCCGACGAGCGGCGCGATGGGGTAGACGCGAAAGCCGTAAAGCGAATCGCCGATGCCGGCCCATAAGGTTTCGAGATTGACCCACCAGTTGGAGATTTTGCGGCCCCGCACCCGCAGGCGCGGAGCGCTCGCATCGAACACGGGACAGCCGAGCACCATGGCGGAGGGATCGGCTTGCGAGGCGCGCATGAGCTCCTCGATCCGTTGCGCCGGATGCTGTCCGTCGGAGTCCATGGTCAGCGCATGCGTATAACCCGCCGCGGCCGCTTGGCGCAGGCCTGCGAGCACGGCCGCGCCCTTGCCGCGGTTCTTCTCGAGGACGATGACTTTCAGACCGGGTTCCTCGGCGCAAAGCGCCGCGAGACGCACAGGTGAGTCGTCCGTGCTGCCGTCGATCACCACCCACACGGGAGTCCAGCTCTCGAGCGCCGCGCGCACGGTGGAGTAAACGAGCGGCCCGGGGTTGTAGCTCGGGATGAGCACGAGATGAGTCTTCGACGGCGCCCTCATGGCGCGGGCTTCTTCAGCCAGCGCGCCTGCAGGGCGCCCTCGAGCTCGCGGCGATAGTAGCGCTCGAGCTCTTCCGTGAACGCAGCGGCGTTCTCCGGCGGATCGAAGCGCTTGCCGAGGCGAACGCGGTAGACGATGGGCAGGTGCGGGCGGCGGAACAGCGGCCACCCCTTGCTGAGGAAAGGCGAATCGGTCTCGATCACCAGGGTCTGAACGGGCACGGCCGCGCGCTTGGCGATCAATCCCACGCTCGCCGCCAGCGGGTTGATCGGCCATTCGCGGGTGCGCGTACCCTCCGGAAACAGCAGCAACAGGCAGCCCCGCCGATGCAAATGCGCCACCGACTCCTTGATGATCTGCCGCGGCGACTCGTTCGGCACGTAGCGCGCGAGGCGCGAGCCCGCGCCCAAGAAGATGTTCCTCATCAATTCCGCTTTCATGACGCAGACGATGTCGGGATGCCGGGTGAGGATCAGCAGCGCGTCGATCAGCGATGGATGATTCGGAGCGAGAATCAGCGACGGGCCTCCGCGCAGCGAGTCGATGGCGGAGAGGTCCAGCCGATAGGTGCGGGTGACCCTGAGCGACCACGCGTACAGGCGAAAGCCGCGCATGATCCCCCGGCGCCCCACCTTTTTCCCGAGGTCCGCCGGCAGCACATAGTAAAGCGGCAGCGCGAACACGGACCAGGTGAGACAGATAAGTCCCAGCAAGGCCAGGGAGGTGTAGAGCGCGAAGTACTCGTAGGCGATTTTGAAAAAGCGCGGCACCCCGCCCTCAGCCCGTCGGCGACTCGGCCTCTACGGGGCGGATGTTGGCCGCGCGCAGTCGAGCCGCACGCAATGATCGGCCGAGATTCACCAGAGACAGCAAGTAGTACGTGCCCTTGAAGGCGCGCAGTCTTCCCCAAATCGGTGTGCGGCCGAAAATATCGCCGGCGAGCAGCGAGAGCAGCGCCTCTTTCATCCGCAGCACGTTTGCCGGGTCGAGAAACAATTCGCGCATGGCGGGATTGGTGACGCGATAAATGAACCAGGAGAAATGTTTCGGACCGTGACGCATCAGCCGGTCGAAGCGCTTGAGTGCGCGCGCCATGCGCTCGGGGCGCCGAAACACTTCGTCGATGGTCAGCGCGGCAGCCTCGCCGCTCGCCATGGCGAGCATGACGCCCGTGGAGAACACGGGGTCGATGAACGTATAGGCATCGCCCACCAATAAATAGTTCGCACCGTGCGAGTGATCGCAGCTGTACGCGTAGTTGCCCGTCGCCTCGACCTCGGTGCTCAAGGCGGCGTCGCACAACCGCTCGGCGAGCGGCGGACACATCGCGATGGTGGACAAAAAGAACTCGCGCACCGGGCCCTTGCGGGTCTTCATATAGCGCGGCCACACCACGGCACCGATGCTTGTGTTGCCGTCGGCGAGCGGAATGAACCAAAACCAGCCGTGATCGAACCAATAGACGCCGATGTTGCCGCCGCACTTGCCGGGCGTGCGCCGTGCGCCCGTGAAATGCGCGTACATGGCGGCGCTGTTGTGCCGCTTATTGCGGCGCTTGGCGTCCAAGCTCTGGCCAAGGAACGTGTCGCGGCCCGTGGCGTCGATCAAATAACGAGCCTCGAAGCTCTCGCTTCCGCCGATGTCGTGCGCAACGTCGACGCGGGCGCTGCGGCCATCCGCCGCGAATACGGCGTGGCGGGCGCGGCAGCCCTCGATCACTCGCGCGCCCGCCTGCCCGGCGCGGCGGATCAGAATCTCGTCGAGCTCCGAGCGGCGCACTTGATAAGCGAGCGGGAAGGACTTGTCCCAGGCGTCCGCGAACTCGAACTTCTGGTGGCGGCCCTCGCACGAGGTGAACTCCGCACCGTACTTCTCCATGCCGATGGCCCGCACCTGCGCCGCCACGCCGAGCCGCTCGAACAGCGGGAGGTTCGCGGGGAGGAGCGACTCGCCGATGTGAAAGCGCGGGTGGTGCGCCTTCTCGATGAGCACCACGTCGTAGCCGCGCTCCGCCAGCACGGTGGCAGCGCTCGAGCCGGCCGGGCCGCCGCCCATCACCAGGACATCGCAGCGCTGCGCGCTCGCCGGCGAGGCTGGGGCGAGATGCGGGAATCTATCGCGCGCGGGGGATGTCAAAAGAGCGCCTCCCTGTCCTGGATGCGAAGCTTATCGTGCCGAGAAACGCGGGTCCAACGGCTGTAAGATACCAGTCATGCACATTTTGATCGTCGAAGATGACGAGGTAGCGCGCGATTACTTGGCGAAGGCGCTGCGGGAAGTGGGGCATACGGTGGACGTGGCGGGCGATGGCCTCGCGGGTTTGCACATGGCCTCGTCGATCGCCATCGATGTCGCCATCGTCGACCGCATGCTTCCCAAGCTCGACGGCCTCGCCCTGGTGCAGTCGTTGCGGGCCACGGGGCGCAAGCTCCCGGTGCTCATTCTGAGCGCGCTCGGCGAAGTGGACGACCGCATCACGGGATTGCGGGCGGGCGGAGACGACTATCTCACCAAGCCTTATCACGTCGCGGAATTGCTCGCGCGGCTCGATGCGCTCGCCCGGCGCGGGGAGTCGGGCAATGCCGAGACCCATACCAAGCTCAAGCTCGCCGACCTCGAGCTCGACCGCATGACCCGGCGGGTGGAGCGCCGCGGCAAGAAGATCGAGCTCACCGCGCGGGAGTTCCAGCTGCTCGAGTTCATGATGCGGCATAGCGGCCAGGTGGTGACCCGCACCATGCTCCTCGAGGGCGTATGGGATTATCACTTCGATCCGCAGACCAACGTGATCGACGTGCACATCAGCCGCCTGCGCCAGGCCATCGACAAGGGTTTCGACAAGCCGCTGCTGCACACCGTGCGCGGCGCGGGCTACAGCCTGCGCGAAGACGAATAGTGGACGCCCAGCCGCGGCGGGTCGCAAGCCCCGATCAGCGCTTCCTCGGCATCCTCGACACCTCGCCGTTTCGCGTCGCCATCGTTTATTCCATCGTGTTCGCCTGCGGTGCGGCTCTGCTGCTCGGCATCGTCGACTTCGCGGTGTCGCGCGTGGTCGATCGCAGCAGCGACGATCTCATCGACGCCGAGGTGCAGGGATTGCGCGAGCAGGTGCTCGTTCTGTCGCGCAGCGATTTCATCGAGCTCGTGGAGCAGCGCTCCCAGGACCAGGACGTCCGCGGCGCCGTCTATCTCATGGTGGATCCGCAGCTGCGGCCGGTCGCGGGGAATGTTCCCGCGTGGCCCAAGGCGGACTCCGACGACGGCAAATGGATTCAGTTCAAGGCGGCGGTGCCGTTCGGCGAGGAGATGCGCGACCACGAGATGCGCGCGCGCCGCTTCAAACTGCCCGGCGGCTACAACATGCTCGTGGGGCACGACGTGCAGGAGCGCCAGGACGTCAAGAATCTGATGATGCGCGGCCTCATCGCCGCGGTGGCGTTGACGCTGCTGCTCGGACTCGGCGGCGGTTTCTGGATGGGCCGGCGCATTCTCGCGCAAGCCGGCGCGATCTCGGCGGTGGCGACGCAAATCATGAGCGGCGATCTGTCGCAGCGGCTGCCGGTGCGCGATGCGGACGACGAGATCAACACGCTCGCGCGCGAGATCAACACCATGCTCGACCGTATCGAGCAGCTCACCCTCGGCATGCGCACCGTGCTCGACAGCGCAGCTCACGATCTGCGCACTCCCCTCAACCGGCTGCAGGCCACCGCCGAGGGCGCCATGGGCCAGGTCACCGCCGGATCGCCAGAGCGGCGGGTGCTCGAGCGCGTCACGACCGAGGTGGACCACATGCGCGCGACGCTCGATGCATTGCTGCGCATCGCGCTCGCCGAGACCGGCACCGTGGCGCGCGAGCCGGTCGATCTCTCGGAGTTGGTGGCGAGCATGGTCGAGTTGTACGCGCCGGTGAGCGAGGAGCGCGGCATCCAGCTGGAAAGCGCCGTGGCGAGCGGCGCGCAGGTGCAGGGAAGCCGGCAGCTGCTTGCGCAGGCACTCGCCAACCTGCTCGACAACGCCATCAAGTTCACCCCCGACGGCGGCCACATCCGCGTGCTGCTCAAGTCGCAATCGGCGGGGCCGCCGTCGGCCGGGCTACGGCCGGCGGGACCCGAGGTCATCGTCGAGGATGACGGTCCGGGCATTCCGGCGGATAAGCGCGAGCTCGTGCTCGGCCGGCGAGTGCGCCTCGACGGGGCGCGCAACGTGCCCGGGTCCGGGCTCGGGCTTTCCTTGGTGGCGGCGGTGACCAAGCTTCACGGTGCGCGCCTCACTCTGGACGACGCGGCACCCGGCCTGCGCGTGTCACTGCAGTTCTGACGGCTCCGAGCGTCAAATTCCCGGCGCAATCGGGATAGCCGGGGGCGCCGGCCGTCGGCGGGCCCGCGAGCCGGCGCGCGACGAACTCATAAGGCCCTGAAAGATAAGGGCGCGCGAGTCTCCCGACTCCGTGGCACAGAACTTGCTCCGCTCCCCCTGCTGCAATTAAGCCGCACGAGGAATGCCATGGCCGAAGACGCCGAAGAGACTCGATCACCGCCGCCCCAAAAATCGGGCAGCGGCCTGTTAATGAATGCCCTCGTCGTTTTCGTGATGGCGCTGCTGGCCGTCATCGTCGGCGGCTTCATCAACGCAAAGCTGCATCCGCTGCCTGACCTCAAGATGAGCAAGGACGGCCTGATCACCGCGGTCGCACCCGCGGCGGCGGCCGCCGGCGAGGGCGGCGAAGGCGGGGGCGGCAAGAGCGCCTTCTATTACGCCTTCGACCCGCCGATGGTGGTCAATTTCGAGGACGGCTCCGTGGTGAGGTTCCTGCAGATCAGCATGGAAGTGATGGCGCACGATCAGAAGACGATCGACAGCGTGCAAAAGAACATGCCGCTGATCCGCAACAACTTGCTGCTGCTCATGAGCAACCGCAACTACCAGACCCTGATGTCGCGCGAGGGCAAGGACAAGCTGCGCGCAGAGGCGCTCGCCGAGATCCGCGCCGTGCAGCAGAAGCAGGGCGGCGGAGACGTCGACGACCTGCTGTTCACCAGCTTCGTGGTGCAGTGATGGCGACGGCTGATCCGGCTGACGCGACGGCGCCCGGCGCGAACGCCATCTCCGAGGAAGAGGTGTCCGCGCTGCTGGAAAAGCAAGCCTCGGACGCGGTGCGGCCGTTCGATTTCTCGGCGCAACGCATCAACCGTACCCAGCTGCCGATGCTGCAGACCATCGCGAGGAGCTTCGCGCCGCGCGCCGCGGGCACGCTGTCGGGACTCATCGGCCGCGACACGGCGGTCGAATTTACTTCCATCGAATCAGTACGCGTGGCCGATTTGCAGGCCTCGCTCCCCACGCCGGGAATCCTCGCGGCCGTGCGCGTGAAGCCGCTCGCCGGCCTCGCCTTCATGAGCGTTCAGCCGAGTCTGCTGGTCGCGCTGCTCGATGCGTTCTTCGGCGGATCGGGCCGGCCTGCCGCGGACATGCAGGCGGCGGTGTCGGCGGCGGCGCAGCGCTTCCTCACTCTCGTCCTCAAGAGCTTCGCTCCGGACTTCACGGCCGCTTGGACGGTGGTATCCCCGCTGGAGCTCGAGCTCGCGAAGCTCGAGACCAATCCGCGGCTCGTGCAGCTCGGCTCGGCGCAGGACTCGGTGATCGTGGTGCGCTTCACGTGCGAGCTCGGTGCGCGCAGCGGCACGATGGACTGGATGCTGCCCGATTCACAGCTCACACCGATCCGCGAGGCGCTCGCCTCCGACGGCGGGAAGGCACCGGCGCGCAAGCAGGAGCCGTGGGGCCCGGGGCTCTCCGCGGCCTTGCACGAAGTCGAGGTCGAGGTCCGCGCGGTGCTCGGCCAGGCCCGGATCAGCTTGCGCGAGCTCGTGAGCCTTGCTCCGGGCGACATCATTCCCATCGAGACCCCGCAGGACGTGACGCTCCTGGTCGGCGACGTGCCGCTGCGGCACGGCCGGTTCGGCGTCTCGCAAGGGCGAAATGCATTGAAGATTCTTCCCGGAGGTTCCGCATGAGTGTTCCCGATCCCAAGGCGGCCCCCGTGGCACGCGCTCAGTTCAACGATCTCGGCCCGAAAGGCGCCGCGCCGTCCGGCCAGGAGATGAACCTGAACGTGATCCTCGACGTCGCGGTCACGCTCTCGCTCGAAGTGGGACGCGCGCGTATGGCGGTGCGCGAGCTGCTGCAGCTTGCCCCGGGCGCGATCGTGGAGCTCGACCGAGCGTCGAGCGAGCCGCTCGACGTGCTGGTGAACGGGGTGCGAATCGCGCGCGGCGAGGTCGTCGTCGTCAACGACAAGTTCGGCATCCGTCTCACCGACGTCGTAAGCGCGACCGAGCGCATGGAACAAGCCCGGTGAATGCGCTGGTTCAACCCGCCTCGCCGGTGTCGGCGGGTAGCGTCGCGCAGCTCGCTCTCAGCCTGGCGGCGATCGTCGCCTTGATCCTGGCGGTGAGCTGGGTGCTGAAGCGGCTGAAACTCGGCACGGTACGCGGCCGCGGCGAGATCGCCGTCATCGATCAGCTCGCTCTCGGCCCGCGCGAGCGTATCGTGCTGGTACGCGTCGGCGAGTCTCAGGTGCTGATCGGCGTCGGCGCGGGCGGTGTGGTGGGACTGACCCCGCTCGCGGCGCCCATCGCGATCGCGAGCCCGCCCGATTCGACCGCGTTCGCCGACCGCCTGCGCGAATTGATGAAGCGGCGCAGCCCATGAGTGCGCGCATGGTGCGGGCAGGGCTCATGGCGTTGGGCCTCGCGTCTCTGCCCGCGGTCGCGGCGCTCGCCGATCCGAGCCTGCCGGCGCTCGCCATAAAATCCGGCACGGACGGTGTGCAGACCTATTCGCTCACCTTCCAGGTCTTGATCCTGATGACGGTGTTGACGCTGCTGCCCGCGATATTGCTCGCAATGACGGCGTTCACCCGCATCATCATCGTGCTCTCGATCCTGCGCCAGGCGCTCGGCATGGCGACGACGCCGTCGAACCAGGTGCTCACGGGCCTCGCGCTCTTCCTCACGTTCTTCGTGATGAGCCCAGCCCTCGACCAGGCCTATGCCGGCGGCATCAAGCCTTATATGGACGGTCAGCTCGCCGGCGACGTGGCCATCACCCGCACCGTCCAGCCGCTCAAGAAATTCATGCTCGCGCAGGCGCGCGAGAACGATCTGCAGCTCTTCACCAAGCTCTCCGGTAAGGAGCAGTTC
>Ga0302314_10012573_pt1 | contig 14636 bp, 13 predicted proteins | sample III_Palsa_N2_3_FD_200533 | JGI IMG/M metagenome (GOLD analysis project Ga0302314, IMG submission 200533) | Peat permafrost microbial communities from Stordalen Mire near Abisko, Sweden - III_Palsa_N2_3 | ecosystem: Environmental > Terrestrial > Soil > Palsa > Peat permafrost | place: Sweden... | reverse complement strand
GATCGCGGGCCAGATAGTGGGCCTTGTTGTCGTCGCGCTGCTTCAGCGCCTCGGGCTTGTAAGGGAGCATTCCCCCCTCAACCACGCCCGGACCGGCCGGCACGGCGCCCACCGCGCCCAGCGCCAGGAGGGCCTTGGCCGGAACCGGACCGACGGGGCCGGCGCGCAGCTCCAGCGCCGCGCTGGCCGCATGCGGCTCGATATCCCAGCCGGCGGTGTTCATCACCTGCCAGACGCCGTTCAGGTCGGGGTGCTTGCCGTCCGGGCCCCGCGGAGCCTTGTAAGCCGGCGCCGTCCTGGTCGCCGGAGCCGCCACCGCCGCGCTCGCCCCCGCGAGACCCGACCAGGCCATTACGCCCAGGGCGCATGCCGCCATGAGAACCGACGTCTTTTTGATCATGTGCCTTCCCGCTCGCCCCAGGGCGTTTGTATTCTATTGGCCGCTATCCGGCGCTTGCGCGGCAATGTCCTTGTCCTGGCGGTGATGTCAACACCCCCAGGGCACACCGTTCCTTCAAATCTCGCCGCGAGCATCCGAAGTTCGGCTGTTTTCATGGCGTTTTTTGCAGGGCCGCAAATACTATATTGACGAAACCGCCGTCCGCGCTCAGGGTTTGAGCACGCTGCGGCGGGCCCCTCAGAGCCGGCGACAGAGTATCTGTCGAAGCCAGGCCGAGCGCAAGGATTCGCAGGACGGGCCGACCCTCATGGCAAAGTCATCGACTTCAAAAGTTTTGGCGATTTCGACCGCATTGTCGATCGTGGCCTTCGCGGCGGGCGGCGCTGTCGCCGAGCCGGCCTACCAGCCGCCGACCACCGCGTTCGGCCAGCCCGACTTCCAGGGGACCTGGAGCAACGCCACGCTGACGCCCTTCGCGCGCGAGGCCAAGTACGGCGAGCGGCTGACCCTGACGCCGCAGGAAGCCGCCCAGATCGAAAAGAGCAACGACGCCCTGAACAAGGAGGGGCTGAAGCCCACCGACCCCAAGGCGACGATCAAGGACCTGCCGGTCGACTGCGGCCGCGGGTTCAAGGGCGTGGACTGCGGCTACAATTCGTTCTGGACCGATCCCGGCAACCAGTTGATCCGCATCGACGGCCAGCCGCGCACCTCGATCATCACCGATCCGGCCAACGGCCAGACCCCGCCGATGACGCCGGAGGGGCAAAAGCGCGCGGCGGCGACCTTCCGCGCCTATCGCGGCAGCCCGCACGCCTACGACAACCCCGAGAACCGTTCGCTCGGCGAGCGCTGCATCACCTCGTTCGGCTCCAGCGCCGGACCGCCGATGCTGCCCCTGCTCTATAACAACAACTACCAGATCACCCAGTCGCCGGACTCCATCGCCATATTGGTGGAGATGGTCCACGACGTGCGCATCATCCGCTTGGGCGGCCAGCACCCGCCGTCCAGCATCCGCACCTGGATGGGCGACTCGATCGGCCACTGGGAAGGCAAGACCCTGGTGATCGACACCACCAACATCCGCCAGGAGCAGGCGATGTACGGCATGGGCTCGCCCGATTTCCACGTGGTGGAGCGGCTGACCCGCGTGGGCCCCGATAAGATCCTCTACAAGTTCACGGTCGATGATCCGAAGACCTACACCAGGCCGTTCTCGGGCGAGCTGAGCTTCAACGCCACCAAGGGGCCGCTCTACGAATACGCCTGCCACGAAGGCAACTACGCCCTGCCGCACATCCTCGCCGGCGCCCGCGCCAAGGAGAAGGCGGGCCTGCCCTACGATGAACCGGTCAAGGCCGGCGCTGACGGCCTGCCCGCGAACACCAATACGCCGCCCGGCGGCGAGGGGGGCGAGCGTTAGTATTGTTCACCCGACCGGGCGCGCGGGATCAGATCAAACCGGTTGAGATCAGGTGGAGGCGCAGGCAGAAGCCAGCGCCTCCACTGTCACGTCGGCCCCGATCCTGAGCGAAAGCGGCCAAGGCCCGGCGCAAGGCTTTCATCCGGCGCGGATGTTTTTGACTTGAACCGCGTTACAAATTCCATCTGAACCGTAAACCGCAAGCGTTACGGCGTCGAACCTGCCAGGCAAGGGCGGGGAGTGATCGAGGAGCACAATGATTCTGGCGTTTCTGACCTGGCTCCAGGAGAGCCTCGGCAAGGGCAAGGGCGATGACGCACAGTCGTGGAGTCAGGCGCTCATCAGCTCGCTGAACTTCTGGAGCATACTGGAGGGCACCCACCTGCTGATGCTGATGCTGTTTGCGGGCACCATCATGGTGGTGGACTTCCGCCTCCTGGGCATCGCCTTCCGCAAGACGCCGGTGTCGGTGATCTCGAACAAGATCCTGCCGCTGACCGTGGCCGGCTTCATCCTGATGATCATCACCGGGCTGGCCCTGTTCTACGCCAAGCCGGTCTACTACTATCACAACCTGTGGTTCCGGCTGAAGCTGCTGTTCCTGGTCGCGGCGATGATCAACATCGTGATCTTCCACTACCGGGTGCAGAAGAACCAGGACGCCTGGGACACCGCCGCCACGCCGCCGACCAGCGCCCGCGTTTCGGCCGTCGTGTCGCTGCTGGCCTGGACCACGGTGATCGTCTTCGGACGCCTGATCCCCTACAACTTCGTCGAATGCGGCAAACCGATGCCGGACTGGCTCAACGCGGCGCAGGAATGTTCCACCTCTGAACACGGCGCCCAATCGCTGAAAGGCGTGATCACGCTGGTGAAGCCCAAATGAAGTTCTCGATCCTTTTCCCGGGCCTGCGAAACTGGGTCCTGCACCTCGACAAGGTGTGGCCCGCCTACATCGTCAAACCGAACTTCGCCTATTGGGAGGTGGCGCACGTCCTCTCGATCGTGATCCTGGGCGGCTGTTCGATCCTGCTTGGCCTCAGGCTGATCGGCTATGGCCTGACCGAAGAGAAGCCGTCGGATCTCTACAAGAACCTGAAGCTCTGGCTGCATACCGGCGTGATCGGGGTCACCGTCACCGGCATCCTGATCGGCATGGCCAACGCCGAGAAGCTGTACGACAGCCCCGCCTTCTTCGTGAAGCTGGTGTCGCTGATCGCCGGGATCATCATCACCTATTTCGGCATGCGTCCGATCGCGCTGGCCGACGGCGAGGTCACGGCCAAAAGCGTTGTCGGCGGCGGCCTCGGCCTGGCCGTCTGGGCCGTCGGCCTCTGGGTGTTCCTGAACGGCGGGCTGATGACCCCGGGCTTCTTCCACGTGATGACCGCAGCGGCGCTGATCGTGCTGTTCGTCACCCGCGGACGGCTGCGCTGGATCTATACCGCCGGCGTGGTCGTGGCCCTCGTCGCCTACTATCTGGCCACCCACGTGTTCATCACCTGGGGCGACCTCAAGCACGCCGACCCGGCCAATGTGATCATCTCGGTGATCCTCGGCCTGTGGATCGCCGGCGCCGCCGTCGCCCAGACCGTGCTGAACCGGCGCAACGCGGAGAGCGAAACCGCCGACCGGGGAGCCCTGTACGCCAAGCTGATCGGCTATGCGGTGATCCTGGTCTGGGTCTGCGCCGCCGCCGCCGGCCGCTGGATCGCTTACGACTGAGCGTCGGGAACTATCGCGCAAACAGAAAGGGCGGCGCCGAACAGCGCCGCCCTTTTTCGTCGGTCAGGTCTGGTTTTATTTGCCGGCAGGCGCTGTGTTGAACTTGGCCTGGGCGGCCTTCACGTCGGCGGGCCAATCGGGCAGCGGCGGGTATTTGGTCTTGTCGCGGATGGCGATGTAGGCCGGCATCACATACTTGGCGTGGCAGTCGACGCAGACCTGGTACATGGCAGCGCCGGTGTCGAACATGGCCTTCGGATCCTTGGCCTCGGCCGCCTCGCGCGCCGCCTTGGCCTTGACGATCAGGTCCTGGGCGAAGGCGTCGAACTCCGGGCCGCGCGAATTGCCGGGCAGTTGCAGGATGTTGCCGGCCTGCATGACCTCGGTGGCGCCGCTCTCGGCCGCGTCCCAGCCGTCCTGGGTGGTCGGGGCGTTGCTCTTCTCACCGTCTGCGGTCACCACCGTGCCGGTGGCGTGCCAGAAGGCCCAGGAGCCGGGATCGACCAGGTGGCCCATCAGCTCCTTCATATCGAGCGAGGTGTCGTACTTGGGCTGCGGAACCGGCTTCGAGCACGCCGCCAACAGGACGCCGACCGACGCCAGGAGCAGGACCGAACGCTTCATGGAATTTCCCTATTTTTCAGCCTGGGTGTTCTCAAGCGTGGCGGATTGAACACGATCATCGGGGCGAATCCAGCATTCTCGCCAGTTTTGAACGTTACGTACGGTTTCACCCACGCGGCCGCGCGCGCCGACACCCAAGACTGTCGATCAACTCATTGATAAAAAATCGTTTTCTCGCACCAGAACCAAGCGCCCCGCCACCCCCGCTGTAACAACCGGTAGCGCCGGGAAGCGCGGTTACACGCTTGCCGGGCCGGCGCCGCGCCGCCATTCACTCGGTCATGAACACGGCGCGCGGTGCACGCGCGACACGCCCGAGGATAGACGCGTTTTGAAGGCCCACAATCGTCCGCGCCGAGCGCGCCTGACCTGCGCGCTGATGTCGGGATGCGCCCTGCTCGCCGCCGCGCCGATGGCCGCCGCCCAGAGCCAGCCCACGCCTGAACCCGCCAGGCCGGCGGCCAAGAAGCCCCAGGCCAAACCCGCTGACGCGCCGACGAGCGAGGTGGTGGTCACCGCCTCGCGCCTCAACCTGCTCGGCGCGGCCACGACCGCCAGCCAGGGCTCGGTCACCAAGGAGGAAGTGGACCTTCGGCCGATCTTCCGCATCGGCCAACTCTACGAGACCGTGCCCGGCCTGGTGGTGACCATCCACTCCGGCGAAGGCAAGGCCAACCAGTACCTGCTGCGCGGCTTCAACCTGGACCACGGCACCGACTTCGCCAGCTTCGTCGACGCCATGCCGGTCAACCGGGCGACCAACACCCACGGCCAGGGCTATTCCGACCAGAACTTCCTGATGTCGCAGGTCGTCACCGGGCTCGACTACACCAAGGGGCCCTACTACGCGAACATCGGCGACTTCGGCGCGGTCGGCTCGACCCATGTGCGGCTGGTCAACGACCTGCCGACCCAGGTGTCGGCCAGCGCCGGCACCCTTGGCGACCAGGACATCTTCGCCGGCGGGACCTACCATTTCGACAGCGACGACCGGGTGTGGGCCGCCGCCGACCTCGGCCACGTCGACGGGCCGTGGACCCCGACGGAGGACTTCAAGAAGATCGATCTCACGGCCCGTTTCAGCCACGGCACGGACGCCAACGGCTACAGCCTGACCGCCATGTATTATAAGAGCGGCGGCCGGCTCACCACCGACCAGTCGGTCTACGCCGTGCAGGACGGGCTGATCGGCCGCTACGGCACGCTGGACCCCACCGACCGGAGCCGGTCGGAGCGACTGAGCCTGTCCGGCCACTACGGCGCCACGCTCGGCGACTGGCGGTTCACGGCCGACGCCTACGTCATCCACTCCAGCATGACGCTGTGGAACGACTTCACCCACTATCTGTTCGACCCGGTCAACGGCGACCAGGAGCAGCAGAACGAGACACGCACCGTGGGCGGCCTCAACCTCGCCGCGACGCTGAACACCAAAATCCTCGGCTTCGATACCCAGACCATCATCGGTGTGCAGGAGCGCTACGACACCCTCTACATCGACCGGCGGCATACGATTCAGCGCCAGCCGCTGGACTATTGCGAGCTGGCCAACGCCGACGGGACCTCGGCCACGCCCTACGCCGCCATCGGCGGCGCCTGTTCGGCGGATCGGGTCCAGCTGAATGACCTCGGCCTCTACGTCCAGAACATCACCCACTGGCTGCCGTGGCTGCGCACCGAGCTCGGCCTGCGCGAAGAGTACTACGCGGCGACCGACCACAGCCTGACCACCGGTTTCAGTGGCTCGGGTTCGCAGACCCTGCTGCAGCCGAAGGGCAGCCTGATCCTCGGTCCGTTCTATCAGACCGAACTTTATCTCAGCGCCGGCAAGGGCTTCCACTCGGACGACGTCCGCGGCGTGTTCGGCACCCTGCCGCTCGAGGGCGTTCCGGCCATCGCCGGCAAGACCCCGTTCCTGTCGCCGACCACCGGCGAAGAGGTCGGCCTCAGGACCAACATAATCCCCAAGGTGCAGATGCAGGTCGCGGTGTTCCAGGAGGATTTCAACTCCGAGCTGGCCTACGATCCCGACCAGGGCGAGGACACGGCCAGCGCCCCCAGCCGCCGACGGGGGATCGAGCTGTCGGGCCAATATCACCCGTTCCGCTGGCTGGAGTTCAACAGCGACCTCGCCTGGTCCCAGGCCCGCTATCGCGCCTCGCCGGCCGAGCTCGCCGCCTTCAACCTCAACTCCGTCTACATCGCCAATGCCCCGAGCTTCATCGGCGGGTTCGGCGTGCTGATCGACAACCTGGGTCCCTGGTTCGGCGGCCTGCAGTGGCGCGACCTCGGTCCCTACCCGGTCAGCGACGGCAATAAGGATCCGCAGGACAAGGGCTACAGCGAGGTCAACCTCGACGCCGGCTACAAGGTCAGCCCCCACCTGAAGCTGCAGGCCAGCGTCTACAACCTGTTCAACGCCAGGGCCAATGCGTCGGCCTACTACTACACCTCGCGGCTGGTCCCGACCGGGCCCGAGGTGACCGGGCTGCAGGTCCACCCGCTGGAGCCGATTTCGGGCCGGTTCACCGCCACCTACGTCTTCTAGGCTTCGATTCGGTTCTAGGCGCCGGGGCGGCGAGCCCGCGCGTTCGCCGCCGGGGTGTCCAGCATGGCGTCCTCGAGTTCGAGCAGCAGCTGACGGATGCGCGCCATGCGCTCGGTCCCATAGCGGCGATTGACCTCGTCCATGGCGGCGAATGCTCCCGGCGCGATCCTGTGGATCAGGTCCACGCCGGCCGTCGTGATCGATACCAGCCCCAGGCGCTGATCCTGCTCGCCCGTGCGCCGCCTCAGCAGGCCGCGCCCGATGAGGTCCCTGACGATGCGCGACAGGCTGGGCGCGCTGAGGAAGACCGCCTCGGCCAGCGGGGTCATCTCGATCTCCACCGCTTCCGACACCACGCGCAGCACGCGCCATTGCTGTTCGGTGACGCCGTGCGCCTGGAAGGCCGGACGGAAGTGATCAGTCACCGCCCGGCGCGCCCGGAGCAGCAGGATCGGCAAGGTCTCCGAAAACGGCAGCGGCTTCGGCCGTGTGCTCATCGCCCGCGCCCTTGACAAGTTAGCATGTTAAATACCTAGTCTTCAAAAAATGCGCCAGACTGGCCGCGCGTTTGTCGCGTTCGGCGACAACACGGGAGACGAATAGTGGTGTTTCGACCGGAAGCCTGTCTGAAATCCATGCTGCTGGCGCTGGTGGCGATGCTCGCCGCCGCGGCCGGTACGGCCCAGGCGCAGACCGCCCCGCCACACAGCCTGATGGGGGTGAACTGCGCCGCCCCGCCGGTCTGGCACTGCCCGGACACCGCCTGCGAAGGGGCGGTGCAGACCCAGCCCGGCGACACCGCCGAGCTTCGGACCCGGCGACCGTTCTTCCTCGACTGCCCGTCCGACTATAAGCCCGGCGACAAGGTCAACATCGTCCTGTCGCTGCATGGCTACGGCTCCTACGCCAACTGGCAGCGCAACTACTTCCCGGCCATGGACGTGAAGGACAAATACCATCTGGTGGTGATCACGCCCGGCTCGCCGGTGCGCTACTGGAGCGACGCCGACGACGAGTATCTGCACAATCTCGTCGACGAGGTGGTCGCCTCGGTCGGCAAGGGCAACGTCGCCCACTTCATCCTGATGGGTCACAGCCAGGGCGGCCTGACCTCGCGGCGGATCGTCTGCACGCCCTACTTCCGCGATAAGGTCGACGTGCGGGTCAGCCTGTCCGGCGGCCGGGTCGGACCGGCCACCCCGGCCAACCGCGGCTTCGCCACCGGCGGCGTGCCGGTCTATCTGTCCGGCACGCAGCAACCGGCGCCGTCGCGCATGCCGAACTTCCCACCGGAGGTGGGGCCGCCCGGCGGCGACTGCGACTATTCCTTCATCTTCTCCAACGGCGAGTTCGAATCCATCCCCGCCGCCACCTCCCCGCTCGCCGACAAGTTCGAATGCGGGCCGCGCGAGGAGCAGGCCGAGGTGATCGACCCTAAGCCCGGCTATGTGTGGGACGCCACGCGCCAGGACCCCGGCTCGGATGGCTGGGGCCACTATCCGCGCTCAGGGCGGGCCAAGGTCTATGTCTTCCCGAACTGCAAGGGCGGCCGGGTGGTGGCCGACATCGTCAAGATCGGCAAAGGCCATACCGAGGGCTATGAGCCCAACATCACCGACCGGATCATCGCCCTCGCCCTCTCGGCCAAAGGCGGCAAGATCGCCGACGGGTCCTGGACCCCGCCGCCGATGCCCACGGCCACCGGACCGTTCGGGCGCTAGAGCGTGTTCCGAACAGTGGGAACCGGTTTTCGGATCAAACGCGCGTCAAACCACAAGCTTAGAGCGCCGATCTGATTCCATCAGATCGGAACACGCTCTAAACGATAGAATCTGACACTTTGGCCGCCCCCGGCAGAACTTCCCCGCTCGCCGGAGGGGCTGTTGGCGGGCATTGCCTCGGAGGCACAGGCCGAGCCGCGGTCCGAACCAGATCATCGGCAGATACAGCGAGATTGTAGGGAGGCAACCCGAAGCGAGCGCGGCCCGGAATTACGTCCCCCCGGCGCAACAGGAACGGGACCAGCAACAACATCGGCAAGGACGACAACACGTACCAAGACGCCGCCTGCGCGTAATCGGCCATGTTCGCCTTGTCGGGCTTGTCGCGCCAGAGCCAGATCATGCCCAATACCGACACCAGCGGAAGCGACGCCACAAGCGCGCCGAAGCCAGGTACGCTTCGCGATCTTCGACACCGCCACGGCGATCACTCCCGAGATGGAAGCCTTGAGACGTGGATATGCATCGGGCGAATGTGCACGCTCGTCTCGTTTGAACCAAGCTGGCGGCGCCCGTACCAACTTGCTAAGGAATGCGTCTCGGGCTGACGCGGGTCGCCCGATCAGACGACTTCGGCCGTCCAAGACCCGCTCCTGGACCTGCGACAGCAGGGCTGCGGAGCGCCGTCTATGCCGATGCAATATTCAGCGCGACCGCTTCAGCATTTTGGATTGGTGTGGGCCGCTTCATGAATCGCTGGTCAATCATTGTTGTAGTCGCCGTCGTCAGCGTGTTCGGGCTGACAGGCCTCCTTTACACGCTGGTCTTGCCAGGGCTGTCAGTCGCGCGGCAGGAGCCGCAACTAGTCGAGGTCGCGGCTGCGACCTGGCTCTTGCATCATAGTGTGCCGGCCTCGGCGAACGCAGCCGCCAATCCTCTAGGCGCTCACCCGGACCCCGCCGCGATCATGGCGGGCAAGAATCTTTTCGCCCTGAAGTGCGAGACCTGTCACGCCTACGATGGCGGCGGGAAAACTGAACTGGGCGCAGGCGAGTTTCCGCATCCGCCTATGCTCCACGCGGTCGTCCCGTCGATGTCGGACGGGGAGATTTTCTATCACATCCGCAACGGCATTCGGAACACGGCCATGCCCGCCTGGAACATGCCCGACTTGCAGGTCTGGCAGCTCGTCTCTTTTATCCGCACCATGCCGATGGTCGCGCCGATGGTTCCGCAAGCCGTCGCGGAGAAACAGGAAGCGGCGGTGCGGGGGGCGCACTACGTCGGCTCGGCCACCTGTCAGATCTGCCATCAGGAAATCTACGCTCGCTGGGCCAAGACCCGCATGGCCAATGTAGTGCGCGACCCCAAGGTCCATCCAGAGGCCATCATCCCGGACCTGTCAAAGCCCGACCCCTTGGTGAAGTTCACCGCCAAGGACATCGCCCTGGTCTACGGAAGCCACTGGAAACAGCGCTACTTCAAGAAGGCCGGCGACACCTACACCCCGTTCCCAGTGCAGTGGGACATCACCAACAAGAAGTGGCTACCCTATCACGTACCCGACAAGGGCGGCGACTGGTGGGCCTCGCACTACCCTGACCCCAAGGGTGACAACTCGAATCGTCCGACCGGGCCGCTCTGCGATGGCTGCCACTCCGTCAACTACGACATCAAGACCAAGGCGGTCACGGAATGGAACGTCGGTTGCGAGATGTGCCATGGCGCGGGCAGCGCGCATGCGGCCAACCCCAAGCTCGTCAATATCCTGAACCCCGCCCGCCAGGACTTCGTGAAGGCCAGCGACACCTGCATCCAGTGCCATTCCCAGGGGCAGCCGCTGCATAGTCCCATCGACGGGAAATTCTATGACTGGCCGGTCGGCTATCATGCCGGACTCAAGCTCGCCGACTATTGGAAGCTGGAGGATCACAAGCTCGGTGATCTCACCTTCACCCATTTCCCGGACGGCACGGCCCACAAGAACCGGATGCAGGGCAACGACTTCGTACAGAGCCTGATGTATGCGCGCGGCGTCACCTGCTTCAGCTGCCATGACCCGCACGGCTCAAACAATGAAGCCATGCTGCGCAAGCCGATCAATCAAGTCTGCCTGTCCTGCCACGGGCCAAACACGCAGAACGGCCCGCACGCGGTATCTATCGAAGCACACACCCATCATCTGGCGGGAACACCCGGAGACCAGTGCGTGTCGTGCCACATGCCCAAGATCGCGCAGACCGTCGGCAAGGTGAACGTCGCCAGCCACACGTTCCGCTTCATCACGCCCGCCGAGACCGAGAAGCTCGGCATCCCCAACGCCTGCAACACCTGTCACCAGGACAAGACCTCGACGTGGGCAGGCAAGGTGATCGACGGCTGGTCCGACAAATCTCCATGGCGGATGGCGCGGTAAGGACCCGCTCGTCGGACATTCCGCGCGACGTCGGCCGTCGGGCTGGCCGCGCATCTTTGTTTTCTGCCGGCGGACCGTTATGAATCCTGCCGATGGCTCGCGCTCGTGGGGACTCATCCGAGCCGGCGCCAACGTGGGAAGGCGAGAGACCATGTCCAAGCTGGCGGTGCAGCGCGCCGGAACCCATGATCGCCGCGCCGAGATCATCGCCGCCGCCGCCGAGGTCTGGAACGCTCAGGGCGCCAACGGCTTCACCGTCGCCGCCGTGGCCCGGCTGGTGGGCCTGCATCCGGTCAGCCTCGGCCACTATTTCCGCACCCGCGACGACCTCGCGGCCGAGTGCATGCTCGAGACCATCGCCCGCCTGACCGCCCTGGCCGGCGAAGCCTCGCGGTGTCCGACGGCGCGCGAACGGGTCGCCGCCTATGTGCATGGCTATTTCGAGATCCGCCGCCGCATCGATGAGGGCGTCGAGGCGCCCCTGGCCTATTTCGGCGAGATCCGCCGCATCGATCCGTCGCCGACCTCACGGGTGATCGGCGCCTTCCGCGACTACCTCCGGGCCATGATGGGCCTGTTCGTCACCCCTTCGAACCGGGACGACCGCAAGGCGCGGGTGGTCTACGCCCGGCTGGTGATCGAATACACCGGCTGGGCCTATTCCTGGATCGGCCTCTATAGCCCCAGGGAGTACGCCGGCGTCGCCGACCGGATGATCGACATCCTGTTCGGCGGGATCGCCGCCCAAGGCCAGGGCTGGCCCACCGAAGCGCCGCCGACCCTGGGCCAGGCCGCGCAGGCCCGCATCTCGCGCGAGCGGTTCCTGATCAACGCCACCGAGCTGATCAACAACCACGGCTTCAACGGCGCCTCGATCGACTCCATCGCCGCCAGCCTGAACGTGACCAAGGGCTCGTTCTACCATCACATGGCCGACAAGGAGGACCTGCTCCGGGCCTGCTTCGAGCGCACCTTCGCCTTGAACCGGGAAGCCCTCGGCAAGTCGGCCGACGCCCCCGACGGCTGGCGGCGGCTGCATGCGGCGATCGGGGCGCTGATCGCCTACCACGCGCGCGGCGACAACGGCCGGCTGCTACGCATGCAGGCGGTCGCCGCCCTGTCCGGGCCCGAGCGCGAAACCGTGCTGCAACAGTACCGTGACCTGGCCTTCCGCCTGGCGGTGGTGGCGTGTGCGGGCGTCGCCGACGGATCGGTGCGCCCGGTCGATCCGTTCGTGGCGTCGCAGATGCTGCTCTGCGCGGTCAACTGTTCGTTCGACCTGAACCACTGGATGAATCGCGCCGAGGAGGTCGACCTGCTGGACGACCTGCTGCGGCCGGCCATGACCGGTATCCCGGTCTGAGGCCGCTCACGCCGGCCTGGTGAGCTCGATCTCGAAGCCGATCCCATCGGCGCCGATGCGGCCTTCGCCGAACGACGTATCGGCGATCATGCGGACGAAGGCCTCGCGGCTGTAGGCCCGCCGGCGCAGCGAGCGCAGGATGCGGTCGGTGATCCAGCCCGAGACCGGACCCAGTTTCATCGTGCTTACCGCATCGCGGATGGAGGCGTTCGAGGCGTCGCCGCGCATGTCGATCACCAGCGCCGTCCCGCCCGGCCGCAGCACCCGGTGCATCTCCCGGAGCGCCCCGACCGGATCGCCGAAGTTCTTGAACGCCGCGCGGCAGACGATCAGGTCGAAACCGCCGTCGGCGAAGGGCAGCGCCGCCGCGTCGCCCTGGCGGACATCGACGCTCACCCCGGCTTCGGCGGCTTTGGCCCTTCCGATACGGACGAAGGCGTGGCTGACGTCGAGCGACGACACCCTGAGGCCCAGCCTGGCCATCTCGATGGCGAGGTAGCCCGGCCCCGGCGCCACCTCCAGCACCGCCGCGCCGGATATCACGCGGGCGGCGATCCGGCGGGCGAGCACCCTGAATTCATCCGCTCCCCCCTTGGTGTTGCTGGCGTACCAGCTGGCGAGCGGGCCCTCCATCGGAGTTCCCTTGTAGGGTTTGCTGGTTCGCATCGCCGACGCGGCCATGATAGGCTTCTTATATCTCGTGAACTAAGGGTTTTAGATACTAAGAAAATGAGTGAGGAGTCAATGCGTCCGACGGACCGGCCGTCGCTGCTGGAGGCGCTGATGGATGCGCTGCGCGATGTCAGCGGCCAGAGCGTGGTCTACAGCCAGGTGGTCGCGGCCCGGCTGGGGGTCAACAGCACCGACCTGGAGTGCCTGGGCCATATCACTGCCCGCGGACCGATCACCGCCGGCGGCCTGGCCGAGGCCACCGGCCTGACCAGCGGCGCCATCACCGGGGTGATCGACCGGCTGGAGCGCGCCGGCTATGCGGTACGCCAGGCCGACCCCGGCGACCGGCGCAAGGTGCTGGTGCGCGCCTCGCCGGCGGTGCAGGCGCGGATCGCGCCCCTGTTCGCGCCGATGGCGCGGGCCGCCGAGGCGGCGCTTTCGCCCTACAGCGACGAGGAGCTCCAGCTGCTGCTCGGCTTCCTCGATCGAGCCCAGCAGGCCGGCCTCGCCGCCATGGCCGAGCTACGCGACCTGCCCCAGCCCGCCCCGAAGCGCACACGACCCTGATCGGCGAGGCGCCGGCCGGAACGACGACGCTCCAGCGCCGTTGCTCAATAGATGGCCTGCAATTGGCGACGGTCTGCGTTCGGAAGGTCGGGATATGGCGTTCAGCCGGGCGGCGAAAAGCGAGGGTCATCTCGCCCTGCGCTATTCCCTGGTCGCCGGCGTGGGCCTGGTCACGGATGGCTGCGTGCTGACCCTGCTCGAACACTTCGGCATGGAGCCGGCGTGGGCGCGGGTCTTCTCGCTGGCCAGCGCCATGCAGGTCACCTTCTGGATCAATGGGCTGTGGGTGTTCCGCTGCCTGACCCGGAAAGGCTGGGCCCCGGCCTGGCTCGGCTATATGGCGACGAGCGGCTTCGGCAACTTCTGCAACTACTTCGCCTTCGTCGGCCTGGTCTCGCTGCACAGCCCCCTGTGGTCCAACCGCTGGCTCGACCTGACGCTGGGCGGAATCCTGGCCTGGTCCATCAACTACGCCTGTGCACGCCTCCTGGTGTTCGGGGCCCGAAGGGAGAGGGCCGCCGACGCCCCGGACAAGCACTGTACGCCGATCAGCGCGGTGCTGGAGGGCATCTCGACCCGGCTGAAAGGCGTTGCTCCCGGAGCCACTGGGCCCGCCCAACGTTAGGTCGCCAAGACCCGGTCGTGGGAGACGGACGATGCTGAAACAAATGATCTTCGCGGCTGCGGCGGCGGCCAGCGCATTGCTGGTGGCGGCCGCCGACAAGTCGGAGCTGGCGGCGGCCTTCCAGAGCACGGTGGTGTCGACCTATCCGGACGGACGGACGGCCAGGCTCTGGCTCTCCTCCGACGGCAGCTACACCGCCGAAGGCCGCAAGAAAGACCGCAGCAGCGGCCACTGGAGCCTCAAGGGCGACCAAATCTGCCTGAAGCAGTCCGACCCGGCCACTGTCCCGATCTCGTACTGCACGGCCGTGCCCTCGGGCGGCGTCGGCTCGACCTGGTCGGCGAAGTCGGTGTTCGGCGATCCGTTGAAGGTGGAGCTGGTCGCGGGTCGCGGTTGAGACTGGCCGAGGCTGAGGCATGAAAAACCCGCCGGGGGTCGCCGGCGGGTTCTCGATATCTGCGATGACGGCTCGGATCAGGCGGCGACGGTCGCCTGGCCTTCCTGCGGGTCGCGCAGCACATAGCCGCGGCCCCAGACCGTTTCGATGTG
>Ga0302314_10012572_pt1 | contig 14637 bp, 16 predicted proteins | sample III_Palsa_N2_3_FD_200533 | JGI IMG/M metagenome (GOLD analysis project Ga0302314, IMG submission 200533) | Peat permafrost microbial communities from Stordalen Mire near Abisko, Sweden - III_Palsa_N2_3 | ecosystem: Environmental > Terrestrial > Soil > Palsa > Peat permafrost | place: Sweden... | reverse complement strand
TGGTCTGACAAAGCGCCAGCTCGTCTGGTGCTATGACCAGTATGCGCCCGGCGTGCCGCGCGCTGATCCATTGCTGTCGCCGCTGCATGCGACCAACCTGAGCGGCCTGCCGCCTGCCGTGGTGATCACGATCGAGTATGACCCGGTGCGCGACGAGGGTGAGCGCTACGCCGCGCGCCTCGAAGCGGCGGGCGTTCGCGTGCGCCAGGCTCGCGTCGATGGGATGGTCCATCACTTTCCCGGTCTGCAGGCCTTTCAGAAGACGATAGCCATGACGGCGGAAATGATGCGTTCGCTGCAGGACGACGCGCAGGAGGTTCGCTGAAGTGGTTGAGCGGATCCCGCTGGGAGAACATTTTTCGGTGCTCGCGAGCACCATGCCCGATGCGATGGCGATCAGCGCCAGCGGCGGCAAGCGAACATGGCGCTCACTCAACGCGCGAGTGAACAGGGTCGCGCCTTCCCTCGAAAGTCACGCGGTCGCACAAGGCGATTTCGTCCCCATCGCCCTGCCTAATAGCATATGATTTGTCGCTGTGGCTTTGTCAGCCCAACGTGACTGTGCGCTAGCCGGCGTCGATTTAACACGCCGCTATGACCAAGCCGGCCAACCCGTTTCGCTATTTCGACAGCTCGCCGGAGGTGATCCGGTTGGTGGTTATGATGTAGGTCCGCTACGCGTTGTCCCATCGCAATGTCGAGGATCTGCTGTTTGAGCGCGGCATCGGCATCTGTCATGAGACTGGAATTGGCCGCGACCGGGCCGAGCCTGAGCGGATTTCACATCGAGGCGGCGATCGCCGCGATCCACGCCAACGCCGCGCAGGTTGAAGCCACTGACTGGGTGGCGATCGTCTCTCTCTACGACACGCTGATGCGGTTGCAGCCGTCGCCGATCGTGGCGCTCAACCGCGCTATCGCTGTCGCCCAGCGCAGCGGCCCGGCGAGCGGGCTGGCGGAAATCCGCGCCATCGGGGACCCGGATCGCCTGTCCGCTTATCCTTTCTACTTCGCGGCGCTCGGCGAGCTTGAGCGTCTTTCAGGCAACACGGAGCTCGCGCAGATCCATTTCCGACAGGCCCTCAGCCAAGCCCGCAATCCGATGGAGCGGCGGTTCTACGGGCGTCGGCTGGAGGTCTGCGAAGAGGAGGCGGCGATATCCCAGCGGCTCGAAACCATGTGGGATCGCGCCCTAGCGGCGTACCGCGCGGCCGTGGAGAGCGACCTGGCGGCAAGTTGACCCAGGCGCGCCCGATTGTGGCGATGACAGCGCCTCCGCGCCTACTTGAGCGAAATCAATTGTCCGGCTCTTAGCCGTTCGCGCGTCTTCAGTCCGACATTGATCCTCCCTCGTTTTGGTGGACACCCATGCTAGCTTTTCGGAGCTGGAGAGGAGTGTCTGATGAGTGTGGTGAAGCGCCGGGTTTTCCCGGAGTCGTTCAAGCGTGAGGCCGTTGATCGGGTGGCCACGAGCGGCCTATCGGCGGGCAAGGTGGCGGCCGAGTTGGGCTTACACGAGACGGTCCTTCGCCGATGGATGATGCAGTTCGGGACGCAGGCGACGGGGACGCCGTGGCGCCCCAACACGCAGGCGGCGGCCCCGTCGCCGTCTGATCTGGCCTCAGAGAACGCCCGCTTGCGCCGCGAGAACGAGCGGCTGCGGATGGAGCGCGACATCCTAAAAAAAGCCGCGCTCATCTTCGGAGCGGCCTCCCGATGAAGTTCGGGTTCGTCGATGAGCATCGCAAGGTCTGGCCGGTGCGGCTGATGTGCACCGTCCTGGGTCTGTCGGCCAGCGGCGACTACGCCTGGCGCTCGCGGCCCGAGAGCCGGCGCGCGGCGGCCAACCGGGCGCTGCTCGACGACATCCGCCTGATCCACGCCGAGAGCAGCGGGACCTATGGATCGCCCCGCGTCCATGCCGTGCTGCGCGGTCACGGCCGCCGCCTCAGTCGTTCCAGGATCGAACGGTTGATGCGCCGCGCCGGCCTTCGGGGACTGGCCGCCTTGCCGCGTCGGACCCGCACGACCGACAGCCGCCACGGCTATCCGATCGCGCCCAACAGGCTCGCCCGCAACTTCAGCGCCGCTCGGCCGGCCCAAGTCTGGCTCGCCGACCTGACCTATATACCCACCGGCGAAGGCTGGTTGTACCGCTGTTCGCAGCTGTTTAGGCCTTCGACTTCAGCGTCATAGGCAGCCCAGCCACGACAAGAACGACTTCGCTGGCAGCTGTTGCAATCTTCTGATGTAGACGCCCCGCTTCGTCGCGAAAGTCGCGTGCCAGAACGTTGTCGGGGACGATCCCCCAACCCACTTCGTTGCTCACGAGCCAAAGGCGTGCTCGACAAGCCGACAGACTAGGCAGCAGCGTCTCGACTCGCGCCACATGTCCTTCTTGCTGGGCCATGGAGTTGGCTAGCCAAAGAGTCAGGCAGTCAATAACCGCCACATCGCGGGGACCAAGCAAGGCTAGCGTGTCGGCGAGCGCGAGCGGCGCTTCCAGCGTCCGCCAACGATCGCCCCTGTCCGCTTGGTGGCTCGCGATGCGATCGGACATTTCCGCATCGCCCGCTGTGGCCGTCGCCACGAAGGTCGGCGCCACGCCGCACGCGTGCGCCCAGGCCTCTGCCGCCTGTTGCGCATAACCGCTTTTGCCTGATCGAGCGCCGCCCAGAACCAGCGTTAAAGACATGAGCACCTCTACACCCCGGGACGTCGACGATTTCGAGCAGGCGTCCAGAACACAGTCGTCGCGCGGCAATCGCGTTGACCGGCGGCGCGCATGGATATAACCCGCTCGTTGCGTCAGGTCCCTCGAAAGAGGGTGAATAGGGAACGGGGAGAATATCCCCGGCTGCCCCCGCAACTGTAAGCGGCGAGCCTGCCCGTCACAGGCCACTGGGATCCTCGGATCCTGGGAAGGCGACGGGAGGGGTGTTGACCCGCAAGCCAGGAGACCTGCCCGGCGCAGTCGTCCTTCGTTCGGCCGGGGTGCGCCGCGCGATACGGGTCTTTTCCCGAGAGACGGCCTAGTCGCCGCGCGTATGCGGTCGGGGGTGTCTTGACGTGGAAGCGACTTCCACCAGAGTAATTCCGTCAGCACGCGCGGCTCGTCGTCAACGAGGAGGCCGCGATGCGCCTGAAGAGTCTGAGTTTTATCCCCTTGCTGGCCGCGTCTACGGTCGCCCTGGCCCTACCAGCCGCGGCCCAAGTCGCAGCCTCTGAGCCGGCGCCGGCGCCGGATGAGGCGGGCGCTGCGGCCGCAACCGCTGTGTCCCAGGTCGTGGTCACCGCCAACCGCTCGGCGACGCCGGTGGCGCAGGTCGGCCAGTCATTCACCGTGTTGACCCAGGCCCAGATCCAATTGGACCAAGAAACCAGCGTCGCCGATATCTTGGATCGCACGCCCGGGCTCAGCGTCAGTCGCAATGGCGGTCCTGGTGAAACCACCGCGGTGTTCATCCGCGGCGCGGACTCCGACCAGACCGTTGCTCTGGTCGATGGGGTGAAGGTCAACGACCCGACCGATCCTGGCACCGGCTACGACTTCGCCAACCTGATCAGCGGCGACATCGCCCGCATCGAAGTGCTGCGCGGCCCGCAGTCCACGCTCTACGGCAGCGAGGCGATCGGCGGGGTGGTCAACATCATCACCGCGGGGGCCACCAAGCCGCTGCAGGGCGACTTGAAGGCCGAGGTGGGCGGCTACGGAACGAGCTATTTCAGCGGCGCCCTTGGCGGCAAGGACGGCCCGGTGGTCTGGCGGTTGTCCGCCTATGATGACGCAACCAAGGGCGTTCCTTGCTTCGACGAGGCGTTTGGCGGGCGCCGGCCATGCGCCTTTCACGCCAACGGCCTCTCGGGGCGGTTCACCTACGACCTGACGTCCTATCTGCAGCTGGACGAGCGTGTCTACTATACGCGCAGTCGCGCCGACTTTGACGGCTACGACACGCCCACTTTCACCTTCGGCGACGACAACGAGTACGGAACCACACAGCAGTTGGTCGACTATACGGGGTTGAACCTCTCGCTGTTCGACGGCCGGCTGAAGAACCGGCTGGCCTTTGAATACAGCGCCGTCGATCACGACAATCAGGACCCTGACCAGCCCGCGAACCTCGGCGTCCCCACAACCACCACGTTTGTGGCGGCGGGTCGCACCAACACCATCGAATATGAAGGCAGCTTCGAGATCGCCCCGAACTATCAGGCGGTGTTCGGCGCCCAGAGCGAGCGGTCGAGCCTCTATGCGTTCTCGCCCGCCTTCGAGCTCGCGCCCGATCGGGGGCATGACACCATCAACAGCGGCTACGGCCAGGTCACCGGCGAGGTGCTGACCGGTCTGACCCTGACCGGGGGGATGCGCTACGATGATCAGTCCAATGTGGGCGGTCACGTCACTGGCCAGGCTTCGGCGGCCTGGAGCCTGAACAGTGGAAACACCGTCCTGCGCGCCAGCTTCGGCCAAGGCTTCAAGGCCCCGTCGCTGTACCAGCTCTACAGCGAATACGGGAACCTCGCCTTGAAGCCCGAACAGGCGGACGGCTGGGATGCCGGGGTCGAGCAGCACTTCCTGAATGGCCGGCTGGTGGTGCAGGCGACCTATTTCGGGCGGGTGACGCACAATCTGATCGATTTCGTCTCATGCTTCGGGATCACGACCGGCCTCTGCGCCACGAACGTCGTGGGCGGCTACTACGCCAATGTCGCGCGCGCCGAAGCCGAGGGTCTTGAGCTTCAGTCGACGTGGCATATGACCGACCGGCTCGATCTTTCTGCGAACTACACGCTCGACAATGTGGAGGACCGCTCGCCCGGCTCGCCCACCGAGGGCAAACAGCTCGCCAGGCGTCCTGAGAACACGGCTAACCTCGACGCAGGCTATGTCTGGCCGATCAAGCTTCGAACCGACATCGCCATCCGTTATGCGGGCGATAGTTTCGACGATGACGCTCACGCGATCTTGCTGAAGAGCTATGCGCTCGTCGATCTGCGGGTCTCCTATCCCCTGCAACAAAACGTGGAACTGTACGGTCGGATCGAGAACCTGACCAACCAGCACTACGAGACGACTTACCAGTATGGGACGCTGGGGTGCGCCGCCTATGCCGGCGTGAGGCTGAGCTTCTAAGGGCGTCCGCGTGGAAACCTTTGCTGTTCATGGCGGCCGGCTCGGCCAGGCCAGACGGCGCTTCCCCGGCGCTGCCGAACCCTGGATAGATCTGTCCACCGGGATCAATCCCGTGCCGTACCCTGCGCGCCCGGCCACCTCCGCGGCGCGCGGACGACTGCCCGATCCGGAGGAGACTGGGGCAGTGGAGACCGCCGCCGCGCGCGCTTTTGGGGTGGGTGCGGACGCCGTTCTCGCAACAGCGGGCGCCGAGGCCGCGATCCGGCTTTTGGCGTCTTGCTTGGGCGCGCGACACGTTGGGATTCTGGAGCCGGCTTATGGCGGACATGGGGAGGCCTGGCGGGCGGTGGGCGCCACCGTCACCGGGTTCGCTCTTGGCGACCTGCGCGAGGCGGCGGAGCGGTTCGATGCTGTTGTCGTGGTCAACCCGAACAATCCCGACGGCGCCATTCTGCCAGGGGATGCGCTGGTCGATCTGGCGGGGCGCCTGGGTGCCCGGGACGGCTGGCTGATCGTCGATGAGGCTTTCGTGGAGGCGTCCTCCGCGCCCGGTGTGGCGGCGAGCGTGGGGTCGCACTGGGCCGCGGAGCGGCTTATCGCGCTGCGCTCCTTCGGCAAGTTTTATGGACTGCCAGGTCTTCGTCTGGGATTCGTAACCGCGCATTCTGATTTGATTGCGCGGCTTCGGCTGCGCCTTGGGGAGTGGCCCGTCGGCGCCGACGCGATAGCGGCGGGACTCCAAGCCTATGCCGACGAGGTATGGGCGACAAAGACGCGCCGGCGGCTGGCCGAAGAGGCGGCGCGGCTGGACGCGCTCCTCGTCCGCTCGGGCATGGAGGTTGTCGGGGGAACGAGCCTCTTCCGCCTGGCCGCCGCGGACAATGCGCAGAACCGCTTCATGCGGCTGGCGGAGGCGGGAATCTTGACTCGGCCCTTCGACTACGCGCCGCATTGGCTGCGCTTCGGCCTGCCGCATCCCGACCATTGGCCGCGTCTTGAGGCGACTTTGCAGGAGAGCGCTTCATGAGCGACGAAAACGACGTCAATGCCCGGCACACAGAGGCCATGCATGCGCTCAAAGCCGAGCGCGACGCGCTGATGGCCGAAAAGCGCGAAGGCCAGGGCCTGTTGATGGTCCACACCGGCGACGGCAAGGGCAAGTCCACAGCCGCTTTCGGCATGGTGGCCCGGGCCCTGGGTTGGGGTTACCGGGTCGGCATCGTCCAGTACATCAAGGGCAAGTGGATCACCGGCGAGCGGCAATTCTTTGGCCGCTTCCCCGATCAAGTTCGCTATGCGGTCATGGGGGAAGGCTTCACCTGGGACGTCGCCAACCGCGAGCGCGATATTGTCGCCGCTCGCGCGGCTTGGGCGACCAGCCTTAAGATGATCGCCGATCCGGAACTTCATTTGGTGGTGCTGGACGAGTTGAATATCGCCCTGCGCTACGACTATCTCGACGTTGCGGAGGTCGTCGCTGGCCTGCAGGCGCGTCCGGTGGACAAGCATGTCTGCGTCACCGGCCGCAACGCCAAGCCGGAGCTGCTGGCCGTCGCCGATCTGGTCACCGAGTTTTCGGCCGTTCGCCATCCCTTCGAACAGGGGTTCAAGGCCCAAAGAGGCGTTGATTTCTGATGGCGCGCGTTCGGGCGGTCCTCGTCCTGTTCTGCTTGGCCGTGGCGATCGGGCCTCCGGCCGGAGCCGCAACGCCGCCGCGTCGGGTCGTATCGCTGAACCCCTGCCTCGACGCCATTTTGCTGGCCACGGCCGATCCCAGCCAGATCACGGCGCTGAGCCACTATTCGCGTGACCCGAGCCAGTCGACGGTCGCCGCCGAGGCGCGTCGCTACCCGTTCACATGGGGTTCGGCAGAGGAGGTCGTGGCCCTGAAGCCGGACTTGGTGCTGACGAGCGGCATGGGCGCCGCCGCCCTCAGCGGGGTGCTTCCGCGCCTCGGCGTTCGTCAGGCGAGCTTCACCGTCCCGGCCTCCGTGAACGAGAGTCTCAAGCAGATCGAGCGCGTCGCGCTTCTTGTCGGTCATCCTGAGCGGGGGGCGGCGCTTACGGCCCGGATTCGTATCGCCCTGGCAGCCGCATCCCCGCGTCCGGGCGAGCCGCGGCTAAGCGCGCTGATCTACGAATATCACGGCCTTGCGTCTGGCCCAGACACGCTGGTCGACGAGTTGATGCGCCGCACCGGCTTCGACAATCGGGCTCAGCGCTACGGACTCAAGCGAACCGGCGACGTGCCTTTGGACGCCTTGATCGCCGATCCGCCGCAGGTCCTGTTGGCGGGGCGGCTGGCTCCGAACGAGCCTGTCTGGGCTGACCGCGTGCTCTCCCATCCGGCGCTCGCCAAGCTTTCCCAGCGCGTGCGCCGCGAGACCTTTCCAGAGCAGCTTATGTTTTGCGGCGGCCCGACCATCGCTCCGGCGGCTACGGCCCTGGCGCAAGCGCGCGAACACGCCCTCAAGCAGGCCCCGCAATGAAGTCGGCGCGCGCGGGTTGGGCGCTGAATCTCGGTCTGCTGGCCTTTTTGGTCGCGCTGTCGGCTCTTTCGGTGATCGCCGGGCGGGTCTGGACACCGATCAACCATCTGGGCGGCGCACACGATACGCGCTGGCTGATAATCACTGAGCTCCGCATTCCGCGAACCCTTTTGGGTATTTTGGTTGGCGGCGCGCTCGGCCTCAGCGGCGCGACACTCCAGGGCTATACCCGCAACGCCCTGGCCGATCCGGGGGTGCTCGGCGTGTCTTCGATGGCGGCGCTGGGCGCGGTGCTGACACTCTATTTGAATCTCGCCCTGGCCTCGCCTTGGGTCTTGCCGGCGTTCGCCATCGGCGGCGCGGCGATCGGGGTGGTCTTGCTGGTGTTGGTCGCCGCGCCGGCCGGCGAAGCGGTGAGTTTTCTGCTGGCCGGGGTGATCTTGAACACCATCGCCTCCGCCGGCGTGGCCCTCGCGCTCAGTCTGGCGCCCAACCCGTGGGCTTCCTCGGAGATCACCAACTGGCTTATGGGGTCGCTGGCGGATCGCAGCATCGTCGACGTCCGCACCGCCGCTCCGTTCATCCTTGTCGGCGGCGCGATCCTGCTGACCACCGGACGCGCGCTCGACGCCCTGACGCTTGGCGAGACCGGTGCGCGAGCGCTCGGCATATCCTTGCGGCGCACCCAGCTGATGATCGCCGTGGGCGTGGGCCTGGCCTGCGGCGCGGCCGTCGCTGTAACCGGCGTGATCGGCTTCGTTGGCTTGATCGTGCCGCATCTGGTCCGTTGGCTGGTCGGCGGACGCCCTAGCCGCCTCCTCATTCCAAGCGCTCTGGCGGGAGCTGATCTGCTGCTCGCCGCCGACATCCTCGTGCGCTCGATCCCGAGGGCCAACGAGGTTCACGTCGGCGTTGTCATGGCTGCGCTCGGTGCGCCGTTCTTCCTGGCTCTGCTCATTTCCATGCGCCGGAGGCTGGCGTGACCGACCCAAACGTGGAAAGCCTTACTGCGTCGGCGCTGAGCGTACGCCTGGGCGGTCGGGCGGTTTTGGACGATGTCGCGCTCGCCTTGCGGCCCAGCGAGGTCACCGCCATTGTCGGCCCCAACGGCGCGGGCAAGTCGACCTTGATGAGTTGCCTGGCGGGGCTGCGCCGCCCCGATCGGGGCTCGGTGAATCTGGGCGGCCGCGCGATCGCCGCGTTCGGAGATCGAGAGCGGGCGCAGCGGATCGGATATTTGCCTCAATCGCCGGAGATCGCCTGGCCGCTGGACGTGCACACCTTCGTCCGCCTGGGTCGCACCGCCCATCGCGGCGTGTTTGGCGAAAGCGCCAGCGACGCGGAGGCAGTGGATCGCGCGCTCGAAAGCACCGCGATGACGGCTTTCGCCAACCGCGATGTCACCACTCTCTCAGGGGGTGAACGGGCGCGAGCGTTGATCGCCCGGGCGCTGGCCGGAGAGCCGACTTGGCTGTTGGCCGACGAACCCCTGACGGGCCTCGATCTCGGTCATCAGCTCGACGCCGCGGACCTTTTGCAGCGCATCGCCCATGGCGGCGTCGGCGTGGTCGTCACCTTGCATGACCTGTCGTTCGCCGCGCGCACCGCCGACCGGATCGTGGTGATGGCCGAGGGGCGTATTCTCGCCGATGGTCAGCCGACCGAAGCCCTGAACCCGGGCGTCCTGTCGCGCGCCTATGCGGTGGACGCCCGCTGGATTGAAGGGGCCAGCGGGCCGTTGCTCGACATCACGGGCCGCCATGGTTAGGGCGGTTCTGGCGCTCGGGCTTGAGGCCGCGCTGGGCTATCCGGATTGGCTGTATCGCCGCGTGGGCCATCCCGTGGGTTGGATCGGGGCCGTGATCGAGGCCCTGGAGCATCGCCTGAACCGTCCCGAACTGCCGGCGCCGCTGCGCCGGTTGAATGGCGTCGCTACGGCACTGTTCGTAGCTGCGTGCGGCGCAGGCTTTGGACTTGTGTTGCAGCGCGCCGCCGATCGGTCTGGCCGGCCGATGGCTTTGTCCGCGCTCTTGGCCACGCCGGGGCTGGCCCAACGCAGCCTCCACGATCACGTGGAGGCCGTGCGCCGCCCGTTGCGGGAGGGTGAGCTGGTTCAGGCCCGGGCCGCTTTGGCGCGCGTCGTCGGCAGGGATACAAGCGAGCTCGATGAGTCCGAAGCCGCCGCGGCCGCTCTGGAAAGCCTTGCGGAGAGTTTCAACGACGGCGTGGTCGCGCCGGCCTTCTGGCTTGCCGTGGGCGGCCTTCCGGGGCTCTACGCCTATAAGGCGATCAACACCGCCGACAGCCTGATCGGGCACAAGGAGGAGAGATGGCGGTCGTTCGGCTGGGCGGCGGCCAGGATGGACGACCTGGCGAACCTCATCCCGGCGCGCATCGCCGGCGCGCTGATCGTGCTGTCCGGCCGCGGCGGCTGGAAGACGATGTGGCGAGATGCGCCGAAGCACGCCTCGCCCAACGCTGGCTGGCCCGAAGCGGCGATGGCCGGCGCCCTGGGGATCAGGCTGGGCGGGCCGGCGGTCTATGACGGCGTCCGCACTGATCGGCCGGTGTTTGGCGAGGGCGCGCCGGCGGCGCGGGCGGCGGACCTGAAGCGCGGGCTGGCGGTCTATCGCGGGGCGTGCTTGCTATTGGTCCTTGGCGCGGCAGCCTATGGCCTGACCAGAAGGAGACGGGTTTGAGCGCCGCGCTGATGGTCCAGGGGTGCGGCTCGGATGTGGGCAAGTCCACCTTGGTGGCGGGTCTGTGCCGGCTCTTCACCAACAGCGGACTGCGGGTCCGGCCATTCAAGCCGCAGAACATGAGCAACAACGCCGCGGTCACCGCCGATGGCGGCGAGATCGGTCGCGCCCAGGCGGTGCAGGCCCAGGCCTGCCGCACGGCGCCGACCGTGGATATGAACCCCGTGCTGCTCAAGCCTCAGAACGATATCGGCGCCCAGCTGATCGTACGCGGCCGCATGCATGGAAACTGGACGGCGCGAGCGTTCCAGGACCGCAAGGCGGGCCTGCTGGACGTCGCCGTGGAGAGCTTCCAGCGGCTGCGGGGCGAAGCGGACCTGATCCTGGTCGAGGGCGCGGGCAGCCCGGCGGAGATCAATCTGCGCGCCGGCGACATCGCCAATATGGGCTTCGCGCGCGCGACCCAGACGCCGGTCGTGCTGGTCGGCGACATCGATCGCGGGCATGTCATCGCCGCCCTGGTCGGCGCCCACGCCGTCCTCGATCCGGACGACCTGGCCATGATCCGGGGGTTCCTGATTAACAAGTTCCGAGGCGATCCCAGCCTGTTCGCCGATGGCCGGGCGGAGATCGTCCGGCGCACGGGCTGGCCGGACCTGGGCATGGCGCCCTGGCTCGCCGCCGCGCGCCGCCTGCCGGCCGAGGACGCCGTGGTGCTGGAGCGACCGGGTCGCGAGAGCGCGGGCGCTGGCGTGCGGATCGTCGCGCCGCTGCTGCACAGCCTGTCCAATTTCGACGATTTCGACGCTCTTCGCGCCGAGCCGGGAGTGGATTTCACCTTCGTCCCGCCGGGCCGGCCCCTGCCGCGCGACGCCGACCTGATCGTGCTGCCGGGTTCCAAGGCGACGCTGTCCGATCTAGCCATGCTGCGCGCCGAGGGCTGGGACATCGATCTGAAGGCCCATCTGCGGCAGGGCGGCAGGGTGCTGGGCCTGTGCGGCGGCTATCAAATGCTGGGGCGGCGCGTCACCGATCCAGAAGGCATTGAGGGGGAGCCGAGCGTCGCCGAGGGCCTGGGTCTGCTGGACGTCGAGACTATCCTGACGGCGAACAAGACGCTGCGCCCGGCGATCGGCCGTCTCGCCGGCGCGGACGCGCCCTTCGCGGGCTACGAGATGCATGTCGGAGAGACCGAGGGGCCCGGGCGCCAGCGCCCGTTTCTGATCCATGCCGATGGCCGGACCGATGGCGCGGTGTCGGCCGATGGTCGGGTCGCCGGCGCCTATGTGCATGGCCTGTTCGATAAGTCGGAGGCCCGGGCCGCGCTCCTGGCCGATCTCGGCGCGGCGTCCACGCCAGGCGATCACGCGGCCGAGGTCGACAAGGCGCTGGACGAACTCGCCGAGATGCTGGCCCGTTGCCTCGACATCGACGCCATTGCAAGGATCGCCGGCCTTTGAACGACCAGTCGCCTTTGTTCCTCCCGCCGGACATCGCGCCGCTCGACCACGGTCTGATCGCGGCGCTGCGGGCGAAGGTCGACGGCTTGGCCAAGCCGTCGGGCGCGCTGGGCCGGCTGGAGGATCTGGCCGTCCAGATCGGCGCGATCCAGGGTCGGTTGGACCCTCGGGCGGATCGCGCCCGCGCCTATGTGTTCGCCGGCGACCACGGGCTCAATGCGGAGGGCGTCTCGGCCTATCCCTCGGCGGTGACGGCGGCGATGGTGGCCACCTTCCTGGCGGGCCGGGCGAGCGTCAACGCCCTGGCGCGGGTCTGCGGCGTCGAGGTCGTCGTGGTGGACGCCGGGGTTGACGCGGACCTCGCGCCGCACGCCGGCCTCATCGACGCCAAAATCCGCCGAGGCTCCCGCAATGCGGCCGTGGAGCCGGCGCTGACGGCCGTCGAGGTCAGCGAGGCCCTGGCCCGCGGCGCCGCTTTCGCCGATGCGGCCGCGATTGAAGGGATCGACATCCTGATCCCGGGCGAGATGGGTATCGGAAATACCGCCAGCGCCGCCTTGATCATGCACCGTCTGACTCCGGCGCCGCTCGAGGCCTGTATTGGCGAGGGAGCGGGCCATGACGCGACGGGTCTGGAGCGCAAGGCGCGGGTCCTCGGCCGCGCCGCCGCCCGCAGCGACGCGCGCACCCCGTTACAGGTGCTAGCCGAGTTTGGCGGCCTGGAGATCGTCATGATGGCCGGCCTGATCCTGGGCGGCGCGGCGCGGCGGCGCATCGTCATTGTCGACGGCTTTATTTCAACTGTCGCCGCGCTGGCGGCGATCCGCCTGGCTCCGGCCGTTCAGGACTATTGCGTCTTCGCGCATGCTTCGGCCGAGCGTGGCCACGCTGTGCTGCTCCAGGCGCTAGATGCGCAGCCGCTGCTGCAGCTTGGCATGCGGCTCGGCGAAGGCACGGGCGGCGTACTCGCCGCGCCGATCGTGCGGGCCGCCGCCGCCATCCTCAGCGAGGTCGCCAGCCTCGAAGACGTGTTGTCTGGCCGGCTGTGAGCCTCATCCGGCAATGGCGGCTGCTGGTCTGCGCGGTGCAGTTCCTGACACGCCTGCCGACGCCGCGTTTGGCGGATTTCGAGCCTGATTGGATCAACCGCTCGGCGCGCTATTTTCCGGTGGCGGGTCAACTCGTCGGCCTGCTGTCCGCCGCGGTCTGGCTGGCGGCTGGCCGCCTCTGGCCTGGATGGCCGGCGGCGGCGCTGGCCATAGGCGCGGGCATCATCGTCACCGGTGGTTTTCACGAGGACGGGTTGGCGGACACAGCCGATGGATTGGGCGGCGGGCAAGACCGGGCCCGGCGCCTGACAATCATGAAAGACAGTCGGATCGGCAGCTTCGGCGCCCTAGCGTTGATCCTGGCCCTTGCGCTTCGGATGGGCCTTCTTGCAGGCCTTTCGCCCTTGGAGGGAGCCGTGGCCCTTTTTGTCGCGCACAGCGGGGCCAGGGCGGCCGCGGTCGTGGTGATGGCGATGCTGCCCTATGCCGGCGATCCCGATGCGGCCAAGATCAAGCCGGTCCCAAGGGGCGTTCGAGGATACGAGGCGGTGATCGCGGTCGGCCTTGGCGGTTGGCCGCTGGTGTTGCTGGGTGCGCCCAACGCTGCTCTAGGCGTGGCTTTGGCGGTGGCGTCGTCGACGGTGATGGCGCTCTGGGCGCGCCGGCTGATCGGCGGTGTGACAGGCGACGTGCTTGGGGCGGTGGAGCAGCTGGCGGAAATCGCCCTGCTGATGGCCGCCGCGGCGAGGATCGTCAGCCCATGAAGCTGGTGGTTTGCGCCCTGGCCGATGTGGACAGCGTGGCCAGGCTGCATCGTCCGGCAGGGGTCGTCAGCCTGCTGAACCCCGACCAGACCGCCGCGCCGATTCCAGGCGATCCGCCGCGTCTCGTGCTCCGCTTCAATGACATCGATGCGCCAAGAGACGGCCTCGTGGCGCCTGACGCCGACACAATTGCCCGCCTGTTGACGTTCGCCGAAGGAGCACCGTCGGACGCGCGCCTGCTGATGCACTGCTGGATGGGGATCAGCCGCTCCCCCGCGGCGGCATTCATCGTGGCGTGTGCGCGGGACCCTTCGAGGCCCGAGGCGCTAATCGCCGCCGCGCTTCGTCAGGTTGCGCCTAGCGTGACGCCCAACCCGCTACTGGTGCGCCTCGCCGACGAGCAGCTGGGCCGGAGCGGGCGCATGAACGCGGCTATCTTGAGCATCGGCCGTGGTAGTGATGCCGCGGTGGGAGCGCCCTTCGAGTTTGAAACCTGAGCTGGGACAGCCTGATCTTGAACGATGACACGGCGCATGCCCCCCCGACGTTTGACGAGGATTTCAGGGCGCGTCTGCGTGAGTTGTTCCTATGGCGGCGCGACGTTCGCAGGTTTCGGACTGAGCCACTCGCCGATGGTGCGCTCGATCGGCTGATCGAAATGGCCTGTCTCGCGCCGTCGGTAGGGCTGAGCCAGCCGTGGCGTTTTGTGTTGGTCGACGACGCCAAACGGCGAGGCGCGATCATCGACAACTTCAGCCAGTGCAATCGCGAGGCCTTGGAGACATACGGCGCCGATCGGGCGGCCCTCTATGCGCGGCTGAAGCTGGCGGGGCTTAAGGAGGCGCCATGTCATCTGGCGATTTTCGCTGACGAGGCGACGCCGCTCGGCCACGGTCTTGGCCGGCGAACCATGCCCGAAATGCTTCAGTATTCCGTCGTGGCCGCGATCTGTAATCTATGGTTGGCGGCGCGCGCGGAAGGGATCGGGATGGGCTGGGTCTCAATCCTGGATGCTGCGCGCGTCAACGAAGTCTTAGAC
>Ga0302314_10012571_pt1 | contig 14639 bp, 17 predicted proteins | sample III_Palsa_N2_3_FD_200533 | JGI IMG/M metagenome (GOLD analysis project Ga0302314, IMG submission 200533) | Peat permafrost microbial communities from Stordalen Mire near Abisko, Sweden - III_Palsa_N2_3 | ecosystem: Environmental > Terrestrial > Soil > Palsa > Peat permafrost | place: Sweden... | reverse complement strand
CCACACCCGAGGTGCTGGCCGCTGTACACCAGACCTGGCTGCGCGATCCGGCCACCGGCAACTACCTGCTGGACGTCTTCCGCGAACCGCACGACGGCGACACCTGGATCTGCAGACGCGATGACACGATCCGGCTTCCCTACGGCGACGTCATCCACCACGACCGCGACGGCATCCCGTACCTGGCGCCCGAACTGGTCCTGCTGTTCAAGGCCAAGCACGCCCGGCGAAAGGACCGGGCAGACTTCGAAGCCACCGTCCCGCACATGACCCCGGCTCAGCGCGCCACCCTGGCCGGGCTGCTGGCCCGCGTGCACCCAGGCCATCCGTGGCTCGCCGAGCTGTAGCCCCCGCCTCGGACAGCACGCAGTGACCGAACCTCGCGGGCAGCCGCCGTCGGGCTCAGGCTGCGGCGCGTTCGGCGAGGGGGCGGCGGCGCAAGGTTGTGTCCCTTACCGGTGCGAGCGAGCACCTGGAGCGGCACGGGAGTCGGCCGCACGAGGAACCCCAGGATCCAGACCCGGCTCCAGATCAACCCCGCTAGTCTGACCTGCATGGTTGAGACCACGACGAGTCTGAGCATCGGACAGGTCGCCGAACGCACCGGCTTGAGCGTGCACGCGCTGCGCTTCTACGAGCGCGAGGGACTCTTCGTCAATGCCGTCCAACGCGGGCCCGGCGGACGCCGCGTCTACAGCCAGGACGACATCGACTGGCTGACCGTCTGCATCATTCTCCGCGCCTCGGGCATGCCCCTCCCCGCGCTCGGCCGGTACGCCGACCTCGTCAGAGCGGGCGCCGGCAACGAGGAGGAACGCCTCGCACTCATGCGTGAGCACCAGGCGCAGGTCACCGCCCAGATCGGCAGGCTCAACGAGTCCCTGGACCTGATCCGGTTCAAGGTCAGCGTGTACGAGGACCTGCTCGACCAGGGCGACGCCGCCGCCCATCAGTGCCACGCCCCGTCCCCCTCGACCGGTGAGGAACCCACGCCGGACCTCCGCCACGAGGCAGTGGTCGGGTAACCGGCACCGGTTGCGGACGGGCGGTGCTCAGCGCGGCCAGAAGTGTTCCCCCGCTGGTGAACGGGCATGCCGTACTCCCGACAGGTGCACCTTTTCTCCTCAGAAGTCACACAAGGATCACCTGTTACTTCATGTTCAGGTCACCCTAGGCTGCGGAGGGCGCCCGCACGGGCCGGCCCCCAGTACTCGGCGTGGAAGACCCCATGAACTACTGCTCGACCTGCAGACGTCATCTCAACGGCGCCCTGTCCTGCCCCGGTTGCGGACGCCCCGCCGAGGAGACGCTCGGTGCGGCACCCGTCCCCCAGGACGCGGACGCACCGGCGGCCGTCTCGTACCGGAGCACCTCGACGGAGTCCCGGGCGCCACGGGCTGCCAACCGGGCCCACCTGCGCCGGAAGGCACAGCGGAGCCGGGCCCGGCGGCGGGTGCTGGCGCTGACCGGAGCCGCCTGCGTAGCCGTGGCCGGCGTCTGCGCGCTCGTCCTCGACTCCGGGCCCGCCACCGCGACCGTGCAGGTCACCGTCGCGGGAAGCACCACGGACACCCCCAGCGCCACGGGCGTCGGCTCGGCTTCGGCGGGGGCCTCCGCCGCCGACACCCCCGCTGCCCCCTCGGCGACGGCTCCGCGCCCGGCGCACCCCCGTGCCTCTCCCTCCAAGCCCCGGGTGAGCAGCACGCCCACCACGCCCGCGCCCAGCTCCTCGGCGGCCCAGGGCACGGCCCACCCGCCCGTCGCCACACCCTCCGCCACGCCGTCGGCGACCGCCAGCCCGACGACTGCCGCGCCGACGCCCGGCCCGTCGCCCTCCACCTCGTCGACCTGCAAGGCCACCTTCCTGTGGTGGTGCACGAGTTGACGTCGCGTACGGACCTGGCATCGGCCGGTCCGGGTTGCCCGGGTCCGGGCTGCGCCGGATCCGGGCTGTAGTGAAGGAGAGTCGACAGATGAACAGCCACACACCCGGGGCCGAGGGCTCCGGATTCCGCCTCGGCGCCTATCTCGCGCGCATCGGTTGCCCGGGACCGGTCGGCGCCGACCTCGACACCCTGCGCCGCCTGCACCGGGCCCAGGTCATGACGATCCCGTTCGAGAATCTCGACCCGGTGCACGGGGTCGTGCCGTCCCTGGACCTCGACGACCTCCAGCGGAAGCTCGTCGACGTCCGGCGCGGCGGCTACTGCTTCGAACAGAACCTGCTGCTGGCCGCCGCCCTCCGGGCAACCGGTCTGACGCTCCGGTACCTCACCGGCCGGGTCGTCATCGGCACCGACCGGCCCGCGACCCGCCCGCGCACCCATATGGCCCTGCTGGTGGACGTGCCCGGCCGACCCGCCCGCTACCTGGCCGACGTCGGCTTCGGCGCGGTCGGTGCGCTCACCCAGCCCATTCCGCTCGTCCCGGACACGGAACACTGGGCCGACGACCGCGGCCACCGGCTGCTGCGTACCGACGACGACCGGGCCGAGGGGCCGGCGACCTGGACCCTGCAGACCCACGGCCCCGAGGGCTGGACCTCCCAGTACGCCTTCACCACCGAACCGGCCGAGCTCCCCGACATCGCCGTCGCCAACTGGTACGTCGCCACCTATCCCAACTCCCCCTTCCGTACCCGCATCCACGTTCAGCGCACCAGCCCGGACACCCACCTGTCGCTCATCGGCACGGAGCTGACCGTGACCCGGACGAAGGGCGCCACCGACACGCGCACCCTCACCGACCAGGAGATCCGGTCCTACCTGGTGACGGAGATCGGGCTCCCGGCCGACGAGCTCCCCGCCCCTTCGTGACCGGGACCCGGCGCGGCGAAAACTCGTGGCCGAACCGGGTCCGGGCTGCTTGGATCGCTGCATGAGCAACCACGGTGCGAAGCAGATCGGGATCCTGCTGTTTCCCGACGTCGAAGAGCTGGACGCGATCGGCCCCTGGGAGGTGCTCTCCTCCTGGACCCGGAAGTTCCCCGAGGACGGGTGGCAGGTGTTCTGCTTCTCCGCCGACGGGAAGCCGGTGACCTGCGCCAAGGGGCTGGTCGTCGGCGCGCACCACTCCATGGCGGATCTGCCGGCGCTGGACGTCCTGCTGCACCCCGGCGGGCAGGGAACCCGGCCGCAACTCGTCGACGAGCAGCACCTGGACTGGGTGCGCGGCCAGAGCCGGTCCGTGCCGCTGATGACGAGCGTCTGCACCGGCTCGCTGGTCTACGCCGCGGCCGGTCTGCTGACCGGCCGCCCGGCCACCACCCACTGGGCCTCGCTGGACCGGCTCAAGGAGCTCGATCCGACGATCGACGTCAGGGCCGACGACCGCTTCGTCGACGACGGCGACGTGATCACCTCCGCCGGGGTGTCGGCCGGCATCGACATGGCGCTGCACCTGGTCTCCCGGCTGGCGTCACCGGAGCGCGCGCGCCAGGTGCGCCGCGGCATCCAGTACGACCCGCAGCCGCCGGTGTGAGTCCGCGCCGAACGGTGCTCCCCCGACAGCTGCGGCGGCGGGAGCGCATCAGCGGCCCGCGCTGCTCGCTTTGCCGCCCTGCGCGGGGTCGGGGCTGCAGAGCCAGCCGTTGACGGCGAAGCGGCTGTCCGCGTGCCGCCTGCTCGGGCAGTTGACCGGCCGCACCTCGTGCCAGGCGGTGGGTCGGAAGAAGACGATGCTGTCGTGCTCGGGCTGCCAGTCCCGCCAGCTGCGCTCCTCCCATCGGCCGGCGGTCGCGGTGTGCAGCGGCAGGGCGACGTCGAACACCCGCAGCTCGCCCCCGTAGAACGGCCGCGGCGTCCGATGCAGGTAGTAGACGAAGGTGAGCAGCCGCCGGGGTGAGAACTCGGTGGTGGTGTCCTGGTGCGCCCGGTAGTAGTCGCCGTCGTTGTGCACATTGAGGCTGTAGTCGGGCTCGGTGTCCTGGCAGGCGACTCCGAGGGTGTGCTCGACCGCGGGCAGTACCTCCTCGATGGCCGCCAGCAGTTCGGGCGCGGCGAAGTCCTGGCGGGAACGGGACCGGCGGAGGTCGAGGTCGAGCTCCCGGTCCCGGATCAGGGACGGCTTCAGGGTGTCGTCGGTGGAGGCGACGGCCCGCTCCAGCAGCGCGCCGGAGGTCCGCTCGCCCAGGAACTGGGTGATCCGGCAGACCGTCACCGGCAGCCGCCAGATCGCGTCGGTGCTCACGGCGCCGGGCCCGGCCACGGCATCGGCCCCGGTGTCGGTGTCGGCTCCGGCTCCGGCTCCGGCTCCGGCTCCGGCTCCGGCTCCGGCTCCGGCCGAGGGATCAGGCCCGGCCGGGCGATCACGCCCGGTCAGAGTGTCAGGTCCGGTCACGCTGTCCTGCCTTCCGGTCGGTGCCGGGTGTTCCAGCCGACCCCGACCCCGACCCCGGCCCCGCACCCGGCCTCCGCTGCTCGCAACCGCTCCACCTCGGCGGAGAGTTCCTCCACCCGGCGGTACAGGGCCTGGACGGACACCAGGGCGACGCCGAGGCCGTCGACCACGGAGATCCTGGTGTCGTCCTGGTTGAAGCCGAAGGCGGCCTGCCAGTCCTGGGCCATCGGCCCGAGGTGGCGCACGTCCTCGGGCTCCCAGAGGTAGCGCCAGGTGCTGATGGGCAGCGCGGCCACGGTCTCCAGGACCGCGTGGCCGTTGACCGGGCCGACCGGTGCCACGCTGCCGTTCGCCGGCTGCTGGGACGGCAGCCCCGCCCGGGGCCGCCTGTCGAAGATCCGCACGGCTACCGGCTCCAGTCGACCGGGACGACGTCCTGCTTGAGCGTCCGGTCGCTGCAGACGGCGCAGGGGGCGCCCGGAACACCGGGGCCCTCGTCGGTGCCGATGGTGATCGCCCCGTGGGCCCCGGCGGGCGCGTGCACGCCGTCGCCGATCATCGCGGCGTCGTAGCCGCCCAGCAGCTCCTGGAGGGTTCCCGGGCCCAGGTCCTCCGGAGCGGAGAGCGCGGCGATGCCGTCGTCGTCGGTGTAGGCCGTCCCCAGCGTCCGGCCGCCGGAGGTGGCGAAGACGATCTTCGCGCCACGGATGGGCTCGCCGGTCACCGCGTCGACCGCCATCGCGTTGATGTTCTCCAGCTGCATCTGGGTCACGTTCAGCGTGGCCTGGCTGGCCGTCAGCCTGGTCGGCATCAGGGCGGGGCAGCTCGTCCCGCCGCACGAGGCGTCCGAGGCGGTGGCTGCGGACGCCGGGGCGCCACCTCCCAGTCCCAGTGCCGCCACCGCCACCGCCATCACCGAAACGGCGATACGACCCGAAGTCCGCATGTCCAACTCCCAACTGCCGAGCATGAATTCCGTCCGCTGTGACGGCACGGCCGAGAGTATTGGCACCCGCCCGGCGACAGTTCGTGAAGGTTCTGCATATGCCGGTGCCAATGGCGCACGGCACACCGACCGCTCGACCCGGTCCGCACTCCCCCGACCTGCGACGCATTCGGCGGCAGCAGTTCGGCGCCCATGGGCCGACACGCCCACCATCGGCCCATTGCGGTTCACTCGAAAGAAGGGCTCCCCGACACCCGGTCCGGTGCTCTGTACGAACCTGAACTCCGGCCCCGGGAAGCACTGGTGGAGGGCAGCAGGCCCCGGTCCCGACACCCGTCCCGGTAGGCTGTCGAAAGTCGATCACCTGGGGGTGGATGCCGGTGGCCAAGCGCCGCAGCAGGAAGAACGAACCCACCGGATGCGTACTGGTGGTCGTGGCGTTCGTCATCGTCGCGGTTCTGGGCCGGGCGTTCGAGGCGCAGCAGCGCGCCCACCCGCTGTACGGGCAGTTGGAGCTGCTGGCGGCGGTGCTGGTGGCGGTCGGCGTGGGCGTCGGCTGGTGGCAGCGGCGGAAGCGGAACCGGGCCGCCGCCGCGCAGGAGCACCGGCTCCGGGTCGCCCGATCCACCGAGATCGCGCCGTACCGGCAGATGAACGCAAAGGAGTTCGAACGGGCGCTGGGGTTCCTGTGCGAGCGCGACGGCTGCACCCGGGTGCGGGTCGTCGGCGGCGGCGGGGACCTCGGCGCGGACGTGCTCGCGGTCGCCCCGGACGGCCGACTGATCGTGCTGCAGGCCAAGCGCTACGCGCCGACGACCAAGGTGTCCGGTCCCGACCTGCAGAAGTTCGGCGGGACCTGCTTCGCCGTCCATCAGGCCCAGGTCGCGGCGGTCGTCACCACGTCCGTCTACACCAAGCAGGCCCGGGAGTACGCCCAGCTCATGGGCATCCGACTGTTCGACGGGGACGCGCTGGCGGGCTGGGCCTCCCGGACCGGCCCCGCGCCCTGGCACTGAGCGGGAGCCGGGGCAGGGCCGGGCACGCGACCGGCCGGGCCCGCGCTACGCGTCGACGTCCTCGGCGAAGCGGTGCCAGTAGGCCGCGTTCTCGCTCGTCCGCCTGACCAGGCGCGGAGGCTCCGGCGGGCTCGGCCAGAACTGCAGCAGGTACCGGTCGAGCGCGGGTTCTCCGTCGAGCCTGGTGTCCTTCGCGCGCGCCGCGTCCATCCCGGCGGCGCAGTAGCGGACCCGGTAGTCGGCCACCGGCAGGTCGAGCTCCCAGCACCGCTCGGCCGCCCACTGCATCAGTGTCGAACCCGTGGTGACCGGCCTGAAGGAGACCTCGACGACCTCCTCCCACCCGCCGTCGCCGGCGATCTCGGGGCGCTCCTCGTGCACTTCCACGGCGAAGGACACGTCGCCCGTGTGCAGGCCGGTGATCAGGAACAGCGAGCCCGCCTCGGCGGCTCCGCACAGTCCGATCCCCTGGCCGCGAAACGCCTCGTGCAGATCGGGATACGCGCCCTCCTCGCTCACCACGTAGAGCTGTCCGTAGTGGACGAACACCTCACCGCCGACCGGCTTCCGCATCGCGCCGCTCCCCTCCGAGCCACCTGCCGACGACGACGTCCCCGGCCCTGCGCGACCGAGCCTGCCATCGACCACTGACAGTCGGCCGGCCGGCGGCCTCGACGAACCGGCCCAAACCGCCCTGACGACCCATCAAACCCCGGTTGGTAACGATCGGATGACAATCGGATTATTTGCCTCAGTCTTGACCTTCTCGGACCCGTCGATCAATAGGATGCGGCCGAATAGTTGCGTGGTTGGGAATTCAGGCGGGGTGCGGTCCATCGACCCCCCGCACAAAGGGGATCCGTATGCTTCGGGGTATAACCCGCTTCTCCGCGGTGCTGCTCGCGGCCGGTCTGGCCGCAGCAGGCACCGCCACTATTGCCGCGGCGGCTCCGTCCGGCGGCACCGATGTCGCCACGCTGGGCAACTTCATCGACTACGGGCGGGTGGCGATCTCCGGCCCGCAGGGCAACGAGCAGGTCGACGGCGGCACCGTAGCGCTGAACTTCGGCGGCAAGTCGCTCTCGGTCTACTGCATCGACCTGTACCACGGGACCCAGAACGGCGTGCAGTACACGGAGACGGACTGGAACAAGTCCACACTCTCCGGCAACCCGAACGCGGGCAAGATCCAGTGGATCCTGAACAACTCCTTCCCTGACCTGACGGTCAGCCAGCTGGAGTCCGCCACGGGCATCTCGGGCCTCAACGCGAACAGCGCCGCGGCCGGCACCCAGGCCGCCATCTGGCACTACTCCGACAATGTCACCGCCACCCCGGCGAACGGCAAGGCGGCGACGCTGACCACCTGGCTGGAGACGCACGCGTCCTCCGCCTCCGAGCCGACGCCGTCGCTGCAGCTCTCGCCCGCCAGCGTGGCCGGCAAGAGCGGCGAGAAGATCGGCCCGGTGACCGTCACCACCAGTGCCAACAACGTTGGCCTGCAGCTCACCGCGCCGTCCGGGGTGACCGTGGTGGACAGCAAGGGCCAGCCGGCCAGCACCGCGTCCAACGGTGAGCAGCTCTTCTTCGACGTCCCGGCGGGAACTGCCGCCGGCAGTGCCCAGCTGACCGCCTCCACCACCACCACGGTGCCGGTGGGCCGCGCCTTCGCCGCCGTCGACGGCACCAGCCAGACCATGATCCTGGCCGGCAGCTCCCCGGTCTCGGTCAGCGCGGTGGCCTCCGCCCAGTGGGCGCCGATGGGCGTCATCCCGGCGGCCAACGCCACCGCCAGCTGCGGCAAGGGCGGGGTCGAGGTGACCCTGACCAACGCGGGCGACCAGCCGTGGACCACCACGGTCGGCGGCCAGAGCGTCACCGTCCAGGGCGGTGCCAGCACCACGGTGCTGGTCAAGGTCGCCGAGGGCGCCGCCTACGACATCACCGTGACCGGCCCGAACGGCTTCAGCAAGGAGTTCAAGGGCGCGCTGGAGTGCAAGCCGACCAAGCCGGGCGGCCCCTCCGCCTCGGCGTCGGCCTCCGCCGCGCCTTCGACCTCCGCGTCGGCGTCCTCCTCGGCCTCCCCGGTCGCGGGCGGCGGCAACCTCGCCTCGACCGGTAGCAGCTCCGCGACCCCGATCATCGGCGGCGTGGGCGTGGCGCTGATCCTCATCGGCGGCGGCACCGTGTTCTTCCTCCGCAAGCGCGGCCGGAACGCCTGATTCGGCACGATGATCGCTGACTGAGCTCGTCCCGCCGGCCCGTGGCCCTCTCTGGAGGGTCACGGGCCGGCGGCGTTTCCGGGGGCCTCTCCGGGGGCCTCTCCGGGGGCGGCGACAACGGACAAGTATTCGAACTACTATTCGACCATGAGCACTGCGCGCCCCCTCGCCTCCGTCACCCTGCCCGACGGCCAGACGGTGCGGGCCGTCGTCCTCGACCGGCGGCAGGAGGTGGACGGCTCCTACTGGTACACCCTCGAACTCGTGCTCATCTCGAAGGTGGATCGGTTCGGACAGCCCCGTGCGGAGCCCCAGCCGGTGATCTGGCAGGCGCCCTACCCGGTGGTGCAGCCGATCGCGGGCGAGGACTACAGCACCGTCACCGTGCGGATCGCGCCGACCGCCGTACAGGTCTGGCTGGTCGAGGAACGCCACTCGGCGACCGGGACCGTCCACGTGCTGCACCGCCCCAACTGCGCCCAGCCCACCGGCCGCAGCGAGCGCGTCGGGCTGGAGGACGCGGCGGCGCTGCTCGGCCACGACGACGCGGTCCCGTGCACCGTCTGCCGACCGGACGCGGGGCTGCGCGGACTGATCTGAGCCGGGCGCGGCCACCCGGGGAGCGGGCCGGTCCCGCCCCGGGTGGCGCGGCTCCGCTGGCCGACTGCGGCGGCAGGGATCACCGTGGAGGCATGACCACGATCGATCCGCACCTGCAGCGCCTCTCCGTCGCCGCCGCCCGGGCGGGCGAGTCCGGGGGCGACGTCATCCGCTGCGTCGCCCAGGGCGTCGTCTGGCAGGGCCGCCTCGTCGGCCCGACGGTCTGGGCCAACGCCACCGCCGCCACACCGACCGAGGGCGACGTCCTCGGCGACCTGGACCCCACCGCCGAGGCCTCCGGCTACCTGCACCTCGGCACCGCCTCGTTCCTCACCGGCGACACCTGGCACCGCGCGCACGGGGTCCGGATCGCCCTGGACTCGGTCAGCGCCTGGTGGCGCCATCTGGAGGAGGCCTGAGCGGACGCGGCCGAGCACACCGGCCCGAGCACATCTGGCCCGAGCGGACAGGGCCCGAGGCGGAACCCGCTGCCGAGGGCGACCGGCCGAGGAAGGGACCGGCCCCCGTCTGCCGGGGCGGTCCCCTCCGCCTGCGCCGTGCCTGCGGACGCCGCTCGGCGGCCCGGTTGCGCACTCATGACAGTAGGACCCGCCACTGACAATCCCCGCTCCCCCTGCGGTCGGCAGTGACAGCGGCGCCCACTTCCCGCCCGTCGGTGGGGAGTTCGAGGAGCTCGACGCTGCGGCGGAAAACCGGTCCGCGACGCGGAGCCGACCGTGCTAGCGTTCGATCAATCTTCAGGGGGGTAAACCGGCGTGACCAAGCTCAACCAGATCATCGCGGTGGAGAAGGGTGTCAAGGCGAAGTCCTTCGCCGACCTCACCCAGGCGCACCACGACGTGCAGAAGACCGCGCTGCTCGCCGGCATCGCGCGGACGTACCAGCCGAAGGACGAGGAGGGCGAGCAGTTCCCGCCCGAGTCGACCCGGGTGCAGGTCAAGGCCGAGGACGTGCTGCGCTCCACCGGAGCGACGCTGACCCGGCTGTTCGACGTCACCGCGACGAAGGACTGGGCCAACTGCACCGCGAAGGCCGATGTCACCATCGACGGCGCGGTCGTCGTCAAGGGCGCCCCGGTCAGCTACCTGCTGTTCCTGGAGAAGCAACTGGTAGACCTGCACACCTTCGTGAAGAAGCTGCCGGTGCTGGACGCCTCCGAGGCCTGGTCGCGCGACGAGTCCACCGACTCCTGGCGGACCGAGCCGACCAGGACGATCCGCACCCGCAAGGTGATGCGGAACCACGTGAAGGCCGAGGCCACCGAGAAGCACCCGGCCCAGGTCGAGGTGTACACCGAGGACATCGCCGTCGGCTACTGGACGACGGTCAAGTTCTCCGGAGCGCTTCCCGCCAAGCGCGTCAACGACCTGCTGGAGCGCGTGGAGAAGCTCCAGACGGCCGTCAAGTACGCGCGCGAGGAGGCCAACGGCGCCGAGGTCGTCGACCAGCGGGTCGGCGACAAGGTGTTCGGCTACCTCTTCGGGTAGCCCCACAGTCCCCCCGTCCTCGGGCGGGGTGCGCCAGGAGCGCAAGCTGAAACTGAAGCTTGTCGTGACCGACGCGGTCCAGTGGAGGTTCGAATCCTCCCCCCGGCACCAACAGGCCGGGGTAGCCCAAGCCGGTAGAGGCAGCCGCGATCAATCTCAGACTCTCGCTCCAGATTCAGCATTCGCCGCCGAGCGCCGGATCGCCCGGGTGCGGGCGATGATCGTCGGATGCCGGTTCAAGTCCGGCCCCGTGCTCCAGTCGTGCGCGGGTCGTCCAAAGGCAGGACACGACGGTATAAGAATGACCCGCACCTTTTAAAAGTGCCGGTGCAAGCAATTGGGTGGCATCTCAGAGGCCCGGGGGATGGATACAGCCCCCGGGTCTCGTCACGTCCGGGGTCCCGTCACATCCGCAGCGGCGGCGCGTCAGGCGGCGACGCCGGCCGGACAGGCCGCCGCCCCCTCGCGGGGCGACTCCTCGCGGGCGGCGCGCCACAGCGCCCGCACGGTCACGCTCCAGCGGTGCTCGGCGATGGCGGAGGCCATCAGCGGGTGCGTCTCGACCTCGCGCTGAGCCTGCCGCTGGGCGTTGCGCAGCCGCCGGTACTCGGCCTGCCGGGGCAGCGGCCAGTGGACGACCGGCTGGTCGGGCCCGGCCAGCACGAAAGCGCGTGTCGCCGCCTCGCACGCCCACACCTGACGCTGGGCCTGTACGAGCTCACTAGGAAACCAGGAAGCTGCCACGGGAAGCATCCTCGCAGCCGCCACTGACAGATCGCCGAGGACTGCATGAACGTCTCGTGAGGATCGGTTGGCAGGGCTCCGGCGCTGCTGATTAACTGGGACTTCGAACGCCATTCCAACCGCGGTGCCCACTGCCCGTGCCCACTGCCCTGCCTACCGAGGAGCGCCTCTGACCGCCGGTCCCGGCCGCCGTCCGGCGCGGCCCCGCGAGGAGGTGTTCGCCGTGGCCATGGCCGCCATCGCCGAGCGGGGCCTCGCCGCGCTGACCATGGCCGAGCTGGGCCGCCAGGTCGGGATGAGCGGCGGCCACCTGCTCTACTACTTCGGCAGCAAGGACCAGCTGCTGCTGGAGACCCTGCGCTGGAGCGAGGCCCAGCTCGGCGAGCGCCGCCGCGCCGCCCTGGCCGAGCCGGTCCCCGCCGCCCGGCGGCTGGCCGCGTACATCGACCTCTACCTGCCCACCGGGGCCGGCGATCCGCGCTGGACGCTGTGGATCGAGGTGTGGGGCCGCTCCCTCGGCGACGAGCGGATGCGGGTCGGCCAGGCCGAGCTGGAGGCGGCCTGGCGCGGCGAGCTGGCGCCGCTGCTGCGCGCCGGCATCGCGGCCGGCGAGTTCCGCGCCGTGGACCCCGAGCGGTTCGCGATGCGACTGGGGGCGATGCTGGACGGCTTCGGCACGCCGCTGGTGATCGGCCTTCCGGGCATCACCCGGGATCTTGCGCTGGAACACATCGGTGACTATCTGGACGAGGTGCTTCACCTGCACGGATAAGGCGATGCGACGATATGTCTATTGCGTGGACGGGCGGCCTGCGACTCGCATAGCATCGGCGGCCTCCCGCCATTCCTGTGCGGGCCGAAACGGTGGAGTTCCCGGTGCCCTGTCCGTCCTGTTCGTCCGCGTACCTGGACCTCTACGGTCGATGCCCGTCCTGTGGGTTTGTCGGCGTACCACCAATGCCGGTGGCGATGGGGCAGGCCCCCAAGGCCCCGCTCGGGCTCTCGATCGCCAGCCAGATCCTGCTGGCCGTCCAGATATTCGCGGGCGTGCTGGGCATCGTCAGCAGCGTGCTGACCTACAGCTACATCGGGTCCGACAGTGTCGGCCCCAACCCCGGCACCGTGGTCGGCGCGTTCGCCACCGTCCTCAACTTCCCGGTCTTCATCGCCACCGTGATCGTCTTCGTCATCTGGTTCCACCGGGTCCGCAGCAACGTGGAGATCCTCGCCCCGCAGCAGGGACGCCACTACAGCCGGGGCTGGGCCATCGGCAGCTGGTTCACCCCGGTCGGCTGGTTCTGGATCCCCCGCAGCGTGGCCCTCGACGTCCACCGGGGCAGCCAGCCGCTCGTGCACGCGGCCGGGCAGCCCGGCGTCAGCCGCCGGGTGCTGAACAGCTGGTGGATCCTCTGGTGCGCGTTCTGGGGATTCGCCGTGTTCGTCGGGATCATGACCGTCTCCTTCGGTAACCAGCTCGACAGCGACGGCGTCCGGGTCGCCGAGAGCGACAACCAGCTCCGGGTGCTCCAGGGCCTGGCCGTCGCGGAGACCCTGTTCAGGATCGCGGCGGCGGTGGCACTGCTGCTGCTGGTGCGTCAGATCACCAGCATGCAGCAGCTGCGCATCCTCCAGGGGCCGGGCGAGGGACACCCGTACGCCGTCCCGCTGCCGCAGCAGATGCTCGCGCCGATGCCCCTGGCCACCGCACCGCAGTACCCGGCGGCACAGTACCCGGCACCGCAGTACGCCGCGCCGCAGTACGCCGGCCAGCCCTACCCCGGGCAGCCGTACCCCGGGCAGCCCTATCCCGGACAGCAGCCCGTGCCCCAGGCCCAGCCGCTGCAGCAGCCGCCGCTTCCGGCTCAGCCGATGCTGCCCCAGCAGCCCGGCTACGTCGCCGCGCAGCCCTACCAGGCAACGGTGCCGGCGACACCCGCCCCCGAACCGGAGCCGACCGACGCCGCGCCGGTGGACGCGAAGCCCGTGGACGCGACGCCCGTGGACGCGACGCCGGGCACGCCCGACGCGCCGGAGACGGCCGTCTGACGGCGGTTCAGTCCTCCCAGACCGCCGCCGCCGTCCGGTCCGCCGCGTAGCCCTTCGCCCGGACCTGGACGTGGCGGAGGAAGTCCACCATCCCCGGCGGGTGCGGATGCGACCAGTGGTCGGCCAGGAAGTCGGACACCGCCGGTTCCTCGCGCAGCGGCTGTGCCAGGCCGTCGCTGCAGAGCAGCAGCACGTCGCCGGGCTCCGGCACGACCACCCGGAACCGGAAGCGGTCGTCGTCCCGCCGCCCGGGCCCGGCGGAGGCCCCCTCCGCCGGGCGCTCCACCGGGGCCAGCCTCCGGCCCGCGTAGGCGTCGTACCAGGCGTCGTCCCCGAGCAGCAGCAGCCCGCCGGGGCCGACGCCGAAACCGGCCCGCAGCCGACTGGTCGGGTCCAGCGGGGCGATCAGCGCATGCAGAGCTCCACCCGGACCGGCGCCGTCCGGCTGGATCCGGCACAGCCGGACGGTGGCCCTGGCCATCAGCCGCTGCAACCCGTAGCGCAGACCCTCCTGCGCGCCCATCCGCAGGTCGCCGAGCAGCTCGGCACGGCTGCGTCCGACCGCTGCGGCGAGCTGGCGGCAGGCGTCCTCGGCCACCCCCGGGTCGTCGCCGTGCCCCGGTGACGCCAGGGCGACCAGCAGCAGCGCGTCGCTGCCCTCGCCGAAACGCACCGTCAGCAGCCGGTCCCCGCGCACGTCGCCCCGGTAGCGGGCCGAGTCGCCGCGCACCGAGGCGGCCCGCAGCGTCATCGTCCCGTAGCGCGCGCCGTCCAGGACGGTGTCGGGAGCGAGCGCGGACAGCTGCTCCGGGTCACCGGCGGGGAGGGCCGTCGGCTCGGGGTCGTAGATCGGGGGCCGCTCACCGATGTGCGGCAGCGGCACGGTGGGCGCGGACTCCACCGGCGGGACCGGCTGCGCGGACGGCGCGGACGGCGCGGACGCGGGCACGGGCGGCACCACGACCCTCGGGTCCGGCACGGACGGCGCAGTCGGCGGAGTCGGCGGAGTCGGCGGAGTCGACACGGACGGCGCAGTCGGCACGGACGGCACGGGTGCCGGTGGTGAGGCGGACGGGCTGGGTGAGGCCGGTGACGGCACGCGCGGTGGGCGCACGGGCAACGGCGGCAGCGCCGGCGGCCTCGGCACCCGTGACACCGTCGGCATCGTGGGCGGCCTCGGCACCGTCGGCGGGCGCGGCAGATCCGGTACAGCGTCCTC
>Ga0302314_10012570_pt1 | contig 14641 bp, 13 predicted proteins | sample III_Palsa_N2_3_FD_200533 | JGI IMG/M metagenome (GOLD analysis project Ga0302314, IMG submission 200533) | Peat permafrost microbial communities from Stordalen Mire near Abisko, Sweden - III_Palsa_N2_3 | ecosystem: Environmental > Terrestrial > Soil > Palsa > Peat permafrost | place: Sweden... | reverse complement strand
CGGCGCCTCCGGCAGCCCTTCTATGTCCATCGCCACCTTTGCGCCCGTGGCCTTCAGGTTTTCGATGCTGATGTCGTGGATATGCGGCGTCAACCGCGTCACGGTAGCCGGCGACACCGCCGCTGCGCCCTCCTTACTCCCGCCCGCGCTGTAGTAATCCGTAATCTGGATCGGCGTCGCTACATCCTCCATCGTGATGTCTTTATAGACAAAATCGCCAATATCGCTGCCTCGGTCGCGCCCGCTCTTGATCCGTATCCCCGCCGTCGTCCCTTTGAACGTCACCCGCTCCACCCGTAGATGCTGCACCCCGCCCGCGACCTCGCTGCCCACCGAGAGCCCATGCCCCTTCAGGAACACGCAGTCCGTAATCGTCACATCCACGGTCGGATCGTCCGGCCCAGCTGATCCCGGCTGTCCGCTCTTGATCGCCACATTGTCGTCGCCGGTATCGATCGTCACATGGTCGATCACAATATGCTTCGAACTGAACGGGTCGATGCCGTCCGTGTTGTGCCCATCCGGCAGCGGCGCCAGCACCTTCATATTCCGAAACGTCAGGTCCTCCGAGTAGTACGGCACAATCTGCCACATCGGCGAGTTCTGCACCGTAATGTTCTCCATCAGCACATGCTTGCAATGGTCGAACACAATCAACCGCGGCCGCGTATACCCCTCCGCGCGATTCGGCCACCAGCTCTCGCCACGCCCATCGATCACCCCGCCACCGCGAATCGTAATCCCCTCCGCATTCGTCGCACTTAGCAAGCTCTGACGCCCCTTGTCGTGGAACTGCTCAATCTCCGGATAGTCCTCATGATTCGTGCTGCCTTCCAGCGTCGTCCCGGCAGCGATCTCCAGCGTGATGTGACTCTTCAACACCAGCGGCCCACTGATAAACTTCGGCGCCTCCGCCAGCTTCACGGTCCCACCGCCCTTGCTCGCACATTCGTCGATGGCCTTCTGGATCGCCGCCGTATCCAGCGTCTTGCCATCGCCCGTCGCGCCATACTGCTGCACAGCGCAAACATACGACCCCAACCGCACCGCTGCGGGGTGCACCTGCGCATACATCGTTCCCGCAACCAGTAAAACGCCCGCTGCGACAAATCTCATCACACGCCCTCACCCCAGCATCCTACTCTTCAGCTATCCTCAATCGAATGCCCGCCCGCCTCATCATCAACGCAGACGACTTCGGACTCACCCGCGGCATCAACCGTGCCGTCCTTGAACTCCACCAGGCAGGCGCTCTCACCTCGACATCGCTCATGGCCAACTCCCCGGCCTTCGACGACGCCGTCAACCTCGCTCTCGCCAACCCTACGCTCGGCGTCGGCTGCCATATCGTCCTCACCGACGGCACCCCGCTCTCCCACCCCCAGCAGATCCCCACCCTGCTCGGCGCCGACGGCAAAAACTTCCGCCCCTCCTTAATAGACTTCCTCCTTGCCGTCCTCCGCGGCAAGGTCTCCGAAGACGAGATCGCCATCGAAGCCCTCGCCCAGATACAGCGCCTCCAGCGCGCCGGCATCGACGTCACCCACATCGACACCCACAAACACACCCACATCCTTCCCGGGGTCGCCCGCCCTTTGCTATACGTCTGCGAACGTACCGGAGTAGGCGCCATCCGCAACCCGTTCGAGGAGCCCTGGTCCCTCGCCCTCGGCCACAGCGACCCCATGCGCCGCCTCCAAATCCGCCTCGTCCATCCCCTCCGCAAACGCTTCGAAGCCTTGTCTGCTATCCGCGACAAGCGCATCCTCACCACCAACGGAACCATCGGCATCTCCGCCACCGGCCGCCTCGACACCCCCATGCTCAACGCCCTCCTCGCCGCCATGCCCGATGGCCTATGGGAGCTGGTCACCCACCCCGGCTACAATGACCGTGAGCTCGACGCCGTACGAACCCGTCTCCGCGTTACCCGCGAGATCGAGCGCAACGCCCTCCTCCAAGCCTTCGCCCCCAACACCTCCCAACCAGATTCCCTGCATCCAAACCTGCATCCTATCCGTCCAGAACTCATCAACTACGGAAGCCTCGGCACCATGGGCCGTCTCCGCGAACTAGGCCAGCACCAAGCCAACACCGGCCACGAACGCATCCTCTAACGCACTTACTGATCTACTCTCTTACTGATCTACTCCCTGCTCCTATGAAGATCGGCATCACCTGCTATCCCACCTACGGAGGTTCCGGCGTCGTCGCCACCGAGCTCGGCATTGAGCTCGCCGCCCGCGGCCACGAGATCCACTTCATCACCTACTCCCAGCCCTTCCGTCTCACCGGCCGCGAGGCCAACATCCGCTACCACGAGGTCCCGGTCTCCAACTACCCGCTCTTCGAGTACCCGCCCTACGACCTCGCCCTCGCCACCCGCATGGCCGAGGTAGCCGAGTTCCACTCGCTCGATCTGCTCCACGTCCACTACGCCATCCCTCACAGCGTCAGCGCCCTGCTCGCTCGACAGATGCTGGCAACCCGGGGCAAACACCTTCCCTTCATCACCACCCTCCACGGCACCGACATCACCCTCGTCGGCCTCGACCGCTCCTACCTCCCCATCACCGAGTTCGGGATCAACCAGTCCGACGGTGTCACTGCCATCTCCAGCTACCTGCGCGACCGCACCTACCAGGCCTTCAACGTCACCCGCGACATCGAGGTCATCCGCAACTTCGTCAACTGCGACTTCTATGTGCGAGACCCCGACCTCGTCGCCCAACAGCGTCCCCGCTTCGCCGCCGCCCACGAAAAAATCCTCGTCCACCTCTCCAACTTCCGCCCCGTCAAGCGCGTCACCGATGTCGTCGAGGTCTTCGCCCGCATCGCTCCTATCGTACCCTCCCGCCTGCTCCTCATCGGCGACGGCCCCGAGCGCTCCGCCGCCGAGTTCCTCGCCATGAAGCACGGCATCGCCGACCGCGTCGACTTCCTCGGCAAGCAGGAGAACGTAAACGAGCTCCTCGCCCTCGCCGACATCATGCTTATGCCCTCCGAGATGGAGTCCTTCGGCCTCGCCGCGCTCGAAGCCATGGCCTGCCGCGTCCCCGCCATCGCCACCAACGTCGGCGGTGTCCCCGAACTCATCGTGCACCAGCTCAACGGCCTGCTCTACGATGTTGGCGACATCGACGGCATGGCCGCCGGCGCGCTCTCGCTGCTCACCGATCCAGACCGTCTTGAAGCCATGTCCCTGGCTGCCCGCCGCACCGCCCAGGAAAAGTTCTGCGCCTCCCGCATCATCCCCCTCTACGAGGCCTACTACCAACAAGTCATCGCCCCCGCCCCCCGCACCTAGAGCGTGCTTCATCAAGCCGCCGCTCCTGGAACGTGCTCCATAAATGAACTTTGATAGGTCAGGGCTTTAACCCTGGCATTTGTGCGTTGAAAAAATCTGGACTTTAGCCCCGGAGGGACGCATTGTCGGAAGATGAACCTGATTTATGAAGCACACCGTAACCTCCTCCGGCGACAGTAATACCCCTTAGCGGTGATGCCGGCGACCCTTCGTGCTATTAATCCCGCGGATTCCAAGGCGTAATCTCCAGCAAAGGAACGCGCCAATCGCCCTATGCTCAAAACAGGAGCGCCTAGGCGCCTCACGGGAGACGCGACATGAAAAAATCCGGAGTCATTCTTGCAGCAGCTGCTCTACTGATGGTCTCAACGCAGATTCATGCCCAAACCCCCACCCAGTTGACCGGCACCTCGAACCCCGACGCCCTCAATGACAACCTCTCCAACACCGCTCCGGTGAAGCACAGCGAGATTGGCGTCTTTGCCCCGGTGGTGCGCCCACCGCTGCCAGGCGCGACAGTCGCCACAACTCAGCCTGCCCCCCAGCCGACGGCCGCCGCCGCTCCATCCGCGAAGCCCGCAGCAGCTCCCACCGTTGCGCCTGTAGCCGCGCCTCATGAAGCAGTCGCCGCCGTTCCTGCCGCAACGCCTAAGCCCGCTCCTGCACCTGTCGCCGTTGCCGAAGCGCCTGTCACGGCTGTTCCCGCCACGCCTGCCGTCGCCCCTCACGAAACAGCCACAATCCTTCCTGCCGCGGCGCCTCAGCCAGCTCCTGCGCCCGTCGCCGTCTCTGAAACACCCGCCGTTGCGGTCCGTGACACGCCAGTCGCCGTTGTTCAGGTCAAACCCCTCGCCAGCCGCGACGTATCCGAGGTCCTTCCTCGCGACAAGCCTATGGTTGTCACCGACGACGTGAACAGCGGCATCGTCACCGAGGTTGCCTCCGCACCCAACGAACTGCCGGAAGGCACACTCCTGCGCGTCCGCCTCGGCCACGAGATATCTACCTCGGTCAACGAGAAGGGCGACCGCTTCCAGGCGCTGCTCACCGCTCCAATCGAACGCCACGGCAAAGTTGTGCTGCCCGCCGGCGCTGTGCTCAACGGCCGGGTCACCGGTCTATACTCCGGCCATCACATCGGCAAACATGCCGCCATCCACCTGCAGCCGGACTCCATTACCCTTCCCGACGGCAGCAGCTATAAACTCGACGCCCAGGTCATCGACCTCTTCATGGTCGACCACAGCACGCATGTCTCCAGCGAGGGCACCATCACCGGCAACGACCGCACGCCGGGCACGGTCGCAGCGCTCGGCATCACCACTGGAACGGCCACGGTAACCGGCGCCGCTCTCGGCGGTGCCGTAGGCGCCTTTGTCGGCGCGGCCATCGGCGCCGGCGCCAGCACCGTCATCTGGTTCCGCCAGGACAGCAGCCAGACCCTACCCCAGGGCACAGAGATTGTCTTCAGCCTCAACCGGCCCATGTTGCTAGAGAACGTCACCCACTAATCTTCAAACTCAGAAACAGACCCGCACGTATCTACTCACCTTGAGGCAAATGGCCCTCCCCCACGGAGGGCCATCTTCTTTTGCGATCTACTGCTCTACCCTCTACGGATCTACTGCTCTACCCTCTACCCCATCACCTGCGCCAGCAGCCGCTTCCAATTCTTCTGGTTCCGGCGATAGCTCTTCTTCAAATCTTCCAGCGCCCGCTGAAAGTCACCGTTCTCGCTCATCCCGCGCCACGCCGGATTCTTGCTGAACCACGGATAGTTCTCATTGCCCAGGTAGATCGCACGCCGCAACCAGTGCAGCGCCTCGGACTCATCGCCCTCCACCGCAAAATAAGTCGCCAGCCGGTAGGCCATCTCGCTGTCCGCCTCCGCCGCGGTCAACGTCTCCTCCAGGATGAAATCTGCCGCCTTCTTCCTGTCGCCCAGCTGCACATAGCACATCGCAATCGTCGGAAATACAATCCGCAGCGAGGCATCGTCGCGGATCACGCTCTCCAGCGTCTCCACCGCGCGCGCCAGCTGCCCTTCGCGCATCTGCTGATACCCCCGCGATATCCGTAGCAGCGGCTGCCGTGGCTCCAGCGTTAGTCCCTTCTCAATCTCGTCCGCGGCCAGCTCCAACTGGTTCTGATACTGATACACCCGCGCGCGATGGTTATAGATCACCGCCGCATTCGACGGATTCAACCGCAGCGACGTATTGAACTGGTCCAGCGCCTCTTCGTACATACCATCGATACGCAGCGTCTGCCCTGCCACCAGATGCACATTCCAATCGTTCCCAGCCTGCTGCAGCAGATGTTCAATCCCATGCCGCGCGCTCTCTTTCTCACCGCGAGACAGCAGCATATAAACCCTATAGAGATTCGCTTCCACAGACCCCGGATCGAGTTCCAGTGCCTTGTCGAACGCTCGCCGGGCCTCCAGCACATGCATCTGCCCGCCCAGCCCCATGCGCGCATACTGCAGGTGCGTAATCCCCAGCCCCGACCACGCCGGAGCATACGTCGAATCCCGCTCCACCACCCCCGCAAACAACTCCCGCGCATGGTCCAATTCGTCCCTGCTCCCGGTCCGCGACATAAACGACGACAGCAACGCCCGCGCCTGCAAGTACTCCTCCGAAACATCGAAGCCCAGAGAATCTTTCCGCGGCGGCTCGCCCTGCCCGCCCTGCAAGTCGCCAAACCCATGCAGCTCGCCGAAGACCTCATCGCAGATCTCCGTCTGCACCGCAATCAGATCGAACGACGCCACGCTGATCGCACCACCAGTCCGCACGCTCTGCCCTGCAATGTCCAGCAACTGCCAGTTCAGATCGAACCCTTTATCCGACCGCAGAAAACTCCCCGCCAGCACAAAGTTCACCAGCAATTTCCGCCCCACGCTCAATGGATCGAGCTGATGCGTTGGAACATTCATCAACGCACTCGAAGGCCTCACAACCAACTGCGGCACTTTTGCCAACCGCGCCGCCAGCGCATCCGCCAACGCATACCCATAGAACGGCGTCGCGTCGGTTGTCCCAAGATTCACAAACGGAAGCACCACGATGCTCGTGCCCTTATGTTCTGTACTCACCGTGCTGTCGCGAAACCGCTCGGCCAGCATGGATAAAATACCCGTCGTCCGCTTCTCCTCCTCGGGCGTCTCCATGTCCAGCCGTTGCTGCGCGGGCATGTGGATCGCACCCTCGCCCGGCATCACATCCGCGTCCAGGTTCATCGACTTCACAATCGTCTTCAGCCCCTCGCGCACATCCGCCGCCGACGCATATCTCTCCGACGGCTGCTTGGCCAGGCAGCGCAGAATCACACTCTCCAGCTCCATCGAAATACCCGGCACGATCTCCCGCAGCTTAGGCGGCTCCGCGAACTGGATCGCGCGGATGCTCTGGATCTCCTGCGCATCGGGCCGGTGGAACGGATGCCGCCCGCTCACCATTTCATACAAAATTAATCCCAGCGCGAAGATATCGCTCTGCACGCTGCTCTGCCCGGTCACAAACTGCTCCGGCGCCATGTAAGCGATCGTCCCGCCGCGCGCCGTATACGTCTCGCCCGGCCCTGCCGGAACCGGCTCCGGCCCCGACGGATCGAAGTCCACATGCTCCCGTTCCTCGCGCTTCAACCGCCGCGCCAGCCCAAAGTCCAGTATCTTGATCAACCCGCCGTCGGTCAGCATCACGTTGGCCGGCTTCAGATCGCGATGAAATATCCCCAGGTTATGCGCCGCCGATAGACCATCCGATATCTGCATCCCGCTTGAAAGCACCAACTGCGCATTCGCCGGCCCCTCGGCAATTACCTTGTCCAGCGACTTGCCCGGAATGTACTGCATCACGATGTAGGCTTCGGTCTTACCCTCGCCATCGCCGTCGCCCACCGCAGCCTCGCCCACCTCATAGATGGCGCAGACATTCGGATGGTCGATTGCCGAGGCCAGCCGCGCCTCCCGCAGTTGCGTCTCCCGCACCTGTTCCGCCGTCTGCGACCCCCGCTTCAGCAGCTTCAGCACTACCGGCCGCTGCAACAGCGTGTCGTTGGCCAGGAACACAACACCGCTGCCACCCGCGCCGATCTTGCGGATGAACTCATACTGCCGGATGACACGGCGCTTCATGCTTCCATTATCGCAGTTGCCGCTGACCGCTCGTGTGGAAGAGCTTCGCGCAACGGCCCGAAATGGAAACCTCCCGGGCAGCCTTTATCTGTAAACTTGCATCGAAATTCGCTAACGGAAAAATTCCGAATCGCCCCTATCGCCGATTTACACTTTTCTCGCGCGATCGCTTTAAGAAAGAACGTAACACCGCATGGCCGCAACCATCCTCCTCATCGACGACAACGCCGTCCAGGCCGCCACCCGGCAGACCATCCTCAAGCGGGCCGGCTACTTCGTCATCGCCGTCCTCAGCCCCGAGCGCGCCCTCGAACAGTTCCGCCAGAACGAGTTCCCCACCCCCATCGACCTTATCCTCACAGATCACCTCATGCCCGGCATGACCGGCTCCGAGTTCGTCCGCAGCATCCGCGAGTTCCAACCCACCCTCCCCATCCTCGTCATTAGCGGTCTGGCCGACGCCGAAGACGAGTACATCGGCCTCGGCGTCCACTTCCGCCTCAAGCCCCTGCTCCCAGACAACCTCCTCGCCAGCGTCCACCGCCTCGTCACCGGAGCCGAATAATTTATCTCCATATAAAACGGCGAAAAATCAAAAGAGCCCACCGGCCGGTGGGCTCTTTTGATGATATTTGCGTCCGTCCCCGGGTGGAGGCTTTTGGCCCGCGTATCCCAGTGGCTCGTGTTCTCATTGTAAACTTCCCTTTGAAAATGTCAAACACAAAAGACACCATAACCGCTGTCAAAACTGCCTTGTCCCCCGCAAGAATTGGGACATATGAGGTGGCAACAGGCACGGTCACGGATGATGATCCACGGGCGATTGCTCTGTATGCTTGGACTGCCCAGGTGTCTGCTGCGCTCTTCGCTCCGCTGCACATTTGCGAAGTCGTAATCAGGAATGCCGTATCCGACGCCTTGGAATCTGTGCATGGCCCTCGATGGCCTTGGCAAACTGGATTTATCCTCAGCCTGCCAAGCGTTCAGCATGGCTACAGTCCACGCGATGACTTGAGAAGAGTCGCAGCCGCGCAACCCACTACTGGCAAGGTTATCCCCGAACTCAAATTCGTCTTTTGGGAGCAGATGTTTACCCTGCGACATGACCTTCGACTCTGGAATACGCACCTGAAACGGGTCTTTCCCAACCATGACCCCGCAAAATCCATCAGTGCCCTGCGGAGAGGAATCTACGAGGATCTAGAAGCAATTAGAAAGCTCCGCAACCGCATTGCTCATCATGAACCTGTATTCACTATTAGTCTTTCCTCAGAACTCGGCCGCATGATCAGACTGGTTAATCTCCGGTCATCACTTGTTGCCTCGTGGATGGTGAGCAATCAAAGTGCATCCCTGCTGGTCTCACAGCCACCCCTATTCAGAGGCGGCGTGCTTTGGACTCCTTCTCATGATGAGATCGCGAAGGTCGCTTACGACCTCTGGTCTACTGCTGGGCGATCGGAAAGTAGCAGTGCCGAAGCAGATTGGATAAGTGCAGAACGACTTCTCATGAATCTGTAGCCGCGAACTAAGAAGTCGCCCATACACGAATGTTTGAGAGAATGAAACGGAAGGGACTCACACCCGCGAATGCCCCACCCCATGCCGTCGTTCGGCAGCTTCTCCTTACTTCTCGCTCTCGCCCTGTGCGTCTACACGCTCTTCTCCGGAGCGCTCGCCCTCTACGCCATAGCCCATCGCCGTAAGCTCGCCATCTCCGCCGAGCACCTCCGCGAAACCTCCCGCCGTGCCGGACTCGCCAGCTTCATCTGCATCTCCTGCGCCGCCTTCGCCCTCATCTACGCCGCCTTCACCAACGACTACTCCGTCGACTACATCCTCCACCACACCAACCGCGCTCTCCCCTGGTACTACAAGTTCTCCGCCCTCTGGTCCGGCCAGGAAGGCTCGCTCGTCCTCTGGGCGTGGCTGCTCGCCGCCTACGGATTCGTCCTCCGCCTCCGCCACAAGGTCGACATCACCCTCAGCGCCTACGCCTCAACCATCCTCGCGGCGATCCAAACCTTCTTCCTGCTGCTGCTCGTCTTCGCCGCTCCACCCTTCGCGCTCGTCCCCGGCGGCATCGCCCCCGCCGACGGCCTCGGCCTCAACCCGCTCCTCCAATATCCCGAGATGGTCATCCATCCCCCGATGCTCTACCTCGGCTACGTCGGCTTCTCCGTCCCCTTCAGCTTCGCGCTCGGCGCACTCATGATGCGCTACCCCGGCGAAAAGTGGATCCACATCACCCGCCGCTGGACCATGGTCACCTGGCTCTTCCTCACCTGCGGCATCTGCCTCGGCATGCACTGGGCCTACGCCGTCCTCGGCTGGGGAGGCTACTGGGGATGGGACCCCGTCGAAAACGCCAGCTTCCTCCCCTGGCTCACCGGCACCGCCTTCCTCCACTCCGTCATGATGCAGGAGAAGCGCGGCATGATGAAGAGCTGGAACGTCTGGCTCATCTTCTCCACCTTCATGCTCACCATCCTCGGCACGCTGCTCACCCGCTCCGGAGTCGTCAGCTCCGTCCACGCCTTCGCGCAGAGTTCCATCGGCGGCTGGTTCACCACCTTTATGGTGCTCACCTTCGTCGTCTGCCTCTTCACCTTCTTCTACCAGCGCGACCACCTTAAAGCCGAGAACAAGCTCGAGTCCCTTGTCTCCCGCGAGTCCAGCTTCCTCTTCAACAACCTCATCCTCCTCGCCGCCTGCTTCACCGTCCTCTGGGGCACGCTCTTTCCCGTCCTATCCGAGTACTACGATCGCACCAAGACCACCGTCGGCCCGCCCTTCTTCAACCGCGTCGCCGTCCCCGTCGGCCTCGCTCTCATCTTCCTCACCGGCATTGGCCCACTGCTCCCCTGGCGCTCCACCTCCTTCCGGGCCATCCGCCGCAACTTCATCCTGCCCTGCATCGCCATCCTCGCCACCGCGGCCATCCTCATCGCCTGCGGCGTCCACCCCTGGCAGGACGACGATGCAACCCCCAGCATCTACGCCCTCGTCTGCTTCTCGCTCTCCGCCGGAGTCATCACCTCCATCACCTCCGAGTTCCTTCGCGGAGCCGGCGTCGTCCGTGCCCAAACCGGCAAAAACCTCGCTGCTTCGACCATCCTCCTCATCCGCCGCAACACCCGCCGCTACGGCGGCTACTTCATCCACTACGGCATCATCGTCCTCTTCATCGGCCTTGCTGGCAGCGCTTTCAACCAGTCCAAAGAGCTGGAAATGGGCGACGGCGACTCCCTCCAGCTCAACGGCTACAAGCTCGTCTGCCAGAGTTCCTCCCAGGACTCCAACCCCAACTTCGATACCGACTACGCCCTGCTCGATGTCTACCATGGCAATAAGAAGATCGCGCAGATGTCTCCGGCTCGCCTTTTCTATCCCGCAATGCAGCAAAACGACACCAAGGTCGCCATCCACTCCACCCTCGCCCTCGACATCTATGTCGTCTTCGAAGGCCGCAACCCCGAGACCGGCCGCCCCATCATCAAGGTCTTCCTCAACCCCCTGGTCAACTGGATATGGATCGGCGTCGGCATCATCGTCATCGGCACCTTCATCGCCCTCGTACCACCCCTGAAACCCACCCGCCGCACAGAAAACTCTCAGCTCTCAGCTCTCAGCTCTGAGCTGATCGTCGAACCCGCCTTCCCCAGTCCAGTCGACAAAGTCCCCGAGGCGCCCCATGCTTAAGCGCCTCGCACAAACCCTCTGCCTCCTCACCATCGCGTTCACCTTGCTCGGCGCCGACGACAACTCCACCACCCGCCTCGACCGCACCGGCCACAAGCTCGTCTGCCAGTGCGGCTGCGGTCAGATCCTCATGGAGTGCAATCACGTCGGCTGCCCCGTCTCCGGCCCCATGATCGATGAACTCAAGGCCCAAATCGCCGCCGGCCAGCCTGAAAAGACCATCCTCGCCACCTTCATCGCCAAGTACGGCCCCATCGTCCTCGCCGCGCCCATCCGCGGCGGCTTCGACGATGTTGCCTGGATCGTTCCCTACGCGACCTTCATCCTCGCCACCCTGGGCGTTGCTCTCCTCATCCGCTTCTGGCACCGCCGCCACGCCCAACTCCAACCGGCAACGCCCACCCCAGACCTAACCACCGACACCATGCGCACCCGCATCCGCCAAGACACCGAGTACGATGAGTAACGCACCACTCCACTTATCCCTTATCGCTTGCCACTTATCACTGTCTCTATGACCCGCCTCGATCTGCTCAAGATTCTCGTCGGCCAGGCCCGCACCAACGGCTTCGAGTTCCGCCGCTGGTACACCTCTCGCCTCGACGTGCCCTGGATCAGCGCCGAAGCCGCCTTCAAGCTCCTCGCCTCTCAGCGACGCTACTACGCCCTGCTCTTCTCCCATGAGTTCGCCAGCACCTTCTGGAAGCCCGGCTCCGAGATGACCTTTCAAGTCGATTCGCAGACCTTCGACCGCGTCCTGCCCGACGGCACCATCACCAGCGTCACCCGCAAGGCCTTCACCCGCCGCAGCTCCCGTCGCGAGGCCTGGAAGTGGCACCTCCAACACATGGCCACAGCAGATGAGCCTCTGCGCTACATGCGCAAATACCTCGCCGTCGACGAAGAACTGGAGGACGATCTTGCTGAATCCCTAAACGAACCCCTGGCCGGACTCACTCCTGCGAAGCTCCTCGCCTCACCCCACAAAGACCTCTTCGCCAGAAAACCCTCCGGCCCCGCACCCAGGCGCAAACCTCAGCCTCTACCCAAAGGGCCCCCGGACTTCCTCCGCCGCCCCTAGGGCAGCTCTGAGTAAGTTCCAGTTTTGTCTGAGCAAGTTCCAGTTTTGTCTGAGCAAGTTCCAGTTTTGTCTGAGCAAGTTCCAGTTTTGTCTGAGCAAGTTCCAGTTTTGTTAGGGCGGGACTTCAGTCCCGCCGCTATTGCAACTCGGCTTTAGCCGCGGAGGGAATGCGGATGAACCTAAGGCAGCAGCGAGTCCCGCGCCCCACCGGCCATCTCCTTCAGCGCCTTCTCCGCATCCTTCTTCGGCTTCGGCAGCGGATCAAGTGCCAGACACCGCTTGTACTCCTTCACTGCCTCATCCAGCTTACCCAGCCTGCGCGCAGCTTCGGCCAGCGTAAAGTGCGCCTCCCAGTCGTCGTCCGTGGTCGCGACCGCATCCTTGGCCCGCAGATACGCTGCCTGATAGTTCCCATCCGTGGTCATATAAAAGTTCGCGACCTGGATATCCTCGGCCTCGCGCTCATCGGGCGTCTGCCGAGCCACTGGCGGCAACTTCTTGCGGCTTCGCTTCGGTGCTGGGGCCGCATCTCCCAGCGGCGAAGTATCGCCCGGAGCACGGCCCATCGCGTCCCCTGCATCGGAGTCCCCGCCGCTTGAACTGCTGGAGCTGGAGCTACTCGAACTACTTGAACTCCCCGAACTGCCGGCATCCTGGAACCTGGGCGTCGAATCCCCCTGCTGTCCCGAGCCAGACTGTTCTGCTGCTGGCTGCGATGCATCTGGACTCGCCGTCGTACTTGCATCGGGTGTAGGCGTCTCTCCGGGAAACGGAAACCGCTGCGCCGCGCTCGGCACTGGCGCGTTGCTCTGTGCCTGCGACCCATCCTGGAACGCCCTAACAGGAGTCGCCCCACCATTCGCTGCTCCGGCTGGAATGCAGGTATTCGTCCCCGTGGTCGTGCTGCCGCTCTTGGTCGCCGAAAGGCTGCACTGCGGCGTCTGGCCCTCGGGTGCCGTATTGATCGGATGCTTCGGCGTCGGTCCCGCATCCTGCGCATGCATCAGCGCCGACGTCATCAAGGCGCCCACTGCCATCACCGCGAGTCTCTCTGCCATCCGTCGCCGCATACGTCTATTAGACGCCATCCGCGGCCTCTCGATAAAGTCCACAACCCTAAATGACTGTCATCTCGACCGGAGGTGGCGTACTTTGCCACCGCAGTGGAGAGACCCCTGTATTTTGTATGCAGCCGCAGCGCTATCCCTTGCTATACTCCGCCCATGCCGCTCAAAAAGAAACGCCTCACCCCGCCTCGCCTGCTCATCCGCTCGTCCGCCATCCACGCCGCGGGCTGCGTCACGCTCGACCCCATCCGCCGCGGCCAGCGTGTCCTCGAGTACGACGGGCCGCGCCTCTCCAAGCGCCTCGCCGACATCCGCTACGCCGACCGCATCGTCACCTACCTCTTCGGCGTCGGAGACGGCAACCAGGTCATCGACGGCTTCGGCACCGGCATGTTCTTCAACCACTCCTGCGACCCCAACTGCGAGACCGAAAACCGCCACGACCGCGTCTTCATCACCGCCTCCCGCGACATCGCCCCCGGCGAGGAGCTGCTCTACGAGTACAACCTCTACGACTCCGACCTCGCCGACACCTGCGACTGCTACTGCGGCGCCCAACAATGCCGCGGCACCATGTTCTCAGACCTCGAACTCAAACGCCGCGCCCGCGCCTTCGCCAGACTGAGATCCAAGAGTAGGAGTCCTAGATGATCGAAGCTCAATACACCGTCTCTAAGTCCGAGTACACCGAAGCACAAGGTCTGTGGTCAGCACAAAATCAAAAGAAGCTTCCAGGCGGGACCGTTATGGCAGGGGCATACTACCTCATGGCGGCCGTCACCGGGCTTAGTTTGCACTATCTTCCTATTGGGTTCGAAATCGCAATTTGCGCTGCGCTTGCCCTCGTAATTGGCGTGCCATATTGGAGAAGGCTCGAAATCAGGAAGTACCTTTATGCTCAAGCGACCGATCGCAATGAGGCTGTAGATTTGCGTATCGACGAAACGGGCTACTACAGCAGCCGTCCAGGGTTCAACGAATGCCGGATGACTTGGCGTTGCTTTACCGGTTGGAAAGAAGGCAAATCCGTATTCGTTCTGGGTCGCGGTATCCAGATGTGCATCGTTCCGAAAAAACCATTTTCATCGGATCAGCAAGTCGAACTGCGATCCTTGTTGACAGCCAACGTAACTATCACTCGATGATCCGTATCTGGCTTAACGACGCTTCCGTGATGCCATCGGAAGCGAGTATCATCACTCTATGGCGACCATCTACATCTCGGAGGCCGAAGCCGTTGCCGACTTCGCCAGCCTCATGACCCGCGTCCGCCAGGGCGTGGAGATTGTCATCGAGTCGAACTCCAAACCAGTCGCCTTCATAAGCCCAGCGACCATGCCGCG
>Ga0302314_10012569_pt1 | contig 14641 bp, 9 predicted proteins | sample III_Palsa_N2_3_FD_200533 | JGI IMG/M metagenome (GOLD analysis project Ga0302314, IMG submission 200533) | Peat permafrost microbial communities from Stordalen Mire near Abisko, Sweden - III_Palsa_N2_3 | ecosystem: Environmental > Terrestrial > Soil > Palsa > Peat permafrost | place: Sweden... | reverse complement strand
TTCGCTCCGCGCAACAGGTTGGGCCGGCGCTTTTCTATTCGCTCATCATCATCGTTGTTTCGTTTCTTCCGGTGTTTCTTCTAGAAGCGCAAGAAGGTCGCATGTTCCGGCCGCTGGCGTGGACCAAGACGCTGGCGCTGATCTTCGCTTCTGTGCTTTCGATTACGTTGGTTCCGGCACTCATGCCCTTCTGTCTGCGCGGAAAGTTGCGTCCGGAATCCTCCAACCCCGCCGCGCGTGTCACGCAGGCCGTCTATCTTCCCGTGCTGCGCTGGTGCCTGGAGCACTGGAAGATGGTGATCGCTCTGAACCTGATCTTCCTTGCCGTCACTATTCCTTTGTACTTCCGCCTCGGAAGCCAGTTCATGCCTGCACTGTACGAAGGCTCCGCTCTCTATATGCCGAACGCGTTGCCTGGTATCTCGATCACGCAGGCGGTCTCACTCATGCAGGAGCAGGACCGCATCATCCGTTCCTTTCCGGAGGTCGCAACCGTCTTCGGAACGGTGGGTCGCTCCGATAGCGCTACCGACAACGCTCCGCTCGACATGTACGACACCACCATCATGTTGAAGCCGCGCAATCAATGGCGCGCCGGCATGACCTACGAAAAGCTCATCGCCGCGATGGACGCAAAGCTTCAGTTTCCAGGGCTCACCAACAGCTGGACCATGCCTGTCCAGAACCGATTGGACATGGAACTCACCGGCATCAAAACTGCGGTTGGGATCAAGATTCAAGGTCCGGACCTTGCACACATCGAGCAGATCGGAGCGCAAATGCAGCAGATTCTCTCGGGCATGCCCCAGGCGGATTCCGTCTATGCGGAGCGCGTCGCCCAGGGTTTCTATCTCAACGTGGAAGTTAGCCGGCTTGAGGCGGCCCGCTATGGGCTTACCGTGGCCGACGTGCAGCGCGTCGTCACCTCCGAGATCGGTGGAGCGGACATCGCCGAGAATGTACAAGGCCGCGAGCGCTTTCCCATCGCGGTGCGCTATCAGCGTGATTTTCGAGATCACCCTGAGGCTATATCGCAGGCTCTAATACCTACGCCGTCGGGTGAAGAGATCCCCGTCAGCGAGCTTGCCCGCGTCTATTTCTCGCGTGGGCCGTCTATGATCCGCGACGAAGACGGTGCGCTTACCGGCTACGTTTATCTCAATCTCAAGACTAACAATTACGGTGGATTTGTTAAGAGCGCGCAAGAGTTGTTGCAACAGAAGCTAGTGCTCTCGGCGGGCTATAGCTGGCGCTGGGCCGGAGAATATGAGTTCGAGATGCGCGCGAAGCAACGCCTGGAGATGATTCTTCCCGTCGTCTTCTGCGTCATCTTCCTGCTGCTCTACCTGGTCTTCAAATCAGTGATTGAAGCTGCCGTGCTGATATTTCCCACGCTGTACGCCATGTCGGGCGGGCTGTTGCTGCAGTGGATTCTAGGCTACAACTTCAGCGTTGCCGTCTGGGTTGGATATATCGCGCTGTTTGGCATTGCGGTGGAGACGGGTGTGGTGATGGTGGTCTATCTCCATGAGGCGTATCAGGAGCGCCTCGCCGAGGACACGCCAATGACGGAAGGGGATCTCGTCGAGGCTGTGATCAAGGGAGCTGTTCAGCGTCTGCGGCCCAAGCTCATGACTGTGACTGCCGTCGTCCTTAGCCTGGCGCCGATCCTGTGGGAGACCGGCATTGGCTCCGACGTCATGAAGCCGATCGCGGCCCCGATCGTGGGAGGAATGATCACATCGACCATTCACGTCTTGATCCTGGTCCCCGTATTTTTCCTACTCATCAAGCGCAGATCCCTGCGCTCGGTCACGCTTCCCGCCGAAGGAGAAAAGAGACGCATGGGATGAAATGGCCTGCTCTGTTGTTTCTCAAGCGCTCAACATGTACGTAAAACCTTTGGCGGTGATTCGTCTGTCGAGAAACTCTTCGAGCAGCTCCTGTTCTGTGAGGATTGCGACTGTCTCGTCTGAGAAATTCAGCACGAACGTCTCGTCGGTAAGGCGGTCAATCGATTCAATCTGCAGAAATTGGTTGGCCATGAGGTCCCTCCTGCGGACTTTGATGCATCGGTCCTCCGGCTGGATGGGGAGATCGTCAGAATTAATCGTGACCTTCGTCGTGTGCAAGGTATAACGCGAAGCAAACTGCCGTTCCACGCATATTCACCCTGGGCGAACCCGAGCGTCGAGGACGGCTCACGTCACCAGCGGTCACTTGTTTTCTCTCTGATAGCGATTCAACACAGCTTCGCCAGGAGGCCGTATCCAACGCTGTTGCATGAAAGTGATTGGACGGACGTCCCACCGCGGGCTTGTCTTGAGTCATTGAATGTATGGAGCACCGGGCGGGAATTGAACCCGCGAATACTGGTTTTGCAGATGCGCCATAACCTTTATTTTCAGGTACTTATGCGAACTGCGCCACCCTCAAAAACCCGGAAAAGTACGCAAAGGAATCTTCTCAGTGGTGTTAAAGTGGTGTTGTTTTCGATAGGGCTGCGGCGCGTGCAGCGGGTTTGAAATCAGGTGTTTCTTTACCGTTTTCGGCGTTGCCGCGTGCCGTGCGAGCCATCGACGCGCAGCACTTCTCTCGACTCAGTGAGGGGCAGAATCCCCTCACCGGCGAGCAGTTGGTTCGGCACCGTAACGGCCAGGAGTATACGACTGCCGACGGAACCACCGTGAAACCCGTCGAGCACCGGGCAGGCTGGGATGCCACATTCTCAGCGCCAAAGTCCGTGTCGCTGACCGCTCTGGTTGGTGGAGATGACCGGGTGCGCGAGGCGCATCGGCAAGCTGTGACGACCGCGCTAACGGAGTTGGAGCGATATACCCAGGCACGGATCGGCGGGAACCATGCCGCCGAGACAACCGGAAAGTTTGTCGCTGCCAAGTTCGAGCATGACACCGCCCGCCCGGTTGATGGCTATGCCGCGCCGCAGCTCCATACCCACGCTGTCATCTTTAATATGACGGAGCGCTCGGACGGCTCCATTCGCGCCGTCCAGCCCCAAAGCTACTTCGACAGCCAGCAGTTTGCGACCGCTGTCTACCAATCGGAGCTGATGTACCGACTCTCTCAGTTGGGCTACGAGATCGCGCCGGGAAGAAGCGGCGCACCCGAGATCAAGGGCTACACGCAGGAATACCTTGACGCCTCCAGCCCCCGCAGCCAGCAGATTCGGGAGTACCTCGAAAAGAGCGGCTTTGCTGGGCCGGAGGCCGCGCAGATCGCTGCCCATACCACCCGCGACAAGAAGGAGATTCACACTCCGTCGGAGGTGCTGGCCGCTCATAGGCAGGTTGCCGCCGAGTTCGGCAATCAGGCAGATCGTGTCGTCAAGGAAGCAAGAGATCGCGCGCACAGCATTGAACGGAACCCGCTTGCAGCGACACCGGAGAGGGTTCAGGAAGCCGTTACTTTCGCCAAGAGCCGCAACTTCGAGCGTGAGGCCGTCACCGATGAACGAGACATCATGCGCGATGCCCTCCGGCGCGGCATGGGCGACCTGACCTACAGCCAGGTGCGCGGCCACTTCGAGCAGCGAGTGACCTCCGGTGAGTTCCAGATCACACCCGGCCAGAAACATGAAACGGGCCGCCAGTTCACGACTCGTGAGGCAATTGCCGAAGAGCTTTCGACCATCAAGCAGATGCAAAAAGGCCAACAGACCGTCGAGCCGGTGATGCGTCAAGATGACGCCGCCGCTCATGCCCGCGCCCGCGAATTCCTGAATCCAGCCCAGCAACGAGCTATCCAGGAAGTGCTTACATCGCAAGACCGGATACATGGGCTGCAGGGCTTGGCCGGTTCGGGCAAGACCTCGGCTCTATCCAGTATCCGTGAGGGTGCGGAGCAAAACGGCTACGCCGTGGAGGGCTTTGCGCCCACCAGCCGCGCAGCCGGCCAACTCCGAGATGCAGGGATTCCAGCCGACACTTTGCAAGGTTTCCTTGCTCGTGGAGGGGTCGAACGAAACGCGGGAGACCCGAATGCGCGGCACCTCTTCATGCTCGACGAGTCCAGTCTCGCCAGCACCCGCCAGATGCAATCCTTCCTCGAAAAGATCGGCCCACAAGACCGGGTATTGCTGATCGGCGACACGCGGCAGCATCAGGGCGTAGACGCCGGAAAGCCCTTCGAGCAGATGCAGGAAGCTGGGATGCGTACCTCCCAGCTTGACCAGATCGTCCGCCAGAAAGACCCGGAACTTCTCCGCGCCGTCGAGCACCTTTCGCGCAACGAGACCGCGACAGGCGTTCAGCTTCTTCATCAGCAGGGACGCATCAATGAGATCCCCGACCGGCAGCAGCGGATCGACGCCATTGCGAAAGACTACGTTGCGCGGCCTGAAAATACGCTCATCGTCTCGCCCGACAACGCCAGCCGCCGCGACATCAACGATGCCGTCCGCGCGGAATTGCAGAACAGCGGTGCTCTATCGAAAGAGAATCGCCCGATAACCGTTCTCACGCAGCGATCAGAACTGACCAGTGCCGACCGGAATTGGGCTGCCCTCTACCAGTCAGCCGACGTTCTGTACTACACGCGAGGCAGCAAGGAACTCGGAATCGAGCGCGGCACCTACGCCACCGTCGTTTCCACGAACCCCAAAGACAACTTGCTTACGGTGGAACGGCAGGACGGCCAGCACGTCACCTATAACCCCGAAAGACTGCACGGCATCGCAGCCTACCGTGAGATCGTCCGCGAGTTCTCCGAAGGCGACCGGATTCAGTTCACGGTGAGCAAGCCGGATATGGACGTGAAGAACCGGGATTTGGGAACCATCGAACGAATTGACGGCACCAGCATGAGTGTTCGGATCGACGGCGAAAAGGAGCGAACTCTGACGTTTTATACATCGCAGATGCGTCATTTCGACCACGGCTACGCCGTCACGTCGCACAGCTCCCAGGGACTCACCACGGATCGTGTGCTCGTCAACATGGACACCACGGCGCACCCGGAACTCATCAACACCCGATTCGCCTATGTGTCCGTTTCGCGTGCGTCTCAGGACGCACGAATCTACACCAACGACGTTTCAACCCTTGCAGAACGCCTCAGCACCGACATCAGCAAAGCCTCCGCCATTGAGGCTCCCAAACCCAGCGGCGAGGCTCAAACCCAGCAACCTCAACCCAAGGAGCAGACCATGACCAACGCAAGAGAGCAAACCCAGGAAGAGCAGCGGCGGCAGTTCCAGCACGAGGCTCAGAACCCCGTAAACGAGAAAGTGCAGACCCAAAGCGAAACTGACCGCGGCCACTACGAACCTATACAGAACGCGTTGCCCAGTGAGGCGACCGCCTACGATTGGAAACGCGAGACCGGAGACATCCAGAGCTATCAGCACAGCAGCAACGGCTCATGGCTTCATATTGACCCGCAAGGACAGTTTTACGACCGTCACGCTCAACCGATAACACGGGAGCATGCGTTGGAGAGAGCAGCCGAACCGTCGCGTGCAATAGGCGACACAGTTCAACAGCAGTCACTCAGTAACACCACAGCAAGCCCGGACCAGGGATTTCACTTGTGAGTTGAGCATCCAGCACACTGAGAGCTTATTGGAACCAGCGATTAGCAGCCGCGACACCGTCGGCAAATGAAGAACATCTATCGTCTTCTCTAGCGTATACCGCGCCGAGTGACACTGGATTTGTACGAAGATCAGCCATGAGCTTGTGACGGTCAAGAAGCCGAATGCCATTGCGCTCGGCTTCATTTTTCGTGTCCGTTGTGAAGCTACCATTCGTGACGGCTAGCAAATGTAGAGAGTAGGAGAGAGGCTTTGAATAGGTCTGCGCTGCAGCCATCAGATCGCCCATCGCCACGCTGTTAATTAGACTCTCTTTTTTGGTGTGTTTCGCTTGCACTAACCAAATCTCGCCTTCACGACAAGCTATGGCGTCTGCCCCACCATCATTTGACCTCGCCGTAAGGATAGTCTTGTACCCCTGCTTTTCGAGCAAGAGAGCGATCAGCGCTTCAAACAGATGATGAGGCAAATTATCAACAGTTTCAGCGGTTACCGGCTCTACGAGATTCTGAATCGGAGGTTCACCTTTTAGCTTGCCAAACAGTTCTTCTCCGATGCGAGATTCTTCGGGTAACGGACTCAGAAAATTCTGAGCCTGCAACTGCTTCTCCTCTATCAGTTCATGCAGGTTCTGATCAAAACTCTTTGGCAGTCGGCCCTGTGTATCACGCAGAATCGGCAAGTGTACATGGACCGGCTTCGTCTGTCCGATTCTGTAAACACGATCCGTAGCCTGCGCTTCCACGGCCGGGTTCCACCAGCGCCCATAGTGAATGACGTGATTTGCTTCGGTGATCGTGAGGCCGATGCTTGCCACAAAAGGAGAGAGAATGATGACATTGAAGCCGTCTGTATTCTTGAAACGTTCTAGCATCGCATTACGCGTTCGGCGCGCTTGTTGACTGCCCAAGCTCCCGGCGTCAACGCCTCCGTTTTTCTCTGTGGAACCATTCACTATGTCAGTCTGTATTCCAAAGACGAATTCGATAGCGGTTGCCAAAATCTGTTGCATCGAAATCCGATATGCGAATATAACGCATTTCTCTCTTTTCGCTTTGATGCTCTTCAAAAGCTCGATAATAGCGCGTAGCTTCGACGACTCTTCAAGCAGTGCTTTGGCATCTAGCGCTCCTCCATCGCCTCTGAGCAGCGAGGGATGTTGATATAAAGCCACGAGTTTGTGCAGAATCTTTAGCGGCGAGCCCCCGCTGACGCTGTCTAAGAGTTCCTGATGCATTCGTATTTCCCAATCGGTCATTTCAGAGAACACAGGTTCATACGTCTTAGGGGGAAGATCTTTGAGAACGTCGGACTTATTCCGGCGAAGGACGAAGGCATTGGCATTGTTGAAAAGGAGGTTCTGCTTTAGTTCCAGTAATCGCTCAGTAGAATCGCCGGGAGCGAGCTCGTACTTTGCACTGAAATCTTTCGACGTGCCCAAGAGAGCTGGCTGCACCGTATCAATGAGATTCCACAGATCCAAAAGGCGGTTCTCAACAGGCGTTCCGGTGCATGCAATATGAACATCAGGATGGAGGGTCTTTAAAGCATGTGAGATCTTCGTAGAAGGAGACTTGTACTCCTGCGCCTCATCAGTTATCAGGACGGACCACATCGACCTCTGTGTTCCGGGGATCAGTTGGGCAAAGCTGTGTTGATAATTCGTCAGGGTTTGATAGTTCGTTATTACGACCCTGTGCTTCGCGAATTCGGCAGCTGGAATCATAGGCTTACCGAGAACCGTTTCTTTTCCCGTGATCTTACCCTTTCTCAGTTCTTTGATCTTTTCGCCATGCAGAACGAGGAGGGGATCGAAAACTCCGGCCCGGAAGCGTTCGCTAATCTCGTTCTCCCAAGTGTTGCTCTCTAAGAGGATCAAAGGGAGAACGACGAGAATCGGTCTCCATGGAGGCGTCGAGGTTGAGAGCCCGAGATCGCGATCATGCTCAATACACCAGGCGAGATACGAAAGAATCTGTAAAGTCTTTCCAAGCCCCATGTCGTCGGCCAGAAGACTTCCTCTACGAGAAGGTCGTAGGCGGTGGCAGGTCTGCAACCACGCAATACCGTCAAGTTGATGTGGTTTCAATATGACGTTTGATTGAAGCGTAGAGGGCAAGACATAACCCATAGAGGGCTCGCAAACTCGACGGGCCTCTTCTGCGTCCTTTACATCCCAAGATTTGAGATCCTCATCATCTTGGTAGGGAAGCAAGTAGGCATCAGTCTTTTGTGGTGCTTCACCGTCAACCCGGTTCTCGATGCGGTCGTTTTGCTTTGCGATGTACGACTTGACGGCTTCATTAACCTTGAATTCCGTTCCGCCAAAGACAAAATTTGGCGCATTTTGATCGAGTGCGTTCACCGCTGCGGCAACAAAATCCTGCTTTTCAGCGATCGTCCCGAGCGGGACTTCAACCGTATCACCGTTCAGCTCAGTCAGTCGTACAGTGCTTTGGCCGGGATTCTGTCCGCTTGATATCCCCGTCTCTAAGACACTTCTGCTTCGCGCAAGTGACGCTTGAGCCGGGGAAATGATGCTTCCAATCCCTGTTACACGTCGTCCATATCTTACTTCGACTACGTCCAGCAGGCCCTCGAAAACGGATTCCGGATTCTCAAGGAAGCGATCCTTTTCCTTGCCTCTGGCGTGATGTACGTCCTTCATCCTCCCAAGAGCTTCTGTTTGTCGCTCATCAAAAACTACACGAACACGAGACTGATTCGGCCCGTCGACAGAATAGAAATCCTGTACAGACGGGTTATTAAAGAAGGCACGTTTCAAACCGGGGCCTTCAACTCCTGAAATCTGCGGCGCGAAACTGATGCTGCCATCGGCCCAGGTATGTACCTCAAGATTGAGCTGCCGAGGAACGATTACATCATTAGAAAGGAGGTAGCTATCGAGTCGAGCACCGACATCGATCGCACATTCCTTCACCTTGCTGAACGCGAGCCAACTTTCCGAGCGACCCTTTTCATCAAGAGGTAAACCATTGAACCTGTCCATCTCAGAGACGAGCGAGAAAGTCTGGTCATCTAGGCGATAGATCGTTGTATCTCCAGGCAACGTTCCGAAATAGCCAACGCGTGTGAAGTTTACTGGTCTGGACTCGAACAGAAATGAGTAGCGATACTTGAACTCTGGCCGGCCAATGTCATTGGCCCGATCAATCTTCAATAGCAACGGTGCCCATTCGGTTGATATCTCGGTGAGACCAAGACCCCTACGCCTAATTTGAGGGAAGGACTCATTAGGTATAAAGATTATGTTGCCGAAAGAGGCCGCGTAACCCATTTCCAAAGACTGCTCTAGTTCTAAAGCCAATCGTTTGGCGGCCGGTATGTCCAGAACATCACTTGGCCAATCCCTACGACTGCTCAAATCGACTGCTGAGGGGCCTACGAAGCGCATGCCATCAGCATCAGCCAAGATCTCCAACGCGCCGTACTGTGCTAGTCGAATGCTCATGATGCTCTGATACCTATCTGGGCAAGGGTGCTGCGAACTTTGCTTTGCCAATTATTCATGTGGCTGAAACTGATCGCTAGGCCCTCTTCCGACTTCAGTTCGCGAAGTCGAAATTCATTCCGATTGATATCCCCAATCCTCTCCAGAAACCGCCCGTAATAAAAGATTCGTGCTTTTCCGACGTTGCTGAACTCAGCCACGATGAAATCCTCGTTCGCTCCTTTAAAGCGCATGAGGAAGCAACTGATCGACTGGTTTTCTTGAATCTTGCAATGATGGACTCGCTCTGAGGATAGCGATGTGTGTACCCGGTTGCTACGCAAGGTCGCGGCCTTCAGTCTGGCCGGCTTAGGATGAGACTGCGAGAAAGCATCCAAGATTACGTCGGGCAGCAACGTATCGCTGGGCTAACCTTTGCTAAAGGCGAACAGACTCTAGCCTCCTTCCATAACCACGTCGGGAATCTGCTGCTGGACGATATCCGTCCGCAGCAAGTGCTCAGTTTTCTCGATGGTCCTCGTACTTCGGCCATCACCTGGCCGCGCAAATACAATCTGCTTCGGAACTTTTTCCTCTTCTGGATAGCACGCCAGGCAATGCGTTCTTTGCCGCTACCACCTTCTCGACGCGCTACGCCGCAGACTTTTGTTCCCTACATATACTCACGAGCTGAGATTCGGCATCTTCTTGCGACCGCTCGAACCTCGCAGAGCTACAAGGGATGCATCATCGACGCACCGACTCTGCGGACATACCTAATATTGCTTTACGGGACAGGAATTCTGATTGGCGAGGCACGGAGGCTCCTACGCGAGGATGTCGATTTCAAGAAGCGCCTCATCACAATCCGCAATGCTCGACTACAGCCGTCGAGACAGATTCCCTTCGGCGCAGATCTGCTTAAGGCACTGCGTACTTATCGCACGAGTCATCATCGAAAGGATCGCATGAAAGATCCCCACTTCTTTCTTACGACAGAGGGGTACGCCATAAAGGAAACAAACATGCAGCACACCTTTCAGAAGCTTCGCCGCAAGGCAGGCATAGCCCGCCATGATGATATTCCTCAGGCTCCGCGTCTACACGACTTCCGATACACGTTTGCCGTCCATCGACTGACAGCATGGCACAAACACGGCGCGGAGATGAACCGAATGATACCCGCGCTTTCGATGTATATGGGGTATGTCAAACTCGGGGGCGCGGCCCGCTACCTCCGACTTACGCCGGAGCGCTTTCGCACGCAACTCAATATGCTGAGTTCGCGACGTGGCAAACGGCGCTGGAGGGATGATCCCGCCCTTATGCGATTTTTATCGAAGTTGTGAGAGGCCGAGGTATCCATAATCCGATCTGACATGTCCAGTATGGAGGGGAAGCCCTGACGAGCGTGAGACGACGACGCGCATTCATCGTCTTTCTGTCCATCGAGAGAGCGCAGAATCGTGAGGTTCGATGGCAATGCTTGCGATATGTCTTGGGCGTTGAAACTCGTAGCATTGAACAACCGGAATCATAGTCGGATTGAGTTGTTGTCCGATAACCACGGCACCCGGAGCAGGACCAGCATACAAAATATGCCACCGCGCGGACTGTGGATAGCGGATAGCGGCAATCTCGAACATTTCCCGTGCCTTCCTTGCGAGTTCATCCAGTTGTGCTTTGTTCGTTAACCACGCTGTAGACGGATCAGCAACTGAGCATTCATAAACAGCTTGGTCGCCGCCAATGCTCCTACGAAGCTCCTCCGCGCTAATCGGCGCGGTCAATTGAAATAAGAAAAGCAGCTCGGCACTTTTTGAGCTAGACGATACCGATTCCATAAATGTCGGCATTGAGGATGGCTGTTTGATCGGCCGCCAGGTCCAAGCTGCATCATCGCGATGATATTGAAATGCCCGCACATTTACCCTATTCGTCAGCAGGTAGCCCGTATAGATGCAGGCTGAGACAGGAGCAAGCGGGAAAATAGCGATGCGGGAAGTAATGGCGTTGCTCCCGGCGATGAGTGCTTCGATTTGTCCACGAAGCTCCTTCTGAATCATTTCCCACGAGCTACGAGTCGCTGAAATGGCAATCGTCGTTTCGCTGCCGGCCTGGTCGGGGGCAAGAGCCTCAGCAATTGTTATTGGATCGAAAGGGAAGTCGCCCTGCAGTCGAATCACCTGCCATGAAATGGCACTCGCCCCCCGTTCAGGTAGTGCAGTCCGTACCCAGGCCTCATGGTCGCTCTTGATCTGATGGAGGCGTTCCGGAGGATAGCTTGCGTGCAATACGTCGATCTTGCGATGGCAGTTTCTGCAAAGAAGTATCAGGTTTTCGTACTTGTCCCGAGCGGCCAGACGGATAGTTGTATTGCCTCGGGGGCCACCATCGCTGGATGCGACTACATGACCCATTTCACCGATGATGCAGACCGGGTCATATCCAGGTTCAGCAACGAAGAGTTCAATTCGGCAATCAGCCATGGCACAGCGACCGGCTGCCCGCCCCCAAAGTAGTTTTAGCGTCTGTGGATCGTAGTTCCGAGGACTCTTAGCTGAGCTACTCAACTCGTCGCCTATGTGACTCCGCTTCGGGGTGAGTCCCTTCACCCTCCCAGCTACCGGTTTGTTCCCAGACTTCATAGAACCTCAACCATTGAGAAATCCACGGCATAATTGTGTCCGCTATGTATTGTGCAGAAGTCCACTCGTTAGGACGATGAACACAAATATCCATGTGACCTTTTGGGTGTACATGCGGCAGGCATGTCTTGCCTTCTGCGAGGCTGAGCTGCGGACTGAGAATCGCAATAGTTGGTCGCAGCCCGATCGTATAAGACACTCTGATTTTATAAGTGTCACTTAGGGCATGAGGCCACCAATCCCCAGTCCAGATTACTCGCCCTCGTTTTAAAGTGAAGGCGAGCCCCGGATATTTGTTGCGCATTCGGCCGATCTGCTGCGCTGGTGAAAGCTGGAATCGCTTATGGTGATTGTTAGCGTGCGCCATGGTTGGTATTGCGGATCATCGGTGCCACTGCCGCAGCGACTGGGACGATCCGTCCTGTTGATGAAATGCCAAGGAGCGAGCTATTGCGGTCTGCTTGCATCATTCCTGCCTCCCTGAGTATCGCGTCGTCGATGACTCGCCCAAAGACTCCTTTCGCGAGCTTCCCCGGATTGTTCTGCGACATGCACACCTCACGCCACGCAGTTGCGAATTTACGAATGCCGTCATTGAAGGCAAGATAAGCGCCGGGGCAGGAATCCCAACGCTCGCTGAAATCCTCTTCACGATGAACAGGATTCAGGACCTGTAGCCGGTGCCCTTGCGCATGCGCCGAGTTTAGCCGCCCTACGATACCTTCCAGGATCTCCAGTAGGGCGGTAGCAATGGACTGCTCTCCGGTGTAAAGCTCTGCGGCTAAGGTCGTAAGGACGATAGAAATCGGTGGATACTCCGAGTTGGCATAGTGAACGTCGCGCCAGCGTTTCAGCAGTTGAACGACCAGTTGGAGCATCGTCTTCTCTTCGATGGCCTGCAAGGCTGGAAGAGGTTCAGCCGTAGCTTCGGCAACAATCAAATTTCGGCGAGAGTCACTGAACTTGACGACAATTCGTCGTGACGCATTTCTGAAAAAATCGTCTGCATAGGCAATCGGGTTACTCGGCTTCCAATGTTGCCGATCCCGGTCGGGAACCTGGATGCAGGTTCCACCGTTGTGATCGTCACGGCAGGCCGGAAGAATATCTAGCCAAAACTCATCTTTGTATTCGATGCGGATGCAGCGGTTCTTCTTAGTGACCATCCCACCGTAGACTCCGTGATCGCTGAACAGGGTGAACATCTGATCGAGCAAGCTCATAGGGTTAACGTCTTCATGTGAGACATCGAACTCGCAAACCAGATCAAGGTCATGTGGCGTGTCGCTTGGTTTTACTGTGGTTCGTAGGCGCATCGAGCCTTGCGAGTAGAGGTTCGAGTCCCAATGGGAAAATGGGCTGCTGGCTGCACCAATCACCTTCGCGATCGACTTGTAGCGGTCCTCAGCTTTATTGTGCTGTGTAGGGGAGAGCTGCAGGTTGTCGCACACGTCGAAAAGCAGTAGATCCAGCGCATCAGTACGTGCTGCTAAAGCGTTCATAGCCATTTATCCCTTTCGATTCGGCGTGTTTTCTCGCTTCTGTCAGTTCTCTGCTCTAGGTATCAAGCTGTTTACCTCACTTGTCACCGGACGGTACGATTGGTCTATTATCAGATGGTGTCCTACAGGTAGGACGTATCGCAAGCGCAACGTAGTGTCTTACCTGTGAGACAGTTTACAGCATGGTCGGCGTGTGAAGTCAAGCGTCTGCCAGCAATATTTTGGGGGGCTGATGGGTCTAACGATTGATGACTTCGGTCGTTTGCTTGCAGCAAAGCGCGGGAGCCGCGGCATCCGTGCAGCAGCGTTGGATGCTGGGGTGAGTGCGGCTACTTTTTCACGAGTCGAGAACGGCAACATGCCCGATTTACAGACCTTCGCGAGTCTTTGCAAATGGCTCTCCCGAGATCCCCGCGAATTCTTGGGAATGGAGACCAATGAAACTGCGGAGCGACCGCGGGCTGTCGTCCACTTCAAGAAGAAGAGAACCGTCAAGGTTGAAACAGCCAAGGCCTTGGGCGAGCTTATTCTTGCAGCGCAGAGGGCAATTCTGGCGGCTGAAGACTTGGTTGGTCGGTAGGCCGTGCGGCGCGGGTTCAAAGCTCAAGCGGAGCGGAGCGCGGCGGCGGCGCGCATTTCGCTTGGTCTTGCTCCTAATGCCCGTATTGACCCGTGGGCATATGCAGCGCACCTGAATGTCAAGATTCTTGAACTTGGCGACCTGGGTCTCCCGGCGCAGACGGTGATGCAGCTAACAGTCGTCGATAGCGACAGTTGGTCAGCAATGACGTTGCAGTTGGATGACGCGTTCTTCATCGTTATCAATCCCGCACATGCGGTTACGAGGCAACACGCCGATCTTATGCATGAGCTGGCCCACATCGAGCTGCGTCACACGCCGGCCCGTGTGGAGGTTTCTGAGACTGGCTTGTTGTTGCTCAGCGACTATTCGGATGAACAAGAACAGGAGGCTGACTGGTTAGGAGCCGCGCTTTTGCTCCCACGAGATGGGCTTGTCCGCTTTCGCTCAGGGGGGAAATCCACTACAGAAATCGCGAGTCATTATGGCGTTAGCGAACCCCTCTGCGAGTGGAGGCTACGCATGACAGGCGTGAACGTTCAGATGCGAAGAGCCTATTTTTGATTGCCCATTGCCATATATGAGATGCGGGTCTGCTTACCGTCCCGCATCCGAATCGATGTTAATGAGCGGTGTCCTCACAGGTGTTTTTTTTGTCGCCACAGGCCGGTATAGCGTGTAGCTGATATTCCGCCTATGACGGTTCCTCTAAAATCTTGGCTTCTCCTTCTCTAGGCTTAGCTTCAATCCGAGCCCGCGCCGTCTCAATCGCTTCGTGCAGCTTGCAGACTGTCATCATGAAACAGGTCGCCGGCCTTACCGTGCAGGGCAACTACACCTACTCGCACTGCCTCGACGAGATCTCCAATGGCGGCCTGCTGCCGTTCTCGACTCTCGGCATCATCTCCC
>Ga0302314_10012567_pt1 | contig 14642 bp, 12 predicted proteins | sample III_Palsa_N2_3_FD_200533 | JGI IMG/M metagenome (GOLD analysis project Ga0302314, IMG submission 200533) | Peat permafrost microbial communities from Stordalen Mire near Abisko, Sweden - III_Palsa_N2_3 | ecosystem: Environmental > Terrestrial > Soil > Palsa > Peat permafrost | place: Sweden... | reverse complement strand
AAGTTGCGCCTCATCGGCGAGGCGATCTACGACTCGGATTCGTACGAGCCGCAGGTCGCCATTGGTGGATTCTATAAGGTCAATGGAAACAAGGCATTGCTGCAGACGCTGGGTGCGGACAAGACGGCTGACTTCGAAGCTTATCTTGCCTTCACCAAGATCTTCTTTCCGATCAGCACCGCAGTTGATTTCACGGTGCGTTACACCAGCGCCAATGAAACCGGCCTGACCGGCTTCGGCAGCGACACGGACGGCAATCACCGGAAGCTGCGTATGGAAGGCTCCCTGGCCTACCTGCTGGCAAAGAACATTGCGATCGGCGGCGAATATCAGCAGCACGGCAACAATCTGGGTGGAAAGACTGTCTCCACTCTCAACGGTGTAAACACCCTGCTCGGCTCACTCGGCCTGGGTGGTCTGGACACGACCCTGACGCAGCAGAAGGAAAGCGACTGGATCGACTTGTTCGTTGCATTTGCGCCGGCCAAAAACCTGTCCTTCACCGCGGCAGTGCTCGACCTGGGCAACATCACCTTCACGCCGAACCAGTTTGGTTACTACATCTCGATGGCCGCCAGTTTCTGAGCCTCATCGGATCATCGAAGTGACACCGTTCAGCTTCCGCCAAGGAGATTTTCATGAAGACGATCAGTTTCAGCGTTAAACCGCTTGCGCTTGCAGCCGGGCTTGCTGCAGCGGCTATCGGCGCCGGTTGCGCCAGCGGCGATCCGGTAGCCAACCGCACCGAGGGCAAGACCCCGACTGTCATTCCCATCCCCAGCGACTCGCTGGAGAAATTTGGCGGTCAGGCCGGCATGGATGTGTGGGTGGACGACCTTTTCTACTACATTCTTGCCGATAACCGCATCAACGTGATCTTCAACACCCACGGCCACGTTCAACGCCAGATGGCGCTGAACAAGGAACTGGAGAACATGGTGCTGGGCGGGCCCGCGCATTATTCGGGCGCCAGCATGAGTGCGGCACACGCCGAGTTGGGCCTCACCCTCACGCAATTCAATGCAGTTGTCGAGGATGCCTATCTCGCCTGTGATGCGGCGCGCACGCCGTATCACGTCTGCAATCAGTTGATCGCTGGTCTGGCGCCATTCGAGCGGGTCATTGTGACGAAGTAGTGCAGGGCTGCAAATAGGCGCATTCAACTTCGCAAGCTGAACAAAACCCATTGGGCGGCGCCCAATGGGTTTTACACCGAACAGGAGGATTTTTTCAAAGTGCAATATTCGTTCAAGCGTACCTCGCTCGCCGTTCCAACCCTGCTGCTCGGACTTGGCGTTGGCGGGTCGGCTTATGCGATCGACGACGTTCACGAAACCCTGGACGCTTTTCTGGCCGAGACTTTCGGTGCGGTGGTGCCAGCTCCGAAATTTCTTGACCTGGATGGTGCAGCACAATCACAGATCAGTGCCGCTTTGGGCCACAACTACCAGCAGTCGCGCCTGCGCTACTGGAAGGCCAATGGCAAGACCGCCTGGGTCATCATGGACAAGGGCAAGGAAGGCTATCAGCTGACGGACTCGGCTTTCTCCGTGAAAGGCGGGGCCATCGATATTGCCCGCGTGCTGATTTACCGCGAATCGCATGGCGAGGAAGTGGCGGACGCTGCGTTTCTCAACCAATTCCCCGGCGCACGCGCGGTCGGTGGCCAGCTTGACCGGAAAATCGACAACATCTCCGGTGCCACCCTGTCGGTGAAGATGATGGAGCGCATGGCCGCTGCCGCCATCGCGCTGGATGCACTGACTCCGCCCTAGAGCCTATAACAGCATGAATCGCACCTGCGTTGCTGCTCAAAATCGCGTCAGGCAAGGCGGAGGCTTCGGCCATGGTGATTCCATGGCCGAAGCTGACAACGCAGCCTGGCGCGCCCGTTGTTACAAAAGCGGGGGGCGCAACCCTTCGGGACGGGGCCATTTTTGCGCATTGCCGCCTCAGCCGGTGCTTGCATGGAATCACCATGCCGCGCCCCGTCCGACTTGCACTGCGCAAAAATGACCTCCGTCGCAGGCGCGATTCATGCTGTTATAGGCTCTTAAGGCTCCCGTTCCGTGACCATGTCCGAACCCCCTCCGAAACGCAGCATCACCGCGACGCTGCGCCCCTGGCGGTCGCGGGCCGTGATCGCGCCCTCGCGCGGCCGTCAGGCACAGCCGCAGCCGAAGCGCAATTTCACCGCAAGCTTGCGCGAGTGGCATAAGCGCGCCGGCTTGTTCGCATTCCTGTTTCTGGGATGGCTGGGCCTTAGCGGCATCCTGCTCAACGAGGCCTCGGATCTCAATCTCAACGGCGTCCGCATCGACTGGCCCTGGCTGATGTCGATTTATGGTCTGCATGCGGACCCGCCGCTGGCCGCTCTGGGCGCAGGGGGGCACTGGCTTGCCGTCGCCGGCGACAATACCGTGCTCGACGGCAAGCCGTTGGCCGAACCCATCGATGCGCCGCTTGGGTTCGTTGCCGCGCAAGAGCCGGGTGAGCCAACCAAGCAGATGCTCTACGTGGCCCACGCCGACAGCCTGGTCTTGCTCAAGCCTGATGGATCGCGGGTAGACGAATTGCGCATGCCGCCGCTGCCGATCGGCGCGATCCGCCGCATCGGCATTGTCGAAGGCGAGGTCGGCGGCATCGCCATTCAGGGCAGCGACACCGCTTATCAAAGCGATGATGAAGGAGAGAATTGGAAGCCGGTTCCGGCTACGGCAGTGCACTGGTCGATCATGCAACAGCTTCCGCAGGATCAACGCAAGCTGCTCCTGCCGTACTCGCGGCCCAGCATATCGGTACAGCAGATCCTGGTGGATGCCCACAGCGGTCGCTTGTTCGGCCGCTCCGGTACCTTTTTTGTCGATGCGGTCGGCCTTGCCGCCCTGGTGCTCGCCTGTAGCGGCATCTGGATGATGTGGCGCACCGGCAGCGCGCGACGCAAGCAGGCCAGCCGTCTTGCCGTCGCCCCGCATGCGGCGGCGCGCAAAACCGGCGGCGACGCGCAGTGATCGCATGATGCTGGCCAGTCAACGCGCTCCGGTGCTGATGGAGCATCAGTTCCTCGCAATGGGCACGGCCATTCTGGTTACCGTCGACGCCGGCGAGGAAAGCCGCCGCGCGGCGGCGGCGCGGGCCATTGCCGAAGTGCAGAAGCTTCTGTTCGAATTCGGCCGCGAAGCTTGGGCCTGGGGCAGCGGCGCCCTGGCCAGTTTCAATCGGGACCTGGCCTGTGGCGCCGCCGCGCGGATTCCCCCACTGTTGCAAGCCCTGTTCGCGCGTGCCTGGGAAATCCGGCACCTCAGCGACGGCTTGTTCGAGCCGCGTATCGGCGCCCTGGTTCATCTGTGGGGATTTGACGATCCACAAAGGATACGCACCGCTCCACCGCAGCCTGAGGAAATGAACGCGCTGCTGGATGCGGTGCGCGCCGCTCCGCACTACGATGGTGGGGAGTTCCATGGTCCCGCACCTGGTATCAGCTGGGATTTTGGCGCCATCGGCAAGGGCTACATTGTCGATATCGCTCTGGACTGGCTGCGCCGGCGCGGCTTCGCCGATGCCATCGTCAATGCCGGCGGCAACGTTGCGGCGCGGGGCTCGCGTGGCGACCGTTCCTGGCGCGTCGGTATCCGCGACCCGCGCATGACGGCGGAGCTGCCGCAATTGCTGGCCTCACTCGAGGTATACGATGAGTCGGTCATCACCCACGGCGACGACCAGCGATACTTCGAATATCAGGGCCGTCGTTACTCGCATATTCTGCACCCGCAGAACGGTCAGCCGGCGCAGGGACTGCGCTCGCTCACCGTTGTACACAGCGACGGCGCGCTGGCGGATGGTGGCGGTGCCGCGTTGTTCGTGGCCGGTTCCGGGGGCTGGTCACGGCTGGCGCGGAAGCTGGGGATCAAGCAGGTGCTGGCAGTTGATGACGACGGCGCAGTATTGGTCAGCGAACCGCTGGCGGCGCGCTTGCAGATCGCGCCTGGGTTGCGCGTCACCGTAGTGCAGTAATGTCATTCGGGTGCACCACGGCATAGCCCGTCGTGTGCCTTGTTAGTGCGCGCATCAGGCATCACGCGACTGCGATAGATGGCATGGCACATGCCTGTTTTGCCGCACAACCCAGGGACTTCGCATGGCTATCGCTTTGCCTCCGCCAATGACTCCGCAAGAAGGATCGGTTGCAGAATTGCGGGCGCAGTCGCGGGTGCAGCAAGAGTTGGTGATCGAATACAGGAAAGGCGTTCTCATCCATGTATTCGGCGGCGAGGGGGTGGCGCCGGATCGCATGCGCAAGGCGGTAACGGCGACCACCAGTATTTCAGATGCGGTGCGTACCATTGGTTATCTCTATTACATTTCCGGATATCCGGCGACCCTGGTTACCTACGCGGAGGCCGGTCAGTACTTCGTCGATCTCTATGTGCGCGTTGTACCTGGCCATGTCAGGGACGTCACCGGTCCGGCTGCGCTGCTGCCATACTTTTCCGACCTGAAGGCGGGCCAGGCGCCGCTGACCAGCGCCAGGCTTGAGGCCGATCGCGCCCTGGCCGACGGCCTGACCGAACGCAGCGGTGAACAGTACAAGCCCGTATTCAGGCCGGTCGGCGGCGACGAGGTGGTACTCGATCTGGGTGATGCCGCGCCGGGCGGTCGGCAGACCAACCTGTTCGGTACTTTCGGCAACTATGGCAATCGTTACGCTGGCCCGTATCTCGCCACCGCGGGTCTCAGACAGTCCTTCAGCAGCGGCGACGAAGTGACGCTGGCTGGCGCCACCAGTGCGCGCTTCCTCGGTCTCGGCGGCTCCCATTCAGAGCCCTATCATGAGGGCGACGGCGTCTGGTCCAGGGTGACGCCGCTCGGTGTATTCGGATTGCAGGGGCGCTATGCCGACTTCAGCCAGACCGTACAGGGCTATCGTTTCAACGGCACCATCAGTTCCGGCAATGCCACCTGGCTGTATCCGCTGTATTCCGACTTCCAGCAACGGCTCAATCTGCAAGGCAAGTTCGAGCGCGATCACGAGACAGTCGACACCCCGGTAGTCGCTGTGCCGGGCAACTGCAGCCTGCTGGGCGATGTGCTCAACCTGCTCGGTATCCCCAATTGCATATCTGCCGGCGACGCAGGCGGCGAAGTGTTGTCGGAGTTATACAACTCCGCCGAACTTACGCTCAACTACGTGGCGCGCGCGCAGCACGGCGAGCACCAGGCCGAGTTGCAGGCCGGCGTCGTCCTGCGCAAAGGGCTGGGTCCGCACCAGTCCGCCGGCAGCGCTGCCAGCCTCGACTACTTCTTGTGGCAGCCTTCTTTCAGTGCGCGTTACTCGCTCAATTCGCACTGGAGCGTGCTCGGCGACGGCAGTTTCCAGTTCACCAACAGCATCCTGCCGCAGCAGCAGAAGTTCGTTATTGGCGGCCCGACCAGCTTGCATGCTTACGAAGCGGGCGTCGGCGTTGGCGATCACGGTGAAAACCTGCGCCTTGGCGTCGAATGGAAGGGTTATGACGATTCCTGGATCGAACGTTACGGTATCCGCCCGCGCGGCTTCGTCGAATACGGCTCCAGCACCCTCGAACACCTTGCGCCAGGAACACCATCCGGCACGGTGACCATCGCCGATGTAGGCGCCGCGGCGGATGTCCGGTTGACGTCCTGGCTCGGCGGCAGCTTGTCGCTGGGGCAGTCCATTTATAGCCGTGGCAGTGAGAATAGTCCGGACGGACTGGCCAAGAAATATGTGTTCTTCCAGTTGTCGGCCAAATACTAGTCCCGGCTGCGACAGGTGGGTATCGGGCGCCTCGATTCGATCCGCCAGGTCGTGCGCAAAATGACCGGGTCGGCCAGTGCAATTGGGAGGCATTGCTGCGCAGCGCAATCCGCGACGGCAGGATTCCACAGGAATCGCTGCCGTATACAGCTGCTGCGAAGCAAGGCTCAGAGGCCGCTGACCAATCCGCCGGCGAATCCGCCCACACCGCTTATTATCGGCGCCGCGACCGGCGCCAGCTTGTCGACCAGTGGCAGGGTAATGTTGAGCACGATCGGCACAAGATTGCCGACTGGAAGGTGCAGATCAGTGAGCACCGGCGCCAGGCCTGTCACCGTCGGCAGTGCGACATTGAGTACCACCGGCACCAGGTTGCCGACTGGAAGATGCAGATCTGTCAGCACCGGCGCCAAACCCGTCAGCACCGGCAGAGCAACGTTGAGTACGGTGGGTACCAGAGCGCCCACGGCCAGCAGATTGCCAGTCCCGCCGCCGCTAAGCACCCCCTTGACCACGGGGCCGACCACCGGCAAGCCATTGATCAGGCTGCCCGCTCCGCCAAGCACGGGGCCGATCACCGGCAGCCCGGTCAGACTCAGCCCCGGTGCGGCGGCAGAAGCGGAATAGGTAACAGCAAGCAGCGTTGCCGCAGTGACTGCTATTGCGAACTTTTTCATGACATGAAATCTCCGTTAGACGTTGCAAATGAACCCACGTCACGGATGGAGTCGGTGACGTGGCCGTCGATGTCTGGAGGATCCGGCATCGCTGCTTCATCCTCCCTGGAAAAATTCAGGAAACTACGGGAAGCCGCATCGATTTATTTACGCTGAAGCGATGCTCAAAGACTGCCCGCCACATCCACAACCACTGGCAGGGCGACATTGAGCACGATCGGCACCAGGGCGCCTACCGGAAGATGGAGATCGGTGAGCACCGGCGCCAAGCCCGTCACCACCGGCAGGGCGACATTGAGCACGATCGGCACCAGAGTGCCCACCGGAAGGTGAAGATCCGTGAGCACCGGCGACACCCCGACCACGACCGGCAGGGCAATATTCAGCACGGTTGGCACCAGGCTTCCAACCGGCAGCGCGCTCAGGTTCAAGCCGGCGGCCGAAGCGGAATGCGGGGCGCTGATCAGCGTTGCCGCGGCAATGAGTGCTGCAAACTTTTTCATGAGATGAAGTCTCCGCGAGATGTCCAAAAAAAATCCACGCCATCGGTTGTGCCGATGGCGTGGACGTCGATGTCCGGAGGGCCGAGCAGCTTTGCCCAATCCCCCATGGAATAATTTAAGCAAACGCTATGCCACTTTAAGCGGGTACAGAAATAGACGTTCGCCTGATTTCGGTAAAAAAAGGCCCGGAGGCAACCGGCCGGCGGGGCTGAAGGGGCCGATGCCTCCGGCCCCGCCTTCCCATTCCTATTGCACGATGACCTTGCCGGTCATGTACGGGTGTACGCCGCATTGGTAGGTGTAGACACCGGGGGTGCTGAAGCTGCGGCTGTAGCTGCTGCCTTGTTTCAACAGGCCGCTGGCTCCATCGGAAAATTTCACGATGTGCGGCGTATCCAGATCCTGGTTGGTCCAGGTCACGGTCGTGCCCACCGCTACGGTGATGGTTTCCGGATTGAAGGAGAACTTGACGATGGTGACAGCCGCTGCGCTGGAGACAGCCGCTGGTGGCGGTGTCGCCGGCAGCGGTGAGGCCACCACCACCGGAGCTGCTGCCGCGTTGGCGTCCGTCACTTTCAGTTCAACACGGCGGTTCAGCGCGCGCCCTTCGTCGGTCTTGTTATCGGCGATTGGCATGGACTTGCCAAAGCCTGCGCTGGTCATGCGGCCGCTATCGATGCCTTTGCCGATCAGGTAGAGCACCACCGAGGCAGCGCGGCGCTCGGACAGCTTCTGGTTGTAGGGCACCGAGCCCTTGCCGTCGGTATGGCCGTCGATCTCGACCTTGATGTCCGGCCGCGATTGCAGCGCCGTAGCCACCTGGTCGAGGATGCCTCTTGCGGTGGGTGTCAGCGTGGCCTTGTCGAAATCGAAGTTGACGTCGTGCAGGATCAGCACGTCGCCTTGCTTGCAGCCGTCGAGGCTGATCGGCTGACCGGCGCTGGGTGCTACACACGGCGGCGGGGAAGGCGGCGGCGGGGGTGGCGGTGGCGCCGGCCGTGCCGGCATGTGCGAGTATCCCAGCGGCTCGCCCGGAATGGGCAACTGGCGGGAAGGCCAGTTGCCGTTGCCTGGTGCAGATCCGTCCATCGAGTTGACGAAAGGCGTCGGCGCCGCCGCTGTGGACGGGCGATCGTAGTTGAGCCCGTTGGATGCGCTCAGGCAGCCCGAAAGCGGCAGCACAAGTACGATGGCGGGCAGTACAAAATACCTCTTATTGACCAGCATTTAGAGACTCCCTGAGTTAGTCGTGGACGAAGCCTTGGGCTCCGGTGAGCGGCCCGGTGCGGCAGCCGGGTTGTGGTTATTCCTGTGCTCGGCGGCGTTCGGGCAAGGCGAGTCCCGCCGTGCCTTCCGGCCCTGGCGACGGTTCGGCTTATCCATGGTGCGGAACCTCCGTTGCCTTTTGCCGCGCCCAAAAAAAACGTCCACGTCGCCGGCTGTTTTGCCTGCAACGTGGACGTCTGTGTCCGCAAGCCCAGCCATCTTTGGCCGGACTCTGTGCCTAGAAATAACGCAATCGCTATGCCAATTCAAATCCGAGCCGCCCGTCCGGCGGCCACAGGGCTCTGAAAATGAGCGCCAACGCTTATTTCGGTGCGAGATTTGCAGCGCGCAGCAATGCCCGATCCACCATGCCCGCCACGACCGGCTGATGTTCCAGCCAGCGCAGCGGCATCTGCGGATCGAATACGGTGCCATCCAGCAGCAAATCGGCGCCCAGTTCCAGTGCGGCGCCGCCGAGTGTTTCGGTCATCCAGGCGCCAGCGTGTTCACCTTCCATCTTGTAGTCGGAAGCCGGGCAGGGTTCCGCCACCAGCGCCGCCGCCTCACGATAGGTTTCACAGCGATACACCTCTCGTGCCAGTGCACCGAGATCGGGCGCCACCCAGCATTGCCGCCAGCGCAACATCTGCAGTGCGAACCAGATTGCGTGCGAACGCCATGGAAAGGTGGCGGCACGGCGGTGGAACACCAGCCCGTCCGGATGCGGCTGCAGCGAGGCGCGAATGGTATCGGCCGGCGCCTGCACCCAGCCGTTGTCAATCATCAGTTGGGCCGCTTCGGCGCGATGCTCCGGCAGATCGAGCCAGCGCGCAGCCTCGATCAGCGCCGCCACCAGGGCGCGGTGTGTAAGCGGATGGGCGTCGGCCCAGTCGCGCGTTACACCAAGTACTTTCTCCGGGCTATTGTTCCAGATCGCGAATTTCGTCGCGACCGTTACGCCCAGGCCGCGTAGCGCCGCCACCTCGCTCCACGGCGCGCCGACGCAGAAGCCGTCAACGCGGCCGGCGGCCAGCTCGCCTACCATGCGCGGCGGCGGCACCACGCACAGGCGCACGTCGGCGTCCGGATCGATGCCGGCGCTGGCCAGCCACATGCGCAGTTCGTAGTGGTGGGTCGAAAATGGAAACACATGGGCGAATACCGGCTGCGGCAGGTGTGCCCTGCGATCGGACTCCAGCACCCGCGCCAGCGCCTTGGCCCATTGCGCTGCATCCGCCCGCGCCGGTGCGTGGATGCGCATGCGCTCGTGCAGTGCCTTGGAAACGGTAATGGCATTGCCGTTGAGGTTGAGCGACAGAGCGGTGACCATCGGCACTGCGATGCCATCCAGCCCCAGTGTCGCGGCGATCGGCATTGGCGCCAGCATCTGCGCGGCGTCGAGTACGCCCATCGCCACCTTGTCGCGCAAGGCCGCCCAGGCGCGCTCCACCCGCAATTCCACGTTCAGGCCATGCCGCGCAAAGAAGCCGCGCGCTTTGGCAATGACGATTGGAGCGGCGTCCGCCAGCGGCAGCAGTCCCAGGCGCAACGAGCTTTTTTCCAGATCGGCCGGCGTCACAGTACGTCCGCCGCGGTGATCAGCATGCGCGCGAAATCGCCAATCCTCTGTTTGCGGTCCATCGCCATGCGCCGCAGCAGTCCATAGGCTGCCGACTCGTCCAGGCCGCGTCGCTTCATCAATAACCCCTTGGCTTTTTCGATATCGCGCTGGTCGGCCAGCCGCGTGCGCGCCTGATCGAGCTCCTGGCGCAGCGACTGGTGCAACTCGAAACGTGCGATGGCCACTTCCATCAGCGCGCTGAGTCTTGTCGGATGCAGGCCATCGACCACATAGGCGCTGACGCCGGCATGCACCGCCCGCCGTGTCGTTTCCGGATCGCTGCGCGCGGCGAACAGCACGATCGGCCTTGGGTGTTCGCGGCTGAGCTGGCCCAGAGACTCCAGCGTATCCCGCCCTGGTGCGTCGACATCGATGAAGATGACTTCCGGCTGACAGCGTTCCACTGCGGACGACAAATCGGCGTGGGTATCCAGCCGTGCCGCTATGGTGTGACCTTCGGCCACCAGCGACTGTTCCAGCATGGACAGGCGTTCGGCGTCGTCGTCCACCAGCATCACCCTGAGCTTGGTGTGTGCGCTTGCCATGGGCAATCCCTTTGTTTTTGCGCTGGACTTATACATAGCAACTGAAATGCCAAGTACCGCTAAATCGGGGCTGGATACCGTGCGGCGGAGAAATAAACTCGGATCGGCGTACTTTGTGCTTAAATGGTGCAGTTTTGGGTTGAGGAGACCAGCGTGCGCCTGTCCTTGTATACCGATTTTTCCCTGCGCCTATTGGTGTATCTGGCTGGCGTGCATGACGGCAAGCCAGTCAGTGCCGGACTGATCGCGGACAAATACCGGGTGTCCACCCATCATATGCACAAGGTTGCACAAGGATTGCGCAAGCTCGGCTATGTCGAATCGGTGTCCGGAAGAAATGGCGGCTTGCGGCTGGCCGTTCCAGCCGATGCGCTGCGCATCGGTGACGTGGTCGAAGCCATGGAAGGCCGAGGGCATATGGCGGACTGCGCCAGAGGCCCTTGCGTGCTTCACGGTGCCTGTATCCTGAAAGGCGCACTGGACCGTGCAGAGCGCAATTTTCTCGATGAACTCAGGAAATACACCCTGGCTGACGTGGTGCGCGGGCCCACCGTTATCCGGCTCAAGAATTTGATGAAGGCGGCCTAGACCGCGGCATTCGCTTCGCCTGAAGCGAATGCCGGCATCGCTTTTGCTGCTTTCGCCGCGGTGGAAAACGCACCGACCCAGACATCCCGCAGTCCGTAACGCCTGTCCGGAGTCCCGTTCATTTTCAGGTGCGGGGCCGGCCTTTGGGCCAGATCTGATTCCCCTCGATAACTTCCTTATATATGACTGCGACGGCACTGGATCGCCGCGCTCTGTCGACCTGCTGATTTAATCTGGCATACCGATTGCTTGTTTCACCAGGCAGGGGAGCCATCAGAGTTGACGGTTCTCCAAGGACAACGACGTCCACGAAGCTGGCATGGCAGCCAGCGCGTGGACGTTTTTTATTGGGCGTCAGTTATGGGATACGGGCCGCCACGGCGGGAGCCAGTTCAGGTGAACACCGGTGAGATCGGGCAGCGGGGCAGGCGCAGCGGCTGCTGGCGCCGCATCGCCGCGGCTTTTTGCCTGTCCTTGCCGTTGCTGGCCGTGGCGGAGCCGGACGACGGTATCGCGGCACTGAAAGCCGCGACGCTCGATCTGATGCAGCAGCAGCCCGCACCGGCCGCGGGCCCGGGTACGCTTGCCCTCTATATCGGCAATCAGGACCAGGCACTGCTGCTGGACGAGATCAAGGTCTGGATCGACGATGCGCCGCCGCTGCGTTATGAATTCAGCGACCGCGAGAGCCTGGCCTTGCATCGCAACGGACTGTATTGCCTGGCCGTGACGACACTCGCTCCGGGTACGCACCGTTTCCGCGCCGACTTCGCCGCGCGCTTTACCGACGCACCACCGGATCATGGGCGCGCGGCAGGTGTGCTGGATCGAAACATCACCATCGAGACGCATCCGGCGATGATCGAACTGGAACTGGTCGGCGGCGGATATATCGGCAAGCCGGATCTGCAGTTTCACCCGATGCAGGCCGTTGTCGACGGCCCCGCGATGCCGGACAGTTTTGTCTTCGCTTCGCACAACGATCCGCGCTTGCGCTTCGCTACTTTTCTTGCTGCCAGCGATCGTCCGTTCGCAGCCGCCGGCGAGTTGTTGAAATTGCAGGCACAGGCCGGAGGTCAACCGCTGCCGCCGGATTTCTACCTGCAACTGGCGGAGACGCTGGATCAATTCGGCCTGCCGCTACAGGCGCAAGCCCTCTACAGGAAAGGCGGCGGCCCGCTGCCGGATGATACCGACGCAAGCACGCAGTCCCTCGCGGACTACAACCGCGGTGTGGCGCTGCTGAACGATGGACATGCCGCGGAGGGCGCTGCGCTGCTGGGAGCGATCGCCTCCGGCAAGGGCGATGATGCCGAATCCGCCGCGCTGCGCGACAAGGCCAACCTGGTTCTCGGTTATGCGCAGTTGCGCAATCATACCGGCGGCAATGCCGTGCCTTTTTTCAGCAGCGTGCGCAGCTTCGGCCCGGACACCAATGCGGCCCTGCTCGGCCTGGGCTGGGCGCTGCTGGCGCCTTCCGGCAGCGGCCAGAATGCACCGCCGCAGCGCAATGCCGTCGGGCACGCCGACGCCGAGGCGCCTTTTCAACGCATCCCGGTGCTGTTGCAACCGCATCTGACCGACGACATCGCGAAACTGAAGCAGCGCGAGCCCTACAATCTCAAGCAGGCCTCGCCGCAAGAGGAGCAGGCGCTGCGCCGGGCCCTGGTGCCCTGGGTGGAGCTGGTCGGCCGCGATCCGATCGACCCCGCGGTGCAGGAAGGCATGATCGCCATTCCCTATGCGCTCAATCATATCGGCGCCTACGAGGAAGCCCAGGAAGATTTCATCCGCGCCATCAAGCTGCTCGAAGCGGCGGACGCACAGCTTGATATCGCCATGCAGCGCGTCAGCGCGGGCCAGATGATTCAGGCACTCGACACGCGTGAAGCTTCCAACAACGGTTGGCCCTGGTGGCTGGCCGCCTACCCGAAGGAGCACTGGTGGTTGGCTGACGACCCTCGCGATCCGATGGCGGCGCCCGAAACCTTCTACTTGCAGCATCTGATGGCCGAGGATGGCTTCCGTGCGGCCATGCAGGAATTCCACGATCTGCGCTTGCTGAGCGATGCTATCGAGCGCATGGATGGTGCGGCTGGCGCTGAGGCCTTGCATGCGCAAGTCACGACGGCCACCGCGGTCCAGGCTGGATTGCTGCGGGATCTGGCCAGCACCGAACTGGGCAGGGAGAAACGACACACCCGCATGTATCTGGGCGAAGCACGCTTTGCCCTGGCGCATCTGAACGAACTGCCGCCCGAGCCAGCCCCGGTTGCCGCGGTGCGACCGGCGCCGGCGGGAGCAGCACGATGAGGCGCGTCTCGCTCACGGTGTTGCTGCTGGCCGTATTGCAGGCGCAGGCGGTGGCGGATGCTCCTTCCACCGTCGGCTCGATCACCAAAAACAATGGCCTGAACAAGGATCGTTTCATCTACATCCGCACGCCCAGCATCATGCGTGTCACCAAATCCAAAGTGGTGCAAGGGGAGGTGCGGGCCGCCATTGAAAACTACGACAAGGCGGCGCAGCTCTCACCCGATCCGCTGATCCGCGCCGAGTCGCTGCGCCGCGCCGCCGATCTGCGCGTGCAACTGGCGGATAACGGCGATCTGGAAGCCGCCGAAATCAGCAAGGCGATCGCTGACTATCAAAGCATCCTCGCCGACTATCCGGGCTATGGCGAGAATGACCGGGTGCTGTACCAGTTGGCCCGTGCGCAGCAGTTCGACGGGCAGGGCGATATTGCGATCGACACCTTGCGCACGCTCGGCCGGCGCTATCCGGATTCGCCGCGGCTGGGCGACGCCTTGTTCCGCGCCGCCGAACTGCTCTATGCGCGCGGCCGCTACGACGAGGCCGAACCCGAATATCGCACAGTATTGGCGCAGGGCAGCGGCATGCCCTATTTCGAGCCGGCGCAATACAAATACGGCTGGACCCTGTACAAGCAGGCCAAATACGAAGAAGCCGTGCCGGTGTTTCTCGCCATTCTCGAGCGCACTCTACCGCAGGGCGCGCCGGACGATCCGGTAAAGGCGCTGCGAGCCGTGGCGCAAAACAAGAGTGAAATGAGCGGCGATGCCTTGCGGGTGGCCGGCCTGTCGTTCGCCGCATTGGGCGGTGGCAAAGCCATCAACGATTACAGCGCACACAACGGTGAGCCGCGTTTCAGCGTGCTGCTGTATCGGTCGCTGGGTCAGCAGATGCTGGAACGGCAACGCTACAACGACGCCGCCGGCGCCTATGCCGCGTTTATCGAAAGGCACCCCTCGCACCCGCTCGCGCCGCAGTTCCAGACGCAGGTCATCGCCGCCTACCGCCAGGGCGGCTTTGCCGAGCAGGTAGTGCGCGAGGAAGGCCGCTACGTCGATACCTATGCTCCAGGTACGGCTTACTGGGGCTCTCGCAAGTCAAGTCCCCAGCCGACTCCCGAAGTGATGGCATCGCTGCGCGATGACCTCGGCGAACTGGCGCCCTGGTATCAGGCCAAGGCGCAGCAGGAACCGGCGACGGATCCCACTGCCAAGCGCGCCGACTTTGTCGCCGCAGCCGGCTGGTACAAAAAGATCCTGGAGATCTACCCGCAGGATCCCAAGCTGCCCGAAATCAACCTGCTCTACGCCGACGCCTTGTATGACGGCGGCCAGACCCGGGAAGCCGCCGAGC